>Ga0114967_10002972_pt1 | contig 14048 bp, 13 predicted proteins | sample M_130628_MF_Meta_FD_92639 | JGI IMG/M metagenome (GOLD analysis project Ga0114967, IMG submission 92639) | Freshwater microbial communities from Lake Montjoie, Canada to study carbon cycling - M_130628_MF_MetaG | ecosystem: Environmental > Aquatic > Freshwater > Lake | place: Lake Montjoie... | reverse complement strand
TGACAACCAAACCTAATTTATTTAATTTTACAATTAATTTTAATTAACTCTCAAAATAATTTACTTTTACCATAAAATCATACGATTGGAAAAGCATTGGGCTAAAAGCATTACTCTTCAACTTTATACCTCAAATCTTAAAGAGACAATCTACTTTTATTCTGTCATTTTAGGGTTTGATTGTGATGAGATATTTGATAATCAAGTGGTCTTTTCATTTAATACAACATCTTTTATCTTTTCAGTAGAGGAAATATTACAAAATAACTTTCCTTACAAATTGAACATAGAAGTAGAAAAAATTGAACAACTTTGGGATTCAATTCACCACAAAGTACATGTTTATTCCGTTATTTCGGATACTAAGGATGGAAACTCGAGAGAATTTGTTGTTTTTGATAATAATAACAATTACATAAGATTTTATGAGAAAAATCCGACTAAACAATTAAACATTGATTTTTATAAATTTGGAGAATTTCTAAGTATCGAGTCCAAATAGCAAATTATAATAATTTGGATTCTTACAATAACTAAATCTAAAATTTTTAATTGAACCTTTTAAAAACTAAAAACAAACGTTAAATAACGTTTTTAACTGACCTAAATTTTATGGGAAAAATAATTTCAATAGTAAATCAAAAAGGTGGTGTTGGAAAAACAACAACAGCTATCAATTTATCATCTGCACTTGCCTTATTAGACTATAAAATATTGTTAATTGATTGTGACCCACAAGCCAATGCCACATCAGGTTTAGGGCTTAATCAAAGAGATTTTGAGAATAATAATATTTATTCTTATTTATCAGGTAATGCAACACTCGATGAGGTCGTAAATAAGACATTTATACCAAATTTGGAAATTATTACTTCACACATAGATTTGGCCGGTTTCGAGATAGAAATTATCAATGAAATGAGTAGAGAGGCAATAATGAAGGATAAATTTACAGAACTCAAAGATAGCTATGATTTCATTTTTATTGATTGTTCTCCCTCTTTAGGATTATTGGTCATAAATGTGTTAGTAAGTAGCGATTCGGTCTTAATTCCTGTTCAATGTGAGTATTTCGCATTAGAGGGTTTAGCTAAGTTAATGGATACAATCAAACTTGTAAAAAAGAAATTAAATAGAAATTTGGAAATTGAGGGGATAGTGCCAGTAATGTTTGATGGTAGAACTAATCTTTCGCATGAAGTTGTGAAAGAAATTAAAAATGCTTTCGATGATTTAACTTACGAAACGATTATTCCCAGAAATATTAGGTTAGCTGATGCACCAAGTTTTGGTGTTCCAGTTTTTTTTGTTGACAAAAGGTTTGATAAATCAGAAACTAAAGATTTGTTGTTTGAAAATGCAGGTGCGATAGCTTATTTAAATTTGGCGAGAGAAGTACTTAGCCGAAATAATTTAGAATACTTAAATGAAAGTAAATTTAAACAGCAATAACAAAGGAAGAGGCTTATCTTCTTTACTTTCTGACAATGAAGATATTCAACACCCGGTTTTAAAATTTAAAGGTGTTGAAGAAATTGATGTCTCGAAAATAACTATTAATCCTTTGCAACCTAGAAGAGATTTTAATCAGATACAACTTTTAGAACTTGCAGACTCTATTAGATTATATGGTTTAATTCAACCAATCACCATCAGGTTAAAAGATAATCAATATGAACTAATTGCTGGAGAAAGAAGGTTGAGAGCTTCGATTATTGCAGGAAAGTTAAGAGTTCCAGCGTTTATAAGAGATACGACTGATGAAGAATCTGCTATAATGGCTTTAGTCGAAAATGTTCAAAGAGAAAATCTGAATGCTATGGAAGTTGCTATAACATTTGACAGGATTCTTAATGAATATAATCTAACTTACGACGAATTAGGCCGAAAAGTCGGTAAAGATAGGAGTACAGTAAATAACTATTTAAGACTGCTAAAACTACCTTCTGAAATTCAAAAATTAATTATTATAGGTAAAGTTTCAATGGGCCATGCCAGAGCCATAATCGGTTTGGATAGTATTGAAAATCAGAAAATAATAATACAACGTATTCTGAACGAGCAATTATCAGTAAGAACAGTTGAAGATTTAGTTAAGACATTGCATAAAAAAGAAATTTACCCACCTTCACTTCCAAGTAATCAAGATTTTCAAGAATATATTAATAACGAGCTTTTTGCCTCAAATCAAAGCAGGCTTACAGACATTAAAGTAAAAATAGATAAAGATGGAGAAAAAGGGGCTCTATTTCTATCTTTTAGTAATGAGCAGGATTTAGAGAGAATTGTTATTCATCTCGATAAAATTTTCCAAAATCAAGAGTTTAATCTCTGAAAGTATAGTTTTTTATTGTGTCAAATAACAAAACAATCTATTTGTAAATAAAGTGAGTCTATTTTTTTTATCAAATCATCGAATTAGAATTATTAAATAATTTAATTTTATTTATATAAAAATCTTTTTCTTATTGCGTATTTTTTTGTAATCCATTCATTATCAAGCCTTATCGTATTGCTTGATGAAGTAATGTTTTAGTTACATTCAAACAATTACTTCTTTAATTGATTAATTATTGTAATTATTTTTAATGTCAATCAATATTGGCACTTTAAATATTTGGCAACCAAAACCAATTTACATATATTTACAATTAAGATTAATAAACACGTCTATTTATTGTCTGAAATTAGTGATTTTTTCATCCTAAACTCTGCTTTAAACAGCTTCAAGATTTTTACCATAAGTAATTGGTAATTAAGTGTTTATAAAAGAGTCATTTTAGTTTTGTTTTCCTATAATGTAATAATTTATGAAGTTGTTATTGACAGGCAAGTATTTCAATGAGAGGCTTGATTTCTTATCTTATATAAGTAAAAAGCATTCTATTTCACAGGAACTGGATGCAACGGTAATTTTCGATTTACTTGATGATGAAAAAAATAATTATGATGCTATAATTATTGATGAAAATCTCTTCAATACCTGCAATCAAACTCTTGACTTTGCTTGGGGCCTACATATTAACTATCCTGAAATACCAACTATTTTAATTATTTCTCCAAGAGATAGCTATGAAGAAATATATGATATTTATAAAAAAGGAGTATTGTTTGAAATCATTGAAAGGTTTCAAATTGACGCAAAGTCTAAATTTTCATATTTTAATTCAATACTTTTCAAAGTTGAGCAGTATCAAAAAAGAATCGAAATCATTAATGCTAAAAGTGATTTAGTGTTAAGTAATGTTAAAAAGGATGTAGAAAAAGTTAAAAATGAATTCGAAAATTCAAACGAAAAACAAAATTCATATACGATTAAGTATCTTTTTAATTGTCTGAAATTTGAAAGGGAATTATTTAAAAATGAACGAGAAATATTTAGGTCAGTTTTTTTTAGAGCAGCCGATTATCGCACAGATGGCTTAACTGACAAAGTTTTTGATTTTGAAAAACATTTTTTAGGTTTAAGTAACGAAACAAAAAAATTTTTTGACGAGGTTTTAGCGGTTCTCTCTTCAACCGATTGCCTTTTATTACAAGGAAAACAAAGTAGCGAAATAAGCGATATAGCAAATTTTGTTTATCTTTTTAGGAATTTGCACTTCGAAATACCATTCATCGAAATAGATTGCAAGCAAACTTTAGAAGAAAATTTCCTGATGGAGATTTTTGGTTGTTATAAGCGTAGCACAAATAATCGTTATAACGTAAGCGAAGGAAAAGAGAAAATTGGATGCTTTGAACAAGCTAATGGGGGAATAGTTTTTTTGAATAACATTAATGACCTCTCGATTAGAAATCAGGAAACCTTATTTAGCGTTTTAAAGAATGGACATTATACGCCAATCGGTGGTTTTAGTAAAGAGCACAGAGTTGAAATAAATTTTGATTTATTTGTTGGAGCAACCAAGAGTTTACACACACTAGTTAATAAAGGAGAGTTTAAATGGCAACTGCTCAATTATATCGCTCAAGGAAGTGTTCTGAAAATTCCTGATATTATTCAAAAGAAAGACGATTTTAAATTTATTTTTCATAATATTTTGATTAATTCTGGACTCAATGTGATGCTTGATGATGCTGCAATGGAATTTCTCGCAAAACAAAATTGGATAGAAGGCACTTTATCTTTGAACCGTTTTGTTCATACTTGTTTTCAGAAATACTCTAAAGCAGATATAGTGGTATTAAATGCTTTTGAGATTGAAAATGTATATAATAGCTTTAGCAACGGTTTTGAGAAAGAAAGAGATATTGAAAAAATATCACTTTACGAATTGTATTTAAACACAAAAACAATTAGTACAGTAAAGAAGGTATTAGATTTCTTAGAAACTGTTGCAGTAGATTATTTTACTGACTTTAAAATTATTAAAACAATAGATTTAGATAAGTTGGCATACCAAGATTTTCATCAAAATGTATCCGAAAAAAGTTCAACCAGAGGAAGAAAACGATTAAAAGAATGTTTAACCACGCATAGATTTAGGAAATTCCCTAATAGTAAAATTAACCAACAAAGATTGGCAGTAAAGTATTTAATGAACTTAAGCCCTGAAAAGTGGTCTTTACTTCGTAAAGTTGTACTTTTTATTGATATTCTATCAGAAGATGAAAATATATTTAATATCGAAAAAGAACAAAATTATGAGCTTCAAAATCTAAAAATAACTCAACGAAGTAATAATTAATTGTAGCTATTTTTTTACAGTAACTTTGCAAATAAATGCCCTTTTTCTGATAGATAATATCTTCCATTTTTTAAGGCACCTTTAAAATCAATGATTTTATTTTCTTTCAATGTTTTTACATCACGGGCAATTGTTTCTCTTGATACATTTAATTGTATTATCAAATTTTGAGTTGTAGAAAATTGGGTCTCTCGTAATAGGAGTAGAATATTTATTAATCTTGTTTTTTTGCTGTCATTGGCGTAATCAAAGAGGTTTTTGTAAATTTCTTCAAACTTTATTTCATCATTTGTCCCATTCTCATTTTTAGATTTTACATTAATTGTAAATTCATCGTCGGTTGTTTCAGCTATCTCTTTTTGTGTGTTCTCTTCATTATACGGTTGAGAAATATTAGTTATCTGATTTATTTCATCAATTACCTTTTTAAAAGGGTCTTTATCGTTTTTTATTTGAGAATCAAAATTTAATGGAAAATCAGATATTATTTGAGGATTTTCCACCTGTTTTGATATTTTTTTTGTCGGTGGAGGAATTGAAGTAAAAAACACTTTTCCATCATGAAATTGTGGTTTATCATCAGAAAAGATGCTCACCAAAGATGTTATCTTTTTGAGTCCAAATCCTAATTCCTCTGCTAAACCCATTTCTCTCAAAAATTTCCCTATCAATGGGTTTTTAGGAAAAGGGTGATAATCATTAGGGTCAATATTTTTATTGAATACTATTTTATTACCATTGGCTGTAAATGTTCCATCAGATTGTGTAATTGCAAATTTTGAAGGAAGTCCAGCAGCATAGTCTTGATGTATTAAAAAATTAATAAATACCTCTCTGTATATTTGGTCTCTCAAGCCGATTCTTGCAGAATCCTTCATAATGAAAATGTCTGGTAGATGTTTACCAACAAAACTCATTAATCTAAAATATGAATCAATAATATTTGTTGTAAATGTATCTCTATCATAATAACCCTCATATCCCTCTTTCTCTCTTAACGCATCAATTCTAAAACTTGGAAAGATAGTTGAAATTACCTCATCTTTGCCGAAAAGTAATGCTGCTGCGATTGTATAACCACTTTCTCTCGTGTACAAATCTACTCTCCAAAGGCCAGAACTTTTCATAACCTGCTCAAAATCCATTTTTAACCACGGATGTGAGGCTTTGGTTTGTGAAATTAAATTGAGTGCTTTTTTATAAATATCTAAGTTAAAGTGGGTTTCGTTTAGATATTTAATTATTTTTATGTCAGGATAGTAAACTCGTTTATTTTCTTGAATTCTAAGCTGATCACTTAAATTCGTTAAAATACAATTTGAAGCACCTATTCGTTCATAAATGCTTTTTCCGCCTTTACAAGAAAATACACCTTGTCCAACAGGTACTTTAATATAAAGTATTTTTTCTTCGTAATAAATTAATGATTTAATTGTTAAACGTATTTTTGGATTTAAATTACTTTGAGTTGCTAATCCGACTTTAATTTTTTCATGTAACATGTTTAAATTAGTATCAGTAAGTCCAATAATACCATTTTCTGCTGATTCAACTATAATTATTTCTCCTCCTTGGCTATTTAAAAATGCACAAATTGTTATATAAAAATCACTTGGGAGTTTACTTTTTGTTTCAAATATTTGATTTTGTTCGTCATTACCACGATTAATCAAATGTCCAATGTATTCATTTGAAAACATTTTTAAATTAATTTTATAGTGCATTAGTTGATTATAAAGAGAACCTCCAATTTGATTATAATCGTAAATTGGGAAATTTAGTTTTCACATTCAATCATTAAATCTTTTTTAACTGACGAAATTATAAGATTTAATTTGTTGAAAAAAATTCAATTTATGTCTTAAGTAAATAAAATTAATAAATTATAATTTGTTGTCAATGGAAATCAGTTTTTATTAATTTGGATTGACTGTGAAAATCTATTAAAGGTGGTTGATGAATAGTGATTGACAACCTATAAATGACTTATAATCAATTAATAGCAAGTAAAAATTGCCTCATTAATAATAGAAATGTTTTATGTAAGTAAAACAAGAGCTACTAAATGCTCAATTGCATATAAATATATACCTTAAAATTAAAAGTTAATAGAGCACACAAATGTCCTTGAAATGAAATTTAATAGTAAAATAATTTTGAGGTATAGTATTTATTATTGAAATGTGAGAAACGTGATGCGAGATAAAAGTTTGATAATCGTTAAAATAACTATTACATTTTTGTTGGTTTTTTCGTCTCTATACTTAATCTTCTAAAAAGCTGCCTTAGTTTCTAAGATTTTGTAGTTTTTTTCTACCTTTGCATCAGAAAAAATAAGTTGTCTTATCGCGATTCTTTTTTGAATTGAGGAAAGTCCGAACAGCATAGAGCATCATGCTACCTAACGGGTAGGAAATAATCGGGGGACTGATTATTTACAGCCAGTGCAACAGAAAATAAACTACCGTAGTAATACGGAAAAGGTGAAAAGGTGGGGTAAGAGCCTACCGCTCGATTGGCAACAAACGAGGCAATGTAAACCTCATGAGCTGAAAGACCAAATAAACCGACGTACCAGTGAACAGTTATCAGTAAATTGTAACATAAAGTTTTTGAAAGAAAGCCAATTTACTTACGAACTGAAAACTGTTCACTGCAAAGGGCGGCTCGTCCGAGTCGGAGGGTAGGTTGATAGAGGCGAGTAGTGATACTCGTTCGAGATAAATGATAAGAACTTTTATCAATTGTCAATTATCAATTATCAGTTATCAATATTTGTTTTGAAGTACATTAGCAGAGTTTCACTAATGACCTAAAAATGCTTTTGGTTAATTGTTAATTGTTCATTGATAATTGCATAATTGTACAGAATTCGGCTTATAGACTTATTTTTTCTTTTTAAAAACTTCAAAATAGGATTAAATGTTCCCATAAAAATGTTTTTTCTACTTAATATTCAATAAAATAGCTGTTAATTATTTGATTTTCAATGCAATAGTCATACATTTGCAGTCCAAATAAAACAGGGGACGAGTTCCCCAACTTTAAATAAAACAAAAGAAATGGCAGTTAAAATTAGATTAGCAAGAAGAGGACGCAAGCAAGCACCAGTTTATGACATCGTAGTAGCTGACTCTCGCTCACCTCGTGATGGTAAATTTATCGAGAAATTAGGTCAATACAATCCACAATCAACTCCAGCAGGAATTTCATTGAAAGATGATAGAGCTGTGTACTGGTTAATGGTAGGAGCAGAGCCAACAGATACTACAAGAAAAATCTTGTCAGTGAGAGGAGTTATGTTGAAAAAACACTTACAAGTAGGTGTAGAAAAAGGTGCGATTGCACAAGAAGTAGCTGATGCTCGTTTCGACGCTTGGTCTAAAGAAAAAGACGCAAAGAGAGAAGTTAAGATGTCAAAATTAACTGAAGTCAAAGATGCAGCTAAAAAAGCGGCATTTGATGCAGAGAAGAAAAAACGTGCTGATATGGAAGCCGCTCAACAAAAAGCTATAGCTGAAGCAGAAGCTGAGCTTACTGCCCAAGAAGCAGAAGCTACCGAAGCAGAAGCCACCCAAGCAGTAGAAGAATCTGCTATAGCTGAAACTACTGAGGAAACATCTGTAGAAGCGTAATTTTTACATTCACAGTCATATATTAAAAATCCTCGCCCAAAAAGCGAGGATTTTTATTTAAATCTATTTCGCTTTATGACAAAAGAAGATTGTTATTTAGTGGGTAAGCTAACCAAAACCCACGGCCTAAAAGGTGAAATGGCTATTTGGTTAGATGTTGATTACCCCGAAGAATACGAAGATTTAGAATCGATTTTAGTAGAAATGAAAGGTGAGTTAATTCCTTATTTCGTAGAAGAGATTCAAATAAGAGCCAATAAGTCAATCATCAAGTTTGAAGATGTTGATTCAATTGAAGCTGCACAAAAGCTTATTAATTGCGATTTATATTTGCCTAATGAAAATTTAGAAGAATTGGACGAAGACCAATTTTATTATCACGAAATCATTGGGTTTGATATTATTGATGACACGCAAGGGAAATTGGGTAAAGTGACGGCTGTTTATACTGCCGAAGCTCAAGATTTGATTGCGATGAGCTATTTGAACCAAGAAATATTGATTCCAGTGAGTGATGAAATCGTGAAGACGATTGACCGTGAGAAAAAAGAACTTTATACGAATTTACCTGTTGGTTTAATTGAGGTTTATTTAAATGAGGCTGGAACACCCGACGATGAAGATGGCGAAGAATAAGTAGTTTTGAAATGATGGAAGAAGAAAAAATAATTACTTACGATACACAAAATTCTGGGCTGAGAATTGACATCATTTCTTGCGTCCCTCGCTTATTGGATAGCTTTTTCGACCATTCAATTTTGAAGCGTGCAAAAGAGGGAGGTCATGCTGAAGTAGTCATTCATGACCTCCGTGATTACTCGGTTCAAAAACAAAAACAAATTGATGATTATGCGTTTGGCGGAGGTGCTGGAATGGTACTCGGAATTGATACGATTGTTCGATGTATTCGCTTTTTACAGAGTTATAGGTTGTATGACGATGTTATATATATGAGCCCAGATGGTGAACGCTTTCAACAAAAGATGGCGAATCGACTTTCGATGAGTAAAAATCTTATGATTTTGTGCGGTCATTATAAAGGCATCGACGAGCGAGTAAGAGAGCATTTCATAACAAAAGAAATATCGATAGGAGACTATGTTTTGTCGGGGGGAGAGTTGCCCGCGGCCGTAGTGAGTGATGCTCTCATACGCTTGATTCCCGGAGTTCTGAACGATGAAACATCAGCCCTCACCGATTCGTTTCAAGATAATCTTTTGGCTCCGCCAGTATATACTCGACCAGCCGAATTTGAGGGTTGGAAAGTGCCGGAAATTTTACTCTCTGGCCACGAGAAAAAAATTAATGATTGGCGAATGGAACAATCCATTAAACGCACACAGGAGCGTCGCCCAGATTTATTGCAATAAAAAAAAACGGCTTGGTATTTCAAGCCGTTTTTTTTAATATCTCCACTAGGTTTAAAAAATTAATGCCAATTTTTCTTTGTAATAATTGATGTTGAACTTTTCTTATTGATTAATGTTGTTAACCACTCTCACAGGAATAATTTCAATTTTCATAAAAGGATAATATGGCAAAGTTGAAAGTTTTGAATGTACATCCTCTGAATCAGTTGCCATCATTACAATAAAAATCCCAGACATATCAAGTTTAATAAAATTATTTACAATAGTTCCATTTTTTTCCAACTCTTTTACAACCTCCTGTTCTCTTGGGAGTAGTTTCATTCTTATTTCATTAGTCAAGCTTTCTAATTGGATATCAAGCATAAATTTTTTCATTTTTTAGTCTTTGGTTTTTAATTAATATCGTTAAAAAAAGGTATTCATATAAATCATAGATATTCAATAATTTAAATTTGTCAGAAATATCTATATCAAATACGCTGGGCACTAATTGTATAAAAAGAAATTCTATTGTTTTTAGTTTTCAATTTGACCAAAAGTCAATAAGTTATTGTCTGGATCTAGCAATGCAAATTCTTTTTGACCCCAAGGTTTTGCCTGTAAGGTTCCATTTGGGTGAATATTTACTTTATTGTCTAGTAATGACTTATATAAATTGTCGATGTCATTCGTCCTGATATAAACTTGTCCGTAATTTGCTTTTGGGTCAAGTTCCTTAAACTCAAAAAAGTGAATTTGAATATTATCCCTTTCAACCATTAAATATCCTTCAAAGTCTGCACTTCCAAAAACATGAAAACTTAACTTGTTTACATAATAATCTTTTGTTGCGGTTTTATCACGCATTGGCAATTTGGGGTTTATGTCTGTCAGCATATTTTTAGTTTTTGAAATTATTTATCTTTATTGAGATTGTCCCAAAATCATTTCACAGAATTTCTTTGAATCCCGTTTTTTTCTAAGGTAAGTTAATTATTTTATCTGCTTCACGTATTCCGCTTAAATATGCTCCATGAACAGTTCCACGATAATCTCTTTCAGTATGTTCGCCAGCAAAGAAAACTTTGTTATTCACTTCATTTGCCAAAGTATCAAAGTCGGCTGAGGTAGAATTATTTGTTGCGTAGGAATATGTTCCGTAAGAATTTATGTTCTGTCCCCATTTTGTTCTCAAAAAATTTGACGGATTTGGAATACTGTTACCATAAATGCCCTTTAAATGCAACATTATTTCGCTGATAATTTGACTATCTGCCATACTTTCTGTCACAGTTGCATAATCACCAAACGCAAAAGTCATGAGCCCATTTGATGGGGTAAATTTTTTGATATTCAGAAAGTAATTAAATTTTCCTTTAGTCTCTGGCGTATAACCAATATATTGTAATTTGGTGTCCCAAAATGGAGTATTCCAAACCAATAAAAATTTGTTTACGTTGCCAATATTAGTGTTGCTAATTGCATTAATTTTATTTGTGGGTAATGCAGGAGAAAAACTAATTGCATTGTTTTTTAGTACACCTAACGGAACCGAAACAACGACATAATCAGCTTCTATCTTATTGCCGTTTGCAGTGATGCCTACTTTTGCATTTGCATAATTGATACTTGAAACTCTAGTATTTAGTCTAATATCTAAACCTGTTGTCAAATAGTCGGTTACTTTATCGTAGCCGTTTGTAATAATTACGTCTGCTCCGCTATATGCTTCGTCATCATCAAAGAATTTTGACGAAAGTTTTGAAATATCTCCTCCGGTATCAAATTCTAAATAAGCAGAAAGCATATACTTCCAAAGTTTGTCATTGGCTTGCGTTGGATATAGCGAGTTGAAAACTGTTTGAAAACTTTTTGTTTGCGTTCCTCCACTTCTAACTGTGTTTAAAGCACTTTCAAATTGTTTTTCAGTACTTGTTAAAACAGTGTCAGAATAGGCGGTTCCATTGGTATTAAATACTTCTACGCTATCATCAGAAGTCAGAAAAGTATTTGCCCCTGCTATTGATGCCAAACTTGTAATTGGATTGTCTATCGGTCCATGTATCCAACTTGCTCCTTCATCAAAGGCCACGCCAAGACTTCTGTCTGTCCGTATTCGGCCACCTACTTTTTCTTGTGCCTCTAAAACAATAACAGTAAATCCTTTTTCTTTAAGTTTTTTGGCAGCAGCAAGTCCTGAAATACCACCACCAATTACTACAACAGTTTTTTCGTTTGAATTTACGTTTTCATTTTCTTTTTCGCAACTTGCCAAAAGTGTTGGTGTTAAAAACAATAATGGCAGTCCAGTTGTGGTATGCTTTATAAATTTTCTTCTTTGCATATTTTTTATTTTTTTTGGTTAGTTTGTGTTGGGTTTCAAAATGGCTACTAACGTTTTGGTGCTTGGCTAAGGTGGTGGTTTTCACCACAAATGTGTCTGAGAACCAAACTTTGATTAACCACAAATGTGTCTGCGGAGCACTGAACCGCCACTTTTGCCAAACCCGTGTTAGCACTTCGCCCTTCTTTTCTGTCGTGGTTGTTCGTTGTCATTTCGTGTCTGTCTTGGTGCGTTGGCTTGGTGGCTCTTTTGTAAAACTTGGCTTTAGCGTTGGATTGTGCTGTTTTGCAAATGTGCCACCAAATGCGTTGGCTATTTTAAATAAATTTCGTCTCTTACATAAGTGCTGTTAAGCCAAAAACAATGCTTCGTATATTTTTTTGCTTTCGTGAATTTGTCTTTTGTCGGCAAAGGATACGTGTCTGCTGCATTAGTGGCGTGTGGTCTAACATGTGAAACTGAATTGAAAGATTTGTTTGGAAAGTTTGTGTAACGAATTCCGTCTTTAACTTCTCTTACAATTTTACCTTTTGAAACGATATTTTTTGTTTTCGCCCAAACTTTCTCGGCTTCTAAAATGTCGGTATATGGCATATTCCAAAATTTTACTTTTCGTAAAACAAGTTCTTCGTTTTCAAATTGAAAGAAAACAAATAAAAATTTATGCTCTAAAATATTTTTGAAATTTGATTCATCCCATTCTTCATTTACAATTTCTTCGTATTTGAAATTTGAAAACGAAATGTCTTCCTTCGGTAAATTATTTTCTTTTAATCTTACAGTCTTTACAATAATTTCAGCCTTTTCAAACTCCTCAATTTGTTTGTCCAACTCAATTCCTAAAATTGCTTTCGTAAGATTGGCATAAAAACTCTTTGCCGTTGTATTGATTTTAACGCCTGTTTTTTCAAGAATTTGTTCAACCGTTTTATTATAATATGGTTTGAATTTTGAAATTACAATTTCTTCAATGGTCTGTTTTTTCGCAACGGCTACTGATGGAATTAGTTTGCCATAAATTCCTGTTGCTTCATTTGCAATTGATGCAATAATATGATTTACATAACCTTGTTTCAAAGAATATGCTCTCTGCTTTGCAGGAATATCGTTGAAAGGTTGCTTTCTTGTTGAGTTTGCATTTGCACCTTTGGTGCAAGCTCCTAAATAAAACGTATCGCCTTCAGAAAGTTCGTGAGCTTTACCATCTGCAATTTTTTGTTTAATTAATTGCCAGTCTTTTTTGATGATTTCCAAATCTGTTTTTGGAAAATTCCATTCATCAACAAGTTTTATTAAATAATCGAGAATGTCGTAACCAGCTTGATGTAAATAAAATATCAAAAGAATGTTTGCATTCTTTTTCCAAAATGAACTGGTTTCAAAATCTTGGTTTACAACTTCAATATAGTTAATGATGTTTAAAACTAATCGTTCTTTTGAACGATACTCTTTATTTTGTAATTGAATTAAAGGTGTTGATTTTAGCTCAAGACCAGCAATTGCAAAATCGGGCTCAGAATCAGAATTTGGCTCGTATAAAAAATAAAACTTTTCAAGAATTTGACCGAAATTTCCTTTGCCGGAATAATTATGTTTTAAAATACTTTTATAACAAGCCTCTCTCAAAGTTTTACCTTTTAGAAGTTTTGCAAATTCAAGTATTGAATTTTTGTCGTTAGGATAGTAAGGCAACTTCATTTTCAATTTTTTGTTTTAAAGCGATTCCGATTTTTTCAATTACTCCAACTACTAAGGCATTTCCCATAAAGAAAGCTCGTTTTGTATCAGAAACTCCTTCAAGTTTTGTATGGTCGTCTGGAAACATATTTAACCGTTCAAGTTCAACAGGAGATAGTCGCCTAAAGCCTTTAGGCGTTTGAATAACGTGTTTAAATCTTGATGCAGATTTTCCACCTTCTCCTGTGATTATAGTTCTTGATGGTTTGTCTAACGGATCAGGAAAAATCATTCCACCTTCACTATAATTATATTCAAAACCTTGTGCATTGGTTCGCATTTCTTTCTTTGG
>Ga0114967_10002970_pt1 | contig 14049 bp, 11 predicted proteins | sample M_130628_MF_Meta_FD_92639 | JGI IMG/M metagenome (GOLD analysis project Ga0114967, IMG submission 92639) | Freshwater microbial communities from Lake Montjoie, Canada to study carbon cycling - M_130628_MF_MetaG | ecosystem: Environmental > Aquatic > Freshwater > Lake | place: Lake Montjoie... | reverse complement strand
ATTACCCAAAGTGCGTTGCTCTGTGAAGGGCCGAATCCGGTCAATGATATCAATAAAAGTATCCTCATAAGTAGCAGTAATCCAAATCGGCACCTGACCGGCCAACATAAATCGCTGTGGACCGGTTTGCGCCAAGCCGATTCCCTGACCGATCAAATCATAATTGATCTCATGCCATCCAATATCAATGATCGGAATCGCGTTACTCGGTTTCAGCTTCGGTTTCATTTTCCATACATGATTCAACCAAGACTCATCACGGTCCTTCGCAAGCGCATACGCCACAAGTTTACCAGCGGGAATCGCAATGACCGCAGTATCATAAAACCCCGAAAAATTACTAGCACATAGCGCACGATCTTCCGTATGGACCTGTGTAAACGCCTTCTTCTGGCGTAACAAAGTACAAATAGAAACCGTTTCCGGTCCGATATCCGCCCATTTTCCAGCACATTGTTTGATCTGTACGGTTTCCAGTTCGCGGTTCAGCATGGAAATCATTTTACGGAAAGACTTCTCACTAACATTACCACCAAACATCTGTAACCATTGGGCCACCATCCGATTGAAGAGCCAACCAAAACGGCTCTTCTCACGAGGCGCCCACTTCGCGGCGAATGACATGACATCCCGACCTGATGGACGAGGAACAAGTGTATTGGGAGTCGCCCGCTTGATTTGCAGATAATTCACCAACGCAGTATTCCAAGCGACACGATCCATATTAAGCTGATAATTCATAAGACCGATGGCAGAATCAATAATAGCATCCGCATTTGGATCCTTCGTACGTACAACATACCCACATAAGTATTTAATATCCGCCCAGGATCCGATACCGACCGATGTAACTATGAAACGGAGTGCCTTGATCGCATGTACTGGATGGTGCCGATACCAGACACAAATCATAGCATACGTCAAGTCACGCTCACCCAACCCATCATTGATATCACGGGTATGCGCTATAAGGCGATAAAGCATGTTGAATTCCTTACTACCAATAGCAACAGAACGTAATAAACCATCCAAATCAGAATCAATGCAATTCCCACGTTTTAACGACGCGTAAAACTCATTCACCCGATTCATTTATTCTCTATGTTAGTCTAAATCATAAAGTACTTATATTCTTTCGTGTTTTATTAAATTGTGTGCTATACGTGACACGTTTTGTAGGTTTGTTACCACTCACCTTATTTCGGAGTACAGGTTTTGCAGGTGCGCGTTCAACCTCCTGAAATAAAAAGTACACCGCATTCAAGTCATGAAAGATGAATATGGATGGTGCAACTATAATATCATCAACGAACGAGAGTTGTACTACGAATCGCGATGATACTTCCATCTGTGAATATGCCTGTATATGTTCGGGTTCCAAATCCACTAAAAATATCCACGAATCCAGAAACGCATATTTTACACCCGATTTTGAATTCTTCTTGTCTTCAACAATCTTGAGAACCCGATCCCTAGGTATTTTACCATCCTGTAGATCCACCATCTCATCAGTAATTTGTTCTATATATTTGTTCTGGTTCATAAACAAAAAGAAACATTTGATGGATTCCATTGGTTCGCGTTGAAATTTTTCTTGGACCCGGAGTAATTTTTCTTCTTCTTCAATCCACGACATAAGTTATAGTTCATTCGGATTTTTGTTTTGTATTTATAACGAATATCCGATATAAAGACAACCACAATAATAGTATGTCTCAAAACAGCACGATTGTATTTCATTATTTATTTTTTAAATCATAGCATAAAAATAAACCAAAAATACCAATAGTTGAGGCAGTAAAAATTGATTCATAAATTGTAAGACAACCATGTCTTGCAATCAATGGAATCAATACTATGCATACCGAGGATGGACAACACAACACCAAAGCAGTATATCCTAAACACACTATATAAGCTGAAGTGGGGTCACATTTCAATAGTAAATGAGATCCCTCTACGCAACGAACCAAATCAAAAACGTATTCTGATTAGGGTCAAATGGGATGAGTGTTCGGATGATATCCGTTCGCGAATCCAAAGTGGGGACAGTATAAAACTCGTCCATGATATTAACTCGCCATGGTTTTGGAAGATCGTCTTAGGTAAATCATAGAATTAGATGTTTAAATAATATAGAGTCAGTATCATATTGTGTCGGTCCAATACCGACGATTATGATCCATAGCCAGTACCATTTGTACGTTTCCGCCTTTTTTATTTCTTGTACGAAGATGGTTTCAATCTCGTTATACACATTTTTATGTTGTATTATCTCCGTTTTCAGCTTATCTTTCATACCCAGTAAAAATGCATAACGAGTCCTTTTACGTTCACCTTCGCCACCCTTCTGCCGGATGTATCGGATTTCGTTTTTAATATCTTTATAACGAATGATAAGATTCCGTTTATAAGTCTCAATATGCTTTATAAACGAAAAAATATTAATATGTGATATAATCGGAAATACAAGCTTTATCTCAGATGGAACATTCATTAGATCACGCATCTCCGAAGTCTTTCGTTCAAATTCCATTATTTTTTCGGACACTACTTCACTATACCCATAATCCGTTGTATAGTGAGTGTTTCCTAGAGTGAGTGATGTATGCAAATTACTATATTGTGAACTCAATAGAGAGAACGAGTTATTCGCTGATTCTAGTTTGAAATAATTACATAAAACAGTCAAAAATAGTACGGTGGCGTTCATACAGGAAATTATGGCACCACTCCACCTATAATCCATTATAAATGGTGCGATCAATGTAGACGCCGATGTAATCATAATGATCGGTACCATTAACATATGTAGTTTGTACTGTGTAATTTTTCCGGCATACAGGTATAGATTTTTCTGACCGTTTAAATAGGTGATGAGTATGTCAAGCTCGTCAGATTCCGAATTATATTGGTCGAATGACCGTGCAACCTCTTTATACGTCAACTTACGAAATTTCGCCGATTCAATATCATCATCACTGGAACTATTGCTACTATTAGATAATGTAATCGGACTATTACTATTACTTCGATCTCTAAACTGATCCATCATCGCGCGATTCATTTGATTTACGAAATGCGAATCTGTGTACTCGGTCAATTGTGATTCTTCTTCAACGTCCATATACTTATAAAATTGAAATTATTTGTAGACACTGGAGAAACAACAATAAAGTAAACCAAATCAAGTAATGGAAAAGGAACGGGAAAAGGAACGGATAAAGAGGGAGAGAACCTATATAGCTCAGTATCGTAGGCAACTAAAAAATCACGTAATGACATCGCGGTTCAATAATTCTACCTGGACCGAAAACACAAATTTCCGAAAGCGAAATGGGAAGCATGGGTGTGTTTACTGCGCGCCACTCATTGTTTCACAACAGATCCCCTACGATTCCATCATGTTCGTTTTAGAGATGAATAATGACACAAACCAGATAATGGGGATTGGTATGGTGAGAAACCACCCCACGCAAAATAAATATAACGTATACCAGAACAATAATTTCAATCGGTATGTGTATACCGGAAAATACAGAATTGACCGCGAGTCAATGACCGAAGAAGAAGAGACTATTCTACGTGCGTTTGATATTCTATGTTTCCGAGGCAACCACCACATGAAACGAGGACAAGGTCTAACTGCATTTCCGGTAGAGAGCTTATGTCGGTGCGCGTATAATAAAATGGATTTAGTTGAATTTATAACCAACATGTTTAAAACAAGAATTAAGAAGCAAGAAATATAAACCTAATATGTATAAGTAAGTTACTATGGCTGATATATATAATATAAATGGGTACACGGATGAAGAACTCTATGCCGTGTTAGATTTATCAAACCCGACAGACAGAGAATTGGAAGCAAAGATACTACATATGATATGGAAATACGAGAACTTCGGTAACTCATCGGGGGATAGGCTGGTGCGTTTTTTTAATGATATCTACGCACATTTTTTTAACACAGAAGGCATGGAGAACGCAGAACCTACTCCGGCGATAGAAGAATCAACTCCGGCACCAGTACCAGCCATGACCCCAGCTCCAGCGCAAACTCAAGAAGTTGTTCCGGCAGGAACATCGTACTCCAGTGATAAACTTAACCCAGTTTTTAGACAGACTATAAATCGCATAGTCAATATTGATAGCCAATATCGTAACAAATCCTCAATAACAACGGATTATACGTTCAATCTATCCAGTCCATTGAAGGATGTAGTTAGCTTGAAATTAAACTCAATTCAGATTCCATATACATGGTATACAATTAATGCAAATTATGGTAGTAATTTCTTATATTTAAAAGGTATATCACCAGGATTAATCGGCGGTGATTATGATATCAAAGTCCAAATCAATCCGGGAAACTACACGGCAAACGCACTAGTCACAGCAGTCAATGATTCATTTGTAGCATTACGAACAAATCCCGAATATACGGACATAAGTTTCGGAATTACAGGAATAACTTATGATTATCCGAGTTCCAGATCAACAATCAATATTGATTTAAAGAAGGTATATAATGAAACAGATTACACGTTTGATTTTGGAACATGGTCTACACCTAATGTTGGAGCGAATACAGCAAATCGTGGTAACACAATACCAGCATTCTTGGGTTATAATTTTCCGTCTTATACACCGAATATTGTTCGTTCCCGGTATGATATCCTTCCGCTAATTGCACTTTCAACGGCCGATAATGCAATCAGTCAGTTTACGTTAAACACTAATAATAACTATTTTCATATCTACAATTATACTGGTACCGAGTATACAACGGATCCATCAAATTGTACGATTCTAGATGATATTAAGATAACACTTTCGCTTACAACTGGACTTACATATTCACGATCACAAATTGTTACAGATCTCAACGAACAACTCTCTAATAACACAAAATTAACCAACTCATACATAACTCGCTATGATTATACAGATCCCAATAATACAGGGTTCATTGGATATAATAAATCGTATTATGAGATGTACGTAGAATTAAACCGATTCAATACCAAACGTATCCAGGGCGCTAAGATTGCAATCGTATTTTCCGATGATAATATATCAGATATTTGGTATGGTGCAACATCGGCACTCGTATTTGAAAAGAGTTCATATGAATTGAGTAATATAACATCCGAATCAAAGGCGCCACAATCCTCTATTGTAATCAATTCACCATCTAACAATCCTTCGCATATATATCTTAAATGCAAAATACCCCGCTTCAATGGGAGAACCGATACAGGTAATATAATTCCCGGCGCAAATACAATAGCTAACGACTTTAAGATTGATATTAGTAATTCACCTGTCGGAGGATATACATTCAACAATTATTTGAAACAAATAAATGATCGGATTTTTGATGCAAGTAATAATGGTAATATAAACACAACAAATACACTATTGAGTGTAGAAGATTCATTTACGAAAGTGAAGGTGGATATCAACAAGCGATTCCGTGAAAATGCATATAAATTAGATACAACCGCTGCTTCATTTATAAGAACACTTGGGTTTACTGGAGATCCGGCCTTGAGTTTTAATTCTATATCTGGATCTCCATATACGAGTTCTACATATGATATACAACAAGGTGCGACAATTATGATTATAAAGCCCAAAACAACGGGTGACAACAAAGATATAAACCAATATGAGGTTAAAAACACTTCAGGACAAAATATATTGACAACCAGTACATCAGAGATTTCGGGACTGATGTCAAGTATATTTGCATCATTTACTGACGAATATGGTGATAATGTACTCAGTGGTAGTACATTGACATTTGCTACACAATCAGGCGGACAGACAGTCGCAACATTACGCATAATCGTAAATAAATATTTGATAGAACAGTTTTATGATATTCAGTTTGTAGATCCGAGTGCAAATACTATATCATCACGCATAGTGGGTTGTGGTATTGAAACTGATCCAAGTAGTAATAATATTGGAGTCTTGGCATATTCGGATAATTATGGAACTACTTGGTCTGGTACAACAACTAATATATTTTCAGAGAAGGCAAACGCGGCGGCATATAATGGTAATGTATGGATCGCCGTAGGGCAAGGCGCGGGCAATACACTCGCCAGATCCTCTAATAATGGTGCTACATGGACCGGTTTGGGTAAAGGCATATTTTCAACAGAGGCGACAGGTGTAGCATGGAACGGGAGTCTATGGGTTGCCACCGGGCAAGGAGGAAATACACTCGCAAAATCAACGGATGGAAATATATGGACTGGACTAGGTAACACTACATTTACAGTCAAGGCGACGGGAATAGCATGGAATGGTAACGTATTTGCGGCAACCGGGGAAGGTGGAAATACGATCGCGATATCACAAAATGGTACCGTCTGGACGTCACGAGCAACGACAACCTTGTTTTCCACGAAGGGGACAGGAATCGCATGGAATGAATACATATGGGTCGCAACCGGACATGGAGGAAATACAATCGCGTATTCTAAAAATATAATGGGTAATATTTGGACCCCTGCTGCAACCACATCCTTGTTTTCAACCGGAGCCAATGGTGTTGTGTGGAATGATTCGGTGCCAATGTGGGTTGCTGTAGGATCAGGTACCGGAAATACGATTGCTACATCATATGATGGAAATACATGGACCGGACAAGGTAAGACGACATTCGCCACGGCAGGGTATGGTGTTTCATTGACAGGTGAAAACCCACCACGATATATAGCAGTTGGTGAAGGCGGAAATACAATAGTTCGTTCAACCAATGGTACAGTATGGAGTACTACATCTGGAACAGTAACATTTACAACTGGGCATGGTATCGGTTGGGACAATAAAACTCTTGGTAGAAATCAGACAATAATAACCGACGTATCAAACTCTTGGATCAGAAACTTAAAACTAGAAAAATCAAAATACGATTTATCAGAATACCGAACGAATTTTTCATGGGCCCAAATATCAGGCGTAGGTTTAGTTAGTACTGATGTAATAACAATATCAAGTAGTACAGCCATGAATACTATAGAACTAACACCAGTTACAATAGGATTAACTACTGGTACTAACAGTTATTCAAATGGTATAATAATAACTATACCTGATGGTGTATATACCAGAGATCAATTAATAACCGCTATAAATAATGCGTTTGCAAATACACTGACCGGCGTAAACGGTCAAAACATAGCGAGTGGTTCTATTGCAAAAGTAGTAACATCAATCGCTGGTGATGAATTTATACAAATACGACTGAATGTAAACAAAGTATTCACCTCAGCAGATTATAAAGTTGTATTTTACGATCCTTTTAGTTTTACTACGGTTATAACGAGTGGTATTATTAATGGTGGTAGAAATATAGGAAATACATCCTGGGATTCAACACTTGGATGGATATTAGGGTTTCATGAAGAAACTGAATATGATCTATCAACATCAAAGTTTGTATTAACTAATGGTAATATTAAGAGTATTATAGGTGATAATGTAGTGAGTATTAATATTTATAGTTATTTCATGATTTTACTTGATGATTTTAATAATAGCCATATGAATGATGGAATTGTAACAACTACCAAAAAAGAAACGGATATAAAACTACCCGGATACACGAATCGTACAAACTTCAATGCGGATCCTATATCTGGAAACTTGATTGCAACCAACACATCTGCGAATGGTGCACCTCTTACACAAAAACAAGTATATGCGATACAAGCGACATTAGATCAGCAAACCATACAAACATCGGCACTCAAATTCACAGAAGGTCCATTCGCCACTAATGTTTTCGGATTGTTACCATTAAACATAGCAAATCTACCGAATAATAGTATCTATGTTGATAGTAGTATTGGACTACGCGACCAACAGCGTAGTTATTTCGGTCCAGTGAATATCCAGAGGATGTCCGTCAAGTTGATAAACGATCGTGGTGAAACGGTAGACCTGAATGGTGCGAATTGGTCGTTCTCATTTATATGCGAGCAACTATACCAAAATAATCGGGCGTAAGTATATAGATGTTGATTTATTATATGGATCTGGTTGGGTTTTATGGACCACTGATAATTGGATTAATAAATGTATTCGCACTATGGTGCCGTAAGATGTACCTGATTTCGTATGTCTTATTTTTTGCGATAAATTCGTTTATAAATGGAATCCTGAAAAATATTATACAGCAATCCCGCCCTTCCGGACAAATATATCTCAACGACCATGATGTAGTACCGGATAGCGCACCGAGTAAATATGGTATGCCATCCGGACACGCACAGTCTGTCGGATACTCCATTACATTCTTATATTTAGTCGTTCACTCACCCGCGGCGTTATGCGCGTCTTTATTTATCGGCGCACTCACTGTATACCAACGATTTAAGTATAGACGTCATACACTATCCCAGTTATTCACTGGATTAGTTATAGGTTCAATTATCGGAATGGTTTCGTATGAAGTTACGAGAACCTTAATAATACAACCCAATATAAAAATATCATTATAATATAAATGTCACAGAGTGATTATCTCCAATTTAAAAAGACATCACGTCTATTAAAAGATCAAGCGGACTTTGATCCGGTTTTCGCACCGAGTGATTACATAGCCGGTAAAGAATTCAATTTAGAGACCACCGTCCTTAACACCAAACAAACGAATAACCAACTGAAACCTTCCGGTAAACAGATTGTTTTTGGAATGGAGAGAACAACAGGAGGCAATTGCCCTACATTTACTTTGTGCACGGGAACGAATGGAACGAATGCGCGTGCGAATCGCCGTGCGTTGGATGCGGGCCAATCCGCATGCTTTCCGATAATGAAGGCTCCCGGACGCTCTGTGCCGCCGGTGAAGCCAACTACCGCAAAGAATTCGCAATTCCTCAAACCGAACTTCAGCTCGTATGTTCGTAAGAACTACCGTGTTCGTTGTGAATGTAATGATACGACTTGCATAGGTTCGCGTTCGCGCGTGTGTCGTTTGAAGTATGGATGCACGTGTAATTAAACCACATAAGAAGTAAAATATAATTGTAATTCTTATGTGGTTATAACATACAGATTTTAAATCGGACGCCTATGGCGTCACAATTAAAATACTCGTCTGTTTAATGTTATTATATTATATACGCAATTTATATAATATAGATGAGTTCGTATTTTGATAACAAAGAATTATTCACTGGTCCAAAGATGAATCAATACGGAAGTCATATGGTTATGACAAATGTTACGAAAACATCCAAGATCAAATATGTAAACATAGATACTAAGTTTAGAGATGAATATAACTCCAGTATAACGACTGATTATACAATTACATTACCAGAGCGTATTACTGACGTTCGTACTATTTCAGTAACCAATGTGGAGGTACCCAATACATTCTTCAATATTTCTGATAATATTGGCAATAATGCTATGAAAATTACGTCATCTACATCTACAGGTATCTTAGTTGTGCGTGATGGTAATTATAACCAGCCCGCTCTGCTAACCGAGTTAAATGCCAAGAAGACGGCCCTCGGAGCACCATTCACAAGTCTCACATTTGACGCATCGTTTAATAAGATTACAATGACACCTGCGTCAGGAACATTTGCTTTAGACTTTGGTGTTGATTCCACCGGAGCCTTCGCGAAATATAATTTCAAGACTCGTCTGGGTTGGTTGTTAGGGTTTCGCAATCAAACATACACTGGTATTACCAGTAGACTGACATCGGAATATATGTATAGCTTAACTGGACCGAGGTATTTATATTTAGTTGTTGATGAATTCACGAGTAATGGAAATCAGAAATCATTTGTGGCGCCATTACCATCATCGGTCCTCGCGAAACACATATTGGCTCGTATTACATTAGATGGCGCGACCTACCCGTTCATGAGTGTCATTCCAGCGACCAATCAAAATGGTCTTTTATTATCAGATGTCCGTTCCTACACGGGCAAGGTTGATATACAAAAACTGAACGTCCAATTGGTGAATGAGAACGGCACACCAATGAATTTGAATGGTGCGGACTTTTCGTTCTGTCTTCAAATAGAACACGAATAAAAATATACTTATATTTAAAATACAAGTATGTTTTATGAAATTGCGAGCAAGCTCGTATCTGAGTCACTATTGAGTTTATACCCAGTGATCGTTAAGAACCTTGCGATTCCTATAGAAATGCAATTATGGAGCCGTTTTTTCACATATGTAGTAATATCCATGTTTTTTATAGATCCATCTTACATTCAAACGAACCTAGTTTCCGCAGATGGAATTCTCCTATCGGTCATTACAATAGCTCATGTATACACCTCGTACAAAGGTTTTATGTTATTGGAAAGTGGAATGTCATACACCCTCTTCTATTTATATCCGATCATGATATTACTAATGTCGGGAGAACCAATTAGTCCTATCATGGGATTATCACTATTAGGAGTATATTTGTTATATTCTGAGGAAACAACAGAAAAAGACGAAAAGGAAGGTAAAACTAAAGATAAAGACGAAACAGATAAACTACATGGTGTTATAATGATCTCACTTGCTGCGTTTACAGAAGCACTGATATATTTTATTGTGCGACGCCTGAAAACCACGAATAATTGGAACCATATATTCCTATCTTATTTCCCAGGTTCTCTTTTAATGACTGGATTCTTATTCAACCAAATCAACTTCGCGAATCAAAGTATCAACTTATCATTAGTATTGAATGGAGTGATCGGTCTAGTTGGATACCTCTTGCGTTTCTTTGCCATATCAAAGCTAAGTCCCTCGGTATACGCACCACTATCTTATTTCGGTGTAATCATGGCATATGTTTATGGAATATTTATAAACGGAGAACAAATTACCCTGATGAAGGTTATTGGTTCTCTCTGTATCATCATTCCTAATTTATTTTTGTTGTAATTACCATTTATCAATTGAATATGCCAATGGTATACGCACGACTTTAATATTATTATATAATAAATTAAAAGCATTCAAGGTCTCTGGATGAGGTATAGACAAACCCTTTTTTAATACCTCTATAGAATTATTATATATATTACTATATATTTTCATTGCATAAAACGACCCTATTGCGACTTGATCGTTTATTGCATTTACATAAGCATCATAACCATTGGGTATATATACCGTATTCGGTTCTATTTCAATATTAATAAATTTTGTATGAAACAACAAATCAACCCGAAGCGAAATAATTAAATCATATTGTATATTCATTCTTGATGCATGTTCCTCCATCAAATAGAATACTCGCGATTTATTTATGAAATGACATGTCATAGTATGAATATTTGTTTCAGGGCGTTTTCCAGGAAACGAAGCAAAATCAACCTGATAATTTGTCTTCTCGTTTGTATAAGCAACCGGCTTGTATATTCTAGTAAAGTCATTTATGTAAGGTGAATTGTCAGAAGATGCAAAAAAATCTATATGGTTTGCATCACCAAATGTTTCCATTATGTTATTGTAATGGATTTCACATTTATCAAGGCGTCCGTATACAAGAATAGCAATTCTCATCTTAATTTTATATTAATATATTAAATCATTTATATGTGTTTGGTTAAAAATATACATGATTCTTACAATCCATTTATATATGTTCTCAATTGGTCCACCGGAGTCCACTCTAGTTTTTCTAACGCATCATTATGTTCCCTAAGTGTAACTCTATAATTTCCTGGCAGATCCGGTAAATTCACGCGACTACATAGAGAACCAAACCTATCTGAAAACATTGCATAGAGTTCATTAATTGAGTAATTCACACCAGTACCAAGCTCCCATGCATCCTCATGAAAGTACTGGGTATCCATAATCCTACACAATCCATCCACGATATCATCCACATATGTAAAATCACGACGTTGTTCTCCATCACCGATGATAGTTATCGGTTCTCCATCACGAATCTGTCTACGCCATACACCAATGACAGTTGCATAATCACCATCCATTATCTCGCCAGGTCCATATACATTATAAAAACGCGCAATTTGTATCTTACATCCAAGTGACTGACGGTACATTTTGCATAGCTCCTCGCCCAAATATTTACTCATGGCATACGGGGACTTTCTTGGATCATGCCAACGCGATGAAGATCCAGCATATACAACATCTGCGCCAGTGGTTCTCGCAAACTCTAATACAGCTTCCGTTCCGACTACATTAGACCGAAACGTTTCACTAGGATGAGTAAACGATGGCTGGATTCGGGCGAGCGCCGCCAAATGAAAAATAACGTCAAAATCGCGCTCTCCGATTGTACCGATTTCCGTCAAATCACAACTATAATAATTGCATCCATGGACTTCGTTCTCTACATTACCAGTTGAATAATTATCTACCGAACAAACTACATGCCCGTCCTTCAATAGTCTGCGTATCAAGTTAGATCCGATAAACCCGACACCACCTGTAACAAGAACCTTCATACTATCCAATACTACCTTACCGAGTATTTATATGCTTTTCATTTTGTGTTGAGAACGAATAAAAATTGATTAATTATTTTCACAGGTGACAACAGCTCACACTAGTGCCAACTTATAACAAACCATGCCATCTAAGACCCAGCTTTACCGTGAGATCGTTGCGAAGTACGAGGATACGTACGGCGCCCTTCCGGATACAGGAAAAAAGCCACTACTAATTAACATCACTGGACCGTTTCGTAACGATCTATACAAAAACAACCACATCTATGATAAGGACGTATTGAATATGGTTCTCGCCGCCATGTGCATTACGATTATTCTCGCACCTAGATTCGTCACGCTAATTCTAATGATGAGTATCTGCTTTATGTGCGTCCATACCTCCAAGATCTATGTAGATTATTCCAAGGTATTTGATGGCGAATTCATTGAGATTGATGGGCGCATGATTGGTGTTGTGGCGCCGACACAGAAAGAGGAAGGAGAAGCAGAGAGTAGGAACTTTGATGAGATTAGTGACGGACGTAAACTGAGAGAAGCGCTCATGCGCGCAGAATTGGACGGAGACGCGAAGGTGGTTGTTGTGAGTGTAGGTTCAACTACCACACAGATTATCTACGGACAAGAGTACGCCAATACGAATGAGATTCCGGTCGGCGTAGACAATCCGCTTGACTGTGAAATCGCCGAGCTACTGGACGCAGTGGAACTGGATGAGAATGGTATTGTGGCCCTTATGAATTCGTCAGGATACGCGTTCCGCATTAATGCGGGTGCGCTGTATAATGATAATCAGTTAGAGAGGGACACGATCACTCACGAAATAACACCGAGAGTAGTCGGTGGAAGTGGTGACAACCGAAACGCGATGAATTTCGCCAAGAAAGTCGTCGCGAAACATAAGGCAGGTAATTACAGTTATACCTTGGTATTCATTCCTAGGGGTGATCCGTCAATGCCTCAGGGTGGATCGCATACGCACCAGCGCATTCTAGAGGCAGTTAGACATGGGTTTCATATTACGGTATTGGAGGTAAGTGGGAAGCAGACTAAGTTATTTGAACTGATGGATGGGGATATCAAGGATTATTCGGCGGAGAGTATTTGTGGACGCATTAAGAACAAAAAGGTACTTACGAAGGCGGGAAAGACGTATGGAAGTGGAGTCGTATTCAAGGGAATCGTGCTATAATAACATAATATTAACTACAATAAATATTTTTTATACGTTAAGCCAAGAGAATTCAAATAAACACAACATATATAATATGGTTCTCGTAAGTGTAATAATTCCCACATACAATCGTTATAATTTTTTATTAAATGCAATAAAATCAGTTAAATCACAAACACATACGGATATAGAAATAATAGTAATTAATGATGGTTCATCTCAACCAGAATACTATAGTTTTAATGACGAATCGGTTACAATTATACATTTGAAACAAAACAGTAGGTCCATATTTGGATACCCATGTGTTGGATATGTTAGAAATGAAGGTATTAAAATTGCAAAGGGTACGTATATCGCATTTTGTGATGACGATGATATATGGTTTCCTAATAAATT
>Ga0114967_10002968_pt1 | contig 14057 bp, 11 predicted proteins | sample M_130628_MF_Meta_FD_92639 | JGI IMG/M metagenome (GOLD analysis project Ga0114967, IMG submission 92639) | Freshwater microbial communities from Lake Montjoie, Canada to study carbon cycling - M_130628_MF_MetaG | ecosystem: Environmental > Aquatic > Freshwater > Lake | place: Lake Montjoie... | reverse complement strand
TGCCAACACACAAGGCCGAGATCACCAGTCGTGTTCCAGCAGGGACGGAATCACCAAAGTCAGGAGAGACATCGAGTGGAACCCATTGAACCAAAACCTACTACTTGGCCATCAGAGCTGGAAGACGTCGTTCGCAAGTTACGAGCAGCGCGCCAACTTGAAATGACCCTGACCGTTGCCGTTACCGGCGAGTCGTCCCTCAAGTACCGGGAGCTGCTGGTATGGGTATTAACCGAACATCACTCAGGACGACCGACCTCCTTGAAGCGGTGCTACTTGAGCCTTCCTTTTTCCGAGAAAAACCTGCGAAAAGCGGTAAAGCTTCTGGAAGATAAAGGCTATATCGCGCTTTACACTGCGGATGGCGACCGCCGAAAAACGCTGATCCTACCTACCTCCGCGCTGCTCGTTGCATTGACTAACCGGGCCCAGATTGCCTCCCGGTTAATGGAACAATTTCCATCAAACCTTCCAGACGATTGTGAGCTTAACCCTGCGTCTTGTGCCAACTAGTGGAAAACGGGCGGGTCGCCTGCCTCATGGCACTCAGCTCCCGTTACCTTGCATCAAATTTTCCATCCATTGCTCCAGCGTGATCATCCCACCGGCTTTCTCTGCCCGACCTTGATCTTTGGCCGGCAGAATTTCTTGCATCAGGTCAATGCGTTTCCACTGAGCAAACGGCGTTTCTCTTTCGGGCATTGGCACGGTCCTCGACGACTCCACGCGTTGCATTTTGTGGATATAACGGGGGCAATTGATGATCACGTGCGTGACGTTAATCCGGACAATCAGCTCAGCTTCGGGGTATTCGCTCATCAGCGGGTCAGTCGCACTAACCGATGCTTCACCCTGGAGACGCAGCCGGTTTGGCGATTCAAAATCCAGAAACAGCAAGCCAACGTGACCGGTGGCGCTGATGTTGCCCATGGAATGGTAACGGCCGTTCCCGTCATAGCTCGGAAACACCACAGTCTTCGGATCAACGACCCGGATAAATCCCGGGGAGCCCCCTTTGTACTGGCACTGCGGACGCCCTTCCCTATCGACAGTCGCCAGCCAAAACATGTCCCGAGATTCAATGAAGGCTTTGTGCTGAGGTTGAACTTCTTCTGCATCCATTGACTCAAGCGCGGCAGCAAGTCGCTGAGAGTCAAATTGCTCATGCAGGGCGCGGTGCGTGTCTCCGTAAAGGCTCATGGATTTTCTCCCCTATCGATTATTTCGTTTTAAGTGCGTCGGGTCATGGTCGTTGTTAGTGACGGGCCAGAATGTCCCGCATTGCAGATTCAAGCGCGGATTGAAGCGAGCTTGGCGCCTTGGGCGATCGCCAGGCGACATGGTTGTCAGGCCGGACGAGCACCGCGCCGTCCGCGTCTATACCGCTCAGCCGGGCCCACGCTGCGACTCCTTCCTGATGTTCGGCCGCGTGACCGATCGCGACGTGGCGTATTGGCACCCCAAGCGAGGCTGATACCTGGCCGGCCGCATGCTCCCAGTCTGAGTGACCGCCCGACAGCAAGAGGAAACTGCCCCCGCTCCCGCAGAGATCGTGCGTGGACAGGCGCTGATCGCCGCGTGTGAGCCACACATGCGGCAGTCGGTGGCCGGGGCGCGCAACCGCTTCGTAGTGAAGTCCAGTGGGGTCGGAGACCGGAGCCGGAGAATCATCTGGCACGAGGGCCCCGGCCGAATAGGCAAAACCGAGCTCCAAATCGTGGGCTTGAAACTCCCGGCGCTGCGTGTTGATAACCTCAGCGGCGCGCGCTCGACGGGACGCCCCCATCGGAGTGTCCGCAAAATACGCCTCAAAATTGGCGCGCCGTTGCGCAGCCGACTGCAGCGGGGAAAATCCCAGACCCGCATCCAGAACCTGATGATTGAGCGCCGTAAACATCGCCCAGTCCACGTTGCGCTGACCGACCGGCTGACGCTCTGATTCGTAGGTATCGAGTAGCGCCCGGCCCGCTCTCCCGTTAAGCACCGCGCCCAGTTTCCATGCGAGATTGTGGGCGTCCTGTACCGCGGTATTCAGGCCTAATCCGGTCGTGGGCGGATGACGGTGCGCGGCGTCTCCGGCAAAAAACACATTGCCAATTTGATAGCGTTCGGCGAGCACCGCTTCAAGTTCCCAGTGGCTGACCTTCAGCACCTCGATATCGAGATCCGGCAAATTGAGGAGCTCCCGCAGATGTGGCAAGACCCCCTCTTCGTCCAGCAAATCCTCTTGGCCGGGCGGGAATCCAAAATGGATAACCCACTCTTCTGAGCCACTGCCCCAGGTCGGCCCCATCGGGACCATGGCACCGCTGCCCAGCGCACCGCTGCTCTCAGGATTGATAAACCAGGTGATAAGACAGTTTTCATCCCACCATGCGGACAGGTCGGCCTTGATATGCGACGTCACAATTCGGCCAAGTCCGCTGATGCCGCTCATTCCATTCCCGAGCAACGGCCCGACGCGTTTCCCGCCGTCGGCTGCCACCGCAAAGTCCGCCGTAATCTGGAACGTCGTGCCGTCATCCAGTCCGACTGCAGTCGCCCTGATGCCGCCGTCAGTCTGGGAAATGGCGGTAAGTTCATGCCCGAACAAAATCGTGGCCATCGGGCTTGCCTGCGCCCGTCGCCGCAGCAGGGGCTCGAGACGTAACTGGGGATAGTTGCTGGACGGGCAGGCGCTGTCTCGCGCATAGGTCTCAGCGAGCGCCCCGCCGCCAAAAGCATCCATTTCGTGGAAGGTTTTTGCATCGCGCGGTCCGTCGCCGCCCAGCGTCGTTCGCCACCGAACCTTGCGCATGTTCTGCATCGGAGTGCCGACGGCATACAGTTCATCGGCCAGCCCGTGCTGGCGAAAAACTTCCATCGTGCGCTGATTCAGATAATGCGCTTTGGGCAGATGCGAGGTTGTAGGGTGCCGCTCCACCAGCAGATGCTCGACACCATGGCTCGACAGGAATATCGACAGGCTTAAACCGCAGGCGCCACCGCCTACGATCAGCACCGGCGCCCGTATTTCCTTCACTACTGTCTGACTTGTCAGTTCGCTCATCGGGGATTTCTACTTTGGGAATTGCGGGAAATCAGGACTGCTGTTGCGGACTCATGAATCGGGACATGGGGTCAGGCATTGCTGGGCCGCTCAAGGCCCACGCGCGCGTGGTGAGTTCGGCGACAGGTGTGCCCGCCAGCAGGGCCTGATGCATCAGGTGTGGGTCAAACGCCGGACCGATGGAGTCCGACGCAAATTCAGGACCCATCATGTAGGCCGTTGCCTCGTCGGCTTTGCTGAAGTTATCGATCTGTAACTCGACCAGGTTTCCGTCCGGGTCCCGGTAGTACAGCGAGGTCGTGACGCCGTGCTGAATCGGCGTCAGAGGCTCAATCCTCAGGGCCTTAAGCTCAACGTAACGGTGCAGCAAGTCTGCAAGGCTGGGGAAGGTGTAGGCGCTGTGGTGCATGCAGGCTGTGAGCGGTGTTCTGGCGGTTACCGGCACCGGTGGCGACACCAGCGCCAAGCGGTGATGCTCCTCGTCAAACGTTAGAAAGCACAGCCCGGGATTTTCAAACACCACGTGCGCACCCAGCACGGTGCAGTACCACTCCCGTAGCGCAGGCAGTTGCCCGGTCATCAACACGATATGCGCAAGCTTCGGAACGACCGACATAAGATGCCTCCGTCAGGTGGGTAAGCCTTCGGGCTTCAGGGTTGTCGGTGAGTAGTGTCGCAAGCGGAACGGGGCGCGGTCTACACGCGGCCGCCAAACCGCGACGACCAATGGATAACGCTGACGCGGATTCAAATTATGCCCCGGCGATCCATTTCGAGAGCGCGAGGGCCTGCGTCTTGGTGCAATAAACGACAGATCGCTCCGTAACGTTCTCTCGCCCAGTTATCGCACTGACCACCACCAGCAGTTCGTGTCGGCTTTCAATGAACTCATAAAGGCTCAAAATTCTCATCGAGATTTGCGATCTTAGTTATGCGGACAGCGCCGAGGCGAAGCCCAGAATGTCGGGCTGCCGACCCGCCTCCTGCCACGCTCGGTAGTGCAGGTTTCTGATCCAGAGTCTCGTTCATCGTGAGTTTCCTGAGTTCAAGATGAGCACGTTCAGGAGCCAAAAAAACGATTGACCGGACGCGGCAATCCGAGGTGTTCTCGGAGCGTTGCGCCCTCATAGCGGGTTCTGAACAAACCGCGTCGCTGCAGTTCGGGGACCACAAGATCGACGAACTGGTCCAGCCCTTCGGGCAGCGATGAGAACATGACGTTGAAGCCGTCGCAGGCTTCTTCGTCTAACCACTGCGCCATTTCGTCGGCCACCGTTTGCGCGGTGCCTACCATCTCCATCACTCCAAAACTCCCGCCGACGTGCTGCGCCAGTTCGCGCACGGTCAGGTGCTCTTCGTGCGCCATCGCGATGAGTTTCTCTCGGCCGCTTTTGCTGGCATTGCTCTCCGGAATCTCGGGTAGCGGTCCGTCGAGATCGAATGCTCGCGCATCGCAACCTAGCATCACCGACAGCGATCCCAGACCGCTATCCGGATGAACCAACGAGTCCAGTTGACGTTTCTTAGCTTTTGCCTGCTGGACGGTGTCGCCAATCACGACGAAAACGCCCGGCAATATCTTGAGATGTGCCGGATTTCGGCCGCAGGCACGCGCACGCGACTTCATGTCCGCGTAGAAGTCTTTCGCGGTGCTGAGCGTGTTGTTGGCAGAGAACACCGCCTCCGCCGTTTCCGCCGCAATCTGCCGTCCCGCATCTGAGGCCCCGGCCTGAACAATCACCGGCCAACCCTGAACGGGGCGCGCGACATTGAGCGGTCCCCGCACTGAAAACTCGGCGCCTTGATGGTTCAGGATGTGGAGTTTCTCCGGATCAAAAAAGACGCCCTCCTCCACGTTGCGGATGAAGGCATCGTCCGCCCAACTGTCCCACAGGCCCGTGACCACCTCGTAGAACTCGCGCGCGCGGGCGTAACGGTCGGCATGCGCCAGATGGGTTTCCCGATTGAAGTTGAGTGCCTCGTGAGGATTCGCCGAGGTCACCAGGTTCCACCCCGCGCGACCATTGCTCAAGTGATCGAGCGAGGCGAATTTGCGCGCCACGTGGTAGGGATCGTTGTAGGTCGTTGAGGCGGTCGCGATCAGGCCAATGTGCTCGGTCACTGCGGCGAGCGCTGGCAGCAAAGTGAGCGGGTCAAAGGAGGTCACTGTCGCGCTCCGCTTCAATGCCTCCATCGGCATGTTAAGGACCGCGAGATGATCCGCCATGAAAAAGGCGTCAAAGCATCCTCGCTCCAGCGTCTGCACGAAGCGCTTCATGTGCGCGAAATTAAAATTTGCATCCGAAAAGCCGCCGGGATATCGCCATGAAGCGGTATGGATGCTGGCGGGCCGCATGAAGGCGCCGAGATGTAGTTGCTTTTCTGAGTTCACGATGCGGGTTTACTCCGAGAGGTAATGCTCATGCGACTGAAGATGTCTTTACCGGCCCGTCCCTCAAACTGGCACAGCCCAACTGCGCATGGGAAAGATAAAAAATTACTGAACACAGTGTGATGTTGCTGTGGTCACAGGCACACGATCGGGCTTAGGTCCATCCGCCATGGTGGTCACTGCGCTTATTGAAAATAAAATCTCACATATGCTGGGGATCGCAAGGCATGCAACGGCGGATCGGCGCGGGAGTCCGTCTTCTGCTTGAGCGGACTGACGGGGGGCGTGATTGAGGCCGAACCGACGCATGAGCGCTATCTGTCGGAGCAATGGCGCGATGGTGATCAGGTGTGGGTGCGCCCCATGTATCCGCGCCGGTTCTCCGACGCGGTGCATTGATTTTCCCTCAGGACCGCTTGAGACCTGCGTCTTCCTGCGCGACGAGTGCCAGTGCGGCCCAGTCAAGGTCTTCATAACCGCGGGTCAGGGCTTTGAGATAGTTGTCGCGGATCAGACTCGCCATTGGCAAGGCAATTTCCTTGTCGTCAGCTGCGGCCAGCGCGAGGCGGATATCTTTGAGTCCCAAACGCAGCTTGAAACCCGCAGGTTCAAACTGCTGGCTGGCAATCAAGCCGCCATAAATTTTGTAGATGGGCGCGGGAAAAATGGAGCTCGTCATCACGTCAAGAAACTGCGCCGGATCGATCCCATAGTTGCGGGTCAAGGCGCAGGCCTCGCCGAAGGTTTCGATCAGCGAAGCAATCATGAAGTTGCCCGAAATCTTCACCACATTGGCCGCCTCCGGCGCGCTGCCGACCACGAAGGTTTTTTGACCCATGGCGTCGAACAGCGGCTGGCAACGCGCGAGCGCAGAGGCTTCGCCGGCGGCGGCCACAAACAACTGGGCCGCTGCGGCCGCCGGCGGTCGCCCGAATACGGGCGCCGAAATATAGGCTCGACCATCGGCCGCATGAGCGGCGGCAAGGCGTTGTCCAAGTTCTGCGCTAATGGTCGCCATGCAGATATGAATACCGTTGGCGGGCATTGCCTGCCGGAAGCCGCTGTCGAATACGGTGCCGATGGTCGCGTCGTCGTTGGCCAACATGGTGATCACGATTTCGCAGGCGGCCGCGTCTTCAATGCGTTCGGCGAGTTGGGCGCCATCGCTGACCAAGGCCTCCGCACGCTCACGAGTGCGGTTAAATACGCTGACTGCGTAACCCGCCTTGAGCAGATTACGCACCATGCATTCGCCCATCGCGCCGATGCCGACAAATCCAATTTTCATCCGCTTCTCCCCGGCGCTTGTAGCGCTGGTTTATTGTTAGGTACTGGCCAGCACAAACAGCGGCTCGAGCGTCTGTAAGCCCTCGAGTGCTTCCACGCAGTCTGACAGTTGCAAGGTTTGCTCCTCGCCGAGCACGGGTGCGGCCAAGCGTTCAAATTTCGCCTGCAGGCGAGTTTGCTGGGCGTCCAAATCAGTCCAGGGACGGGCCGCGTTGTACTCGGTAAAGAGTGCCTGCCCGCCCGCTGCATGGGTAAGTGTGATACTTGCGCAACCTTGGCCGATCGCCGCATCAAAGCCGACAGTGATGCGGTCGCGAAGCGCGATCAGCTCCGGACCATTCACGATTGCGTCGGAAAACATTGCCGGATCGGCGGTCTCAATATTCGCCAAGGCCATTGCCGCCGTGAGGCGCAGGCTAAATTTGCCTTCAAGGCCGGTGGCTGGCTGGGGAATATTGCAGATTCGATCGCAGTACGGATTGACCGTCACGGTTACCGACGCGATGTCTGCGGGCGTGAGCCCGTGCGTTGAGCGCAGATGACGCCCGCACTCAATGGTGGCGTGAGTCTCGTAGCAAGACGCGTGGTATTTGAAAAGATTCGCCAGCAGGTGATAGCCGCCGGCGGGAGTGGCTAACGCGCTGTCCGGATCGAAATTGGGACTGTGGGTGGCAGCAAAGCCCTGGTCGCATTCCAGCGCATCCTGACGACTATCGAAGCCGCGCAGCGCAAGGCGTGCCGCGAGCAATCCGCTACGCGCGGCCATGCCGGCATGCAGCGGTTTGCAGGCCGTGCCGAACATGGATTTGAGGCCGGCGGCCTGCGTCACGGCAATCCCGATGGCGTGACGCATCGTGGGCACATCGGCGCCCAGTAGCTTCGCGCAGGCCACTGCCGCGCCGATGGTGCCGACTGTGGCGGTGGCATGAAAGCCGGTTGCGTAATGTCCAGGCGCCACCAGCAACCCTACTCGACATTCTGCTTCGTAACCGGCCAGAAAGGCCTCCATCAAGGCCAAACCGCTGGCGTTAAGGATTTCCGCCTGCGCCAGCAGTGCCGGAAGCACGGGCACGCTGGGATGGCCCATCAGCGCGAAATTCACGTCGTCATAGTCGATCGCGTGGGAGGCCATGCCGTTCAATAATGCCGCCTGCGTCAGCGACATCACATGTGGCGTGCCATGAATACTGACATGCGCGGCCCCGCCCTCTTCCTGGAGTTCGGCCAGCAGCAGCTGCACCGGTGCTTCACCGACACCGGCCAGCGTCACGCCGAGATAATCCAGCAGGCATTGCCGAATTATCGTGCGAACGTTTGCGGGCACAGCGTTGATATTGAGGGCGCAGGCCTGTTCGGCCAGCGCAAGGGTCACGGCGGGTTTGCTCATGCGGTCGTTCTCTTTAGTAGTGGCGCGCTTCAATTCATGAAGGCTGGGCAGGAGCCCGGGCTTTAGCTCTCAAGTTCCCGGCGCTGGTGCCAGTCGGCGATCGATTCTTCGGGATATTCGGCGTATTGCTGATCGTGCGGGCCGACGGCGGGCGTTACCCACTCGGCTTTTGAGTCCAGCATCAGATGCACCCGCTCGGGTGGCGTGGGCAGTGGGGTGTCAATCGCGGAAGCCGACGGGTGAATCAGTTCGGGCCAGCGCGGATCCCATACCCACAAGGCGCTCCCGCAGTGCTGACAGAACCGACGCTCTGCGAGGCTTTCCGCGACCGCGCCGCTCGCATCGACGATGCCAGCACGATAAACGCGGATGTGTTCCTCTCCGCTGACCGACAGAGACTGGGCAACGCCCCCAAGGTTAATGCCGTAGCCGCCACTCCCCGCAGTCTTGCGACAAATCGAGCAGTAGCAAAGGTTGAAGGGATACGGGTGGGCGGACTCCAGCCGAAAGCGCACGCGCTGGCAGTGACAGGAACCTTCCAGAATCATGCGGGGTCGAGCCCGCGCTGGTTGGGAAAGTTCAGCTCCAGCGTGACCCCATCCGGATCCTTGATGAACAGTTGCTGGATATCGAATTGCGGCACGTCGCGATGGCGGTAGCTCACGCCCAGTTCGTCTAGACGCGCTTTGAAAGCGCTGAACTCAGTGGCCTGAAAGGCGATATGGTCAAGGTTGCCGGTATCCTCGCCACTGACCTCGCCACGTTTGCCGAGGTAATACTCCTGCCCTGCCGATGACTCCACTTCACCGAGATGAACGCGCGCGCGTCCTTCCAGATAAAGCCAATAGCCTTTGAAGGGGAACGGTGGTCTGACCCCTACTTCGAAACCGAGCACCGTCTCATAAAAGCGACGGGAGGCTTCAAGGTCGCGGCAGTACATGAAGTAGTGATCTATGTTCGACAGGGGCATCGGACACTCCTTGCTGGGCCGGGCGATGTAGCGTGAGGGCAAGCCGCCCTCCACGCAAGATAGCGGATTAATCCTGCTGGCGCGGCACGCGGAACCAGGCCGCGTAGAGCGCCGGCAGAAATGTCATCGTGAGGACTGTCGCCACAATGAGCCCTCCCATCAGGGCGGCGGCCATGGGACCGAAGAACGCGCTTCTCACCAAAGGAATCAGCGCGAGCACGGCGGCGGCAGCGGTCAGTACGATTGGGCGGAAGCGCCTCACTGCGGACTCCACAATCGCGGTCCACGGCGCGTGACCGGCCCCGATGTCCTGATCGATCTGATCCACCAAAATCACCGAGTTGCGCATGATGATGCCGGCGAGCGCGATCACGCCCAACAACGCCACAAATCCGAACGGCAGACCGGTGATCAAGAGCGCAACCGCGGCCCCGATGATCCCAAGCGGCGCGGTGAGCAAGACCATCAGCGTGCGCCCGAAGTGCTGCAACTGAATCATCAATAGGATCAGGATAACGACCAGCATCTTCGGCATTTGGGCGTTGATGGACGCGTTCGCGATTTCAGACTGTTCCAGCGCACCGGCGATGGAAATGGAGTAACCAACCGGCAGCTGCGCGCGCAGGGTGTCCAGTTGGGGATTGAGAACGCGGGTGACGTCTGGCGGCTGGGTGCCCGCGACATTCTCGGCCTCAATCGTAATCGCAGGCAGCCGCGAATGACGCCAGATAACCCCGGGCTCAAAGCTGAAATGCGCCTTCCCGAACTGCGAAAACGTGACCGATTTGCCGCTGGCCGTCGGCATGTAGGAATCGGCCAGTGTACTGATGCGCTCGCGCTCATCCAGCGGTTGGCGCGCCACGATATCAATATTGCGATTGGCCTCGCGATAGGTCCCGATGACGCTGCCGCTCAGAATGGTCTGGCTGGCGCCGCGCACCTGCTGACTCGTAATCCCCAACACGCGCAGCTTGTCCTGATCGACCTCGTTGTGAATGCTTAAGATTGGCTCGCGCCAGTTGTCGTGCACGTTGGTGGTGAGCGGACTTGCGGCAACGATAGCTTTTATCTGCTCCGCGTACTCGCGCACCCGCATAGCGTCGGGGCCCTGCACCCGGAATTGCACCGGCCACCCGACCGGCGGGCCATTGGGCAGGGGCTCCACCCGCCCGCGCACTTCCGGAAAATCATCCAGAAACCACTGGGTGATTTGCTTTTTCAGCTGGTCTCTGGCGGCGAAGTCGCGCGCCACCACCACGAACTGGGAGAAATTGGTGTGCGACAGCTGTTGGTCTAGCGGGAGATAAAAGCGCGGCGCCCCCATGCCCACATACGCCACGTAATCTACGACGTTTGGGTTTTGGGCGAGGTGAGCTTCCATCCGCTTGGTCACGGCTTCGCTGGCGGCGAAGCTTGAGCCTTCGGGCAACCACAAATCGACCATCAGTTCGTCGCGGGTCGAGTTCGGGAAAAACTGCTGGGGAATGTATTTGAAACTTGCGACGCCCAGACCAAAGGCCAGCAAAGTCGCCAGCATTACGACCCGCCGATGATTCACGCACCAGCCAATCGTGCGTCGCAGGCGCCGATAAAAAGGCGTCTCAAAGAGTTCATGGTGAGTGCCGGCAGGTTGCTCCTTCAGTAGCAGCATCCCAAGCCAGGGCGTGACGTACACCGAAGCGATCCAGGAAATCAGCAAGGACATACCAACGACGGCGAAGATCGAGAAGGTGTATTCGCCGGCCTGAGATTTGGCAAATCCGACCGGCAGGAAACCTGCGGCCGTAATAAGCGTGCCGGTGAGCATGGGGAAGGCGGTGGAGGTGTAGGCGAAAGATGCGGCTTTGAGTTTGTCGTAACCCTCCTCCAGTTTTCGCGCCATCATTTCAACGGCAATCATGGCGTCATCAACCAGCAGCCCCAAGGCGAGGACCAAGGCGCCGAGCGAAATCTTCTGCAACTGGATCCCGGCATAGGACATGGCCAAAAAGGTCACGCCGAGCACAAAGGGAATGGTCAGCGCGACCACCGCGCCAGTGCGCAAGCCGAGGCTGAAAAAGCTGACGACCAACACGATTAGCACAGCCTCGCCCAGCGAGTGAATGAACTCTCCGACCGCAATCTCGACCACCTTGGGTTGGTCGGTAATTTGGGCAATCTCGATCCCGATAGGGAACTCGTTGCGCAGTAAGTTGAGCTCATGCTGGAGCGACTTGCCGACATTCAAGACGTCAGCGCCCTGCGCCATTACGATGCCGAGCGCGATGGAATCTTGTCCGCGATGACGGATGCGTTTACTCGGCGGGTCTTCCCAGCCGCGATAGACCTTAGCGAAATCGCCCAGACGGAAGGTGTTGGCGCCAACCCGAAAGCGCGTTTCCTTGATTTCATCTATCGCATCAAAACTGCCGCCAATCCGCACGAACAGCGCGTTGGTCTCGGTGTTGATCTGACCTGCGGCGGCCACCATGTTCTGGCCTTCCAGCGCTTCACTCAACTGCTGAAAGGTGATGCCCAGTTCGGCAAATTTGCGGGACGAAAACTCGACATAGATTTTCGGCGTTTGTTCGCCCAGCAGGTCAACCTTCTCCACGCCCGGCGTCGCTGAAAGCACCTTGCGGGCCGTATCGACGTAGTCTTTCAACTCAGTGTCATTGAAGCCGTCCGCGTGAAACGCATACATGGCGATGTAGGTGTTACCGAACTCATCGTTGAAGACCGGTCCACGAACGCCTTTGGGAAGTTCGTGCTCGACGTCGCCTACTTTTTTGCGGACTTGGTACCAGGTCGGGCGCACCTCGCGCGCCGGCGTGTCTTCGCGTAGAAAAACAAAAATCAGCGATTCGCCGGGTTTTGAATAGCTTTCGGTGCGATCGAGCCAAGGCGTTTCAGCGAGTTTTTCTTCGAGTTTATCGGTGACCTGCTGCTCAACTTCGGAGGCCGTAGCGCCCGGCCAGTTGGTCTGGATGACCATGATGCGAAAGGTGAACTCGGGGTCTTCTTTCTGTCCCAAATTCAGGTAGGCGACGATGCCGGCCAGCATTAGCAAGACCACAATGAACTGAGTGAATGAATGATGCGCAATCGCCCAGCGAGAGAGATTGAAGCGGAATTCTGGCGCAGAAAATTTCATGAGGGACTTATCCTGCCGGCTGGTCAGCGGCCATGAGTTTCACCTGTTGCCCTTCGTGCAGCAGCATGGCGCCGGCGGTGACAATGCGCTCACCGCTGGAGATCCCATCGCCGACCAGTGCGTCATTATCGGCGACGCCCACGATGTGCACGGCCTTGAATTTGACGGTACCGGTGGCGGTATCAAACACCCAAACGCCAGCGACACCCTGACCTTGAACAATCGCAGTCAGCGGGATGCGAAAGACAGGCGACAGGTCTCCGCTCGGCACAATTACGCTGGCGCTCATCCCGAGTTTCATATCGGCGGGCGGGTTGCTGACGTGCACGCGAATGGGATAAGTGCGGGTGGCGGGATCCGCTGATAAGGCCAGCTCTCTCAGGCTGGCCGAAAAACGTTGCGGCCCCGTGGTCCACAGCGTGACGTCCATCGGCATGCCGGCCTTGAGCTGCCGGACGCCTTGCTCAGGCACCGCTGCCGCCACTTCCATTTCCCCGGCTTTGGCCACTTTTACAACGGTTTGTCCTGCGCTCACGACCTGACCAGTTTCCGCTTCAATCGCAGTGATGATGCCGTCGGTATCGGCCCGCAGCGTCGCGTAAGTGGTCTGATTGCCGCTCACCCGGGCCTGTGCCTTGACTGACTCCAACTCGGCCTTCGCGGCTTGAAATTGGGTCTTTTGCCGATCGTATTCCGTTTTACTGATATGCCCGGTTGCCGCCAGTTTGCCGTAGCGCTCAAAGTCTGCTTTTTCTACGGCGAATCTCGCCTGTTGTGCCTGCACGGTGGCCTGACTTGCGGCTTCACTCAGCGCGAGATCCTTGATATCGAGCTGGAGCAGGAGGTCGCCGGTTTTGACTTTGTCGCCAACGTTTACCAGTCGACGCTGGATTTTGCCGGACACGCGGAAACCCAGATTGGACTCATAACGAGGGCGGACTTCCCCTGCGTAGACGTGTTCCGCCTCCGTCTTGCTGGCCGTGGCGACCAATGTGCGCACGCTGCGCACTGGCAAGGGCGCCTCTGGCGGTTTGGTGCAACCGGCAACGACTAGCGCAATAAGCGGCAATAACAGAACGGAAAATCGGTGGGGAAATCGTGTCACAGAGCGTTCTCTTTAGCTGTGGGGCTGCAGCGGTGGGCAGTTCACGGTATTCGGGGCGGGGTGAGCGGCACGGTGTTTAAGCTGCCCTGATGGCGTGGATGAGGAAGTCGGCCATCGCGTTAGCCTGCGATCCCTGATCATTGGCATACCGTTCCGCCACAACCTGAGGATGCGCGAACGGAATGACGGCGTTAAAGACACAGTGTCGGTAAGCGGTGACGGCTTCAGCAGCAAACTCACCGCGCTCGACCCCACTCTGCAAGACACGCTCATAGCATCCGCGCAGACGTTCAATGTGGGCGTCAATCACGGGCCACTGCTCGTCCATGGCCTTAATCACCATTTCATGCACCTTTGATTCTTGCAGGTACTGCTCGCAGGTGTAGCGATGCTGCTCAAGGACAAGTTGTTTGAGTCGCTCGGCGGCCGGGCGCGTGTCCTCTTCGGCAATGGCCATAGAGATCGCCTCAATTCGCTGGAGCAGGCTGCGCGCGATGGCTTCGTTAATCGCCGCTTTGTTTTCGAAGTAGCGATAAACGTTCGCGCTAGACATGCGGCAGGCCGCCGCGATGTCGGCAATGGTGGTCTTGCCGTAACCGAGCATGCGGAACAAGCGCTCGGCCTCCTCCAAAATGCGTTGGTGAATTTCGGGTCGAAGATGGCTTGCATTACGCATGTGACGATTTTCATCAATCGTCAGGAATGAAGCAACATGCAATAGCCAATGTATGCCG
>Ga0114967_10002967_pt1 | contig 14059 bp, 6 predicted proteins | sample M_130628_MF_Meta_FD_92639 | JGI IMG/M metagenome (GOLD analysis project Ga0114967, IMG submission 92639) | Freshwater microbial communities from Lake Montjoie, Canada to study carbon cycling - M_130628_MF_MetaG | ecosystem: Environmental > Aquatic > Freshwater > Lake | place: Lake Montjoie... | reverse complement strand
TTTTAGAAGCACTTGTGCCAGAAATTATTGCAACCAATGAACCTAAACGTCAGGCTTGTGGTGCTCCTGATTATATTATTTCAAAAGGAGAGATTGATGTTGGTTTTATTGAAGCAAAAGATATTGGCGATAAAGATCTCGAGGGAAAGAAGAAAACAGGAAATCAAGAACAGTTCGATAGATATAAAACAGGACTTTCCAATTTAATTTTCACAGATTATATTGATTTTATTTTTTACAGAGATGGAGTTTTTACAACTAAAATTTCAATTGGTAAAATAGAAAATGGTTCAATCGTTCCATTACCTGAAAACTTTGAGCAGTTTACGCATTTATTTGAGAATTTTACCAAAACAATTTCACAGTCAATTAAATCGCCAACTCGCTTGGCGGAAATGATGGCGGGTAAAGCCCGTTTGATGGCTGAAGTGATTGAAAAAGCATTGAACGAGGATGATGAAAATGGAAACTTGTCGAATCTGAAAAGACAAATGTTGTCATTTCAGAAAATGCTAATTTCAGATATTGACAACAAATCATTTTCAGATTTATACTCGCAAACGATAGCTTATGGTATGTTTGCGGCACGTTATCACGACCCAACACTGCCCACTTTTTCAAGGGATGAAGCGGTAAAATTAATCCCAAAAAGCAATCCTTTTTTAAGAAAGTTATTCAAGGATATTGCTGACGAAGATTTAGACATTCGATTGGTTTGGATAGTTGATGAATTGGTAAGTGTATTTCTTGCATCTGATGTGGCATCGATTATGAAGAATTTCGGTAAAGCAACAAAACAGGAAGACCCAGTTGTGCATTTTTACGAAACTTTTTTGGGTGCTTACAATCCATTACTGCGCAAAGCTAGAGGAGTTTGGTACACGCCACAGCCCGTTGTGAACTTTATTGTTCGGGCTGTTGATGATGTTCTAAAAAGCGAATTTGGTATAAAAGAAGGGCTTGCCGATTCAAGCAAGAGAAAAATAAAAGTTAATTATCAAGGAAAACAAATAGAGAAAGAAGTGCATCAAGTTCAGATATTAGACCCTGCCACAGGAACAGGAACTTTTCTTGCTGAAACAATAAAGCATATTCATAAGAAATATGAAGGTTTAGGCGGAATTTGGAGCAAATATGTGGAAGATGATTTAATTCCAAGAATCAATGGTTTTGAATTGCTAATGGCTTCTTATGCAATGGCACATCTCAAATTGGATATGTTGCTTACTGAAACAGGATATGTGCCAACCAAAGACCAACGATTGCGGGTTTTCTTGACTAATTCATTGGAAGAACCACACGCTGATTCCGGAACTTTGTGGGGAAATATGCTTTCTGATGAAGCTGACCAAGCAAATGAGGTGAAAAGAGATACACCTGTGATGTGTGTGATGGGAAATCCTCCTTATAGCGGTATTTCTTCAAACAATGGAAGATGGATTAGTAATCTCATTGATGACTATAAATATGTAGATGGGGTTCATTTCAACGAACGGAAACATTGGCTAAATGATGATTATGTCAAATTTCTTCGCTACGGACAGCATTACATTGAGAAAAACGGACAAGGAGTTTTGGCATTTATCAACCCTCACGGATTTTTGGATAACCCAACTTTTAGGGGTATGCGTTGGCATTTGTTAAAGACATACGATAAAATTTATACGATTGACCTTCACGGAAATAGCAAGAAGAAAGAAACTGCACCCGATGGAAGTGCAGATATTAATGTATTTGATATTCAACAAGGTGTTTCAATTAACATATTTGTAAAAACAGGTAAGAAAAAGCAAGATGATTTAGGAAAAGTATTTCATTTTGATTTATTCGGGAAACGAGAATTGAAATATGAATTTTTGACTGAAAGTTCATTAAATTCTTTATCGTTTCAAGAATTAAGTCCTGATAAACCAAATTTATTTTTTGTTCCCAAAAACAATATTGGAAGAGGGGAATATGAATACGGATTTAAGGTTGATGAATTATTTTCAAAATCAACAGTTGGATTTGTATCGGCAAATGATACTTTGAATATTTCATTTAACGAAATAGAACACAAAGCGAAAATTGAAGATTTGATATTATTAGACGAAATTTCTTGGAGGGTAAAATACAATAGAAAAAAGGATGCAAGAGATTGGCAATATGCGTTTGCGAAGAATGATTGCATTGAAAATCAAAATAATGTAATCAATAAAGTATCATATAGACCTTTTGATATTAGGCATACACTTTACACAGGTAAATCAAGAGGTATGTATGCAAGTCCTCAACCAAAAGTAATCCAACATTTTTTATTTGGAGAAAATGTTGGATTGAATTGGGTGCGACCTATGAGTAGTAAATATGATTTTTCAATATTCATCTCAAAATTCATCACAGACCAATGTTCGGCAGGAAACAAAAGTGCAGGAGCAGGAATAAGTTCCATTGCACCACTTTATCTATACCCTAACAACAACGGTCAACAAACCATCGACCAAACAGAGGGCAGAACTCCAAATCTTAATTCAGAAATTATTGAAAAAATAGCAGATTATTTAGGTTTAACTTTCACCATTGAAAAGGAAACCACAAAAGGAACTTTTGCACCAATAGACATTTTAGATTACATATATGCTGTGTTACATTCTCCAACTTACCGTGAGAAATATAAAGAGTTTTTGAAAATTGATTTCCCAAGAGTACCATATCCGAAAGACCAAGATACATTTTGGAAATTGGTGAAATTGGGTTGTGAAATAAGACAAATTCACCTTTTAGAAAGCCCTGTGGTAGAGAAGCCCATTTCAAAATATCCAACGACAGGAACTAATATTGTTGGTAAATTGAAATACGAAAACGGAAATGTTTTCATTAATGAAACGCAGTATTTTGAAGGCGTTCCCGAAGTCGCTTGGAACTTCTATATTGGAGGTTATCAGCCAGCCCAAAAGTGGCTCAAAGACCGCAAAGACAGAGAACTTCAAATTGACGATATTCGCCATTATTTAAAAATAATTGTCGCTCTATTTGAAACGGATAGATTGATGAAAGAGATTGACAGCGTTGTTATTACGTGGTGATAAAAGCGTAGAATTTTAAACCCCAATAAACCCAATACTTGTGGTGAGTTTACCGAAGTAAAATCGAACAAAATGGAATACAATTCAGAAGAACTAAAATCATTCAAAACCCCACCTGCGAATATGAAATCGAAGTACCTAAAAATTGACATGATCCGGATTTCTGTCCTTAGGAAGATTATTTCAAAAACCAAGCACCTTGAAGTTTTGAATAGAACAATCACAGAAAACCGAGTAATTATCAATGGTTAGGTCTTTAATAGTGGTAGTTTTACCCTTATTCTGTTACAAATAATGATTAAATTTACCCTTATTCTGTTACAATATTATTGTTTTTTTACCCTTATTTTGTTACATTTGTCATCAAAGTTAACTAACAATGAATATAGAAAGGCATGTTTTTGAAGAACTATTGAACTGGAAAAACAGTTCCAATCGGAAACCTTTAATTTTAAGAGGGGCAAGACAAGTTGGTAAAACAACGCTAATTTATGAATTTGCAAAAAGTTATAAAAACAGGATTCAACTAAATCTGGAAATTGCTGAAGACAGCCGTTTTTTCACAGATTTCGAAAATATAAACACCATTGTTGAAGCACTGTTTATATCATATAATATTTCAACAGCCGAAAAAGGAGATACCATTATCTTTATAGATGAAATTCAGGAAACGCCAGAAGCGATAGCAATGTTGCGGTATTTTTATGAAAAAGAACCTGAAATTCACGTAATTGCTGCAGGTTCTTTGCTCGAACATGCGATGCGAAAAGTTAAAAGTTTTCCGGTGGGAAGGGTCAAAATGTTGTATCTATTTCCCGTAAATTTTCCTGAGTTTCTGCTTGCTAACAATAAAAACGCAGTCTTAGAACAACTTAATATTGTTCCCGTCAGAGAAGTTGCGCATCAAGCTTTATTGGATATATTTAATCGATATGCTATTATTGGCGGTATGCCTGAAGTTGTCCGAAAATATGTGGAAACAAACAATATCGCTGATTTGCCAACCATTTACGAAAGTATCTGGGAAACATACAAAGAAGATGTTGTTAAATATGCGAACAACAATTCAGAAGCTAGAATCATCAGACATATCATGTCTAGTGCTCATTTTGGATTAGATGCAAGAATTAAGTTTCAAAATTTCGGAAACTCGAATTACCGTTCGAGGGAAGTTGCTGAAGCATTTCGAAATCTCGATGACGCCAAGGTGATTCAACTTATTTACCCAACCACTGATACGGCTCCACCGATACTTCCTGATTTAAGAAAGTCTCCGCGACTTCAATTTCTGGATACAGGGATCATCAATCATGAATTAAATATTCAGGTCGAAATGCTAGCTATGGAAGATTTGAATAATGCCTATAAAGGGGCGATAATTCCGCATTTAGTAGCGCAGGAATTAATGTCTTTAAATACCATAAAATCAGTGAAACCAATATTTTGGGTACGCGAAAAAAATCAATCTTCTGCTAAAGTTGACCTTGTAGTACAATTCGATAAAATGGTTATTCCAATAGAAATAAAATCAGGCAAGGAAGGCAAAATGAAATCGTTGCATCAATTTATTGAAGCGGCTCCACATCCTTATGCTGTTCGCATGTATGCAGGGAAATTTAGCATCGAGGAACATGCAACAAGAAGTGGTAAAAAGTATTTTTTAATGAATCTTCCGTATTATTTGTCAACCAAACTAACTGAATATTTAAGTTATTTCGTTGCCAATTTTAATTGATTTGCTGAATTTAAGCTCGTTTTTTTTATATTTGACTTGAAATGATAAAAATAGTAGAAGATAAAATTGAACAAATAATTGCTTTGAGTAAATTACATTTTGTATCTGCGATTGCTTTATTTAGTTCAGCTGCAAAGGAATTCTAACGATGAATATAGAAAGGCTTGTTTTTGGAGAATTATTGAACTGGAAAAACAGTTCTCAAATAAACTAACCAATTTATCGAAGCAAAGTTAGGTGCCCAACCACAACTTTTTTCTCGTCTGTTTCTTTGGGTTTATAATTTATTTTCCATGTATAAACTCCTTCTTGACAACTCATTCCGAGTGCTCCGATTTGCAGTGCACCTTGGTAGGTTCCATCCCAGCCAACACTAGCGTCGTGACTTTCCCAAATCAATTCACCCCAGCGATCATAAATAAATAGCTCAAAATTAAATGGATCAAATCCTTGGGTAAAAACGGGTCCCCAAGTTTGGTTATATTCATCTTCATCAGGGGTAAATGCATTGGGAACATAGAAAATGGTTTCCTCCACATATTCAATCACCACTGAATATTGATTCGTGCAACCTAAAGCTGAGGTGGCAGTCAAGGTCACAAGCACATTTCCATTGATATCAGAATAAACATGACTTGGGTTTTCAAGCGTTGAATTTTGTTGATCTCCAAAGTTCCAGGAATAGGAAGTGGCTCCCACTGAATTATTTGTAAATAAGATATTTTGGGAATTGTCGAAAAAAGTTGTTGCACTTGGAACAAAAGATGCTACTGGATTATTTTCGACACAAATCAAATCATTTTGAAGAATGGAAGAAAAACAACCGTTAGCACTAACAACCAATTCAATATCGTAGCAACCACCTTGATTAAACATATAGGTTGTATTTGCTGAAGTAGAAAAAACGGATCCATTTACTGTCCAAGAATACTGCGCAGTAGGAAAATTAGTCGTTGTAAATGTAACTGTAAGTGGCACACAACCAGAGGTTTGATTAACTGCTATAACTGGTATCGGTGCGGCAATAACAGTGATATCCATGGTGGTATTATTCGCGCACTGTCCCGGGTTTGAAGTAAACGTATAGGTCACTGTTCCAATCGCGGCAGTACTAATTGTTGCAGGATTCCAGACTCCAATTATAGCAGGTAAATTTGTGGAGGACGTATTTAATAAATCCGCTGTTCCAGTTGGACAATATGGTCCTAGTTGGGTAAAAGTAGGCGTTACCGGCTGTAATACTGTAATTGTTCCGGTTGCATTAATTGATCCGCAACCACCAGTCAGGGGAATAGAATAATTAAAAATACCTGCTGCAGTCGGTGTACCAGAAATTGTGATTGTATTTGCAGAAAAAGTTGCAGTAACTCCTATGGGAAGCCCGGCAGCAGCGCCGATTCCAGTTGCATTTGAAGTATTAAATGTAATGTCGGGTGCTACCGTCGTTCCCAAGCAAAGTATTGGATTGGACGACGGCGGACTAACTGTATTAGTTGGATTCACTGTAATAGTTCCAATCGCACTTATCAAACCACAACCGCCAGTCAAAGGAATGGTATAGTTAAATATACCCACTGCAGTTGGCGTTCCAGAAACTGTGATTGTATTCGCAGCAAAAGTGGCAGTAACTCCCGCTGGAAGCCCAGTGGGTGCGCCTATCCCTGTTGCTAAAGTTGTATTAAAAGTAATTGTTGGTGAAATTGACGTATTAATGCAAATAGTTGGGCTCGAAGAAGCTGCACTAACCGTATTTACATCTGATACGGTAATAGTGCCAGTTGCATTAACCAATCCACAACCACCAGTCAGAGGAATAGAATAATTAAAAACACCGTTTGATGTTGGTGTTCCTGAAACTGTTATTGTATTTCCAGCAAAAGTTGCGGTAACTCCAATTGGAAGGCCTGTAGCAGCGCCAATTCCCGTTGCACCAGAAGTAGTAAAAGTAATGTCTGGTGAAATTGACGTTCCCAAACAAATTCCTGGATTATACGATGGCGGACCAACAGTATTAGCATCAGTGACTGTAATCGTTCCAATCGCATTTACCAACCCGCAACCACCAGTCAAAGGAATAGAATAATTAAAAGTACCTGTGGCAGGTGGAGTTCCAGAAACTGTAATCGTATTTGAGGAGAATGTTGCGGTCACGCCTGCTGGTAAACCAGTTGGACTGCCAATACCTGAAGCGCCTACAGTTGTAAACGTTATATCAGGCGAAATGGCTGTGTTGACACACAAAGTAGGATTAGTTGAGGCATTTCCGACCGTATTTATTGGATTCACAACTACTGTTGTTGTAGTCGTCGAAATACATCCAGCATTGTTAATTTCAAGAGTATAAACTCCTGCTGCAGCTATCGTTGCAGGAAGTGTAGGATTTTGCAACGTTGATGAAAATCCATTTGGTCCGGACCAACTATAAGTTCCTCCACCCGTTCCATTTAATTGAATTGTACCACCTACACAATATGCACCAGTATTTGTTGCAGTTAAGGGGCAACAAAGCTGAACGGCAGCGAAAACTGTTGATGGGTCATCAACACAGCCTGGACTTGCCCAACTTCCAGATTCCCCATCTCCAGTTGTGTTAACATTGACATTTAAACTTGCGCCATTCAAACAAGTTGATGAAACAGTTAAATCCCAACAAAATGTCCAACCACAGTTTCCGGGGTCACCAAAATTATTCCCTGCATTAGTCCCTGTAATATTTGCATTGTCAAAATAAAATCCAGCAGGCCAAACGGTGCCATTTGCCGAGGAAGTAACGCCACCAGGGTACCAACTCCAAACTCCAGCTCCGGCATTTCCAATCCCTGGAGTTACATCCACATTGCAATCTGCAGCAGGAGTAATATTGGAGAATGTTCCTGTCCATCCTGCACCCATAGATATTTGAACGCCATGAAACCAATTGGTATTTATCTCATTAAAATTTGAAACAGTGTAGCAAAAAGATACAACCTGACCAGGAGTATATCCTCCATTGACAGGCTGAGGACTAGCCGTCAAAGAAGATAATGTTAAACAGTCATTACAGTCGATGTCATTATCGATGTTAATAGAAAAATTGTTATCTGTTGCGGAAGTAGTATTTCCAGATATTTGCATATAATATGTTTGTCCAACAACTGTTTGATTGACAACCATTGTACCGTTTGTAGAACAACCAAGGCCTAAAAGATTTCCACAAGTTCCACTATAAATTGCCATTTCAGCATTATTATAGCCTGAAATACTAACATTTACGGTGGTGCCAGATGCGGTAAACATATACCATGTATCTAAAGCAAACACGGTCATATCACCGCCCCCTTGACAAGCTGTTTGGTAATCGTATGGGTTAGGGGATGTTGCATCCACTGTAGTTTGGTTATTTAATGTTATCGGCGCACCATCTTGTATTCCACCAATACAGGCCCCTGGCGATAGAAGAGTTCCAATATTGATTGCACCTGAACAATCATCATTTACAGGCTGCGCATAGGCAGTTGCACTAAATAATACAATTGTTAATAGTTGAATTACTTTTGAGTAGATTCTCATGATTTATTGCTTAGAATTATTTTATAATTTCATTCTTTTCTAAATAATGTGGATGTCCTTTAGTAATTATTTATTCTTCAGAAATTGACCAAACATATTCATTGGAACTAACTTCATCATTTAAAAAACATGACGCTGCAAGAAATATTCCTGAAACTTCCATTTCCCCTTTTGAAAATAACTCTACTACCGAACCGTCATTGAAAGTGATTACATTCCTTTTCGTTTCATAATATGAACCACAAAAATTAGCCACGCTCATTGCGCTATTTATTTTATCCGAAGTATAAATTGTTCCGACAGTTTTAATTTCAAATTTACTTTGAGAATAACTGATAGTACTTGTGGTAACAAGAATGCAAATTAGTAATAATCTTTTCATAGTATATGGAGTTGCGTAACTTTTCGGTATTACCAATTAAGTTATATTGTCGAATTAATTATTTTTTTGCTACTTAAGGAGGGGTATAAAAATTCATCTTTGGAAGGAATTCTTATTCTAATATTTTCATCTAGTGGAAAGTAATTTGTTTGATTTTGAAGACGATTTTGGCTTACAATTTCACAAATATTTCCAGAGATATTCGGCTGATGTCTTGCATTGTGAATTTCAATTTGGAAAGTGGCGTCACATCCCTCGAAAGTTTCAAGATTATTCGATTGATTTTGTTGTAAAATTCCATAACCAGTGATGCCGAATACCAAAAACAATAATGAAGTTAATTTCATAATAGGACATTTATGTACTAGGACGTTAGTTTTAGTTTACAGTTGCCTAATGTGGGTTCAAAAAATTATCTTCGATGCTACTACGTGGTGATTTTTTCACTTTCTCCTAAATGAATAGCGCCTATAAGTTTAACTAACCAATTTATCGAAGCAAATTTAGGTGCCCAACCACAACTTTTTTCTCGTCTGTTTCTTTGGATTTATAATTTATTTTCCAGGCTAATATTAACACTTTTTTCGGAACAAATAACTAATAAATTCATTTTTAATTAGAATAACCAAGAAACTTGTTTGTTGTGTTTGGTGGTCGTTATTTAAAGCACCGCCTTTTTTAGCTTTTTCAAATTTCAAATTTCAAATTCGCAGATTTTGAAATTTCAAATTCGCAAATTGGCAGATTTTCAAATTGGCAGACTGAAAAATTAATAGATTACGAGCAATACAATAATTTGTAATCTTCTAATCTGCAATTTGCTAATTAATTTCACTCACCCAGCCACAACTTGCGAAATTCCTTTTTCCCATCATAATCCTTGGCTTGCTTCTGCGTATCAAAAACACGTTTTCCTCGTGGATCATTTCCCACACCAGCTTGATATGCCCAATTTCCCCAATTGCTGGAAACATCATAATCGACGAGTTGTTGCTCAAAATAACGTGCGCCAATTCGCCAATCTTGTTTGAGTTGGTCGATGAAATAGCTCGCAACGTTTTGTCTTCCGCGGTTGCTCATAAATCCTGTTAATTTCAATTCGCGCATATTGGCATCCACAAAATCATCGCCCGTTTTGCCGTCAATCCAAGCTTGAATCACTGTTTCATCGTGGCCAGTGTAAGCAATTTCGCGCTCATTAAAACCATGTAATTTGAAAAATTTCGCGCCATGTTTTTTGAACATAAATCTGAAAAAATCACGCCATAGTAATTCAAAAATCAACCAATAAGTGGATTCGTTTGCTTGATTCTCTGCTTCAAATTTTTTGATTTCGTGGTAAATATACCTCGGAGAAATACTTCCTGTGGACAACCAAGGAGATAATTTTGAAGAATAATCACCGCCAATAAGTCCGTTGCGCGTTTCTTTGTATTTCAACAACAATTTGGTTTCAAAAAGGTAATAATTCAATCTTTTCAACGCTTCTGTTTCACCACCCTTGAACTGAATTGCTGCCCTTTCGTCCGTTTTTTCAATCGGAAGTTTTGGGAAATCCAAATGTTGCACTTTTAAAAGCGGAATGACGGGCGATTGAATTTTTTCTGGCGTGGCAACAATTGGTCGAATGGTTGATTCGTGTTCAGTGCGTTTGCGAAATTGTGTGAACAGGTCTGGAATTTGAGAAATAGCGAATGGCAAGTCAACCGCATGATACAAAGTGCTCGTGCTGAACGTTTCTAAGACACATTTGTGTTTCCACAGTGCTTCTTCCACTTCCAAAAGTACGCGCTTTTCTTCGGATGAAATTTCCTTTTTTGTGTACACTTTATGTACTTCATTCAAAGCGGCGAATTTTGGGATTTCGATACTTGGATTTCCCCTCAAAATCCATAATCCGCTTCCTTTTTTGCGCAAATTTTCATCTAAATCTATCAAGGATTCAATGATAAATTGCTTTCTGAAATTCCCAGTTTTCTGAAATTGGTCAACTTGCTTGTCCCAGTTTTCGTCTATACAATATACTGGAATCACTTCGTCGCTGTGCGCAATGGCTTCCACCAAAGTTTCGTTGTCGTGAAGGCGTAAATCTGTTTTAAACCAAATGATTGAACGTTTCATTTACAAAGAGTTAATGTTGTCTAAATAATATTGTGCTTGTACTAAAATTGCTTCTTTTTTGGAAATTTCCATCTTGTTCCAAACATTGTACATCATGCCAATGCGTGGATTTTTGCCTAATTTATTTTCGTGTCGTTCATAAAAATGCCAATATAAACTGTTGAATGGACAGGCTTTTTCGCCTACTTTCTCTTTTTTGGAGTAAAAGCAGTTTTCGCAATAGTTGCTCATTTTGTCAATGTAAGTCGCGGACGAAACATACGGTTTGGTACCAATAATTCCACCGTCTGCAAATTGACTCATGCCGCGGGTATTTGTGATTTCCACCCAGTCCAACGCATCGATGTAAATTCCCAAATACCATTGGTCTAATTCATCTGGATTTACGCCAGCCAAAAGCGCAAAATTTCCTGTGATCATCAACCTTTGAATGTGGTGCGCATAAGCATGATCCAAGGATTGATTTATCGCTGATTGCAAACATTTCATTTTTGTTTCGCCTGTCCAAAACCAATCGGGCAAAGGATTGGAGTGATTTAAGAAATTCAAAGTCGCAAACTCAGGCATTTTTGCCCAATAAATTCCGCGCATGAATTCTCTCCAACCAACTATTTGTCGCACAAATCCTTCCACTTGATTGTAGGTGATTTCATCTTGCCGAGATTCCCAGGCTTGTATGACTTTTTCAATCACTTCTTTCGGCGATAAAATTTTCAAATTCATCGAAAATGACAAGCGAGAATGGTAAACCGACCAAGATTGCGTGGTCATTGCATCTTCAAAAGTCCCGAAAAATGGCAAACAGTTTTCTATAAAAGCGTCCAATAATTCCAAGGCTTGCGCGCGATTAATCGGCCAAATAAATCGTTTTGCGTCAATATTGCCAATGGTTTTGATACCAGCAGTTTGAATTTCTTCGAAAATTGCAGTAACATCGTTCTCAAATAAAAACGGCGCGCTGACAACGTGATTTTTGGGTAATTTTTTTCGATTGTCGCCATCATAATTCCACTGTCCGGTAACAGGTTTGTCGCCATCCATTAAAATCATTTCCTTCCTGCGAATTTGGCGGTAAAACGTTTCCATCAAATACGTTTTTTTTCCTTCGAAGATTTTTTCTAAGGTATTTCTTTCCGTATAAAAATGTTCGCTGGAATAAACTTCCCAAGGAATTGATAGCGATGCTACCAAGGATTTTAAATGTGCATCAACGCGGTATTCATCGGGTTCTTGGTATTCAAATCGATCAAAATTTTCAGCTGCAATCAATTCTTTAATTCCTTCTTCGAAAGTTGAAAAGTGCGTTGTTTCGCTGATTTTAAAATAGCGAACAGAATGCCCTTTCGAAATCAAATGGTCTGAAAAGGCACGCATAGAAGCAAAAAATCCGACTACTTTTTGAATGTGATGTGCGACATAATCTGTTTCAGAACGCACTTCAAATATTACATAAGTGTAATTTTCGTTCACTTCTTGAAACCAAGAATGTTCGTAATTGAGTTGATCGCCTAGAATAAGACGGAGCGTTCTGGAGTCGTTCATTGTTTTGATTTCTTCTGATAAAACAACTTTAAGACCTATTTTGTTGTAGGAATCTACCATTCTACCTTTCTTTGATTAATATTTGACTTTATATAAAAGTTTACTTTTATCATTTACAAGAATTTTTCGCGAGTGCCTGACCCATGAAAATATGTCACCCTTTCAGGGCTCTGTGTACGTTGGAGAATTTCTATTCCCGATGATTCCGATATATATCGGAATCAACGCCAATAAGATTTCGCCCCTTCAGGGCTCTATTTCACTGCGAAAGAAAGGCGTCAATTTTCAAAACAAATAAAAGAACGCACAACCCTTTTGCCTAATTCCTATTTGCCCAATTTCACCCTGACCCTGTCGAAGTGCACTCTTAACTCTTAATTCTTAACTTTTAATTCTCAGCTCTTAATTCTCAACTCTTAATTCTCAATTCCTAACTCTTAATTCTTAATTCTCAACTCTTAATTCTCAATTCCTAACTCTTAATTCTTAATTCTTAACTCATAACTCTTCCCCTTTCCAAAAAAATAAAATCATTTCAAGTTATTGCAACTTTCAACTTAAAATTTAATTTCACGAAAACTGAAGTAATTTTAGATTTTTAAATCGTTAATTTGTCGATATTTTTGATATTCTTTTAGTACGTGTCACATCAAAAAAACATTAATCATTTTATTTTTACTGCGTTACTTTGTTTATTTACAAATGGATTGCTACTTGCGAAAAATCAAAATCAGCCCAAAGCATTAACTCAAATAGTGCAAATTGAAGCGAATATTGAAAATGGTGAATTAGCAATTGCCGAGCAGCAACTTTTGAAGCTTCAAAAAGCACAACTTACTTTAAAACAAAAGTATGAATGCACCAAGTTGTTGGAAAAGATTTATTTAACTCAGCAAAATTTCAATAAATACAGTATTTGCAATGAACAATTAGTAAAAATTGCCAAACAACTTCATCCGATATATTTATCAGAGGCTTATGCCTATAAGGCTTATTATTGGCATACCATGATGTGGGGAGATAGCGCTTTAATCTATTCGAATAAATCGTTTCAGTTAGCTCAAAAGAACAGACAATTTTTGTCTAAAGTAGAACCCGCTTTTATTTACGAAGTGTATGCAATTACTTTTTTATATCGAAGAACAAATTTAAAGACCAAGTTTTATCAAATCGAAGGATTAAACGAATACCAACCAATTCAATTTCAGTATTTTGACTCAGCAATTTATTACCAAGAAAAGTATCCTTTGAAATTTAGTTCAGATAAAGCAATGATTTATCGATCTTATGCCAATCGATGGCTAGATTTAGTGAATAGTTACCGGGTTTTTTCCGCTGAGGAAGCCAAAAAGTTGAAACCGATTAGTTGGCTCGCTTTTGAAAAGGCGGATGAATTATATGACAAAGGTTTAGCTTGCTTGAAAACACAGCATGCAAATGATTATTTTGCCATAATTGCACTGAAGTCATTGAACTACACAGATGTTGGAAAGTGGGGAAAAGGATCTCAAATTTTGGATAGGGCAATTCACAAATATCCCATCAAATTTTTGCTTGATCGTGAGAAAGTAGCCCACCAACCTTTCATGAATTTTATGTCATATAAAGTACGGAATGACATGTTGCTTGCTTACGATGCCAAAAAAGTGGACTTTGATTTATTTT
>Ga0114967_10002962_pt1 | contig 14070 bp, 15 predicted proteins | sample M_130628_MF_Meta_FD_92639 | JGI IMG/M metagenome (GOLD analysis project Ga0114967, IMG submission 92639) | Freshwater microbial communities from Lake Montjoie, Canada to study carbon cycling - M_130628_MF_MetaG | ecosystem: Environmental > Aquatic > Freshwater > Lake | place: Lake Montjoie... | reverse complement strand
TCATCAATGACGCTAGACGAACCGCCGGGCGCATGTAGTCGCTGAAAATGAGGAACGTGCCTCCGAACGAACGCGTCGGTCCGTGAAGTGCGATTCCGTTGAGGATTGCACCCATGGCGTGTTCGCGTATTCCAAAGTGCAGAACTCGGCCGTAGATGTCTCCGCTCCAGTGCCCCGTTGAATGTTCGGTGGGAACGAATGACTTAGCCCCGTCAATCGTCGTGAGGTTTGACTCAGCAAGGTCGGAAGATCCGCCCCAGAGTTCCGGCATGACCGTTGCGAGAGCGTTGAGGACTTTGCCACTCGCAGCGCGCGTGGCCAGAGACGTCCCGGCTTCGAAAACGGGGAGTGCGGCCTCAATTGCATTAGGCAATTCACCCGCGAGAAGTCGGTCCAACAGCTTCTTCTCGTCAGCGTTCGCCGACGCCCACGAGTCAAAAGATTGCTGCCATTCCGCGCGTTCGACGGCGGTACGGTCCTTCAGAGCGCGAGTGTGCGCCAAGACGTCGTCGGGAACGACAAACGAGAGTTCGGGGTCCCAGCCAAGCGCCAACTTTGTTGCCTTGGCCTCGTCTGCTCCTAGCGCTGAACCGTGAATCTTGCCTGTATTTTGCTTTGTCGGTGCTGGCCAACCAATGATGGTCTTGAGGATAATGAGCGTTGGTTTTGTCGTCTCGGACTTGCCCGACTCGATGGCAGCGTGCAACGCCGGGACATCCTCGATGTATCCATTTGGGGTGCGCCAGGACACTTCACGAACATCCCAGCCATACGCGCGATACCGTGCGGCGATGTCTTCCGTGAACGCAATGTTGGTATCGTCCTCGATCGAAATCTGATTGGAATCGTAAATCACGACAAGATTTCCGAGTTGCTGGTGACCCGCGAGCGATGACGCCTCGGCGGTGACGCCCTCTTGCATGTCACCGTCTCCGCAGATGACGTAGGTGTAGTGATCAAATGGGGAAGCGCCTGAACCTGCCTTCGGGTCAAAAAGCCCCCGTTCGAATCGCTGAGCGTAGGCCATACCGACAGCCGAGGCGAGTCCCTGGCCGAGTGGGCCCGTGGTGATTTCGACACCCTTCGTGTGCCCGAATTCGGGGTGACCGGGAGTGCGAGAACCCCATGTTCGAAAAGCTTTGAGGTCTTCGAGTTCGAGCCCGAACCCACCGAGAAACAGCTGGGTGTACTGAGTCAGTGACGAGTGCCCAATCGAAAGCACGAAACGGTCGCGACCGAGCCAATGATTGTCAAGCGGATCGTGTCTCATCACCTTTTGGTACAACAAATAGGCCACAGGAGCCATCGACATTGCCGTTCCGGGGTGTCCGTTTCCGACCTCTTCCACTGCATCCACGGCAAGAAGACGGGCGGTGTCGACCGCTTTCGCGTCGAGTTCAGTCCAGTTCAGTGTGGTCATCAACTATCCAATCTCAAGCGAGGGATTACCAACTCGCCGCAGCCCTCGGTGACGTCAATGGCACACAAGCGGGCTCACGGTTCTGGTGACGCAAGTCTAGCGGGAAACGGCACTGGCGAGCAGAGAATAAGATGGGGTCGTGGCACCACCGACCCTTCCCCGAACCACAAGGGTCTCGTCCAATGTCGACGCGGTAGCCCGTCGAATTGGGTCGTATTTCTCTCTGATGAAGCCCCGCGTGATCGAGCTTCTCCTTGTCACGACCGCACCGGTCATGGTGCTAGCGGCTCGGGGAGTCCCTGATGTGTGTCTAATTCTCGGCACTCTTGCGGGCGGGGCACTAAGTGCGGGCTCGGCAAATGCTTTCAACATGTATATAGACCGAGACATCGACACGCTCATGGCTCGAACCAAAGGCCGGCCGATCGTCACTGGCGAGATCAGCCCACGTTCAGCGCTTGTCTTCGCATTCACGATTGGGCTCACATCTCTCGTCGTGTTGACTCTCGTTGCAAACCCTCTCGCCGCGGCACTGTCGTTAGCCGCAATTTTGTTCTACGTTTTCGTATACACGCTGCTTCTCAAGCGCAGAACCGAACAGAACATCGTCTGGGGTGGAATTGCAGGGTGTTTCCCCGTCTTGATCGGCTGGGCGGCCGTTACCGGTGAACTTTCCCTCACGCCGTGGATCTTGTTTGTTGTCGTCTTCCTCTGGACTCCAGCACATTACTGGCCGCTGAGCCTCCGCTATGCCGATGATTATGCGGCTGCATCGGTTCCAATGCTCAGCGTCCTTCGCCCAAAGGTTGCGGTGGGGCTTCAAGTGATTTTGTATGCCTGGGCAACCGTTGTCGCATCACTTGTTCTGATTCCCATTGCCCCGATGGGCATCGTCTATGTCGTTGTCGCCGTTCTCGCCGGCGGCTGGTTCATCGTCGAAACGCACGTGCTCTACAACCGTTCTGTCGCGGGACGCGAAACGAATGCGATGCGCGTTTTTCACGCAAGCAACAGCTATTTGACTGCGCTTTTCATCGCCGTAGCGATCGATCCGCTCGTCGTGCTTCGGTAAATTGCGGTCGTCGCCACTGCGGTGGTGATCATGGCGAGTGCTATGTGCAGTGCCACGAGCGCAACGGGAAGTCCGGTGCGCGACTGAATAATTCCAAGTGTTGCTTGAATAACGAACGCCGCGATGAGCGCTACAAACACACGACGACTAGTGCCGACGGAACGAACACAGGCGAACGCAACAAGTGCAACAGTCACGTATGCAGGCCAGGAGTGCAGGTGTTGCAAAAGCTCAGAGTCAAGACCATTTCGCGGAGCATCGGCGTCACCGGCGTGCGGGCCGGACCCAGTCGTCAGAATCCCCATCACCATTGTTGCCGCGGTTCCAATGGCTACCAACCACGAGAGCGTGGGAACATCACGTAATCGCGAGACTCGATCAACGTCAACAACCCTGATCACGAGAATCGTCGCGACAATCGTCATCGCAATGGACAAGACGAAGTGAAGTCCGACCACATATGGGTTGAGGTCTGTCCAGACGCTTACCCCACCAACGACTGCCTGAAGTGGTATTCCGAGGAGGAGAACGAGGGCGAAACGCCACAAGTCGCGCCGTTCTTTTCGGAGGCGCCACAACATGACAATCACCAGAACAGTGACGAGCAACAGAACGAGAGTCAAAACTCGGTTTCCGAACTCAATAACGCCGTGGATTCCCATTTCGGGGGTGTTGACGAGAGAGTCTTCCGTGCACAGCGGCCACTCCGGACATCCGAGCCCCGAGGCCGTCAACCGAACCAATGCGCCCGTGATGGTGATTCCGATGTTGGCGACAAGCGCAGACCACACCACAATTCGGACGGCGCGGGCCCTCAACGAAGTCGGAAACGAGAAGCGCATTGATGCCTTACGGGTAGGATGGAAGAGCGAGCCAGGCTGACATCAGTCTATGTTCGCCCCGCACGTGGTGCGGTTCGTCGGCACGATGAACGTGTTGTAGACGAGAAAGGAAATCATGGGCGACATCATTGTTGACCGACCAGAACTTGACGGCCTAGGTCAGTACGAGTTCGGATGGCACGACTCCGATTCGGCGGGGGCCAGCGCGCGTCGTGGTATCAACGCGGACGTCGTCAAGGACATTTCCGCTCGAAAGAACGAACCCGAGTGGATGCTCGAACGTCGTCTGAAGGCCCTTGATCTGTTCTTCAAGAAACCGATGCCTAACTGGGGCGCGGATTTGTCTGCGATTGATTTCGACAACATCAAATACTTCGTCAAGTCCACAGAACGCCAGGCGCAGTCGTGGGAAGACCTCCCTGAAGACATCCGTAAGACTTACGAGCGGCTGGGAATTCCCGAAGCCGAACGTCAGCGTCTCGTCGCTGGAGTCGCCGCTCAGTACGAATCAGAAGTCGTGTACCACCAGATTCGCGAAGACCTCGAACAGCAGGGCGTATTGTTCCTCGACACTGACACTGCTCTGCGCGAACACCCCGACATCTTCAAAGAGTATTTCGGCACGATCATTCCAAGTGGCGACAACAAGTTCGCCGCGCTCAACACGGCCGTCTGGTCGGGCGGCTCGTTCGTCTATGTGCCCAAGGGCGTGCACGTTGAAATCCCGTTGCAGGCATACTTCCGAATCAACACTGAGAACATGGGTCAGTTCGAACGAACCCTCATCATCGCGGATGAAGACTCGTACATTCACTACATCGAGGGCTGCACAGCGCCGATCTATAAGTCCGACTCGCTGCACTCCGCTGTCGTTGAGATCGTCGTCAAGAAGGGCGCACGTGTCCGATACACGACCATCCAAAACTGGTCGACAAACGTTTACAACCTGGTAACGAAACGCGCCGTCGCTCACGAACGGGCGACGATGGAATGGGTTGATGGGAACATAGGTTCCAAGGTGACGATGAAGTACCCGTCAATCTTCTTGGTCGGGGAGCACGCTAAGGGTGAAACCCTCTCTGTCGCATTCGCAGGGCCGGGGCAACACCAAGACGCGGGTGCCAAGATGATTCACCTCGCGCCGAACACCACGTCGTCAATCATCTCGAAGTCAATCGCTCGGGGTGGCGGACGAGCGGGATACCGAGGCGAGGTTCGAATGGGCGAAAAAGCCCACCACTCGGCAAACACCGTGCGTTGTGACGCCCTTCTCGTCGACACGATTTCGCGAAGCGACACCTACCCTGCAATTGATATTCGTGTAGACGATGTCCACCTCGGTCACGAAGCAACTGTCTCGCGCGTGAGTGAGGAACAGCTGTTTTACCTGCAGTCCCGCGGGATGCCCGAAGACGAGGCAATGGCGATGATCGTGCGCGGGTTCATCGAGCCCATCGCACGGGAACTTCCAATGGAATACGCGCTCGAACTCAACAAACTCATCGAGATGAACATGGAAGGTTCAGTCGGCTAATGACGGAAACCACGACTAGTCCTTCGGTCGCGCCTGAATGGTCGGATATGCCTGTTCAAACTCGCAACGAGAGATTCGCATCCGCGCATCCCGACGATTTCCCAGCGATTTCAACTCGCCAACTCGAATGGCGACTGAGTCCTATTGACGCACTCGGCGCACTCGCCGAAGGCGACCTCGACGGCGGCCACTACGCCGTCGAGGTGACCGGTGCAACGCACGCCTGGGTCCCCATGGCGACAATCGCCGGCAAGGCTGGGCTTCCCGAAGACCGTATCTCTGCGCGCGCGTGGTCGACAACAGTCGACGCGTTGCATGTTCTGGTCGACGGCGAAGGCGACCCGGTTGTCATTCATCGCGATATCGACGGAGTTCGAGCCGGGCACCTTGTGCTCGAGTTCACTCCGAACACTCACCGCTCAGTGATTATCGAAAACCACGGGTCCGTCGCTCTCGCGGAAAACCTAGAGATAATCGCGCACGACGGGTCGAACGCGCGCGTGATTCACCTCAATGAGTGGGACAACCGCGCACTTCACGCCGCATCGCACTTCGTTCGCGTCGACAAAGACGCGCACGTCGAACACATCCTCATCTCACTGGGCGGCGCGGTTCAGCGGGTGAACCCTGCCATCACGCTGGCAGGTACCGGCTCCAGCATCGAGTCGTTCGGCCTCTACTTTGCTGATGGCGGGCGCCACATCGAACATCAGGTTTTCGTCCACCATAAGGCTGCCCAAACGAAGTCGAACGTTCTGTATAAGGGCGCACTTCACGGGAAAGGGACCCGAACTGTCTGGGTTGGCGACGTTCTCATCGGTCCAGATGCGACGGGTACGGACTCGTATGAAGCCAATCGAAACCTCGTTCTGTCAGACGGAGCGCGCGCTGACTCTATCCCCAACCTCGAGATTGAAACCGGTGATATCGCCGGCGCTGGTCACGCTAGCGCTACCGGCCGATTGGACGACGAACACCTCTTCTACCTGCAGGCTCGTGGTATCACCGAATCGGAAGCGCGCCGTCTTGTCGCACTCGGTTTTCTTGTGGACATCGTGGGTCACATCGGCATTCCCGAATTGGAAGAACGACTAACCGCGACGCTGACGCAAGCGCTAGACGCAGTGGAGGAAAGCGCATGAGTCGCGAACTCGTCGGAACGCTCGAATCGATCGCAATTGGGTCCGCCATGAAAGTTGTCATCGACGACATCCCGATTGCCGTCGTTCGCGAATCGAACGGTGATATCCACGCCCTCGGCGACCGATGCTCTCACGGCGACATCTCGTTGTCCGATGGATTCGTCGAGGACGACACGATCGAGTGTTGGGCTCACGGGTCCAAGTTCGGGCTCAACGACGGTTCACCCCGAAACTTTCCGGCGTTCGAGCCGGTTCCCGTCTACACCGTTGAAATCGACGGTTCAGACGTTTATGTTGACACCACTACGCGAAAGTAATCATGGCCACCCTGCAGATCATTGACCTCCACGTTTCGATTGACGTTGACGGAGGTACCAAAGAAATCCTCACCGGTGTCACTCTCACTATCAATTCGGGGGAGACTCACGCGATTATGGGTCCCAACGGATCGGGAAAGTCGACACTCGCTTACACAATCGCCGGCCACCCTCGCTACACCGTCGACTCGGGACAAATCCTGCTCGATGGTAAGGACGTTCTCGCCATGAGCGTCGACGAGCGTGCGCGAGCCGGTCTGTTCCTCGCGATGCAGTATCCAGTAGAGATTCCGGGCGTATCGGTCTCGAACTTCCTTCGAACTGCTAAGACCGCCATCGACGGAGACGCTCCCAGCCTTCGGACCTGGGGTAAAGATGTCAAGAAGGCGATGACCGACCTCAAGATGGACGAGTCGTTTGCGGCGCGCAACGTTAACGAGGGCTTTTCCGGTGGCGAGAAGAAGCGCCACGAGATTGTGCAGATGGAGCTCCTCAAACCTGCGTTCGCCGTCCTTGATGAAACTGATTCGGGTCTCGATGTCGATGCGCTCAAGGTCGTCTCTGAGGGCGTCAATCGAGTTAAGACGAACACCGACATGGGTGTCATTCTCATCACGCACTACACCCGGATCCTTCGTTACATTCGTCCCGACTTCGTGCACGTTTTTGTCAACGGGAAGATCGCCGAAGAAGGCGGACCAGAACTTGCCGACCGACTCGAAGACGAGGGGTATGACCGCTTTCTCGTGGAGGCTTCGTGAGCGAACTCGCGGCCGACCGCTTCGATACGATCCTCGAGGCGCTCAAAGACGTCATTGACCCGGAACTCGGTGTCAATATCGTTGACCTCGGTTTGATTTACGACTTGAACTGGGACGACGAGAACGACGCGCTGGTCGTGTCGATGACCTTGACGAGCGCCGGTTGCCCGCTTACGGACATAATCGAAAAAGAGCTAGAGAACGCTCTCGATGGTGTTGTCGAACGTTTCCGCATCAACTGGGTGTGGATGCCGCCGTGGGGTGTCGACCGCATCACGGATGATGGGCGCGAAATGATGAGCGCGCTCGGTTTCAACCTGTAATGATTGACGTCACAGACCTCGAAATCCGGGTCGGGGCTCGCACCCTCATGTCCGAGGTCAACTTTCGCGTTGACAAGGGCGACAAGATCGGCCTGGTGGGTCGAAATGGCGCAGGTAAAACCACCCTCACGAAGGTGCTGGCAGGGGACCTGCTCCCCAACGGTGGAAACGTGTCAATTCGCGGTGAGCTCGGATACCTCCCGCAAGACCCACGGACGGGCGACCCAACCCAACTCGCGCGTACACGCATTCTTGATGCGCGCGGTCTCGGGTCGATCCTCGTCCAAATGGAGGACGCGACCAAGTTGATGGGCGCGGATGACCCCGACATCGCGGCGGGGGCCATGGCGAAATACGGAAACCTAACCGACCGATTCACGTCGCTCGGGGGATACGCGGCCGAAGCTGAGGCCGCCTCGATCGCCAATAACCTCGGTCTTCCCGACCACGTGCTTGGTCAGCCACTCGACACGCTGTCTGGCGGTCAACGCCGACGAATCGAATTGGCGCGCATTTTGTTCAGTGATGCTGAGACGATGATTCTCGATGAACCGACGAACCACCTCGACGCCGATTCTGTTGTGTGGTTGCGTAATTTTCTCGCAAACTACAAGGGCGGCGTCATTGTAATTTCGCACGACGTGGCTCTTGTGACCGAAACCGTGAATCGCGTGTTCTACCTCGACGCAAATCGAGAACGACTTGACGTCTACAACATGGGGTGGAAACACTATCTTCGGCAGCGTGAAGCGGACGAAGAACGTCGCAAGAAGGAACGAGCGAACGTCGAAAAGAAGGCGACGACCCTGCAACTGCAAGCCGCAAAATTCGGTGCGAAAGCGTCGAAAGCCGCCGCTGCGCACCAAATGGTTGCGCGAGCCGAGAAGATGCTGTCGGGGCTCGAAGATGTTCGCGCCCAAGACCGCGTTGCGAAGTTGCGTTTTCCCGACCCCGCGCCGTGCGGTCGAACGCCGATTATGGCGCACAACTTGTCGAAGTCCTACGGTTCGCTCGAGATTTTCACGGCCGTCGATCTTGCGATTGACAAAGGGTCAAAAGTCGTTGTGATCGGATTGAACGGAGCGGGAAAGACGACACTGTTGCGCATCCTCGCCGGTGTTGACATCCCCGACACCGGTGCCGTTGATGCCGGACACGGGCTGCGAGTGGGCTATTTCGCCCAAGAACACGAAACCCTCGACATCAAACAGTCGGTCCTAGCAAACATGATGTCGGCGTCTCCCACCCTTGGCGAGACCGAGGCACGCAAAGTGCTCGGTTCGTTCCTCTTCACCGGGGATGACGCGACGAAACCAGCAGGTGTCCTCTCTGGTGGCGAAAAGACTCGACTCGCGCTCGCGACCCTTGTCGTTTCCAGCGCAAACGTGTTGATTCTTGACGAACCGACGAACAACCTCGATCCGGCGTCACGCGACGAGATTCTCGGGGCTCTGTCGCACTACAAGGGCGCGGTTGTTCTCGTGAGCCACGACCCCGGTGCTGTTGAAGCGCTCAATCCCGAGCGCGTGTTGATCATGCCAGATGGTCTCGAAGACCTGTGGAGTCAGGATTACCAGGAACTTATCGAGTTGGCGTAGCGTCAAGCGCCGCGTCTTCGATATCTTCGTCGCTGCGTCGAGCGCGAACCTTTGGTTCGATGGCAACATCACCGCGTGCTTCTTTTCGCAGCGCCCAACCGTAACCATAGAACCCCATGAGAGCAAAGACGTACCACTGCAACGCGTACGACAAGTGGGGTCCCTCGTCGAGAACGGGCTTCTCCCACGGTGCTCCCGCCGGCCCAGCGGGTGCCTCGGACTCCACTCGACCGTACCAACCGAGGTAAACCTCTGCATCAAGACGGTCACCGAGCGAAACAAGGTTTATGGTCGCAATTTGGCCTGCTGGGGCGTCGCGTCCAGCGATCTCTTTTTCACCGGGCACAAGTCGGGCGGTGAGTTCGACGGCTCCTGATGGGACAGCGGGAGTTTCAGCGGGCGCAGAGTTGTCGGCGTTCGCAGGAACCCAGCCTCGGTTTACGATGAAGACCGTGCCATTCGGCGTTTGCAACGGCGCAAGCTGCTCGAATCCGATCCCTCCGGGCCCGGAGCGCGTCCGAACGTAGATGATGTCCGAAGAGAGGTATTCACCGTTTATTCGAACATTGCGCCATTTCTCGGAAACGTCGAATTCTGCCGGGGTATCTAGGACCGACGCTAAATCGGTCGCTGGCTGATCATAATTCGCGTCAAGCAGCGCAATTGCGGCCTGCGCTTGTGAACGACGGTCAAACTGCCATTGCCCGAGTCCGACACAGGCGACGGCGAAAGCGACGGTGAAACCCAGAATGCCCCACCACCGCGGGGTGACGGCAAGCCGCCACGGGCTCACGGAGTGAAACTCGTCAGGCTGGGGACGTTCGATTCACGAGTACGAACTGATTTCGATGATTTCGTGTTTACCACATTGGCGAGCCCGACCGCAATAAGGGGCAAGACGACAACACCCACAACCGGAAGAAGAATCCACCAACCGGGAGTGACAAAACACAGAAACAAGCAAACAATTCGAAGTGCCATTGCAATCAGATATTGACCCAGCCGCGATTTGCGTTCCTCGTTCGGGGAAACAGGCAACGAGGTGAGGGACTGGGTCACCGGAGTCATCTCTCAAGTGTACGCCCGCCACTACGCTGGTATCCATGACGACATCACGCACCGTACTCATCACCGGCGGAAACCGAGGGATTGGCTTTTCCATCGCCGAAAAGTTCATCGAACTCGGGCATCGAGTCGCCGTGACCGCGCGGTCAGGCGAGGGTCCTAAAGGGAGTCTCACCGTCATCGCCGATGTCACTGATGGTGACTCCCTCACCGCGGCTATTGCGACGGTAGAAGACAAGTTAGGACCAATCGAGGTGATCGTTGCGAATGCGGGTATCACAAAAGACACTCTCCTCATGCGGATGTCCGACGAAGACTTTGAATCGGTCATCGACACCAACCTCACGGGATCGTTCCGTCTGGTGAAGCGAGGCATCACCTCCATGATCAAGCAACGGTTCGGCCGCGTCATCTTCATCTCTTCAGTAGTCGGACTTCTGGGAAGCGCCGGTCAGGTCAACTATGCGTCGTCGAAGAGTGCGCTCGTGGGGTTCGCACGCTCGCTAACCCGCGAACTTGCTTCTCGGGGAATAACAGCCAACGTCGTCGCACCGGGATTCATCGAAACCGACATGACAGCATCGTTGCCAGCCGAGCAGCAGGCAGAATACAAGCGGACTATCCCCGCTGGTCGTTTCGCGACGCCGGCAGAGGTGGCGTCGGTCGTTGCGTGGCTCGCTTCTGATGATGCCGCGTATATCTCGGGGGCCGTCATCCCCGTCGATGGTGGACTCGGAATGGGTCACTAGCCGGATTGTTAGCTTGCGCGCCGACCGAATAGCGGTGCGACCAACGACAAATCATGCACGTCGATGTTGACGTTTGCAGCTTGTCGAACGTTGGGCTTTGCGCAGAACCCAACGGACAGTCCTGCCATGCTCATCATGGCCAGGTCGTTCGCTCCGTCGCCGACCGCAATTGTGCTCGACAGTGGAATCCGCCGTTTCTTGGCGTACGCCGAGAGAAAGTTTGCTTTTGCTGCCGCGTCAATTACGGGTCCGTATGTTCGTCCCGTGAAGAGTCCATCGAAAACTTCGAGTCCGTTCGCCACCCACGCGTCGAGCCCCAATTGGGTCGCGATCGGATTGAGAATCTCGTGGAAGCCGCCCGACACGGCGATAATGTAGCCGCCCGCCTCGTGTACAGCGTGAACTAAATGAAGTGCACCGTTGGTGACCGTCACTTTTCCAAGAACGTCATCGAGGACGCTGGAGGGCGTTCCGCGCAACGTGGCAACGCGTTGCGCGACCGAATCTGCGAAGTCAATGTCGCCACGCATCGCGCGTTTAGTGAGGGCCGCGACCTGCGCACCAGAACCCGCCGCATCGGCCAGAAGGTCGATGACTTCCTCGTTGATGAGAGTGGAGTCGACGTCACAGACAACGATAAAACGACTCACACGAACTCCTAATCGACGGGAATATCAGGATAACGTGTCACGTCATGGGGCATTGCGTCCTGTCGCGCGATGATGAACGGTCCGCCATCCACCGAAATTGGTCTGACCATTTCTCTTCTGATACAGTTGAGTGTTGCGCACATGCGCCCCCGCATTTTAAAAGGACATCATGAAGGCTGAAATTCACCCCACCTACGCACCGATCGTTTTTCGCGACCTTGCGAGCGGCGAAATGTTCCTCACTCGCTCGACCGCGACGTCTGAGAAGACGGTTTCCATTGACGGAACCGACTACCCCGTAATCGACGTGGAAATCTCGTCGGCGTCACACCCGTTCTACACGGGTAAGCAGCGCATCATGGACTCGGCCGGTCGCGTCGAGAAGTTCAACAAGCGTTACGAAGGTTTCGGTCAGTAAGTTTGTTTTTCATCGAAGGCCACGCGAAATGCGTGGCCTTCGTCGTTAGGTAATCAGACTCTTAGAAAATGGCGTCCATCACCATCGGCTTGTCATCGCCGCGGAACACAGGCCAGATTCCGTCGCCGGCACGTCGTGACGTTTCACCCTTGCCCGCGAGGTAACGAGCGAAGGACTCTGCCTGGGCTTTGGCCCATGCGACCTGGGCGTTGTGGAGTTCGTACGGCGGAAGGCTGAGTTCCTCGGACAAACCGAACTTTTCTTGAATCGCCTGGAATACGCGTCCCGCCGCGACCGCATCGGACTGTGACTCGTGTGCGGACCCAAGATCCACACCATAGACATCGCATGCTGCCTGAAGAGTTCGTGAGCCTTTCCGGAAGGTATCAACCTTCTTGTCGATTACGAGCGGGTCGACGATCGGCTTCGGCTCGTCGAGAGGCGCGACACCATTTCGAGTCGCATCGTGGTGCAACAACGAGAAATCATAGGACGCGTTGTAGGCGACAACGGGTGTGCCTTCGGCAAATAGTTCGCGCAGTCGCTCAACGATTTCGGGAACAACTTCCGAGGCTGGTCGTCCTTCCGCGCGTGCTCGCTCCGTTGAATACCCGTGAACACGTGCAGCGGCCTCAGGGATTTCAATACCGGGATCCGCGACCCAGTCGCGGGAATCAATTACCGCGCCGCTCAAATCGAGCACTCCGACAAACGCGGTCACAATCCGGCTCTGCGTGACGTCTAATCCGGTGGTTTCGAGGTCAAAGACCCCCAGTCGTTCCCATGAGCTCATGCGTTCAGCCTACGCGCGGGGCAGTCATGAAACGATGAACCAAAGTTACGTGCGCCATACACTAACAGAGTGGTCGTTCCGAACCCTTACGCCGGACAACTCGCTTCCAGAGAAGGAATCGAGCACATCCTCGAGGTCGACAACACGACGACTCATTGGTGGGAATATCGGTCCTCTGCGCGCGCGCAGACACTAGTTTTCGTGCACGGTTTTCGTGGCGACCACCACGGTCTGCAGCTCATCGCCGATGCACTGCCCGAATATCGGATTCTCATTCCCGACATTCCGGCCTTCGGGTCAAGCAGCTCGTGGCCAACTGGAGTGACATCCATCGACGACTACGGGCGTTGGCTTCGACTATTTCTGACGGCAACGCACACCGAAGAATGCGTCGTACTCGGTCACTCTTTCGGGTCAATCGTCGTGACGAACGCTCTTCGTCGGTCACGAACGACTCCGATTATCCTCGTCAATCCCATCTCTCAGCGTGCGTTGATTGGGCCTAAGAGGTTCGCTGCGGCCCTCGCAGGGCTCTGGTACGCGGTCGGACTAGTCTTGCCGGCCGGACTCGGATCCGCGTGGTTGGGGAACCCCCTTTTCGTTCGCGCGATGAGCGAGATGTTGACCAAATCCCGGAACCCAGCGCTACGCCGATGGATTCACGACCAGCACGCTCGGTATTTTTCGTGTTATTCCGATCGTGACTCACTTGTCGGAGCGTTCACCGTGTCGACGGATGCGACCGTTGCAGACTTTGCCGCTCAGATTACCGTGCCCGTTTTAATGATTGTCGCCGACCAAGACGACATCACCCCGCTCGATGCGCAGTGCGCAGTTCAACAAGACTTTCCCGACGCCGAGTTACACGTGCTCGAGGGAGTCGGACATCTCGTGCACTACGAAAAACCAATCGAGACGGCTTCGGCCATCCGAGATTTCCTTTCCCGACACTCGGATTGAAGGCGTGTGGCTAACGAACCCCAACGTCGAGAGGCTCGCCACCCGTGATTCGCACAAGTTCCTCGAACGAGGTCGGATAAACGTAGTGGGGGTGCCCGCCAGCCGCCCACACAACATCCCAGTTGTTGAGTGCCGTGTCGACGATTGTGCGAAGTGGCGCGGGGTGACCAACGGGTGCGACACCACCAATCGGTTGGCTCGTGTGTTCTCGCACGAAGTCAGCGTCGGGGCGATGAATCGATGTCGCACCAATGTGCGCTGCAACTCGATCGGTGTCAACCTTGTGACCGCCCGAGGCGAGGATAAGCAAAGGTTGACCGTCGGCGTTGAACACAAGCGAGTTGCACACCTGACCAATTTCGATGTCCAGTTGCTCGGCGGCACGAGCGGCGGTCGGGGACGATTCGAGCGTTTCGACGATCTCGG
>Ga0114967_10002961_pt1 | contig 14075 bp, 10 predicted proteins | sample M_130628_MF_Meta_FD_92639 | JGI IMG/M metagenome (GOLD analysis project Ga0114967, IMG submission 92639) | Freshwater microbial communities from Lake Montjoie, Canada to study carbon cycling - M_130628_MF_MetaG | ecosystem: Environmental > Aquatic > Freshwater > Lake | place: Lake Montjoie... | reverse complement strand
TTTTAGAAAATAGAAATTCAGCTTCTGCAACTAAACCTTGAGCGATCATTAAATCTACTCGGTCATTGATGTTTTTATATAAGGGGGCTTTCTCAATGTCTATTGCATATTTTTCGATTTCAAATGGACGTTTTTTTATGGTTGAATTTCGGTAAGCAAGGATAGACTTTTGTGTAGACAATTTAAAGGTAAGTGCCCTCATTAAACGCATGGGGTTATCGGTTTCACCTATCGCAAAAAAATCGGGGTCAGTTTTTTTTACCTCGTTTTGCAACCAACTGATTCCATTTTTTTGATAGTCCGCTTCTACTTCTTTTTTAATAGTTTCATCAATTGCCGGCATTTCGTCTATGCCTTCGCAAATGGCTTTGATATATAAACCAGTGCCTCCCACTAAAATAGCAGTATCATTTTTGGTAAAAACTTCATCTAAAACGGCGAGTCCAAAACGCTCATATTCTCCTGCGGATACATCATCATAAATGCTGTGGGAATTTATGAAATGATGTTTCACAGATTGCAATTGCGCTTCATTGGGTTTTGCAACAGCTACGCCTAATTCTTGATAACATTGTCTGCTATCAGCCGACAGAATTTCGGTATTAAAATGTTGTGCTAACTGAATGGCTAAATCCGTTTTGCCACTGGCAGTAGGTCCCGCAATTACAATGAGTTTTTTCAATTGATCAAATTATAAATCTTCTGTAAAATTGCCCATGTCTTCATCACTAATTACCTCATCCTCTCCTTCATCACCATATCCATCAGCGTCGCCAGCTAAATCATATATTTCAAGCGTTTCCATCACGGCATCTTTTTCTTTGCCTAAAATACCAAATTGGCTCGGTGAAATGCCTTCACTTTTTGTTACCCGAGGAAATTGATCGGAGTCCATTAAAAATTCTTTCAGGGAAATAACTTCTAAATGCAAGGTCCAATTTTTAGGATGCACACACTCATAAATAAATTGTTGGTGCGGATCATTCATTAATGCCCCAATAGGTGTTTTTCTCATGCTTAATGCAGGAGCGTCGCGTAAATTTTTTTCTACTGTAGATGAAATTTCTTTTCCTTTATGAATAAAATTATCGGTCATAAAAAAAGAAGCTTCCATGGTTTCCGGAAATTGGAAAGCTGTTTTGATACAAGTATGTAAGTCATGAAAACTTTGATTTGTAAGCACTTCAACGTCTCTGAAGGTCGCATTATCTTCGTCCCAGCTTATCGTAAATTTTAATAAAGACATATTATTTTTTCTTGAAAGCAAACATACTAAATAGCTTTTATATTTAATTCATTTGCTTTATGAATCATAAATTGATAGGCTTCATCGTAATCGTTTTTGATGATCCCGTCTAAAATTGCTTCTCTAACCGCATCTTTTATTTCGCCAACTATTTTTGAGGGTGGTAAATTAAAGGTTTGCATAATTAACTCTCCAGAAATAGGCGGTTGCCAATTTCTTATTTGGTCTTGCTCTTCAACCGTTTTCATGCGGTCTGCAACCAGGTTGAAATTTTCTCTGAAGCGTTTAACTTTTTCTTGATTTTTTGAAGTAATGTCGGCATTGCAAAGCAACATTAAATCATCAATTTCTTCTCCCGCATCAAATAATAATCTTCGAATGGCACTGTCGGTAATGCTGTCTTTTGTTAGACTCACGGGCCTGTGATGTAATTGAACGAGTTTTTAAACATATTTCATTTTTTCATTCAAGGGCAATTTTAATTTTTTAAAAATGCCCGGCACCATTTTACTTCCAATCCATTCATGGTTATGAAAAGTCCAACCATGACCTTTCTCAAAGCGTTTCGTAGCGGGTTTCCCAATATCGTGTAACAACGCAGCCCAACGCAACCAGAGATTATCGGTATGAGGAGCCAATTGATCTACTACTTGAATGGTATGGTAAAAATTATCTTTGTGTCCAATGCTGTCAATGTATTGTGCTCCTGCTAAATCTACCAATTCAGGGAAAATACGTTTTAAAATTCCTGTTGTATATAATAGATCAAATCCAATGGATGGTTTTTTACAAGCCAATATTTTATTCAATTCTTCAACGATGCGTTCTTTTGAAATAATATCAATTCGAGCAGCATTTTCGCTGAGTGCTTGTAGGGTTTTTTCTTCTATGGTATATTGCAATTGAGTGGCAAAGCGAATGGTGCGAAGCATTCTCAATGGGTCGTCCGAAAAAGTTTGAGCAGGCTCCAAGGGCGTTCTTAATATTTTTCGTTCTATATCTTGTTGCCCATTAAATGGGTCAATAATATACCCGTAATCTTCTTTGTTTAATGAAATGGCCAATGCATTTATAGTTAAATCGCGTCGGTTCTGATCATCTTCTAACGTCCCAATTTCTACAGTTGGATTTCTGCTTTCTGCTCTGTAGGATTCTTTACGTGCGCCTACAAACTCTACATCAATTCCATCAATAATGGCTTGAGCAGTTCCGAAATTTTTAAAAACGGATACGGTAGGTTTGTTTTTGCACATTGCTGAAACTTGCTCGGCAAGCGCAATGCCATCGCCTATGCAAACGATGTCAATATCTTTTGTATTTCGTCCAATTATTTTATCACGCACAAAACCACCAATCACATAGGTGGGCATTTGCAATTTTCGGGCTGCAAATGCGATCTTCTCCAATAATAAAATTTCTTCTTTTGTGCATTCAATTTGCATGAGGCAAATTTAATGTGCTTTGTCCAATCTTTAGAAGGGAAATGTTTTTTATTTAGTTGCGTGTTGAATAGGATATTATTGATTAGAATCTGAGTGAATAAAAAGCTTATATAGATATGCAGATATCATCAATTTGGAAAAGGATAACAACAACTAAAAGTACAAAATTACATATCCTAGCCTTAAAAAATTACTTCATTAATTCTCGTACAATCTCTTTGGTTTGTTCAGAAGAGTCTTTACCACTCATCATTTCAGCAAGCACATCTATTTGTTCTTCGGGGCTCAATTCTTTAATACGAGTATTGATATTACCCGCTTGGTTTTCTTGTTTATAAATGTAAAGATGTTGATTTGCTTTACTAGCAATTTGAGGTAAATGCGTAATGCTGATGAGTTGATGCTGCGTTGCTAACTCCTTCATAATGTTGCCCACTTGCAATGCTACTTCGCCCGAAATTCCGGTATCTATTTCATCAAAAATTAAAGTAGGCATGTTGTTGCTTCCGGCAATGATGGATTTTAAGCACAACATCAAACGACTTAATTCACCCCCTGATGCGGCTTTGTGAATGGGTTGAAATTTGCCTGTTTTATTCGCGTCAAACATAAATTCTACTTTGTCTTTGCCAGTAGTTGTAAATTCTGTTTCTGTGTATTGCACTTTTAACGTGGCATTAGGCATACCCACTTTTTGCAACAATTCATTCACCTTTGATTCGATGAGGCTGAATTGTGCTTTTCGATTATCGGTCAATTGGATTGCCAATTGTTCTACTTCTTTTTTATGTGTTTCAATGGATTGTTGAATGGCTAATTCATCTTCATCGGCAGAGGTTGCTTGTTGAATTTTTTCTTCCAATGAGTGCATAATATCAATTAAAGAATTCGTATTTACTACATGGTGTTTTTTCAACAATCGGTTGGCTTCGTTTAATCGTTCAGTCAATAAATTAATTTTTTCTTCATCGTAATTTGTTGAAGAAAACAGATCATCTACTTCACTGGAGATGTCTTTTATTTCGATGTAGGATGAATTTAAACGATCTACTATTGTTTGCAGCGCAGGGATATTTTTACTTTGACTTTCTATAGAATTAATTACATTTTTTAATTGAATCACAATGCTTTCATCGCTTTCGTTGAGCAATATACAAGCCTTTCCCAGACTTTGTTTGAGAGCGTCGCTGTTTTGCAAAATGGTCAATTCGCTTTCAATTTCTTCAATTTCATTGGGGTGCAATTGAATTGCTTCTAACTCTGAAAATAAAAATTGATTATAGTCTAATTCTTGCTTTATTAATTTATTTTTTTCTTGCAATTGGAGTAGGATTTGTTGCCATTTTTTCCAAGCTTGAAATTGTTCTTTGTAGTTTTGAAGGGTGTTGTTGTGTTGTGCAATTTCGTCCACCATTTGCAATTGATGTGTTGCATTTTGTAATTCAATGGTGTCAAATTGTCGATGTAAATCAATTAATAAATTGGCGAGTGGCGATAGTACAGACAAGGTAGTTGGAGTATCGTTTATAAATATTCTTGATTTTCCGTTAGCTGTAATTTCTCTTCGAATAATTAATTCGTTCGAGGCGTCAAATTCATTTTCATGTAAAAACAATTGTGCTTCTGGGTTAGTTTCGATGTCAAAAATGCCTTCAATGATGCATTTTTCATTGGCATTTAACAAGGATTGACTATCGGCACGCTCACCTAAGATTTTTGACAAGGCGCCCATTAAAATTGACTTTCCAGCACCTGTTTCTCCAGTAATAATAGTTAAGCCTTTCTTGAATGAAATTGTAATTTCATCAATGATTGCATAATTATGAATAAATAATTGTTTTAACACAATACAAATATAAGGCCTTGAAAAAGAAATAAAAAATGGGTTTGCAAAGCATTTTCATTATAGTCCATTTTCACAATGGGAATAAAAAAATCCTCATTAAGAGGATTTTTAATTTGTTATTTCATGTTGTGATAAACCTTTTGAACATCTTCATCTTGTTCAATTTTATCAATCAATTTAAAAATATCGTCGGCTTGTTCGTCGTTTAATTCTACTGTGTTCATTGGGATATAAGTCAATCCATTTTGAACAGGTTCTACTTTTTTGGTTTCTAAATAATCCGCCATTTTCCCAAAGTCGGTATAGTTTGTTCTGATAATAATATTCCCATCGGCATCTTCTCCTATTTCTTCTAAGCCGTAATCAATTCCTTCTAATTCCATTTCATCCATGTCAATTCCATCTGCTTTAATTTTAAATTCGCCCATTCGAGTGAACGTAAATGCGACACTTCCTGTATTTCCCATCGAACCGCCCCCTTTATTGAAGTATGCTCTCACATTGGCAACCGTTCGTGTGTTATTATCCGTAGCCGACTCAACCAATATGGCAACTCCATGTGGGCCATATCCTTCATATAAAATCTCGTCATAAGTAGAAATATCTTTCCCTAAAGCACGTTTAATAGCAGCTTCTACACGGTCTTTCGGCATGTTGCAAGCTTTGGCATTTAAATAGCAACGACGCAAAGCTGGATTGTTGTCGGGGTCTGGGCCACTGGCTTTCACAGCAATTGCAATTTCTTTACCAATTCTGGTAAAATCTTTGGCCATTTTATCCCAACGAGCAAACATAGCTCCTTTACGTACTTCAAATATTCTTCCCATGATGAATTTTTATATTAGATTGCAAATTTACTTTTTTTGTTTTTCTTTCCAAGAAGTAATTTTTTTTTATACGCAATAATTTTTTTAAATTTGTAACTCAAATAAATATAAAAAATGAAAAAAGTAATTTTATTAAGCTTAGTAGCTATTGCAATTTTTGCTTCTTGCAGAAAAGAAACAACCTCTTCTATGAGCACAACGGAAATGGTTCAAAAAAAATGGGGATTAATTAGCACACAAGATGTTCAGTATGTAGGTACAACAAATGTAGTAGATACAATTATCACAAACACATTCGGCACTACGGATTCTATTGAATTTAAATCAGACAATACGGCTATAGCAAATTTCATGGGAATGACAGATACAATTTCGTATCAAATTTTGAGTGAGACTAAAATGATACTTGATGCAGATACTTTTACGATTAATACATTAACATTAAACGATTTTGTAATGACGTATAGTAATAGAGTTGATACTCCAAATTATTATGACAACATAATTACATTGAAAAGATAATTTTAACTCGTTTATATTCTTAAATCCTGCATGAAGTTACATGCAGGATTTTTTTGTTTACTTTTGGGAAATATTATCATTATGGAACGAATAGAAAAGCTAAAAAGTATGTTGTTGCAATCGCCTGAAGATTGTTTTGTTTATCATGCTTTAGGATTAGAATATGTAAAGTTGAATGACTTCGAAAATGCAGTAGATTATTTTAATCAAGTCATTTTTATTGACGAATCGTATGTTGGTACGTATTATCATTTAGCTAAGACTTTAGAGAAATTAAATGAAATAGAAGAAGCAATTTCTATTTATGAAAAAGGCATTGAAATTGCAAAATTATTGAAAGACAATCATGCCAGAAATGAATTGCAAATGGCATTAGATGATATCATTGAGTAAACTATATTTAGTACAAAGCGTAATAGGGAATGAAGCTTGAAAATGTAAACAAATCCAAAAAATATTTATTGGCAGTCAGTGGAGGCATCGATTCGATGGTGATAGCGGATTTGTTTTTAAAACAGCAATTCAAATTCGCTGTAGCGCATTGCAATTTTCAATTAAGGGAAGAAGATTCAAATTTAGATGAACAATTGGTCATTGAATGGTGTTCTAAAAATAACATTGAGTATTATATTAAACGAGCTGATACAAAAGAGTATTGTGCACAACATAAATGTTCTATTCAAGTAGGCGCGAGGGAAATTCGGTATGCTTTTTTTGAAGAAATAGGTGCCGAAAAGAACATCGATTTTGTAGTAACTGCACATCATCAAGACGATACCATTGAAACTGCCTTATTTCAGTTTTTTAGAGGAACTGGGATACAAGGTTTGACAGGAATTCCTGCAAGAAACCAAAAAGTAATTCGTCCTTTGCTGCCATTTTCTAAACAACAAATTTTGGCTTATGCAAAGCAATTTGACATTGTATATAGAGAAGATAAAAGCAATTTAAAAGAAGACTATTCTCGAAATAAATTGCGCTTAAATATCATTCCTCAATTGGAAGAATTATTTCCTGCTTTTAAAAATAACATTGCGAATAATATTCACCGAATGAATGAAGCCAATGAAATTTATTTGCAACAAATAAAGAATTATAAAAGGAAGCTGATAGAGCTGCGCGGCAAAGATTTTTACATCCCGATATTAAAATTAAAAACCATCACGCCTATAGCTACTATCTTATACGAATTGATCAAAGAATTTCATTTTTCGTATGAACAAACGTTGCAAGTGATTCAATTATTGGAAAGACAAACGGGCAGTTTGGTTGAATCGCAATCACATCAAATTATTAAGAATCGGAATTTTTTAATCATAACTGAAAAGAGTAGCCAATCTTCGGAAATTATTTTGATTGAAGAGAATGTATCTAAAATTGAAACACAGGATTTTCTATTAAAATTAAAATTAATGGGGGTCGATAAATTTGAGATTAATAAAGAATCGAAATACTGCGCAATAGATGCCCAACTCGTTGAGTTTCCTTTGGTTCTTCGTAAATGGCGACAAGGCGATTATCTGTATCCATTTGGTATGACAAAAAAGAAAAAGGTTTCTAAAGTATTAATTGATGCAAAAATTCCATTGCATGAAAAAGAGGCTATTTGGGTTATAGAATCTAATAAAAAAATAGTTTGGGTGGTGGGTGTAAAATCAGACAATCGATTTAGAGTTGCCGAAAAAACACAAAATGTGTTCGTATTTGAAATTAAATAAATACGAAGAAAACGGAAAGAAGTTTAGCAGGAGAAATAGTTCAACATTCACATAGGAATTAAACAATAATTTGTCTTTAATTATTTTTACTTTCGCATATAATTAATTGCATTATATGTCAACAGAACGATATCACGAATTACAAGCTGCCTACAATACATTAACTGACGAACGAGAAAAAATTAATTGTTTAATTGATATTGTATTAGAAATTAGAAATTATGATATTGACGAGGCATTTAGGCTTTCAAATGAAATTGTTGAACGTTCTACTAAAATAGATTATCAGGAAGGAATTGGCCGAGGATTGAATAACAAAGGAGCTTGTTATTGGTTAAAAGGGGAGTATGATAAAGGAATGAGTGTATTAAAAGAAGCGTTGAAAATTGCAAAACAATTTAAATTAGTAGCACTTAAAGCTCGTATTTACAATAACTATGGAAACATTTATCGTGATTTAGGAGATTTGTCAAACGCTTCAAAATACTTTCAATGGGCATTAGAAATTAATGAACAATTGGGAGACGAATTGTCTCAATCGGCAGTTTTGATTAGCATTTCAAATTTACATTTTGATTTATATGATTATGAAAATGCATTAGAATACGCTAAACGCTGCTTGCAAATTTTTATAAAATATGATGATAAAAAAAGATTAATCAGTGTGTATCACACATTAGGGAATATTTATTTAAAACAAGAAGTTTATAATTTAGCGATTATAAACTTCAAGCGAAGTTTAGTTTTGAGCGAACCCAATACAGTGGGCCACATGTTGGCTAATAGTGGAATTGGTAAGGTGTATTACAAAGAAAAAATGTTTGAAAAGGCACAGAAATATTTGCGCTTAGTCATTCAGCAAGCAAAGGAGTTGTCTAATTTTGAAGGGATTATTATTTCAGAATTTTATCTTGGGCGAATTAGTTTAGATGAAAAGGATTATAAAAATGCGTTGGTACATTTTGATATTGCATTTGATTTAGCCAATGAACATTTTCGAAAACATGATGTAATGAGTATACATGAAATGTATGCCAAAGTGTATGAAAAAATGGGCGACATTGTGGAGGCTTATGAAAATTTAAAGAAGTTTGAAAAGTTGAAAGAAGAGATTTTCCAGCAAAACACCTTTAACAAGTTGCGTAATTTGCAATTTCGACATGAAATAGAATTTGCAGTCAAAGAAAAAGAAGTTGCGGAACAATCAGCTAAATTGAAGCAAGAATTCATTGCGAACATGAGTCATGAAATTAGAACACCAATGAATGCCATTGTAGGAATGACAAGATTGTTGCAAGAAAAAAATCCTCGTGCAGATCAATCTAAATATTTAGATGCCATTACTCAAAGTGCTGATAATTTATTGGTAATTATCAATGACATTTTAGATTTTTCAAAAATTGAAGCCGGAAAAATTACGATTGAATCTGTATCTTTTTCTTTAAAACAGGTATTGAAAAATGTAGTGACTTTGTTGCGGTTCAAAGCAGTTGAAAAAGGAATAGATATTCGTTTTGATTTTAATGAAAGTGTGCCAGAACATTTAATTGGTGATCCAACTAGATTAACGCAGGTATTAATGAATTTAGCTGGCAATGCTGTAAAATTTACCGAAAAAGGAAGTGTGCAAATAGTTTGTAGTAATGTAGAATTAGAAGAGGATTATGTAAAAATGGCTTTTGATGTTATTGACACAGGCATCGGAATTTCGGAAGAATATGTAGGCAAAATATTTGAAAGTTTCACACAAGCAGGTACCGATGTAGCCCGAAAATTTGGTGGAACAGGATTGGGTTTGACTATTTCAAAACAGTTGGTTGAGCTGATGGGTGGAGCCGTTGAAGTGAAGAGTAAGATAGGAGTGGGTACTACGTTTACATTTATTATACCTTTTCAAATAGGGGAAGGAGATTTTAAACAGTCGCAAGATGATTTCACAATTGCAGTGAATGATTTAGAACTGTTAAATCGATCTAAAATATTATTAGTGGATGACAATGAATTTAATCGAATAGTGGCTGTAGATACATTGAAATCGATTGCACCAAGCATGTCAATTTTGGAAGCGCAAAGTGGCATGGAAGCGATTGAAAAATTAAAATTAAATGAGATAGATTTGGTCTTGATGGATATTCAAATGCCTAAAATGAGCGGTATCGAAACTACTTTATTTATAAGAAATAAACTGGAAGCGCCATTAAATAAAATTAAAATAATTGCCATGACAGCGAATGTTATGAAAAATGACATTGACAGCTATTTGCAAAATGGGATGAATGATCATATCCCTAAACCATTTCATAAATCTGAATTGGTATTTAAAATTTTAAATCAATTGGATATAAATAAAGAGGAAATTAGAAATAGGAATGCAACATTTGAATTGACACAGGATAAAGAAATCTCTCAAAATTTGCTTGAAGATACAAAATTAACAGACCCTCGATTTCTAATTTCTTTTGCAGGGGAGGATAAAGAAAAACAAAAAAAGTATATTAATATCTTTTTGCAAAATGCACCCAAGTTATTATTGCAAATGCAAAATGGTTTTGAAAGCAATGACCCTGAAATGGTTAAAATTTCTGCACATTCTCTTAAAACACAACTCAATTATATGGGAGTAAAAGAAGAATATTCTCACGTGCAAGAGATTGAGCAAATGGCTACCCATGAACATAAAAAAGATGATATTAAAGAATTGATTGATAATCTTCAACAAATTTGCGAGCAAGCATTTAAAGAATTGGAGGAATATGTAGCAGCAATTTAATAGGTTAAATAAAAAACCCTTCAAGAGTAGTCTTGAAGGGTTTTTATAAAATTATAATTTTCAGTAATTATCTCATAATTAAGCTTGGCAATATTCCCAATGCGATAATTATAGCTGCGTTAATTATTAATAATGTTTTTTCAATTGTTGTAGGCTCTTCTATTAACTCAGCCTCTCCTTGTTTGAAATACATGCTCATAATTACTCTGAAATAATAGTAAACACTAATGGCAGCCATTAACACTGCAAATACAACAATCCAAAGCATTGTGCCTTGTTCTACGGCAGCCATCAATACATAATATTTTGCAAAAAATCCACCGGTTAAAGGAATGCCAGCCAATGAAAATAAACAGATAGTAGCAGTGATTGCCAATACAGGTTGTTTTTTAGCTAGTCCATTAAAGCCATCGAATGTGTAATCTTTCATTTTAATTAATACTGCAAACACGCCCAATGAAGCTAATGTGTATGTAATGCTGTACAAGGTAATTCCTTTCCATGAAGTTGCATTGATTGCAAAAATTGCAAAAAGCATAAATCCAGCTTGTGCTATCGATGAATAAGCCATCATTCTTTTTACGCTTGTTTGGTAAACTGCGGTTACGTTTCCTATTAATAAAGTCAATGCAATCATAGAAACAATTGTTATTTGCCAAGCATGACTTACGCTGCCAAATGAAAAATGGAACAATCGAATAAATGCTACAAATACACTTACTTTCACAATAGTTGCCATAAATGGTGTAAATGCAGTAGGAGTACCATCATATACATCAGGTGTCCAAAAGTGCATTGGAGCAGCAGATACTTTAAAACCAAACGAAACGACCATTAATAAAATGCCCACAATGGCTAATGAGCTCATGCTGTTCACCTGCGTAAATTGTGTCGTGAATTGGTTGCTCATGATATCAAAACTTCCCGTAGCGCCATATAGTAGCGTAATGCCCATTAATAAAATCCCTGTGCTAAATGAACCCATTAAAAAATATTTCAATGAGGCTTCTGTGCTTTTTACATTTTCTTTATCGCTTCCTGCTAATATGTATTGTGGGATAGAAAGAATTTCGATTCCGATAAATAAAATAAGTAAGTTTGAATAAGAAGAAAGTAAATAAACCCCTGAAAGTATGAAAAACATTAAGGCGAAATATTCTGCTTTGTTAATTCCTACACCGGCAATTTGTTTGTGGAATAAAAGAAAATAAACGGCTGCACAAGAGGTAATCAATACATTAAACCATGAAGTGAAACTATTTAATTCAATCATGTTGAAATATGATTTACTTCCTTGTGTTGAAATTAGTTGATTGTCAAAAATGGCAACTCCCACTAAAATAAAGATCCCGATTAAAGCAGTCCATTGAACTTGCTTACTATTTTTAAATAGCAAACCAGCGAACATCATTACGACTCCTAATAAAGCTGATACTACAATTGCATTCATTCTATTTATTTTTAATTGAGCGAACTCAATATGATTTTTTTATTTATAAATTAACTTACTAAAGACATTAATACATTTGGATAAAATCCTAACCAAAGAATTATTCCCATTATAATAATTAATACGATCCATTCATTGATTGATAAATCAGCAAAAACGACTTGATTGTTTTTTAATTCACCAAAAGCCACTTTTTGAATCATCCCTAATGTGTATACAGCGGCCAATATAACGCCTAACCCAGCTACAACGGTGAATACAATATGGTATTGAGATGTAGATTGAAACAATCCATTAAACATCATAAATTCTCCTATAAAACCATTTGTAAGTGGCAATGCAATATTTGCCAATGAAATAAGTACTAAAGCAATGGTAAATTTAGGTGCTAGTTTTGCTAAGCCCCCCATTTCGTTTAAATTTTGAGTGCCTAAGCGCTTTTCAATTGCTAAAACAAGCAACCATAAACCCATTATATTGATACCATGATTGAACATTTGAATCGCTACCCCTTGAGTGCCCAATTGATTTTGTGCAAATAAAGTAGCAATCATTAGCCCTATGTGTGCGATGGATGAATATGCAATTAATCGTTTAATGTTTGTTTGTACAATCGCCAAGCAAGATGCATAAATGATTCCAATAATAGATAATATCGTTACTAAATTGGTCCAATGTAAAACACCCAATGGTAAAACAGGCAACAACCATTTAATGACAGCAAACAAACCCATTTTTACCATGATCGCACTTAATACGATGGTTACTGGAGTAGAACTTTGCTCGTAAGCATCTGGTTGCCAAGTATGAAATGGAAACATAGGCATTTTAATTGCAAAAGCTAAAAATACCAACCAAAACATCCAATTTTGCATGCTTCCAGACATTGATTTACCGGACTCTACAAAACTTGTCCATGCAAATGAATGATTTGTTGTGTGATTATAAATGATTAAAAAAGCAACCAACAATAATAAGCTTCCTACAAATGTATATACGAAAAATTTGAAGGTTACTTTGATTCTATTTTCTCCTCCAAATAATGAACTTAAAAAGTAAACAGGGATTAAAGCCAATTCCCAAAAAATATAAAATACCAAAGCGTCGTTCGCTAAAAACACACCCATCAATCCAGCTTGTGCCAAAGACATTAAACCATAAAAAGTAGATTTGTTCTCAAAACTTTTGTCATTTAAAAATAGATATACCAATGGGAAAATAATGGCGGTTAAAGCAAGCATTAATACTTGCAAACCACTGTTGATGTTCAATGCAAAATTGGCTCCTAATGTAGGGATCCAAGTAGCATCAATTGCAATAGGAGCATGTCCATTGTAATAAGTGAATGCGCTAAATAAGCTAGCTGCTAAAGTAAGCAATGAAGCTCCTAAAGCAGGCAATTGGCTGTTGTTCTTTGTTAAAAAAGAAACTAAACCACCAATAATCGGAACTAATATGAGTATAATCAGTAACATGTATTTATTTTTCTGTCTATGTATTAATTTTTGTTAAACCAAAGCTGAATGATAAATAACAGCGCAATACCTAGCACCATTAAAAATAAATAAAATCCAACCAAGCCACTTTGTAATATTCTCAAACGATTACTTCCGTCTTGAATTAATTTTCCTATTCCATTTACCAAGCCATCGATTCCCATTTTTTCTATGTACTTTTCATAAAAAAAAGATTTTTTGTACAATGGTTTAACAATGGTTGCATCATATGCTTCATCAATATACCATTTGTTTTCAAAGAACTTTGCAATTCCAGCGCTGTTTTTGGATGCATTGTATTTTTTGAATCCTGCATAAGCTAATAAAATTCCGCCTATCGCTACAAGAACTGCAATGCCCATCATCATCATTTCATTTGATGCAGAAAGTTCAGCTCCTTCGTGTGCAGATACGCCTATTACAGATTCTAATAAATGATTCAATTGATGAGTGCCACCTAATACGTGAGGGATTCCAATAAAACCACCCAATACAGATAATATTGCTAATACAATTAATGGAGCGGTCATCATTGATGGACTTTCATGTAAGTGTTCTTTTTGGTGTTGAGTGCCTCTAAACTCACCCCAGAAAGTTACAAATAATAATCTAAACATGTAATATGCGGTCATAAATGCAGCCAACATACCTAAGCTCCAAAAAAGTTTGCCGTATGTAGGATGCATAAAAATATGCAACATGATTTCATCTTTAGAAAAGAAGCCACTTAAAGGAGGAATTCCAGCAATGGCAATACA
>Ga0114967_10002959_pt1 | contig 14078 bp, 13 predicted proteins | sample M_130628_MF_Meta_FD_92639 | JGI IMG/M metagenome (GOLD analysis project Ga0114967, IMG submission 92639) | Freshwater microbial communities from Lake Montjoie, Canada to study carbon cycling - M_130628_MF_MetaG | ecosystem: Environmental > Aquatic > Freshwater > Lake | place: Lake Montjoie... | reverse complement strand
TTTATTATGAAATCATTCGAAAAAAAACAGCAACTTTAATTGCCTCTTGTTGTGCACTTGGAGCCAAATCAGTTTCTGAAGATGAGGCTCAGGTGGAAACCATGCGAAAATTTGGGGAGCTTATCGGGATGGCATTTCAAATCAAAGACGACTTATTTGATTATACAGATGATGCTATTGGAAAGCCTACTGGAATAGATATTAAAGAGCAAAAAATGACATTACCTTTAATCTATGCTTTGAATAATTGTACTGTCAAAGAAAAAAGTTGGTGCATCAATTCAATAAAAAATCATAACAAAGACAAAAAACGCGTTAAAGAAGTCATCCATTTTGTAAAAGATAAAAACGGTTTGTCTTACGCCGAGGAAAAAATGGTTGAATTCCAACAGGAAGCTCTTCAAATTTTAGAAAAATTTCCACAATCTTATTATAGAGACTCGCTTTCTCTTATGGTAAATTATGTAATTGAGCGAAAAAAATAATTTTTTTGGTAAATTATTTTAGGACATCCGATTTAATCTAATTTATTTCCAACTCAATTTAATTTATGTAAATTTACCATCTTTCAATTTTAAAATCTTTCAATTTATTTTGATTACCCGCGAAACCATAGATAAAGTTTTTGAAACCGCACGTGTGGAAGAAGTCATTGGCGACTTTGTGCAACTCAAACGTGCTGGTAGCAATTATAAAGGATTGAGTCCGTTTTCGGATGAACGCTCGCCGTCGTTTATGGTATCGCCTGTAAAACAAATTTGGAAAGATTTTAGTTCAGGGAAAGGCGGAAGTGTCGTGACTTTCCTCATGGAACACGAGCATTTTACCTATCCGGAAGCCATTCGTTTTTTAGCCAATAAATACAATATCGAAATTGAAGAAACTGAAGTTTCTCAAGAAGATAAGATTGAAGCTAACGAAAAAGAAAGTATGTATTTGGTTTCTGAATTTGCCAAAACGTATTTTCATGAGACACTTTTAAATTCCGAAGAAGGGAAAGCCATAGGGTTGTCTTATTTTAAAGAAAGAGGATTTACCAACGAAACAATTGCCAAATTTGGTTTGGGCTATTCACCCGAAACTTGGGATGCTTTCACCAAAGAAGCTTTGTCAAAAGGCTATCAATTGGATTATCTTGAAAAAGTTGGTTTGACTATTCTCAGAGAAGACGGAAAACATTTTGACCGTTTTAAAGGAAGAGTGATGTTTCCGATTCAGAGTTTGTCTGGACGAAATTTAGGTTTTGGCGGTAGGATTTTAAACAATGATAAAAAAGCAGCCAAATATCTTAATTCTCCCGAAAGTGAAATTTACCATAAGAGTAAAGTACTTTACGGCATTTTTCACGCCAAACAAGCGATTGCCAAACAAAACAATTGCTATTTAGTAGAAGGCTATACCGATGTAATTCAAATGCATCAAGCCGGAATTGAAAATGTAGTAGCTTCCTCCGGAACTGCTTTAACTCCGGACCAAATTCGATTAATCAACCGTTTGACAAAAAATATTACCGTTCTTTTTGATGGTGATGCTGCAGGACTTCGTGCTTCTGTTCGTGGGATTGATTTGATTCTCGAAGAAGGAATGAATGTGAAAGTTTGCACGTTTCCTGATGGTGATGACCCAGATAGTTTTGCTAGAAAAAATTCTTATGAAGATTTAGTATCGCATTTAGAAAATAACGCCAAAGATTTTATCCAGTTCAAAGCATCGCTTTTGATGGTTGAGGCAAATAACGATCCGATCAAGAAAGCTGACTTGATTCGCGATATGGTTGTGAGCATTTCTAAAATTCCGGATAGAATTAAAAGAGAAATCTACATTCAGGAATGTTCCCGAATTATGGATATTTCGGAGCAGGTATTATTGAATACTTTAGCTCAGTTGGTTCAGAAAGATATTTCAGAAGCCGGGAAAAAGCTTAAACAAGAACAAAAGGTATTTGAAGTTCTTAAAAATGAACCATTTGTTCAACACGAAAAAGTCAATATTGTTTATGAATTGGAGCGCAAGATTATTGAAATGTTGCTGCTTTATGGTTCTCAGGAAGTCGACTTTGATGATTTTATTTTAAAAGCTAATGAGGAAGGAGAAATGATCGAGGAAAAAGAAACCAGCAAAGTTAAAGTTCACCAACGTATTTATTTGAGTTTGCAGGAAGATGAAGTAGAACTGGCGAATCCTTTGTTTAAGGAACTTTATAATGACTTAATTTTATATTATAATCAGAATGAACAATTCAATATTGAGCACTATTTAATGCAATTGTCTGTCGAACATTCGCAAATAGTTACAGATATATTGATGTTGGAAGAAAAAGAATTACTTCACAATTGGGAAACCAAAAACATTTATGTGAAAACAAAAAATCAAAATGTAAGTCAATATGTTACCGAAACGATTGTCTCACTTCGGGAATATCTTATCAATAAATTAATTATGGATTTGATGAACAGTTACAGCAATGAAGAAGAAAATGATTTGGAAGAATTGAAATCAACTATCAACGATTATAACAAATTAAAAGTTAATTTGACCAATAAAATAGGGAGAATACGTTCCACTTACTTATAAAAAAACCCGCTAAAGCGGGTTTTTATTTTTTAAACAATTTCTAAAGTTCTAGCTTTATTAACAAGGTCAACCAAGTTAGTTACGTTTAGTTTCGTCAATAGGCGAAGTTTGTAAGTACTAATAGTTTTCTCGTTAAGTGCTAATATTTTAGCAATCTCATTGTTTTTTTTGCCATCACTAAGGAATCGTAGCACTTCGATTTCTCGATTAGAAAGTTTGCGATACAAACGTTCAGATTTGTTTTGTTTAGCAATCAATGCTAAGTTTTTCTTGATTTCATCATTTAGGATAATTTGGCCCTGACTTACTTTGACAATAGCAATTCCTAAATTTTCAAGCTTTGATGTTTTGTGTACATAACCTGCACAACCTGCTTTTATAGCATTTGGTGCATAGATGTGTTCAGACAAACTACTAAAAACAATAACTTTAGTTTTTGGAAAATTTTTGATGATTGACTTGAGCTCATAAATACTCTTTAATCCTTCAAGCTCTAAATCGATTACTAAGACATCAATTTCTTTGTTTCTTAGGACATCTGGAACCATAAAAAAATTCCCCACATTCGAAACTACATTTATTTCAGGATGATCCTTAAAATAAGCTTTCATTCCAAAGTGCACAACTGGAAAGTTATCAGCTACACATAAATTTATCATAATTGTGGTATTTGATAAAAGTTAATAAAATTACTGTAAAGGTAGCAAAACATATTTTAAAAATGTTAAAATGTTCAACATTATTTGTTAAATGTTCAACAAATTTTCAATTTTGAAGGAATTATACTTACAGGAATTGGTTTCATTTTATGTTGATTTATTGAATTTAACCTCGTGTAAATTTCAAAAACTTCTTTTTGTCTTTTAGTGAAATTTTCATTTCCCTCAATCTTATCAGCTTCAAGCATTGCCCATTCTAATTCATCATAACTTGCTCCAAGTTGATCTTCGTCGGTTCTTGAATCGCCAAATAATCCGTCTGTTGGCGCAGCATTTTGAATAGATTCGGGAATTTCTAAATACTCACCCAAAGCATAAACATCACTTTTCATTAAATCCGCAATCGGACTTATATCAACCCCACCATCACCATATTTAGTATAAAAGCCAACGCCAAAATCCTCTACTTTATTCCCCGTTCCTGCTACTAGCAAACTATGAATTCCAGCAAGATAATACAAGGTTGTCATTCGTAATCTTGCTCTGGTATTCGCTAAAGATAAATTTAGCTTTGCTTCATTTTCTGAACTAGGCACTTCTTTTTTAAACGTTTCAAAAACTAATGTCAAATCGGTTTCAATATTTTTTACATTCGGGAATCGCTTTTTTAATTGCTTAATATGTTCCCTTCCTCGACTTACTTGAGTGCTCTCCTGATGAATAGGCATCTCAACACATAAAGTAGTTAAACCCGTTTGAGCACAGAGTGAAGAAGTTACAGCCGAGTCAACTCCGCCTGAAATTCCAACAATAAAACCATTCACATTCGCATTAATTGCATAATCCTTCAACCATGAAACAATAAAGGAGGTAGTTTCCCCTACCTTAATAGTACTTTTTTTTGCCATTTGTTATGAAAATTTTTAGAAACTGCACTGTATATTTGCAAATGTAAAAAATAAGAAGTTTTTTAAACGATTTACGACATGTTAATTTAAAATGAAAAAATACTTAATTGCATTCACTCTTTTAGTTAGTTTAATCTCTTGTGATAAAAAATCAAAAGTAGAAAAGGAAATAGAGGAATCTCCTCCGGTTTCACTCAAGGTTTTTCGCTTTGATAAAGATTTTTTTGAAACACCACCAAATGAATTACCAAATTTAAAAGCAGAATATCCCTTTTTCTTTCCCGAAGGAACACCTGATGAAATTTGGATAGATAAATTGAAAAATGCACAATGGCAGGAATTATATCAAGAAGTAGAAAAAAAGTATTCCAATTTTGAAAAGCAAACTTCAGAAATTGAAGATTTGTTCAAGCGCATTAAATATTTTTTCCCAAATGCCATATTACCAAAAGTATACACGGTTATTGCCGATATGGATTATAACAACAAGGCTATTTATGCAAATGATAAACTTGTAATTTCCTTAGAGTTGTATCTTGGTGCTAATCATAAGTTCTATGAATTTCCAAAATATCTAGAACAAAATTTTGAAGAAAGACAAATGATGCCCGATATCGTTACTAGTTTTTCACTGGGAAAAATTCCTCCGGCAAGAGAAAAAACATTACTTTCTGAAATGATATATTATGGTAAACAATTGTATCTAAAAGATCAATTATTGCCAAATTTTAATGATGCTGAAAAAATTGGTTATTTGGCAGAACAAATTACTTGGTGCCAAGAAAACGAAAGTTATATATGGCGTTACTTTATTGAAAAAGAATTGTTGTATAGCTCCGATTCTAAATTGCCAGGAAGGTTTACAAATTTGGCACCATTTTCTAAATTTTATTTAGAAATTGATAACGAATCCCCGGGAAGAGTTGGTCAATGGATTGGATGGCAAATTGTGCGTTCGTATATGCAAAATAATGACGTTAGTATGCAAGACATGCTAAAAATGGATTCTAAAGAAATATTTGAAAAATCAAAATACAAACCCAAAAAGACCGATGAGTAAAAAAGTAACTTCCGAAATAAATTTTCTTGTTGAATTAGATGAAAACCGTGTTCCCGAAAAGTTAACATGGTCAGCACAAGATGGTGGTGTTGAACAAGAAGAAGCAAAAGCTATAATGCTTTCTATTTGGGATAGTAAAGTGCAGGAAACACTTCGTATAGATTTATGGACAAAAGATATGCCTATTGACGAAATGAAATTATTTTTTCATCAAACTTTGGTGGCCATGTCAGATACGTTTCAACGTGCTACTCAAGATGAAAAAATGGCGGATACCATGAAAGATTTCTGCGATTATTTTGCAGAAAAATTAAACTTGAAAAAATAAAGATTAAAACTGACTCAGGTCTTTAAATACCTCTGAATTAACACCGTCAATAAAATCCAGGACTGCCTCTCGTCCCATTGTCTCGGTAGCAGAAGTGATAAAATGCTGCGGTATTTCTTCCCAGTTGTTTGCCAAAAGGGCTTTGCGGTATGCGGCGATGTTTGATTCAATTTTACCCTTACTTATTTTATCGGCTTTGGTAAAAATAATGCAAAACGGAATTTCAATTTCACCCAAATAAGTAATGAATTCCAAGTCAATTTTTTGTGCTTCTAACCGAATATCTATTAACACAAAAGCGCAAACCAATTGTTCTCTTTTCTCAAAATAATCAGTGATAAATTCTTGAAAAACTTCTTTTGTTCTTTTGGAAACTCGGGCATAACCATAACCAGGCAAATCGACTAAAAACCAATTCGAATTAATTTTAAAATGATTAATTAATTGCGTTTTTCCAGGCTTTCCAGATGTTTTAGCCAAATTTTTATGATTCGTCAACATGTTGATTAAGGACGATTTTCCAACATTGGAGCGACCAATAAAAGCATATTCAGGCAATCGTTCTAATGGGCATTTACTCACATCAGAATTGCTAATTATAAATTCGGCCGTATTAATTTTCATTAAGTTTAAAATAAAAAATTCTAAAAAGGAATTTGTGTTTATAAGTGAACTTCTTTCAACCAGTCGTGTAATAATCTATTAAACTCATCCGGATGTTCCATCATAGCGGCATGGCCACATTTGTCTATCCAATATAATTCTGAATTGGGCATTAATTTGTGAAATTCTTCTGCTACATCTGGCGGTGTAACCTGGTCATTTTTACCCCAAATAATACATGTTTTAACATGCATTTTGGGCAAATCTTTTGCCATATTATGTCGAATCGCACTTTTGGCAATGGTTAAAGTTTTAATCACTTTCATCCTGTCATTTACCACTGAAAAAACTTCGTCAACTATTTCTTTTGACGCTACTTTTGGGTCATAAAAAACAGCTTCTGCTTTTTTCTTAATGTATTCATAATCGCCACGTTTAGGGTAGCTATCACCCATAGCACTTTCGTAAAGTCCTGAACTTCCGGTAATTACAAGTCCGGCAACTTTTTCAGGATACATTTTGGAATGGTATAATGCAATATGTCCACCAAGTGAATTTCCTAAAAGAATTACACGATCAAAACCTTTAAAATTGATAAAATCTTTTACATATTTTGCAAAAGCTTTTACATTGGTTTTTAAAATGTTTTGGGTATAAATAGGCAACTCAGGGATAACAACTTTATAACCATTAGAAGAAAAATAATTGGCGACACCATTAAAGTTGCTTAATCCACCCATCAAACCGTGTAAAACTACAATTGGTGTACCTTCTCCTGCTTCAAAATAGGAATATCTACCCTCTTTTTTAAATTTTCCTTCCATGTGATTTTCTAGAGTTTTGCCTCGACAACAAATATATGATTTTATAGATTATAACCCATTTATATAAGGATTATTTACTTCTTAAATTGCCATTTTCAACAAAAGGCAAAAAGAGATTGCTAAGTAGTTATTCTAAAAATTCCAAAAATAAATAAAGACAGAAAATAGAATATTCAGAGATGATAAAAATTGATTATTAACCTATTTTTCTCAATATTCCGATCATTTTTTTAATAACTCAGCCTGCATATTTTCTTAGGTTTTATGTCAAAATAATATAAAAGTGGTAAAACTTATTAACAAAGTGGTATTTTGTGGTAAATTGTGGTAAATATTTTTATATTTTTGCTCCTAATCATAATAAAACCAAATTGAATACCATAATCGGAACATACGAATGTAAAGTTGATGCCAAGGGGAGACTCATGATTCCCTCGGCGTTAAAGAAGCAACTTGCTAATTCTCTACAAGATGGTTTTGTCTTGAAGCGTTCTGTTTTTCAACCTTGTTTAGAGTTATATCCGATGACAGAGTGGAATTTGATGATGCAAAAAATCAACAAATTGAACCGTTTTGTTAAGAAAAACAATGACTTCATTCGCCGGTTTACAGCCGGAGTAAAAGTGGTAGAAGTTGACGATTTAGGAAGGTTGTTAATTCCAAAAGATTTAGTTGGATTTAGTAAAATATCCAAAGACATTGTATTGTCTTCAGCGGTTAATATCGTTGAGATTTGGGATAAAGATTTATATGAAAAAGCTATTTCAGGCGATGATGATGAGTTTGCAAACTTGGCGGAAGATGTAATGGGAAATAGTAATGAAGACAACAATGGAATATCATAATCCAGTTTTGTTGAAAGAGACTGTTGACGGATTGAATATCAAACCGGATGGTGTATATGTAGATGTGACTTTTGGCGGTGGCGGTCATTCTAAAGAAATTTTGAAACGGCTTGGACCAAATGGTAAACTATTCGGATTTGATCAAGATGAGGATGCTTTTGTTAACGCTTTGTCTGATGAAAGATTTACACTGATACCTGAAAATTTTAGATATATCAAACGTTTTTTGAGATTTTACGGTGTAAAAAGCGTTGATGGAATATTGGCAGATTTAGGAGTTTCCTCCCATCAGTTTGATGTTCCAGAAAGAGGTTTTTCAACACGCTTTGACGCAGATCTAGATATGAGAATGAGTAAAAAAAATGAATTGAATGCTTTTAAAGTGGTGAATGAATACGACGAAGTAAACTTGAAAAGAGTTTTTTTGGATTACGGAGAATTGAAAGTCGCTCCTGTTTTAGCCAGAACAATTATAGAAGCCAGGGAAAAGAAAAGTATCAGTACAACAGATGAATTAAAAAATATTTTATCGAGGTTTTTACCAGAACAGCACAAAAATAAAATTCTGGCGCAAATCTATCAGGCAATACGAATTGAAGTGAATCAAGAGATGGATGTTTTAAAAGAATTTTTGGAACAAGCACTTGAAATACTAAAACCAGAAGGAAGATTAAGCGTGATTTCATATCATTCTTTAGAAGATAGATTGGTTAAGCGTTTCATGAAAAATGGTCTGTTTGAAGGTGAGCCTGAGCGTGATTTTTTTGGGAATTTTTCAGTTCCGTTTAAAAGTATTGAAAAGTTAATCGTCCCTTCAGATAAAGAAATAAAAGAAAATAACAGAGCAAGAAGTGCAAAGCTAAGGGTAGCTGAAAAGAAATAAGAAATGAAAAAAGGAGTTTACAGCATATTAAAAGCTCGGTTTTTAGTCAATGAAGACGCAACAAGAAATTGGCGTTTCATTGTGTTTCTTTTCCTGTTAGCGCTTTTAATGATTGCCAATACACACCATTTTGAACAAAAAGTTTTTCGCATTACCAAAATGACCAATGAAGTTAAAGAATTGCGTTCAGAATTTGTTGACAAGCGTTCAGAATTAATGAAATTGAAAATGGAATCGACAATTTCTGAAGAAATGAAAGAAAGACGAATCTTTCCTTCGCCGGTTCCGCCACAAAAAATAAAAGTTAAAAAACCAGTAGAAAAAAGTTTCTTTCAAAAACTATGGCAGTAGAGGATAAACATATCTCTTACCGAATCTATTTAGTTGCATTTAGCATCTTTATAATGGCTGTATTGATTACTTTCAAATTGACCAAAATTCAATGGTCTCAAGGTGATTACTTCCGAAAATTAGCGAAAGAAAGAACTGTTAGAAACTTTGTGATTCCAGCTAATAAGGGAAATATTTATTCTTCTGACGGGAGTTTATTAGCGACATCAATCCCAAATTATAATATCCGTTTTGATGCTATGGCACCAAAAGGAATTGCTTTTGAAAAAAATGTACTGCCTTTAGCAGATTCATTGTCAAAAATGTTAGGCAAACCAAGTTCTTATTATCATAGCCAATTAAGGATGGCTCGTGCCAACAAGAGCAGGTATTTATTAATTGCACGTGATTTAAGCTATACAGAATATATCAAAATTAAAGGGTTTCCACTTTTTAATTTAGGGGCAAACAAAGGAGGAATGATTACGGAGCAAGAAACCGTTCGCGAACATCCGATTGGGAAAATTGCTGAAAGAACAATTGGTTATGACAGAATAGATGAAAACGGAATTCGCGTTGGTAAAGGTATTGAATGGTCTTATAGAAAGTATCTTAATGGAAAAGACGGCAAAGTCTTAAAGCAAAAAATAGCCAAAGGGCAGTGGAAACCAATTAAAGATGTCAATGAAGTTGATCCGCAAGATGGTTATGACATTATTTCTACTATTGATGTTTATATTCAGGACATTGCCCATCATGCTTTGTTGAAAACATTGAACGAATTTAAAGCAGAGCACGGTTGTGTTGTTGTGATGGAAACCAAAACAGGAAAAATCAAAGCTATCTCTAATTTAGGGAAGTTAAAAGAAACTGATTCCACCTATTTTGAAACTACCAATTATGCAATAGCAGAATCTCATGAACCAGGTTCAACTTTTAAGCTAGTCGACATGATTGCTTTACTTGATGATCAGAAAGTGGATACTAGTAAAGTTTATGATTGTAAGGGTGGAGTTATTAGTTACCCTTCCTTTAAAGGTAAAAAAGTAAGAGACTCTCATGAAGGAGGCTGGGGGCGTATTTCATTAGCAAAAGGATTTGAAGTTTCCTCAAATACTGTTATGGTTCAGGCCGTTTATGAAAATTACAAAAACAACCCTCAGGAGTTTGTTGATAGAATCGATAAAATGGGTTTGAATAAACCTCTAGGGCTCCCGATTCAAGGAGAAGGAAAGCCAATTATTCCTCAGCCAAGTGACAAAAATTGGAGCGCTTTATCATTGCCGTGGATGGCTTATGGCTATGGAGTTTCTGTAACACCATTGCAAACTTTGACTTTGTATAATGCCATTGCCAATAATGGCGAAATGGTTAAGCCACAATTCGTTTCTGAGATTAAAGAGTGGAACAAAACTATTAAAACATACAACAAAGTAGTTATCAATCCAAAAGTATGTTCAGATGAAACTATCAAAAAATTGATAGCAGTAATGCAAAATGTAGTTAAAAGAGGGACAGCTTCAAAACTGTATTCTAAAGATTTCTCCATGGCTGGGAAAACAGGTACAGCTCAAGCTAATTATGGAAAAAATGGTGGAAATGACAAACATTACATTTCTTCTTTCGTTGGATTTTTTCCAGCTGAAAAACCGAAATATTCCTGTATAGTAGTGGTTCACAAACCAAATACTTCGGGTAATAATTATTATGGTGCCGATGTGGCCGGGCCTGTTTTCAAACGTATCGCTCAAAAGATATTTACCGATTCGCCATCAACTAATTTGGTTAAAAATATCAACAAAAAAATAAACAAACAGGAATTGGCATATGACGATTATAAAATCAAATCATCTTCAGATACTAAAGTTATTCCAAATTTAAAGGGCATGAGTGGTATGGATGCTGTAGCAATTTTGGAAAATTTAAAACTGAAAGTGAAAGTTATAGGCATTGGGAAAGTAAAAAAACAATCAATTCCAGCCGGAGTGTCTTTAGATAAAAGCAAAACAATAATACTCGAGTTATCGTGATTATTTTAAAAGACATATTATATAAAGTAGCCATCGAAGCGGTAAAAGGTTCGACGGAAATGACTATTAATAAAATTGAGTTCGACTCGCGTAAAGTTTTGGAGAATGATGTTTTTATAGCTATTCGCGGAACCGTTTCTAACGGTCATGATTTTATTGAACTAGCTATAAATCTTGGCGCAACAGTAATAGTTTGTGATACGTTACCGGAAATTATTGTTACTGGAGTTACCTATATTCAAGTTAAAGATACTAATACAGCGTTAGCATTTTTGGCAGCTAATTACTATGGAAATCCATCACAAAATTTAAAATTAGTTGGAATCACAGGAACTAATGGTAAAACAACAATTGCCTCTTTATTATTCCAATTATTCCAAAAAGCAGGATACAAAGTGGGCTTGCTTTCAACCGTGAAAATTATGGTTAATGATATCGAATATAAAGCAACTCACACTACGCCAGATTCGTTAACTATTAATTATTATTTGGCTGAAATGAGTGAAATGGGTGTCGAATATTGCTTTATGGAAGTGAGTTCACATGGAATTCATCAAAAACGAGCAGAAGCTTTGCATTTTGAGGGAGGCGTTTTCACCAATTTGTCTCATGACCATTTAGATTATCATCCAACATTTGCGGAATACCGTGATGTGAAAAAATCATTTTTTGACCATTTGCCAAAATCATCATTTGCATTGACCAATATTGACGATAAAAACGGTTTGGTAATGATTCAAAATACAGCTGCTCGAAAACTGACTTATGCTTTGAAATCATATGCAGATTATAAAGCGCAAATATTGGAAAATCAATTGTCAGGATTGTTGTTGAAGATTAACGAAAGCGAAGTTTGGGTTCGATTGATAGGAACATTTAATGCTTATAATTTATTGGCAATCTATGGAACTGCAGTTGAATTAGGATTAGATAAACTGGAAACATTGCGATTATTATCAGAATTGGAAAGTGTATCAGGACGTTTCCAATTTATTGTTTCCAATTTTCAAATAACTGCAATTGTTGATTACGCGCATACCCCCGATGCTTTAGAAAATGTCTTGAAAACCATCAATGACATTCGCTCTAATAACGAACAATTGATAACGGTTGTGGGTTGTGGAGGAGATAGAGATAAAACAAAAAGGCCAATTATGGCAAATATCGCTTCAACTATGAGCAATAAAGTAATCCTCACATCAGACAATCCAAGAACCGAAGATCCAATCGATATTATTGCCGATATGGAAAATGGAGTGGAGCCACAAAATCAAAGAAAAACATTGTCCATTGTTGATAGAAAACAAGCTATAAAAACAGCTTGCCAATTGGCTGGGCCAAATGATATAATTCTTATTGCAGGAAAAGGGCATGAAACTTATCAGGAAATTAATGGTGTTCGTAACGATTTTGATGATATGAAAATCGTAAAAGAATTTTTAGAACAACTAAACAAATAACCAGATTAACAACTAAACAAATATGTTATATTATTTATTTGAATACCTCGACAAAACAATGGATGTGCCTGGTGCAGGAGTTTTTCAGTACATTACTTTTCGTTCTGCTTTAGCATTAATACTATCGCTGATGATTTCAACAATTTACGGAAAAAAAATAATCACTTTTTTAAGAAATCAACAAGTAGGAGAGACAGTTAGAGAGCTTGGTCTTGAAGGTCAAACGCAAAAAGCGGGGACACCAACAATGGGTGGATTAATTATCATCATTGCTACTTTAATTCCGGTTTTGTTGTTAACCAAATTAAATAATATCTACATTATTCTTTTGATAGTAACTACGCTTTGGATGGGGACCATTGGGTTTATTGACGATTATATCAAAATTTTTAAAAAAGACAAACAGGGATTAAAAGGAATTTTTAAAGTAATTGGACAAGTTGGTTTAGGCATAATTGTGGGTTCGGTATTGTATTTTAACCCATCCGTAACTGTTAGAGAAAGGTCAAATAAAGTATTGAATTTCAATCAAACCGAAACCATTGTTAGCCAAGCCCCTTCTGAAATTAAATCGACAGTAACTACAATTCCATTTACAAAAAACAACGAATTGGATTATGCCAAAATAATAGAATGGACGGGAGAAGGTTATGAAAACTGGGCATGGTTAGTGTTTATTCCGATTGTAATTTTTATAATAACTGCAGTTTCTAATGGTGCCAATTTAACAGATGGAATAGATGGTTTAGCAGCCGGAACTTCAGCTATTTCGGTGCTTGCACTCGGAATTTTTGCTTTCGTTTCCGGCAATGTTATTCTATCAAGTTACCTAAACATCATGTATATCCCAAACTCTGGTGAAATGACAGTTTTTATCTCAGCATTCGTTGGGGCATTAATTGGGTTTCTTTGGTACAATTCCTTTCCCGCATCAGTATTTATGGGCGATACAGGAAGCTTAACGATTGGAGGAATTATTGCTGTTTTAGCGATTTCTGTTAGAAAAGAAATGTTGCTACCAGTATTGTGTGCTATCTTTTTTGCTGAAAATTTATCGGTAATTCTTCAAGTTTCGTATTTCAAATACACCAAGAAACGATTTGGAGAAGGAAGACGAATTTTTCTCATGTCACCTTTGCATCATCATTATCAAAAGAAAGGCTATCACGAAAGTAAAATTGTAACCCGTTTTTGGATTGTTGCAATTCTATTAGCCATAGTGTCTATTGTCACATTAAAATTGAGATAATGCAAAGATTGGTCATTCTTGGCGGTGGTGAAAGTGGCGTTGGAACGGCCATTTTGGGAAAGAAAAAGGGATATGATGTATTTGTTTCTGATTTTGGAAAAATAAAAGATAATTATAGAGAAGTTCTTAAACAGTATGAGATTAAATGGGAAGATGAAACCCATACAGAAAGCTTGATTATTAACGCTGATGTAGTAATGAAAAGCCCTGGAATTCCTGAGAAAGCTCCAATAGTAAAAAAGCTAATGGGAAAGGGAGTTCCGGTGATTTCCGAAATTGAATTTGCAATGCCATTTACCAATGCTAAAACTATTGGAATAACAGG
>Ga0114967_10002958_pt1 | contig 14079 bp, 19 predicted proteins | sample M_130628_MF_Meta_FD_92639 | JGI IMG/M metagenome (GOLD analysis project Ga0114967, IMG submission 92639) | Freshwater microbial communities from Lake Montjoie, Canada to study carbon cycling - M_130628_MF_MetaG | ecosystem: Environmental > Aquatic > Freshwater > Lake | place: Lake Montjoie... | reverse complement strand
CTTTAGTTTTATACGATTAGGCGGAGTACTACGTGAGGCCGGAGCCACAACACTAGTAAATTTTTGTGCACGGCGTGGGGGTTCATCATCCTCATCAACCGGTTCTGATACTCTTTTCTTTGGAGGCGGTGTATCTTCCTCATAGCTCTCAGCATCTTCAAAATGCTCAGGAAATCTTTTGCGCATCGTTTTATCGATGGTTTTGAAGTACTCTTCAGTACCAACATAGTCCGCACCATACTCTTTAGCGAGTTTCTTGTCAAGCCCCATCGCTGACATAGTCATCTCTTCATCAACTCCCCACCAATCGCTGTTGGATTTAACCCACTTTTGAGTGCGGGGGCTGAGTGAAGGATTCTCTTGTTTAGCAGGTGTGTATTCCTTTTCTTCTACTTCAATTGGCCTCAACCCTTGGGCTTTATCCAACCTTAAAGTAGCGTGAGCAATTTCTGCTTGGGCATCAGCAATAGAGTCAACATCGCCAGCCTCATACGCCTCTTTGTACTTTTTCTTGGCATTTGCCAATTCCATGTCCGCAGAAGATTGAGATTGCTCAATGAATGCTTTACTACCAGTTGATAGTTGCTGTTGAAGACGTTTGTTTTCTTCAAACACTTGTTTTGCAAAGGTTTCTGCCGCTTCGCGTTCGCGAAAGGCTTCTTCTTTTGCTCGGCGCTCATCGTGGTAACCACGGGTGAACTTCTTGATACGCGCCTGAACCTTCTCGTCGTACGAAGATAACTCGTCCTCCGTTGGGTCTTCAACCGGCTCTTTCATCGGCTTGCGACGTCGGTCTTCCGGTGGGGTATCGTCTTCAATTTCTACTTCAAACTTATTGTCTTCAGCAGCAATATCATCCTTATCAGGATCGGGTAGTTCAAATACATCTTTCATAATTTACTCCTTATGCAGCGCGGGTAATTCCACGCGGATCTTCAACAACGGCCTCTACTGAGGTATCCGCAATTAAGCGAAACTCACGACCGTGAATCTTCAGGCGGGTGCCTGAATTAGGGCGGACGATAACAAAATCGCCAACTTTGCAGCTAGGTCCGTTCGGAAAACGGGTAGCGTCTTTATAGCAATCAGGCCCTACCTTTACTACAAACAGTACTGGGGTCAGCACTTCTTCGTAGTACATAGATTTACTGGACTTGACGATACCAACATCACTATCTGCATACTCCTCTATCGCTTCGGGAACGACAGTCAGCATGTAATAGGTAGATGGATCAGGCAACTGTTTTGCTTTCTCTTCGTCGGTTGCGTTAAGCACCTTGGAAAGGTCTACAGCGGAAACATCAAACTCACTCATCGGCATACTCCATTTTCTGCACAAGGTCTCTGACAAGTTGTTCTGCATGAGTCAGACCCCGGATGACCCCGCAGACATGCCGATACTCGGCAAAGTCTTTTGCACCTCCTCCAGCGAGGAAGGTAACTTGATCGCCACGGAGCTTGTCAATCTCCTTAGCTAAGTATTGAAACGCTTGATTACTCATCTATCCCCTTTCTTAGGAGACTGTTTCTGTGAGTTGCGCTGCGCCATCTGCACAGCCATCTGTGCTTTATGCTTAGCGGCATCTACACCTATACGCATACCATCGGTCTGCTGTTGCCTATCTAACTGGTCTCGTTTACCTGCTGCTGTAGCACTGACCTGCATTGCGGCAATCTCTTTCTGAGACTCAATACGCTGCCGCTCAATTTCTAATTGATCTGCTTTAGATGCGGCATCAATTTGCTGCTTCTGCTGTTTAAGCTGCAACTCACCTTGCTTAATCTGCAACTCTTGCATCTGCATCTGAACAACTGGGTCTTGCATCTGTTGTTGAGCCTGTTGTTGGGCGGCCTGTTGTTGATCACGTTGAAAAATTTGCTGTGATGCTTTGGCTGCCGCCACAGCAATCTGGTCTGCCATCTCTGGAGCCATGTGTTTGTTTTGCTCTTCTCCGGGAAGCGGAGCACCAATCATCTCTTCAATTTGACGGCGGTACTCTAGAGCTACGTGCTCGTTAATGTGCGCCATAGCTGCTGCCATGATTGCCTGAGCCTGCGGATTCATCTGCATTATTTGCTGAATCTTGGGGTTCTGTATTGCAGACATGTGAGTCTGTATGTGCGCTTGGTGATTTTGCTCAATAAACGCTTTAACAGGCTTACCAGTAAGCAAGTTCTGGTTCTCTTGTACTGGGTCTGTAGGTACTGCGTCTTCCTCGGTTTTAACGAGTTTTTCGCCATTTTTTACACCTAAAACTTCAATCATTTGGCGGTGTAGAAGTGCCATGTCATACAGTTGTGGTGCTGTCTGGGCAAGTTGTAAAACAGCCTGATATGTAACGATTTTTTGCGCCATTGTCGCGGCGTTTGGGTCGCTAACAGGAATCACATCTGTAGAGTCGTAGTCGGACTTCTTAGCCTTACGACCTGCGTCTTCTGGCTCGTAGTCATACTCTTCTGGTGTGTAATCTGCAATGATGATTTTGAGTAACTTAAACTCTTGTTTCATCGCGTAGTGCAATCGGGCTTGGACCGCCGTCATTACCTTCAGTGTGCGCTCCAACAGAGCGAGTGTTGTGCCTACTGGGGCATTTGCACTCATATCACTGACGTTCATGTCCCCACTAGATGCAAACGCGCGGCCCTCAGTCACGATCTGCTGGAACAACTGCATCAATACTTGGCTTGGCTCCTTGTACGGAAGCGGTAAGATGTTGTCACGGATACTGCCAGACGGAACGTCTACATCCCTGAATTCTCCAGGTTGAATCGGCGTGTCATCACCCTTAATGCGAAGTCCACGCGACTTAAGACCTCCGGGGAGATTTGACAAGGTCCCTGCATCGACAAGCTGTCGGATGAGCATGGTTGCTGATTTCGCGTAGCCTCCGATAAGGTGGATAAGACCATAACCATAGAAGCCAAAACCGGGGATGTATTGGTAGTGGACAAAGTGCTGTCGCTTTGTGTGGAGGACGTCGTCTTCATACCAATTTCTCCTGATAGCGAGGATAGTGCGTGATGTCTTCTCTATGGTAACAACATACGGCAGGGCGATACCTGTGGCACGCCCTTTTTTATCTTCATGTTCAAACCCTTTGAGGTCCAAGTTGACGTGCATCTCGAGGATACGGAAGCGATCATCCTGCGTCGCAGACATCCCTGTCTCTTCGGCTTTCTGCTTCTCAATATCGTCTAACTCATAGCCCGGCTCACCTAAATCAACGTCGGCGTAGAACCCAGCCTCTTGTAACTTAACAACTTCGTTCTCCGTCTTGCGCATTACGTGCGTAACCCGCTCAGCGTCCTCAACACTAGAAGCGCCATATGGAACTACGATATCTTCTGCTGGAATAAACACAGCAACTTGGCGACCCTTGTTTGGATCGAAGTAAACTTTTTTGAACGCGCTGCCTGCGAGTGGCAGTGACCACAACATCTTCTCATGCTCCGGACGGTACTCAGTCATCACATCTGTTAACTGATAGTTCATGTCCTCGCGCACGCGTGCGGCGGCTTCTTCTTTAAGTAAATTGATAGCGCCAACAATCTGCGTCTTCACAGGACCCATCGCTGGAAATGTTTCCATCATTGCTTCAGACTGAAATCTAACAACGCTTTCGGTCAACATGGGGTGAAACACACCACAAGCGCCCTGCCAAGGTTCGGTGCGCTCTTCGTAGTTCAGACCTAGTAGTTTTAAACCATCTACATACGTCTTGATCCAATCTTTGCGATCCATCGTGTCTTTATCAAAATCTTCTACTAACTCTTCCGCTAAGCCAGACAAATCCCCGTTGTCCATGTAATCAGCCAAGTTAGCGTCAAAAGTTTCTGCTGTTTCTTTCTCGGGCTTGAGTTGGATTTCTATATCGCCTAGCCCAATATTTACTTCATCTGGGTTCTCAATCTCGATCTCCAATTCAGGACCCATGTCTTCTGTAGGTAGCCCCATAGGTGCTTGGTATAAACCTCTGTCCATCATGCCTGTTGCCATATCGTGTCCTTATACTGTGTAGTACCGCTCAGAAGCGCGGCGACCTTTGAAATAAACTATGTCATCCGGCTCATCGCTCGGTAAACGTAAAAATCCACCCTGTCTAAACCTCATTAGCGCTAGCGTCGTTGAGTCAACCAAGTCATCATGCTCGCCTGACGGGAATGACGCAATCTCATCAACGAGCTCTTCAGCCCATCTAGTGCGTGGGACCCACACTTTGCCAGAGGCGATTATGTCACTGACTGAATTCAAACGGGCAAACTTATCTTGACCTTTACCCGGCGTGTATTCACTAACTGGAATGCCCATCGCACGTAAGTCATAGATCAGCGGCGCACCTGACGCTTTCTTCTCTACTATTAAAGTGTCTGGCTCGTACTCGTTGTACTCTCGTAGCACATCTCTCTTTAGTTCTGGAAACTCAACTCGCTTCTTATATGTGTTCAACAAGATCAGATATTTCTGGTTGTCCTTGTGGTGCGTAAATACGCCCCAAGTAGTCCCAGCACTATAGTCAGCCCTATTGTTCTTCTCAAACGCAGTATCCCAAGACTGAAGTATGTACTCACATTCAGGGGGATTGTCTTCCTCCCACCATTGCCACCAGTCGCGTTTAATAATAGCGCTCTCGTTACCTACAGGATTCTGCTGGTACTGAGCCTGCCACTTGCTATTGGGCAATTCTTCCCGTAGGGCTTCTAACTCCACTAAAGACCAAAAGCTAGGCCATAAGGGTTTACCACTAGGCAGAATCGCCGGAAACTCAATCACTTCCCATCCCTCGCCGCCTCGTTGGGCGTCGGCCTTGAGCACTTGGCCTGTCAGGTCGCGTTGAGACCAGCGAGTCATCACTATAACAATAGAGCCACCCGGCTGTAGACGTTGTCTTGGACCAGACGTATACCACTCATACACCTTATCGTAGATTTCTGGGCTCGTAGCAGCAAGTGCGGCCTCTTGTTCTGAGTGTGGGTCATCTATTATTAGTATGTCCGCACCTTTTCCAGTGACTGCGCCCCCTACACCAATAGCAAAATAGTCACCTCGATGGTTTGTGTTCCATCTACCAGCCGCTTTACTGTCCGCTTGCAGCCCAACACCCGGAAAAGTCTCTGAAAATACGTCGGAATCCACCAAGTTACGTACTTTTCGACCAAAACCGACCGCAAGTTCTGCAGTGTGTGATGTTTGAATGATTTTTTTCTCTGGAAAGTTGCCTAAAAACCATGCTGGAAGCAAATATGACGCAAATTCTGACTTTGTATGGCGTGGAGGCATGTTAATAATGAGCCTTTTGCACTCTCCACGGGCTACACGCTCAAAAGCATTAGCCATTCTCTTGTGATGTGCCCCTTCAATGAAGTGGGGCCACACTTTTTTCACAAAAGTCATGAACGATTGACGCGATTCTTCGCGTTCTTTCAGTATTTCATGCTCTTCTACCGACGCATAGAGGTCTCTAGCCTCCGCCTCAGACATATTAGGTATTCTTTGCAGTAGTTTTTTAAGCTCAGCGGACGTCATCTTCTCTTTCTTTGGCTTTTTCCGCTGCCGCCTTCAAACTTTGCGTTCTACTTTCTTCTCTCTCGCGTGCCAAAGCGTCTAACTCAACGTCTACTTCGTCTACAGCTTCTTCTATAACCTCAATTCCTAACTCTTGGGCTAGTTTTGGAGTCACATCTTGTACGTCTGGCCCGAGAAGTCGTGAGATTTTCTCTTGTAGCACCTGTTTAATGTCTCCGCTAGAACGATGAGTAATTGTTACTTCGGATTTTTCTGTAAAAGCACCAACATCACTCATTTTGCCGAACAACTCTAACGCTCTCAACTCTGTCTTGTCGTCTCCGCAGTCGGAGATTTCCAAAAGCTTATTCATTATGTATGTACGGGCTTGGGTCGCGTCGAGCACGATGCGTTTGTCGTACTCATTAAGGAGGGCCCCTAACTTAAGAGCTACGCTACCTTGGTATAGAGATGCGGGATTGGTTGCATTGGGGTCTTGCCCCTTCTTCTTTTTTACATCTACTTGTGTAAAAAGTTTGCGGGCTGCTTCCTCATCTTCTTCCGTCATCTCGAACGGCATACCTAATTCAAACATTAGCGATGCTGTGTCGGCAGCGACACGGGCATTTCCTTGCAGTGAGTCTGCTACTTCTTCTTGGAAGTTCTTTGGAAGCGGATGATCCGCAGTTGGCGTAATGTTCATAGGAGGAAAAGGGGCACTCCGGTTGTTTGGTGTTGGTGGGCTGTATCCATATCAGCCTCTACCGAGTGGTTACGGCTCCGAGATATTGATTCACCAACGGACCCGAATATATCACAAAAAAAGGCCCCCAGTTACGGGGGCCAAGGAGGGAGTATGACAAATACAAAAAACACCGCCTGTTGAGCGGTGTAGAAATTATATAGGGGGGTGGGGTGTTTTGCAACTAGGTACCTTTGACGGGGGGTGTTTCTGGGGCGAAGTAATAATAAATGTAGTCTAGAAAAAATATACCCCCCGGGGGTGTACAAAAGTATTACATATGGGGGCCTCCAATTTCAAAGTTAGGTTTCCTTTGTGCATCACACAGTGTAATGGAGCCGTACCTCCCCTTTGCTGAAATTTGGGGGGGTGGGGGTCACTGGGTTACTGGGTGACCGTTCCTCATAGGGTTACTGGGTGCTGAAAACAAAAAAGCCTAGCGGATTAGGCTAGGCTTATATATAAGGCGCGACTGGCGCGCCGTGTGGTTACTGGTTAGTCGATCGTGTAGCTGATATCCGTGTACTCGTCTAGTATCTCAATCACTGCCTCCAGCTTCTCTATGTCCGTACACTTGGCTACTGCCTCGCGTGCCTCGGCGCGTTTGGCTTTGAGTTCCTCGCCGTGCGCCTTGTTCTCCTCACTGGTCTTTGCCTTGAGTACCGTCTCGAGTTCTTTCAGTTCCTTCTTGAGGTCGACTGTCTCGCCCGTTGGTCTTACTTCTTTCGCTGTCTTACCCTGAGCGATCGCCTTGGCGATCTTCTCATAGTTACTGGCGATTTGGTCTTTGAGCGTGTGGGCGGGTGTCTCCTCGTACTTCTCGAGTAACTGGGTCTTCTTGGCCTCGCGTTCCGTGGCTTTCTTCTCAGCGACTACATTGGTCGACTTAGGCTTTGTCAGCCCGAAAAACTCGTCAAGAGTACCCGCAAATCTTTTCCATGCTGTATCGGCTGAGTTGGCTTTGTTGTCTGGGTTGTTGTGTACGTACCCGTCTTTCCACTGGGTCGCGTACTCTGTCCACTCTTCAAAAGTGGGGTTCGTTCCAAGTGTCTCGGCTGATGCTGTTGCGATCTCCATCAGTTCGGCGCGGTTACGGGCGAAGCGTGCGCCTTGTTCGTATGCGTTCTCGCGGTTCGCGTGGGTGAGGGCGTGCACTGCTTGTGCTACTGGGGTTGCGTTTGTCATGGCGTTTTCTCCTTGAAAGTGCCGTTGATATCCTAGAAGCCTATCCCCTAGGACTGGCGTAAGTATGCCACTAACACTATACATTGTCAAGAGGTTTTTTATTAGGACAAACCCTAGTATGCTTTTTGTCCTAAGTTAGTGGGGACAAACTTACATCCAGTCAGCATGTCCAGTTTAGGGTAGGGATCGGTCATTTCAACGCGGTAGGCAAAAAAATGGGAGGGTTTTTAGCCCTCCCAAAAAGTTACTGGTTACGAAATTTCTATGTCGTAGTTCAGTTCATCAAGCACATCACTGGCGGCTTCAATGCGTGCCACATCTGTGCAAGCCTTAGCCAGTTGAAACAACCTGTTGCGCGCTGTTTTGAGTTCGTCCTTGGTGTCGGCTTCTTCCAGTTTGGTTCTTGCTTTTAGAATCGTTTCCAATTCTTTGAGCGTTGCCATTTTCTTGGTTGGGTTCTTTGCCTGTAATTCATACGCTTGGCGCAGGTTGTCGGTTAACTGGTGCGTTGGTATGCACTCATATTTTTTAGCCAGTTCTTCCGCCTTTTTAGCCCTCTCGTTTGATTTCTTAATACTGGCTTCCGTTTGCGCTTTTGGTGCCACGATACCGAATGACTCGTTAAGCCTACGGGCAAAGCGTGTGAATGCCTGATCTGCAGAGTTGCCCTTTGCCTGTGGTTTCTCGGTTGTATATCCGTTTACCCAATCGGTGCGATTTGTGATCCATGCTGTATAACTGGGTTCTGTGCCCAATTCCCGCGCATAAATCTCCATTGCCTGACTAGCGTCAATTTCCGATTTTGCAAACAATGCGCCTGACTTTGATGCCTGATTTTCCACGGCTTGCGCCACGATAGTTTTTTCCATTTGATTCTCCAATAGGAAAGTTAATCCAAGAAAGCCCTCTCTCCTGGTATCCTGATATGAACACGCTGTGCTTACATGAACCTTACAAAGCATACAGGTTTCAAAATGTTTAATAGGGAAACCCTGACAAATTGACAACCAGTCAGTTAGTCCAATGTTCTTTCAATTTTTTATAGGGATCGGTCATTTCAACGGGGTAGCGCACGCAATGTTCCGTATTTTGTTCTATTGTTCTGTGGTGCCAAAAAACAACGGAACAATACAAGTCGTTGATATATAAGGCTTTTTTGCCTATTGTTCTATTGTTCTATTGTTCTGTCGAAAAAAGCAAGTTTGAAAAAACGCAGTTCGAATGCCCCGCCCAGCAAGTGTAATACTATTGTATATTTCATTTGCCCCCTATATATATTTTTAAAGAACAATAGAACAATAGAACAATACAACAACAATACAACACAACATCTATATAAATCAACAACTTACGAGCGTTTCATAATGTTCTAAATTAACTTGATGGTTACAGAACATTAGGTACATTAGGTACAATAGGAACTATAGGATTAAAAAACAAGCAGAACAACAAGGACACCACTCCCTTTCAGAGTACAAACACTTGACATTGTATAGTTTTAGTGGTATAATGTGGCTCTGCCACAGCGCAGGGAGGTTGTTGCGTGCGAGCAGGTCGCACCCAGTCTCAGCGACAAACTTACATCATGTCAGTTTGTCCTTATCGGAGTCTTATATGCAAGTTCGTTCTTCTAACTCAGCCGTTGCTTCGCAACCCTTCAAACACAACCCAATGATCATTGCCTGTGATCGCTACTGGGAAGAAATCTATCGTGCCCCGCTTGACCAAATCAAAGGCATGGCTTATGGTGTGCGTGAGGACTATGAGTCTGGCTATCGTGGTATGAAGTCCAACTGGTGCACAAGCCCAGACAGCCGTAATGTTCACGGTTGGACTGTTGTTGCTTAATCAGGAAAGAAAGGGAATCAATATGAGATGCGTTAAATGTTTGACTAACGGAGTGGGGCGCATACGCGCCTCTTATGGTCACTTGCTATGCAAGCCATGCGGTGAAGAGCAAGCCCTGAAAGACAGATCAAAGTGGACTGTCCTACAAGAGTATTCAAAGGGTGGCTACCAGTTTGTCACACCGACTACAGCGCTGAGCGCCTTGCGCAATACGAATCAGAAATCAACGAGAGGGGACTTGGTATGAACGCACTTATTGTTTTCCAACACGGTGACTGGCACAAGGCGCAGGAGTTTGATACTCAAGCACAGGCAGATGCCTTTGTCCAAGGCTACCCAAGATTCGGGGGTGACTTGTCTAAGGCTATTCGTCAGGGGGATTGGCAGATCGTAGAGCAAAAAGACAAACTGACAAGCCGTCAGGTTGTCGCAGAGGAAGGACTTGTATGACATGGGGACAGACTGTTTGTTTTGTATTGTTCTTATATGTGTTTGTAATTACTTGGGTGGAGGGCTTTGATGATTAAGAAGGGAGACAACGCTGACTTGCTGTGCCAAGACTGCTATGTCCCATTGTTTCGTTGGTTCTTGTCGCGTGTGGATTGGGTGCGTATACTCAAGACGCAAGGCGACGAACCGCTACGAAAAGAAATAGAAACCGTAAAAACTGGAGAGACTAAATGATTGATAAAAGCAAAGGCAAGTGGATACACGAGAGCAACCGCAACATAAAGCGCATTTCTGCGTGGAGTGTCAATGTGGTGTGGAGTGACGGAACTGAGGAAGTCTTGACCGACATGCCCAACCATGTAGCCACAGAAGTTGACGCATGGCTGACTAGAGTTGAAGAAGATAACACCCCCGAGGAGGACACAGATGATTGAAGTATCTATAACTGAGATTGTGCTATTCGCATGGGCTTCCATTGCGACTGGTCTGTATCTTAAAACCAAACATGAAGAGAACATGGTGCGCAAACTGTTCATGCACCTGATCGAGAACGACGAGGCGCGTGAGGAGATGGTCAAGCAATTCAAACTGGCACAAGAAAGGGGTGATGTATGAAAGTATTAGTTGTATTTGAGTTCGAGAACATTGCTAATCCCGATAGCGAGGAAGCAACCACGAAGGTCGAAGAGATCACGGAAGCGTGCGAGACCATGCAAGTAGCGTTCGACGCCAATGCGTGTTGGGTGCAAGAAGTATTTGGGGGCGAGACAGACACCGCAGACTTTGCTTTGGTATCTGAGTATGCAGAGAAGCAACACGCGCTGGAACTAGAGGACTACGACCAGTTCAACCGTGACAACACCGACCCCATCACCAAGATCACAGGACAAACTGACAAACTGTAAGTTTGTCGCAACGGAGAAACAAATGCAAAAACCAAGACACGAAGTAACCATCAGCCTCAGTGTCACCGTAGCGGGTGACGATGTTGACTGGAAAGAAAACCTTGCGGGTGCAATCATGAACTTATCGTTCCATGTAGCAGACCTAGAAACAGTTGTCAGTAATGGGGCGATCTTCCCTATCGGTGAAAAGGGAGATGTAGATACAGGCACATTCAAGTTTCTCTTACATGGGTGCGTGAGCAAGGAAGTGCAAGACGAGATGCAAAACAGAAAGGAAATCAAATGCCAGTAAAACCAAACGACAAATGGGCGCGTGGTAACAACAATGCCTACTGCTTCATGGCAGACAACATACCCCGCCTAACAACATACCAAGAAGCATTGATTCACTTCAATGCTGTGAAACCATTTAGCAAGGGTGCAAGCAAGGGCAAGAAACCATTGGGTCTTAACCGCAGATACGACCGCACGCAGATACGCATGGGTGAGTATGTACCCGAACAGGAATACGAAACGCAATACATCAAAGAAGATCGCCCAATCATCATCAAGTACTACGAAAAAGACATTGCTACCTATCACTCGCATGGTGGGTTCACCTTCAGCACGGGTGGGTACGACTCCATATCAAATGTCCAAATCTTGCAAGAGTTGTTGGGTGTTGGTAAGTTTGCTAGGCGCAATGGCAAGGCTTATTACTTTGATGGTATCGGTCATGCCTACCTTATCGGGAACAAACTTTATGTTTCGTCGGACGGAACAGTAAGCACCGAGGACATGACTAACGAATCCCGCCAAGTGATCGCCAAGGAAGCATTCAAGGCAATCAAAGACCGCTTTGCTGTATTCACCGACTACGCCAAGATGGTTACCTCACTCACGCTAGGCGGAAAGGGAACTGGTGTGGACTTATGCCGTGGTGCGTACAAACCTGACCACTATCAACCAAGAAGCAGTAGATATCTTTTGGTCTCTGATACCAACGCATTGAACTGGAACAGGCAGATACAGGCGAATATGCGCAACGAGTTCTTTGAGCAAATCAATGATGCTATGAAGATAGCAGACGAGACCAAGCGCATGGAGGAGATGCTACCGCTAGTTGAATTCCTATCTTTCTGCGCATCAACAGACTACGACTCACAAGGGTTGCCGAATGGCGATCGTGATTACACATGGAAGATGGACAACAAGCGTCTCATCTATTTCTTCTACGAGTTAATTAAGTTTCAGTTTTACAAGGAGGTGTTCACCATAGAGGAAGTGCCAATCGGCACGATACAGCACGACAGCAATAAGAAGTACCACGAGTTCTCAACAGAGAAGTGTTTGTAGGACAACCTGACAACTTGTCAGTTTGTATTGTTTGTTTAATTTTATGGAGTAGATTATGGAAGTTCGTATGACAACTGAGGTATCTTTGGCAGAAGCAGAGGACGCAATCCTTGCTTTCGGAAATCAGAATGCAATCCACTTAGTGGGCGAGCCCGGAGTTGGTAAGACCGCTATGTTTGAACGCTTAGTAGCAAAGACAGGGTTCAAGGGTATCTATATCGACACACCGAACACAGAGTTGGGTGACATTGGTATCCCAATGCCTAACCATGAGACCAAGACTACTGCTCTCTACCCCAATGAGAACTGGGGTTTCCACTTACAAGAAGCGTGCATGATATTCATTGACGAGTTCACTAAGCCCTCATCAATGGCAGTTCAGAACATGTTGCACCCATTACTTAACGAGAGGCGCATTGGTGGATTTAATTTGCACCCTGACTCTATCGTAGTAACGGCGGGTAACAATTCAACTGATGGTGTAGGCGACATGCTCAAAGCGCATAGCCTTAACCGTATCACGATACTGCCAGTACGCAAGCCAACGGCTGATGAGTGGATTGAATGGGGTGCTAACAGTGGTATCGCGCCAGAGGCATTGGCATGGGTGAAAGCGTTCCCACACGCATTGGCATCTTACAAGCACGCGGGGCAAGAAGAGAATCCCTACATCTTCAATCCCAAGATTCCACAGAGATCGTTTGTATCTCCACGCTCATTGCACCGCGCATCTAACATCTTGTTGAAGCGTCACCTCATTACTCGCAATGCTTTGATAGCAGGCTTGACTGGTTCTATCGGTGAAGCAGGCGCAAGAGACATGCTTGCTTATGTAGAAGTAGCAGACTCATTACCTACATGGCAAGAAGTAATCGACGATCCAAAGGGTTGCAAGTTACCGAGTTCTTCGGCGGCTTTAAACATCATGGCTTATGGTGCTACGCAACGGATAGATCGCGCCAACATTAGCAAGTGGTTCGAGTACTTGAAGAGAACCCCCAAGGAACTTCAATCTGTATTCTGTCTCTCCACAAGCAAGCACCCTGAGAAGAAACAAATCCTCATGACGAGCGGTGCGTTTGTCACTTGGATGCGCGAGAACCAATACTTATTCTAAGGAGGGGGTATGACACCGACGCAACTTTACGATCTGCTTGAGAAGGCAGGTGTCGAATACGAAATCGTGGAAATATTTGATGGGGTGCGTATTCTGAGCATTGAGGTAAACGACGATAAGGAGGACGACGAATGAATGTCACGAAGAAAGAAATGCGTGAGATCAGAGAGTTGAAGAACCAAGTGGGGCAACTCTTGGAAGGGGCTAACGGCTCTATGTTTATGTGTGTTCTCACTAGCCTGATAGGAGATGCAGGTGTGCAATGGCGCGAGGGTACACCCAAGCGTGAGTTCATTGCTGAAACTGTAGAAGCAATCAGCATGTGGTACGACTGGTATTTAAAAGAAGCGGAGGAAGATCATGAGTGAGAAAGATTTTGTAATGGCATGGCTACTCGCGTGTGCCGTACATGGGCATGTGTCAGTAGACGAGGAAATAAAACTTGCGTCTGAAGCGTATAAAAAACTGGAGGAAAGATATGAAATTAACGGCTGAACAACGCATAGAGCGTGCGCATGTACGACTCATGCAAAACCCTGACTTCTGTTTATTCTCAGGAGTATTCATGGTGGGTAAGGTTACTGTATCGGAGAAGTGTAAGTCTGCGCGTACCAACGGGCGAGATGTGGAGTATGGGCGCGGGTTCGTAGATATGCTCACCGACAAGCAACTCGCCTTCCTTGTTGTGCACGAAGCAATGCACAAAGCCTATCGTCACATGACGGTGTGGAAACATCTGCCTGATAAGCAAGTAGCAAACTGGGCTATGGACTATGTTATCAACTTACAGATCAAGGACGCTGACATAGGCGAGGCTGAGGTGGCTATGCCACGCGACCCCCAGACTGGTAAGTTGATCGGCTTGCTTGACGAGAAGTATCGCGGTATGGATACCAAGCAAGTCTACGACCTACTCATTGAGGAGGGCAAAGGTGGCAAGGACGAGGACGGCGAATGCGAAGGTGATGGGAAAGATGGTATCGGTCATTCCTCT
>Ga0114967_10002957_pt1 | contig 14081 bp, 8 predicted proteins | sample M_130628_MF_Meta_FD_92639 | JGI IMG/M metagenome (GOLD analysis project Ga0114967, IMG submission 92639) | Freshwater microbial communities from Lake Montjoie, Canada to study carbon cycling - M_130628_MF_MetaG | ecosystem: Environmental > Aquatic > Freshwater > Lake | place: Lake Montjoie... | reverse complement strand
TTATCCACCCTGTGGATAGCTTGTGAGTAAAATTCCCCCGCAAAGACTCCTAAAATGAAAAAAGGCCAACCAAATTTTATTTGCTTGAGCCTTTTTTTTATAATTTAACAAGACACCCTACTTCTTTGTTGTGATGAATGGACTACTGCCATTCACCCATTTGGCTATATCTTCAATGACATAATAGGCTACATGCTGTGCTTTGGCATACTCTTCAGCTGATGCATCAGCCTCTATAAAAAGATGATTTAACTTGGGGTATGAAATTGCTGTGATATCTCGATTGATACTTTGAGAATTTTTCCATACTTGATAATCGGACATCGGTACTCGATAATCTTGTTCGCCCTGAAGTACTAAACATTTTTTCTTTAAAGAACCAAATGTTTTTACTGGATGATACGATTTTAGGCAAATCCAATAAGATGCTGGAAGTCCCAGAAGTAAGCTATCTGTGGGAGAATTTAGTGATAGTTTATTCGACTTTGTATAGTCAACTTGAGCCTTAATTGACTTAAGTTGATCACTTTCGAATTTGCTCATGGTACCTCCCAAATTAAATAAATGCTTGTACTGATTGTAGATCAAATCCTCCAGCGGAGAACTATTGGCCGCCAACAGAATAATACCCTTTAGCTCTTTTGCCTCCATGGCAATTTCGGGTGCGAGCATCCCACCTAAATTATGACCAGCGAGATATATCTCATTGAGATTAATTTGAGGAATTATCTTACACAGTTTAATCGCCGTTAGTGCATCTTCGATTACTTCCTTTCGGATAGTAATTCCTTTTTGATATTCATCAGCATAAGTATACGTTCTTTTATCGTATCGAATGGTAGCGATACCGAAATTTGCTAGACCAATCGCCAAATCTTTAAATACTTTGTTAGGACCTACGCTTTCGTCTCTATCATTAGGGCCAGATCCATGAACCAAAATGATCACCGGAACCTGTTTAGTTGACTTAGGTACGGTCAGAATACCTTTTAATACATGACCATCAACCGATTTAATTTCTATTCCACGTTCATAATAATTTTCCGACTTATTATAATCGGGTAATTGATACGTATTGGGGTCTATGTGATCTTCATGGGGCACGAAAGAAAAATCACCAACACCATTATTAGAAGTAATCATCACTTTAATATCCAAAAGCTGTTTCTCAAATTGACATGGAAAATAGAAGGCAATGTGGTCATTCTCTTCTTCCCTGTAGTAATCCGCTACCTGAATTAATTTGCCTGTTTTTGGAATAACTTGTGCCCAAGTCGTTTCAAGAGCACCAGAGCTCAACTTACTCTTTGCACTTTCATCACACAAAGAATGCACTTTAATGAAATTTTGTGCCTTCAAACAATTCATAAACAGCTTGGGTATTAAGAAATCCGTCTCGTGACCAAAACAGTTCAGGCATAACATAAATAATGTAGTAACGATATAAATTCTTCTTGGTTTCATTTTTGCTACGTTTTATACTCAAATGATCAGCATCAGGACTAGATCTTCATCCCCAAAGAGTGTATAATGCATGTGTATTATTTATAAAATAAAATTATTTTTTTTGTTAAATAAATTTATTTTATAAATAATCAATGCAAATATATAAAAAATTATCTAAATATTAAAAATAATCAACAAAATAGTACAAACAAGTAAAAAAAGTACATACCAGGACTCTAGTCAGCAGTTTTCCTATAATTGAGCACAGCCCAACTATTCAACACGAGCCCGATGAGTGCAATTACGATCAAATGATAAGCGATATCGCTAAAACCACTTCCTTTCAATACCACCATGCGCATGATTTTTATAAAGTGACTAGGTGGGAAAGTTTCTACGATATTTTTCGCCCATTGCGGCATGCTGTCCACCGAGTTGAACACGCCACTCATCATGTTAAATATATTGATGAAGAAGAAAGAAAGCGACATGGCCTGTTGCTGTGTGGATGAATAGGTAGATATAAGTAAACCTAGGCCCAGCGTAGCAAATAGATAAATAATGAGGGAGACATATAATACCAACAAGCTTCCTACTACATCCACACGATACAACAGCCATGCAATCAATAAACCAAGCGTAAAAACAATCATTGCAAGAACCATAAAAGGGATCAATTTTCCGAGGATGAATATGTGTTTTTGGATCGGAGTCACATTGATCTGCTCAATGGTGCCACTTTCCTTTTCTCTTACAATATTGAAAGCCGACTGCATTACGCCCATCGCCGTAACTAATGTAACCAAAATAGCGGGCACGATATATAAATCATAGTCCATAAATGGATTATACCAATTGGAGGATGCAACACTGATCTGTGGCACATCCACTACTGTTGAACCAGATGGCCATGAAGCTCGTATTTCCGAATTAAAATCACTGATGATGCTGCTCAAATAAGCTCCGCCAAGATTGGCTTTGGTCCCTTCGATCGCATTGATCGCCACGTACACTTTATTCGAATTTTCACTCACCAAATTCTTCTCAAAGTGGATGGGTATCTGAAGTGCCAAGTCTGCCTTGTCCTGCTCTACCATCGATAAAGCTTCGGGATAAGAGGCCACATAGCCCGTCAACCTAAAATAGCCCGAGGCTGTAATTTTTGAAATAAGCTTTTGCGAAAAGGGAGAATGGTCGTGATCAACCACAGCAATGGAAATATTTTTCACCGAGTAATTAGCAGCCAATGGCATAATGATCAGCTGTATCATGGGCATGATCATCAACATAACCATCAGCTGCTTATTACGCACTAATTGCATAAACTCTTTTTCCAACAGAAAGAATAAGCTCCTCATTGTAGTCTGATTTTAAATTTATGAAGACTGATGGAAAACAGCAGCACACACATCCCAAAAAGAATGAATATTTCCTTCCAAATAGATATAAAGCCTAATCCTTTTAGCATCACCTTTTTGACAATGATAAAATACCATCTCGAAGGAACTATGTTAGATAACCATTGCATCGGTAGTGGCATATTTTCAATGGGAAACATAAAACCTGTTAGCAACAACGTCGGTAGCATCATGCCCATCAAAGAGGCTGTCATGGCAGCCTGTTGTGTTTTTGCGTTGATGGATAATAATAGTCCGATAGACAAGGATGTCAAGATAAACAAGGTACTTGCAAACGTCAACAATAAAATACTACCCCGAACCCGTAGATCCAAAAAAACAGAACTTAAGATGAGTATAATGAAAAGGTTTACAATAGAAATCAGGAAATTGGGTGTCAATTTCGCTATAATGATATACAATGGCTTGAATGGAGATACCAACAATACTTCCATGGTGCCTAACTCTTTCTCTTTTACGATGGCTACGGATGTCATCATGGTACATACCAGCATCAACACCAAAGCCATCACACCTGGAACAAAATTAGGTGCACCCCGCAATTCGGGGTTGTATAACATTTGCACTTCTGGAACGATTTGCAAAGGCAGTCGATTGATGCTCAAATGCATATTATAATCAGCAATGATACTCGTCATATAATTGGTTACAGCGGTAGCTGTGTTTGGGTCGGATGCATCTGCGATTATTTGTACGGATGCTTTATTAGCATGCTGTAAATCATGAGCAAAATGAGCGGGGAAAATAACGGCCAATTTGGCTGTTCCTTTTTTAAACGCGGCATGTAACTGATCCGCACTTTGCAAATTACGCTCGATATCAAAGTATTTGCTCGCGGCTATTTTGCTAATCATTTGAGTGGTTACCACATCTTTGGAATAATCGACTACGACTATTTTAGAATCTTTAATCTCGTTGGATAAGGCAAAACCAAATAGAACAATTTGGGTAATTGGTAGCCCAAACAATAACAGCAAGGTGCTTCTATCACGAAAGATTTGTAGAAATTCTTTTTTTATGAAGACGATTAATTGTTTCATTTTTCAGTATTGCGTAGTGTGAATATAGCGTACTGCAACGATCAATTGTATCAATACCTAAATAAGGTTGACCATTTTGTCAATGATCAATCGCAATACGATCTACGATCTAATCTTTACGTTTTGCATTTCGTGCAAGTTCATAAAAAACATCCTCCATGTTGGTGACGGCATACTGCTGTTTAAGATTAACAGGACTGTCAAGTGCAGCGATAACCCCATCTACCATGATAGAAACCCGATTGCAATATTCTGCTTCATCCATGTAATGAGTCGTTACAAAAATGGTTACCCCTTTGTCGGCTGCACTATAAATCAGATCCCAAAACTGCCTTCTGGTAACTGGATCCACACCACCTGTTGGCTCATCCAAAAAAACGATATCTGGTCCGTGCACAATAGAAACTAAAAATGCTAATTTCTGCTTCCATCCCAATGGCAGTTCACGAACTAAGGTTTTTGCTTCACGTTGCAACTGCAAGCCTTCAAGCAGCTCACGTGTTTTTGTTTTGATTTGCTTGATATTCATCCCATAAATACCCGCATAAAAACGAATATTTTCCGATATGGTGAGATCATCATACAGCGAAAATTTTTGGCTCATATAGCCAATTTTGGTCTTTATTTCTTTGGTTTGGCCATAGATATCAAACCCAGCGATCGTTGCTTTTCCGGAAGAGGGTGCTAGCAGTCCACACAACATACGCATAGCCGTTGTTTTCCCAGCACCATTGGCACCCAAAAAACCAAATATTTCTCCTTGATTAACATCAAAAGTCAGTTCATTTGCAGCAATAAAATCTCCAAATCGTTTGGTCAATTTTTCTGTTGTAATGACTGGCCTCATAAGTTTAATCTTTTAGCAAGTGAATAAAACAATCTTCAATGCTTGGAGTAATTGATGTTATACTTACATCTGCATGATCTTTGGAGTGCAGATACTTGACCACATCTTTATCCGACGAGTTGTTGAACGTGACATGCAAAGCATCGCCAAAGGCAAAGCAGCTGTCGACCCCCGAATAATTTCTGGTATCCTGCAGTAGCTTGAATATATTGGAAGACTTGATCGCGTATAAATCTTTAGGATATGACGAAACAATTTTTTCGGGCGTGTCGATCGACAATAGTTGTCCTTTTTGGATCAAGGCTATTCGATCGCAAAGATTGGCCTCATCCATGTAAGGTGTAGATACGAGAATAGTAATACCTTGCTCTTTCAACCTTCTCAGCATTTCCCAAAATTCTCTTCTTGATACCACATCCACGCCGGTGGTGGGTTCGTCTAAGAACAACACATTCGGTTTATGTATCAAAGCACAGCACAAACCCAATTTTTGTTTCATGCCCCCCGATAATTTCCCAGCCATACGATTTTTGAATGGCTCTATTTGCTGATAAATATCTTTGATCAGTGCATAGTTTTCCTGGATGGTCGTATCAAATATGGTGGCAAAAAAATGAAGGTTTTCCTCTACCGTCAAATCCTGATATAAACTAAACTTGCCGGGCATGTATCCTACACAGTTCCTGATTTGTTTATAATCCTTCAGTACATCAAACCCATTCACGGTAGCGGTACCTTCATCAGCCAATAGCAAAGTGGTCAGTATTCTAAAAAGTGTTGTTTTGCCTGCTCCATCTGGACCAATCAAGCCAAACAGCTCACCATGATTGACAGCAAAAGAAATATCTTTCAGTGCTGTTACTAAGCCCTTGTTGTATGTTTTCTTGACATTATGAAGTGAAATCATCCGCTAAAATTTCACTTCTCCGTACATGCCCAATTTCAGATATCCATTATTTTTCACCCTTATCTTCACCGCGTATACCAAGTTAGCTCGCTCATCTCGGGTCTGTATTGTTTTGGGCGTAAACTCCGATTTATCTGAAATCCAATACACTTGTCCAGGGTATTCTTTATAATTCTTGGCACCATCATCGGTATACACTTTCACCAATTGGTTCAATTTGACACTCGTCAACTGCGACTCTGTGATGTACGCCCTCAAGGTAATTGTATCAAGGTTCGCTATTTTATATAAAGCTTTTCCAATGGTGGCCATTTCTCCTTCTAGGGCATATTTGGTCAAGACGATGCCACTGATTGGATTTACAATTTGGCCTTTATTAATTTGATCCTGTATTTGTGCGACGGATTTCTCCAAAGGATTTTGCTCGCTTAAAATGGACCTATTTTGTGTGGCGATCTTAGATTCATCCAGTACAATTTGCTGTTTAAAAACCGATATCTGTTTCTGCAACTGATCTATAGCTGCATTCATATCGTCTAATTGCTTTTGTGTAGCAGCGTTGCTTTTAAGAAGATTTTCAGTTCTTACTTTTTCTCTTAATTGATGCGCCAGCTGGGCTTCTTGGACGGCCTGTTGTCTTTTTACTAATTCAATTTCTGGCTTTGGATCGATGGTCTTTTCTCTTAAAGACTGTATAGTAGCTTGCACTTGTTGTTTCTGCAGAATCGTATTGGATACATCAATCCTCCCTACAACAACTCCTTTGCGAATTTGATCCCCTTCTTTTATTGAAAAGGATACTATTTTACCATTTTGTTCGGCTGACACGATTACTTCATCCGATTCAAATACACCAGAAGCATCTGTTTTATAATTGTTTTGATTGCAGGCGAAGGTCAACATGGCAAACAGAAATAAAACAGCAATTGTATTTCTCATTTTTGCATTTATTTAAATTACAAGAAAGTAAATGTAGCAATATTTGCCTTGCTGGAAACATACTGTAAGAACAACGTTCACTTATCTGTACTACCCTAGATGCCCTTAGAACAAAGTAGAAAGACTAGAGAGGACTAATTATTTGCTACCGAGAAGAATCAGTAGCAAATAAAAGGTATAATGGACAAAAAAGGTGCTATATTAGGTACTATATTATACCCAAATTTTTTTATAATCTTGTAATTGTGTACTTTTTCAGGACCACCTATTTAGCTAGCCAGCTACTAGCCATGTATTGATATCGAGCTTCTGATTATCATTAAACATTATATTTTCTACTGCATGCCCTGCAACAAAATGCTGCTTAATAGTAATAGAATCTTGATCATTATTACCATAATAAATTTTTAGATCATCAACATCTTTTTTTAGCTTGAGTTGTTCTTGTTGTAGATCAAATAAGAATTTTATCGTATCAACGCCACCACTATCGACAATGATATCGTGCCCATCTCCATTCGCAAATAAGTAGGTATCATCACCGTCTCCTCCATCTAAATAATCGTTACCTGCATAACCTCGAAGCGTATCCATTCCTAACAGACCTCGTAATTTATTGATCAATTCGCTCCCTTCTAGTACGTTATCAGCATGATTACCAATAATATCTAGTATTTTTCCATCTTTTTGATAAACTAAGATATCTTTCACGAAGAAATCTTCGAGCTGGTAAAAATCATGATGGCCTGTAAGTGATTTAGCTTGTTCCCACCTATCAACAACTTCCGAAATAGTTTTTGTATAAGATTGACCATTTATCTCCGTAGAGATTTTTAATCGATTATAATCTTGCTTATCTGCTCCAAAAACATTTCGAATAAGGATAGTCCCTTTTTCATCAACAATGGTTAAATGATCTTCATAATAACCAAATTTTGTGGTGCTATTAATTGGCAATATTACTTCATGCTCTAACGTAGATCCAGATTTGCAATGATCGATGATGACTGATTTAACTTCTCCCTTAAGCACGTCTGCTATCTTGTACGTTTTTTTGGAAGCCAAATCGGAAGGTTGCAAAATCACATGCTCTACACCTTCAATTAATGGAGGAACAAAATAACTATTCTCTCCATATCCTTTAATTAATAAGGTTTTATTATCTAAGCGCTCCAAATGCTCGAAATAATACTCAATACCCCCACCCTCATAATACTGACCATTGAAACTATAAGTTTCAACATGATGGCCTTCATTTCCCCGTTGAAAAAATACTTGTATGGTAGAAAGACCCGTCTTTTCACTTATACCTCCCTTTACTATCCCTATATACCCTGTTGGAGCTCCTCTTTGGTAATCTACTTGTGTTTGGCCTACCATTCTTCCCAGAACCTTATGAAACCAACGTGCTGGCATGTTCTCACCTTGTACTAGAATTACTTCATTAACTATCCAATCCCTGTGTGTGTTCAACAGGGGTTTAATAAATCTTTCTGCATCATCATTATTTACGCCAACACTGTTCACACACTCTGGGTCCAATGCCTGAAAATACAGCTTATTTTCTTTCGTGTCCCATTTAAGCACTGCTTCCTTGTTGTATCGAGGCAAGTATAAAGGCTGATTTTGATCTGTTGCTTTGGTAACTAAACGAAATTGCCCATCTCCCAGAGCGCTCACGGACTCGAACGTGAGCTCAGATAAAACTTCTTTTTTGAGTGGAAAACCATCTCCAATTTGATATGTATTGAACATGCCGATAAAGTCTGTCTGATTAATTATTTCTTGGGAATATAGTTTGCCTGTTTTAGTATTAAGCAGATAAGCTGTGGTGTTGGTTTCATTGAAACCAACAAGATCCGAGGTCCCCAAATCTAACACAGTCAAGTTACCATTTTTATAAGAAGCCAAAACTCGACCGCCGATTTCTCGGCTTTGAACACCTGTAAGGAGTACTTCATGATTACTATTTTGAAGTAGAGCATGCAGATTTTGAAGCCAATTATTGCCTTGGGCTTTCAACCAGGTTTCGTTTATAGCGCGTACAGAAGGTTTCAGTTTACCATCATCCCCCAGCAAATAGGTCAGCCCTTCTTCAGTGGCAACCCATACAGCATCATCCTGTAGGTAAGCATTTTCTATCTTTTTATCGCTTATGCTTTTCGCTTTGGAGGAATTTTTTAAGGGGTTTGGCCCTAGAAGACCTTCTTGCTGATAGAGTTTTTTATTCTTAGGATCATAGAAATACAGCATTTCTGTATTTTGGCCCGAAAGGCTCACACCTCCTAGACAAACTAATGACTTCATCACTTCAGTGTAGTCGTCGCTGCTAGGCAAATTAGCTACAATGTAGTCTTTGCCATCACGAATCCAGTAAGATTCTTTTGGTGATAGCCGATTAAAGCAATATACTAAGCCGGAATAAGTGTTTTCAATCAAAGGAACATCAGCAAACTTAAAGGGAGTACGATTCAGAAATTTGCCTTCAGGAGTATGAGTGGACTCCTGTGTACTAAAACGTATAAGCTCCATTGAGTTTTCACCAAGTTGATACGTATTCTGAGTCGCATAAGATGTATCTAATCTAGTTTGTGTATCAAGATTGATATATACTTGACCATTTGCTTTAAAGAATTGGACTTTACTTAGAGCCCACCACTCAAATGGTTGGTTATGTTGATCACTCTGATCAATTTTGCTACCCCATTGATATTGTACTTTTATTTTCCCCGTTTTACTATCTGTTTTCCAAATAAGGCCTTCTTGGAGATTATACCAATAAGCCCCATCGCCATCTACCATACCTAAAACAGCCCCCTGTAGTAAAGAATTGTTTTTTTGTTGAATAGTATCACGAAGTGATGTTAAAACACGATGCTGTTGCCTGATGTCATTACCAGCTGTCCAGCCTTTTTTAGTTATCCAGTCTTTTTGAAAGAATTCATCTGCATCAATTAATACTTCGCTTAACGTCTTTATTACTAAATCAGAGCTCCATTGTGATGAGATCTGGTTCATTAATTCTGTAATTTTCTCAGTGTTAGTATCATAATCATCCAACCATCTTTTAATCCCTTCATATAAGGATGGATGTAGCTCTTGAAAGGCTTGATTCTGAATAGCATTTTTAAGATTGCCAATATCTTGACTTCTAAGTTCCTTAAGGGTATACTTAGAGCCCACTTCTGTATAATAACCCCAAAATTGACTCCCTTTAGTACCTTCTTGAGCATTGAATATAACCTCATACAGTGTAGCTGCATTTACGATTTTATCCAACAGATTCATCACTTCTACTACAGGAATGGATCGTGTGTCAGATACTGGAGCAGAAAACAGCAGCTGCTTGCTTTGGATATTAAAATAAGCATTACCACTGTTTTGACCACCGTGTTGGTAGTTTTTGATTAATAGATACTGCCCTTCTGCCGCCGTGGGAAAGGTATACATTCCATTTCTAGTGAGATCATCTTTATGCTTTTCGTACACTTGTCCACTTATTTGATAAAGTGTTTTTGCTTGACTCTTCAAATCGATGCTACATACATCACCATTTTGACGTTGGATAATCAGTTTACTTGTTTCAGCTAGTTTCGACACATCAATCTCAACCCCACCTATAATTAATTTATTGGTTTCAATCTGGATATTATCTTCTTCTACAAGCTCAGAAGCGTTTAATATCCATGTAGATGATGCGTTTGTATTTTCAGAAAGTACAAATTTTACTTTATCAGCTAAATCAAGTGTGTATTGACCATTGTTGCCTTTGATATTATAAGAAAGCTTATGGTGTGCCGATTTGTCGAGAAGCTTGGGCACATGCAACCGTTTGACCTCCTTATCTAAAATCACTTCAATGGAAGTATCCAAATACTTTGTGCTGCGAATACCGGATATAGATTTTATAGCGTGTTTTTCTATAGTGCTGTCTCCCCCAATTGGGACATCAAAAGATCCTAACGACTCGGTAATAGGTAGTCCCCGTTTTGATAAACTATTAATAATAGCATTCCCATCTTCGTCAGTAGTAGCTCTGTCTTTTGCAAACCAGTCATCATGCTCATTGCCACTCGTGTATTCTTGGTAAGTATATTCAAGTTGTTGGTTGGGAGTTGTGGGTAAAACGAGTAGAGAACCATCTCCCTTAAATACGGCAGATACCTTCTGGAAAATTTCAACCCCAGATATAGATTGCGTTCCAAATCGAATGCTTTTACTATTCAAATCAATTTTTTCAACAACTGCTCCATAAGCAAATTGCAAAGTACCTTCTTTGCATGCTACCCCCTTTTGGTAAGCGCGAGTCAATTCACCCAAATATCTAGACATCTGTTCCACAGAAGCCCCAATAGTTGCAAGCTGAAAGTATGTATTTACAGTCATTCCTATAGGAATCAAAACCAATCCAACCCCCGTTGCCGCACCAGCAACCAGACTAGCTCCCAGCGCTGAAGCCACTATTACTGTACCTGTAACTCCAACTCCTACAACCCCTAATCCTACGTTAGTAGCGGCCTCAGCTTTTTGGAGGTTAGTTTCTGCTCGAGTAAGGTCATAAATACTGACTCCTAGCGATCCAACCTCTAAACCAAGACCAATCACAGGAAGTGTTCTGCCCATTCCCTTCCCAAATCTTCCTAAATTATTTAGCCCTGGTAATGAAGGTTTTGCTTTACTTAAGTATTTATGCGCTTGCAGTAATCCCTCCGCTACTATTTGCGTGGTACCTACGCCTAATTGTGCATAGCTAACGTAATTATTCAAAATCACAGAAGTCTCCTCGTGTGGGGTATATGCGTTTCCGGTAATGGTTGCTCTCCACTGATTAGCTATGGCAAAATAATCGGTGATATCCTCGAATTGCATGACCGCTTGTGCCAATTTGTGCTTGTATCGAACTCCTATTCTAGCATTTTTTTTATAAGTAGAACGAAGGTTTTTGACATCGTTAATAAGACCCTGATGAGATTTATTTATATCTATCCAAGCTACCTTAGTCGAATCGCGCACGTCCACAAAAGGTACACTCAGGCCTCCATCAGATGTTTCTCTCATGAGTGCATAGGCAGGGATGTAGCTTTCATTCAGTGCAGAATTAGCTTGTTGGATTTTTTGCAACACGCTCCTTTCTTTCGAAACTATATGATCTAAATCTAGATAGCGTAAAGAATTTCCAATAGAATAATCACTTGCTATTACACCATCTCGCTTAAGTACTCCCATCACCTTTTTATTTTCTGCGGTACGGCTTCGTATATCGTTTACCACCTGCCCTATATTCTGGACAGAAAAGGTATCGAGGCCAACGAGTGCTCCATCAAACAATGAGATAGGCGTATGCAAGAACGAAGTCGTATCGAAAGCCTTAAACTCAAAATTATACTGCTTAACATCATTGACATCTAGGCTAAGCTTTTGTATTAAGCTAGCTTTAAACTGTTTAATATCATCATGTTGGATATAAGTATCCCTGCTAGTCGGATCAAAGAAATAAAACTTTTTGCCTTTACTTGTCACATCAACGCCCACCATCATCGCATGTCCCAGCCCAGATTGAAGATTGAGTGTCCCTAGTTTATATTGATCGGATGCGTCTACCTTGCCTATTGTATCACAAATAGTATCTAAAGTAAAAAGCAGATCTTCCTTTTTTACAGCAAAGGCATCGTTCGCGTATTGATGAAACTTGTCAATGGCTTTTTTTAGATCAAACATATCAGCATCCGCTGATGAATAAATTTGGTTTAGATTCTTTGTCAATTGATCTAACCGTTGCGATCCTCCCTCTCTTAAAGCCGAAGCCGCCATGGCTGCCAAAGCATAACAACGGCTTTCCACAGCTGGACCATTTTGACTTCCATCACCAAAGTTCTGGCGATTATGGTTATAAGCATCCTGTCCAGAGCCAGCGTTGCGCCCTGAATCATCCCGCGCACCACTACCAAAAACATCTCCTCCATTTTGACTTACTTTTTTTCCTGGTGAAACATTTTCAAAATTTGTCCACTCTTTCCATTTTTCGGAGTGCATTTCCATCACCCATTGGACCTTCTCATCGCTATTGGCCTGCTTAAATGGACGATCTGGAAATTTATTACTGAACCAGACTGGAAATTGAACAGGATATTGTAGTGCTAGCTCTCTTGCTTTAGTAATTATTTCCCTACGTTGCGTATGTGAAAACTTATCAAGAGGCTTTTCAGAAGAATGGATAAAAAATTGTTCTGCGGGAAGATACGTTTCTAGCTCTTCTGGAAGATCTTTACGAAATTCAAACAAGAGTGCCTGATCATCATCCTTGCCAATAGTTGCATCATTGACGCCATGGCCAACGAGTTCACCTTTACTCGTTATAATATATTTATAGGCGTCATCTGAATATTCTTTCTTAGACAGGAGTTCCTTAATTTGTTCACAAACTATGCTTTTATCATTTGAGCTAAGCAGACTAAGAATAGTGGCAGGGTTGGTTCTTGGCAAAATTCCCCACATATTTTTTGTGTCAGGCCTCAGTAAATCGAATCCATCTTGCATAAGTCTTGCTGCATTGAGCACAACGGATCCCAGGTAGGCAAATACATTTTGTGATGTTGCTAAGTTATCAACTTTAACTTTTGGGTCGAACTGCTTCTTCAAGTCTTTTTGATACCAACTTGCCGACTCTATAAAGTACGATCACAGATGATGAACTAGTACCAAAATCCTTAGCTTTAACCCCGACGGTTACTTGCATACCACCTTTACCCATAGTGACTCCTGGCTGATCTAGGCTATTAGCGTTGATCGCATGATTTTCATTGGTAATAACCATTTTAAATCCCTTGCCTAGGTTTTTTTGATCAGACAGTGGTTTACCAGGATTGCTCTTAATATGCCTATTCAATTCTTCATGAAACCATAACATCGCATTTTTTACCTTTCCAACCCTTTCCATATCAGACATTTCAATCGGATTGGAAACTAGTTCAATAATATGACGATTTTTAGTACCCAATTGTTCAATAACCATGTCTTTCGTCAATTTGAACAATTTATTGCCAACAAGGTCTGCCACATAACCAAACTCTCGACTCGCAGCATTTTGATCAAATTCAACTGATACACCTGTTAATTCAGCTTCAATGCCAATAGAATTTCCATTAAAATGCTTTTGGAATTCGGGTTCTGTTGGACCATTTTCACTTACTTTTTCTTCTCCTCCTGGTAAAACATTTTCAAATTTTATCCACTCATTCAATTGTTTGGAGTGCTTTTCCATCACCCATTGGACCTTATCATCTTCAGTGGCATGATTAAATCGACGATCTGGAAACTTATTACTGAACCAGACTCGAAATTTAACGCTACTTTTTAGTGCCAGATTGCTTGCTTTATTAAAAACTGATGTTACGCAGTAGGTTGAAAATTTATTTTTTGTACTTCTTCCCAAGCAGCTTTATTAGCGGCGAGATAAATTTTGGCTTTGAGTGCAAAGTGATTTA
>Ga0114967_10002954_pt1 | contig 14084 bp, 12 predicted proteins | sample M_130628_MF_Meta_FD_92639 | JGI IMG/M metagenome (GOLD analysis project Ga0114967, IMG submission 92639) | Freshwater microbial communities from Lake Montjoie, Canada to study carbon cycling - M_130628_MF_MetaG | ecosystem: Environmental > Aquatic > Freshwater > Lake | place: Lake Montjoie... | reverse complement strand
TTTTCCTTGACCCACTCATTGATTTGTTTGATGTTCTTGAATGCGACCTTCTTAATCGCCTTTGTAATGAGTGGTTTATCATCTGTTTCCTTTATCCACTCATCATTGTTCTTAATGTAAAGCGTCTCTCGTTTTGAATCACTACAGTGTATGGGTCTTAAATGGACACCTAATTCCTTGATACCCTTTGCAAATATATTGGAAACACCATCTGCGTAACCAAGATGCGCAAAATTCTCTAAATCCGATAAGTTCATCTTGATAGAGTCAACAAATTCATCAATATTCATGGCATCCTTACACTGTTCATTCAAAAAGAAATTCAAGTTGAATGACTGGTTGTTACAGTTATTGTTAATATTATTGTTAATATTATTGTTAATATTGTTACTGATTGTTTCTTTCTTAAGTAATTCAATAATTAAATTACGTATTTCTTGATTTTCAATCATTTGCATTTTCATCATTTTAATAATGTCCTTGCTGCTTGGCTCTAAATCTTCTTCGTCTAATTCATCTAATTCATCTAAATCTGTGTTGTCTTTATTCTCAGCTTGACTAGTATTATTTTTATTACATTTTTTATTATGTCTCCATAATCCAGCCCTATCTTTATATTTTATATTACATTTGAAACATATATAGACCTTTGATTTTGGCAGAATTTCGTTGTCTTGCGTTGTTTTTTGGTGCCTAGCACTTAATAAGTGACTGTCGTAACTACTTTTTTTACACGTTCCATAGTCACATTTTTCACAAAAATATTTACACTCTTGTTTAGGTACAAAAGTAGATTTTTTTGTTAAATTTTTTAAATGTTTTTGTGTATTATTGTGAAATTCTAAATAACTATTTTGTAAATATAAATTACAGGTTTCACAGTAAGTTGTCATTTCTTCATTTTTGTCTAATACTGAATTCGATTTATTTTTTGGTTTTGGTAATGGTTCAATACTATTTAAATTTGCGTTTAATAATATAAAATGCTCTTGTTCTTTTTTTCTTGCTTCATAGTGGTCTGCGCAATCAAAGAAATTTATTATTGTCATTTTCCAATTAAGCCATCCACCATTACACCGTATTGTTTCATATAATTTGCATTTGTAATTAGATAATTTATCATTTGTACAACTAGATTTATGAGCATGTTTTCGTTGAACAAAGTTTGTCGTGTGACCTACATATACATCTGTTATATTTGGGTCATTACAAGTAATTTTATAAATAATGGTATTTGAATAATCGATTTCATTTTTTGGCATATTATATCTTATAAAAATATTATAAATATCTTAAACAACAAATAATTCTGCCTAAAGATTTGTAAATATTGTCAACCTTTATTTATTGTAAAGCATATTTTTCAATTGCGACCGATTTTGTGACATTTTTCACAATTTTTTCAATATTATTCTTTTGTTCTTCCTCAGTGACACCTGACATGGCATTCATCACTATTTTGTTGTACTGGTCGTACTTTTTGGTTCTAGGATCTTTGCACGCTGGATTTTCCTTGACCCACTCATTGATTTGTTTGATGTTCTTGAATGCGACCTTCTTAATCGCCTTTGTAATGAGTGGTTTATCATCGGTTTCTTTTATCCACTCATCATTGTTCTTAATGTAAAGTGTCTCGCGTTTTGAATCGCTACAGTGTATGGGTCTTAAATGGACACCCAATTCTTTTATACCTTTTGAAAATATATTGGAAACACCATCGGCATAACCAAGATGCGCAAAATTCTCCAAGTCCGACAAATTCATCTTAATTGAATCAACAAATTCATCAATATTCAAGGCATCCTTACACTGTTCGTTCAAAAAGAAATTCAAGTTGAATGACTGGTTGTTACAATTATTGTTAATATTATTGTTAATATTATTGTTAATATTATTGACATTGTTTATTGTCTCCTTTTTAAGTAATTCAATAATCAATGTCCTGAAATCCTGATGTTGCTCCATCATAAATTCCTTAAATGTTTTATTCTCATTTACAATGGTATCAATAATCGCTGTATCATTTTTTGATACTATTTCATTTGTATTGCTTTCAGATATTTGGATTGTATTATCATTTGCGCATTGTTTTTTATGTTTCCATATTCCACTGTGTGTTACAAATTGTTTTCCACATTCGCACTTAAAGTTGGGGTTTTTGGGGTTTTCCAATACTTCCAAAATACTTCCATATTGAGCTTTTTGGTGTTTTGCTGTCGTCAAATGCTTTGAATAATCTTTTTTGTTATTGGTTTTGAAGTGGCAAAATTCGCAATAAAACTTGGGGTTTTTTGGGTTTTCCAATACTTCCATTTCCTCTAAAGTAGTTGGATATAAAAAAATTTCTTGAAAAACTAAAAAAAATATCATAACATTTTTTTTCTTATAAAAAATGTAATTTACATCATATTGGTCACAACGTGAAAAAACAGTGTTTTTTGAAACTTTTTTCGGCTTTCCAAATTTGGACATTTCTAAAAATGTCCATTTTTCATTTCCCTTTTTACTTTTGGGAAAAATATTGTAAACTTTGTAAAAGATTATTTAACAGTATTATGTTTTATTGTGAGAGATTTCTAGAGATTTTGATTAGCCACTGATGTTTTGTCGTAAGAATGTGTTTCGTATAGTGAGATTATTTACATGTATTATAGTCACAAGTATTACAAGAAAATATCTAGAGATTTTAGAGAGTTTTTGTTAGCCATTTTAGAGAGTTTTTGTTAGCCATTTAGAGAGTTTTTGTTAGCCATTTTTATTATTTCTTGAATTTCAGTAAGCAGACACCAGTAGTAGACTTCTTTGGTTCTTTCTTTATTTCTGTTTCTGTTTCCAAATCTAGATCTTCGATATCATCGTCATCAGTATCATCATTAGTATCTTCTTCTTCATCTAACACTATGGAAGATTTATTAGAACATGAAGGAACAAATGTCGTCTTCCATTTGCTAATATCAGTGGTATATGTGCTACTTGTTGTCTGTATAATTTTGTAATTCTGTGTCTTGAAAAATCTTCTCCGTTTAGCCCATTGGTTCTGAAAGTTCGCATGTGTATCAATAATGTCTACAACAATGGGTGGATTTTCATGCTTTTGTCGCAGAATTCGCCCCACAGATTGCTCTATTCGGGTCATAGGTGTAGACATGATAAGTGTAGTTAGCGTCTTAATATCAAGTCCTTCTGCGGCCATACTATACGTCGCCAATACGACCTGTTTTTCCTCGGTTTTCTTTAGAGCTGCCTCCTTCATGCCACCTACATAAAATCCAACAGTGGCAATTTGCTTATGATTTATTGCTTCATAGAAGTAGTTGAGAATATTGCGATAAGACGCGATAATCATTATTTGCTGCTTCGGATTTTCCTTAAACATATCATCAAGTACCTTTAAAATGAATTCGGAACGGCGATTGTAATTACATATTTTACTAAGCATTTTGGATGAAGCTGGCTTCCCTCGAAAGTCCAATTCGAGCTCATTGAATTCGTCGTCATTGGTCTGATACGTGATGCCTCGGACAATCACTTCTTCGTCCTTGCTGCGCTCTTGCTTGTAAACGACCTCACCGAGGAACATTTTGAAAACTTTAGTAGTACCGTCGCTGCGCTCCATAGTGGCGCTAAGTCCGAGCATATATTTGGTCACCAACTTGAAAAGCGCACATGAAAACACCTCTGAAGAAATATGATGGACTTCGTCAATGATTGTTAGACCAAAGCTGTCAAATAAGGAGGCCGGATAGTCCTTCATTGAAAGCGACTGAAGCATCCCAAGGACAATATCTTTGCCTTCAATGTCTATTATTTGCCCTTGTATCTTGCCAATCTTGGCATTCGGTAAAAATTGTTGAATACGTTCAATCCACTGGTTCATTAGAAACTCCTTATGAACAATTACAAGGGTCTTTTTTTTCAACCTAGATAGTATGTAGAGCGAAATTGAGGTATTATGTGTTACAGAAAAATCACCTAATATAAAACGTCGATTGCCATCAATTTCAAACCCATAATAATCATCAATATATAATTTTTCTACAGTAATGCGATAAACTAACGCATCTTTAATCTGCTTCCTTTTAGTACATTTCTTTCTAGGACATAAAACAGGTATATCTTCTAGTCCCGAACCATAAATACATATTCTATTATATTCCCCTATTTTAGGTCCATTTGGAGCATTTGTGCAAGTTTTTTTACATTTTTTTGTGTAACACGCAAATCCTAAAGACCTACATAAAAACACAATATCATTTGCGATTTGTGTATTTTTTTGAACAATCTCGTAACAATTACCTTTGTGATATCCATCTGAATCAATTATACCTGCCAATAATTGTAATTGTATATTTCTACTGTTACATTTATACTTGAATGGTATATGTTTGTTATTTAATAAATTATTTTTTTTTAAAAACCTCATAAAACTGTTACCATTTTTATAACCGTTAATTGCGTTAATTCGATAATCATATTGTGAACCTTTATATTGTAAGTATAAATTAGTATGTTTTGTTTTAAATAAATCTACAAGATACTTGATTACATAACTATCTTGTGTCGTTATTCCAGAGTGACTAGAAGCTCCATCACCAAGCCAATAGCCAAGTAAATATGGGTCAAACTCTACTTCTACTTCCGGAAATATAACAGGTACTTTGTAACCTAATAAAGGCCCACCTTTTCCATGGTATGATTTAGGTAGCTCTAAAAAATCCTTTACAGAAATATCTATAATTTGCCCTTTTTTCATATTTGATTTAAAATCAGTAGACGATTTTAAAGATAATATGTGACTTTCGTTTACAATATATTCATCCCCTTTTTTACTGCTAATTTTATACATTTGTTCTTTACCTCTAGCAAGTGATAAGACATTTCTAGGTGTTGAATCATCACCCATTAATTTATCCCCAATTTGTATGTCTTGAACCATTTTAAAAGTTCCATCCGACATGATAATTGGAGTGTTAATACCGAGACACTTGCCGAACCCGCATGGGAGTTCAAGTAGGCCACCGCCGCCACCGTTTGGAAGAACCTTATCCAAATACGCTTTGACAACTGGAACTTGCATGTCTCTCAAAGACCCCTGAAATTCCAACGCAATATCGTCGCCTTCAGATATTTTGGTTTCCTTTGGTTTTCCAAAAAGTTGTTCACCGTAATAACGCGGCACATATAGTTTCTTGTCTGATTCACGGAAAACAGGGAAAGATTTATCAATCGCAATAGGTGCGCCAGGTGTACATGGTTTAATCAACAGTTGTTCCTTGATGTGCTGCTGCTGGCTAACTGATAAGTCACTTTTTAAAATGGTGTAGCCTTTTTGCCCCAAATATGTGTTGATATTTTTAGGCATTTCAATCGGTTCCTTTTTTTTATTATTTGTATTGTTTGTATTATTGTTGTTATAATTCCTGCTTCTAAAAAAACTCATAATATATTGTAGCTAATAATATTTAGAGCAAAATGTTTATATTGTTTTCGGATTGCTTTTCTTTGCTTATACAAAAAATATAATCTATAATTATGATATATATATGGAATATTTAAACGAATTACTTGAGAAGAAGAATATGTCGCAACTATTGTTAGTTATATTATTTATTATATATTTGGTTGTCGATTTTAAAACCCCTGAAAGTGTAGCTACAATGATTGATAGCACAGTCGGCAAAGTAATGGTTGCCGTGTTTGCCCTTCTTCTATTCGCATATTCAAACCCTATTTTAGGTGTTTTGGGCGTTTTTGTTGCCTTTCATTTGATAAAGAATGCGGCAGTTAAAACTGGAATGGCAGGTTTAGAACAGTTTTATCCGACCGAGGAGAAGAAATGGTCCCCGTTTACACCGCAACACCAATTCCCGTATACCTTGGAGCAGGAGGTTGTGAAAAAGATGGCCCCGCAAAAGTTCAACACGGATTACGTGAAGCCAACATTTAAACCTCTTTTGGAGGATACATATGACGCGGCTCACGTGAATGCGGGTAGCAATTAAAAAGCATAATAAATTAACATACATAATAATTTAATAAATAAATTAATAAAAATAATATAAATATTCAAAATATATTATTTTTACACATTTTTTGCTTTGCTATAACATTTACATCTTCTATACTAACGCCGAAAATATACTAGTATTATATATATGTGTTTTTCTGAAAATATTTCATTAACTATTGGTATTACTGGACTGCTATCTAGTGTATATTTCTATAACAAAAATATATATGCTGCTATTGGTATTGGATATTTTGCTCTTATGGAAATATTACAATTTTTTCAATATAAAGTAATTAACCAATGTAATAATGATTATAATAAATTCTTAACAAACATTGGATATATTCATATATGTTTTCAACCCTTATTTTTCAATATATGGTTATTTGCGTTTACAAATAAACCCAATGTTATATTTTTGTATATGTCGTTTTTCGCAGGTTTATTATTGGCAAGTCGTTTATTTTTTGTTAAAGACGACGAACTATGTGACAATAAAAACGAACCATTGTGTGGTAAAGAAACTTGCGCATTTTCAGGAAATAAACACATTGCTTGGAATATAAGGTTGCGTGCTGCTGGAAAATATTGGTTCACCCCAAGCATAGGATTACACTTTTTTATGTGGACTATACCAGTATTAACCATATTTCAATTAAAGCCTTTTTTAGCAATGTTATTGACTGGACCATATTTAGGTTTTTTAATAACAAATAACATACACGAACAACCGGCTATATGGTGTTATACAGAAATAGGGCAAATGTTGTTAACGTATTTTTTAATAAAATAATAGAAACACTAACTAATCATTTTTGAAGGGGATTTAGCTATATTACTTATACTTGGCATCGTTTTTGAACTAAAAATTTTAGACAGCACAATTAGTATCAGCAAAAACCCTAAGGCACTAGCAATAATTTGAAACCAAGGGCTTTTAAAGATGTCGTCTGCATTAATTGGCGAGGGAGTGTAACCAGTACTTGTAACAACCTTTTCAGTTTCAGAAGAATTACCTACTGGCTGGCAATCAATATAAATTTCATCATCCATTTTTGAACTATTGGGACCCTTTTCATTAATAAAAAGTGGCACATCAACATTTCCTGGCCTTGCCACAATTTTACTGTTAGTAATAATTTTGTTCATTTGTTTTAAAGTATCTGAAGTAATTGAAATATTCGAGTTTTCAGGTGTAAATGCAATATAATCTACGGTTTGTGAACAATTATAAAATGCGTCTGGCCCTGTGTAAGAAAAATACGGTTTTTTAGGAACCACATCATTTAATGTAAATGGTTTTATAAGAGACAATGTAGCAGTTTCTCCGGCGTTAGGAGCATTCTTAGCAGTCCCAAGAATAATATTATTTACCAATACAGAACCTTTTGAAGTCGAACTATATTCATCACTTCTTGCTGGAACACTCACAATCAAATTGTTTCCACCATTAACTGGAGTGTGAATGATAACAATTTCAGCAACTTGTTGTTTATATTGCCCATAGGTATGAGCTGACGGAGAATATATTCTAAATTCCTTTACGTTATATCCACGAGTGTTATATGTCACTTGCGGAGCATTACCGGCGTCATATGCTACAGATATATATATACCTTTATTAGCGACAGAACAGTAACTACTATTGTATTTAAAATTATAGTCGCATTTTGTATCACAAGTCCCAGCTTTTGATAAAATATTAATATTTAATGGAGTAGTTGAGCTTACACAGGCAGTTGATATTGATGAAGACATTATATACTTTATCTATATATATAAATTAAAATTATAAATAAAATTATAAATAAAAAAATATATAAAATTATATTACTTATAGTTATACAAATATGAAATTAACTAAAGCCCGACTAAATAAAGTATTAATAAAGGAGGGTAACCACAATCAAACTAGAAAAAGATATAAAAATAAGAAGGTTTTGACACATACAAATACATGTAGAAATAGACATGGAAAAAACTACAAGAATATGACACTAAAGAATATGAATATATAATTTATATTGATAATTGATAATCAATATAAATACAACAAAACTAACAATATATTGTATTGATAAATGTCATTGACTGAAATTAAAACACTAGACAATTCGCTTTTACAAAAATATGATGTAAAATTGTATGGAAGTGATAAAGATACATACAATATTATTAATGATTTTTTAGAAGACAACCAAAGTGAGCGTGCCTTTTATATTATTGATTTAGGTTCATTAACCAATTCTTATTCAAATTGGCTGCGATTGTTACCAAATGTAAAACCGTATTATGCCGTAAAATGTAACCCGAACCCGGTGATATTAGAATCGCTGGCATCCCTTGGCTGTAACTTTGATTGTGCTAGTGAGAATGAGATGAAAATGGTAATTGAAATAACCAAGGACCCGTCGCGAATAATATTTGCGAATCCATGTAAGATGTCGTCACAAATTCGGTATGCGCGGGCAAATGATGTTGACCTCATGACTTTTGATTGTGAAGAAGAGCTGTATAAAATAAAATTATATCACCCTTATGCGAAATTAGTGTTGCGTTTGGCGGTAGATGACAGCAAAAGTAGGTGTAAATTTAATAAAAAGTTTGGCTGTAAATTGTCGCAAGTAGAGGAACTATTGAATATTGTAAAAACGCTTAAATTAGATGTAACTGGTTTCAGTTTTCATGTTGGCAGCGGATGTTCATCGGCAGATACGTTTTACAATGCCATAAAAGACTGTAAACAGGCGTGTGATATTGCCACTAAAATAGGCATAAATATAAGCATCATAGATATTGGAGGCGGATTTCCCGGTATAGACCGTGATGTTAAATTTGAAGATATTTCAAAAAGAATTAATGATAGCATTACTGAATTCTTTTCAGACGAATTAGATAATAACAGTATTCAATTTATAGCCGAACCTGGTCGATATTTTGCGGAGTCGAGTCATACCCTAGTATTGAATGTAATTGGTAAAAAGAATATAATTGATGAGGAAACTGGTGAGAAAGTAATTGTGTATTATCTAAATGACGGCATTTATGGTTCATTTGGTTGTATTTATTTTGACCATAACAATCCGATAATATTGCCTTTTAATGAGAGGAATGACAAGGTATATAAAAGCCGATTATTTGGTCCTACATGTGACTCAATTGATTTAATCTCAAATGAGATTATGTTACCGGAATTAGCTGTTGGAGAGTGGGTATATGTGGAGAATTTTGGCGCCTATACAGTGGCGTCATCTAGTAATTTTAATGGGTTCAAGACAAATATATTTAAATACATATTTAGGTCTTAACTTTTTTTAAAGCGTAGATATTAGAGCACTGGCAAATATTTAATCGTGCTATTGTCATATACAGTCACCTTGAAAGCGTCATTATATCCTTCTACATAAACTGTGTCGCCGTTGTACAATTCGTCCACGCCGTAATCATTTAAAGCGGATTTGCCCTTAACCGATATAGGCAATTTGACATTATTGTGCTGATTAGAAATAGTATAATATTGCCATTTTTGTCTGCTTGTATAAAGTGGACGACCCATTAGTGGCAATATGTTGTTAGTTGTGTTGCCGTTCAAAGGAGTAATAATTCCAATTTGACGGTAGCTTGTGTCGACAGCGCCGATATTGGTGGAGACATTAATTGGCACTCCTTGCCCTTGCTTAGGAACAAGATAACGTTCATCTTTATACGGCGCATCATATGGATTGGTTAAAACACCATTGATTGGCGTGTTGTCCATCATATTGTCTCGAACGCCATTATACAAATTGCTATACAAGTTATTATAAGGATAATTTGTTTGTAATTGTCCTTGTTGCCCTTGTCCTTGATTTTGTTGTCCTTGTCCTTGATTTTGACTCTTGTTATAACTAACATAAATAAAGAACCCAACAATACCAACAATAATAACTGTGAAAAATAAGGAAGTAATACTTTCAATACATATAATGCCTGGAGGACACCGTTTCATTTATATATTATTATATTTTATAAATAATACAACAATATAAATACACATACTTATGCCTTAGGTTTGGCTCCACCTATTGACGACGACATATCTGCTAATTTGCTAATCTTGTCCATGTCAAACCCTTTTAACATGTCTTGTGCCTTTCCAACAAGAGGCATCATTGAGTTCATTGACGCAAATAAATTCTTTTGCTGGTTCATTAATTTCTCAGTATCTGCTGACAAACTTTTCATTCCACCTGAACCTAAAATCTTGTCTAAATTGTCATACGCGTCTTCTAAAGTAGTTGCGTAATCAATTCGAGACGGCTTTGCGGGTCCGCCTAACGCACCACGCTTATTGCCACTATATCCAACTCCAGCAGGGGCAAATCCTTCTTCTACACCGTCTGTACTAGTAGTAGCAGGAGTAGTAGTAGTAGCCCCTTGAACCTTAGCCTTTAACGCAGCCGCATTTGGTCTCGCGACAGGAGCGGGACTAGCGTCAGCAGAAGCGTGAGTACTAGCGTCAGTTGTACTTGTGTCAGCAGTTGTAGCAGTAGCGTCAGCAGAAGGCACAGTAGCAGCAGCAGAAGAAGCACGCTTAGCCTTAATCGCTTGAGCATCTTCTGTAACTTCTGTTTTAATTTCCGCCTTTTGTTCATCTGTTAATTCTGTTGTACCAGTAGCGTTCTCCAAACCTTCACGCATTTTGCCGTTAACCATCAACAAATTGGTTGCGATAATTGCGACAATTAATACAACAATCATATTTTTACTAAAGTTCGCCATTAGCAGACATATTAGCGCAAAAAAGATTACGGCATTTATTTTATTGGTTACAAGATATCCTAGGACATTTGATACTGCTAAAAACACAATAAAATACAGGAAATACTTATTGGTCAATAATTTGGATGCTTCGTTTGCAAAACTCATTGTATTGTATATATATAATATTTAAAAAAAATTGATATAAAATGTCTAATTTTCATTTCTTGTAAATACTATAAACTATATTAAATAAATTACTGTAAAAAATGCCACATTCTCGTTTCAGTCTAGTTTTATGTGAGATATTCAATCGAAATATTCATGGTGCGCCTAGCAATCAAATTCAAGCAATTGACGGGCATTATTTACTTATTTCCAAGTTTGACGGGGCTACTGGTATGTTATTAGACAACGTTGATAACAACGACGATGATGACGAAGAAGATATATATGATTATGCTGACTTTTATAATGATGAATACTACAATGACACCGAATTTGCGCCTCACGTTATTATACGAAATTATCAGAACATTGTTGCCAAGACCGACTATATCAAGCCGGAAATAGCGGAATGTATTGTTTTAGATACAGACCATCATGTGGTTATTATAAAAACAATATGGATTAGAATTATTCAGCGTAAATGGAAGAAGATTTACGCAGAACGAATGACTGTAATTAGGCGGCGGTCTCAAATAAATTCGCTATATATGCGAGAAGTCACTGGCAGGTGGCCGCAAAATTGTGCTAATTTGCCGAGTATATACAGGTTAATGTTATAATAAGGTTTTTATACTAAGATTTTACACCTTTGGACTTTTAAAACGCCGACTTGTCGGCGTGATATCAGTCACAAAGTAACAGTTACCAAGGTCATTTTAAATGACCGATGGTGTAAACCGATAGAATTAATGTCTTCGACGTCTAGTGCCTCTTGCTGACGCCTTTGCTTTACTTTTACCATTGCTTCTAGATTTGCTCATAGATTTGCTACCCGATAAAACATTCGATAGTTCCATTGTAACATCCTCCTCTTTCATACTCTTATTATTTTGTTTATATGTGTAACCGCCTCTAAGACTTCGACTTTTATGTCTTCGGCCTCTATATTTTTTTTTGCTACAATTAGGACATTCACAATTGGCACCATGTCTCCCTTTATGATGCATTTGTTCCTCCATGCTAGGACTTTCAAACAATTTCATTCCAAAAATATTTACCATTTATATATTATATTATTTTTTTTAATTCGTTCGTAATTTTCTCCATTTCCATAACAATATTTCGTTGCTGTCTTTTGGCGTCTCTTAATTGATTGTTTGTTATTTTATCCTGCTTAATTAAGTCGTCTAAATACTCCTTAAGTAGCATCATAGCGTCATATTGGCGCTGTTTTTCTTCGGAAACATTCTCATAGTATTTTTTGTAATTTTTGACAACGCCTTCTAAATATTTGTTATTAGTCGCATCTGTTTCCAGTTCTTTTTTCTTTTGAAGCAATAATTCCTTGTTTTGTTTGATTTTTGTTTTTAAGTCATAAATACGCTTGTCTTCGTTCATAGTGTCTTATCTTAATATGGTATGCTATTAAAATATTTTCAATTAAACAATTATTCAAAATGTTTTTTAAATACCTTAAAAATTAAAACAATATAAAAATATTTGATATATATTATTTAGGATGTCTAAAGAACCTTTGTTAACCCCTGATGATAAAAGATTTGTAATGTTCCCTATTAAGTATGACGATATATGGGCTATGTATAAGAAACAAGTGGATTGCTTTTGGCGACCTGAGGAAATCGACTTATCGAAGGATTTGGACGATTGGGCAAAGCTTAATGATGACGAAAAACACTTCATCTCTATGATTTTGGCGTTTTTTGCTGCGTCGGATGGGATTGTTCTAGAGAATTTGGCGCAACGTTTCATGAGTGACGTTCAAATATCAGAGGCGAGAGCATTCTATGGGTTCCAAATTGCGATGGAAAATATACATAGCCACACATATAGTTTGTTAATTGAGACATATATCAAGGATAATGAAGAAAAAAATAAATTTTTCAATGCGATTGAGAACTACCCGTGTATCAAAAAGAAGTCGGATTGGGCGCAGAAGTGGATTCATGATAATCGCAGTAGTTTTGCGACACGTCTTGTAGCATTTGCGTGTATTGAAGGCATCTTCTTTTCAGGTGCGTTTTCTAGCATTTTTTGGCTCAAGAAGCGCGGACTAATGCCTGGTCTAACATTCTCGAATGAGCTCATTTCACGCGACGAGGCGCTTCATTGTGAGTTTGCCATTCTGTTATACAGTAAGTTGGAAAAGAAACTGCCAAAAGCAAAAATACACGACATTATCAAGGAGTGTGTTGAAATTGAGACGGAATTCATATGTGAGGCATTGCCATGCCGATTAATTGGAATGAATAGTGAATTGATGGGGCAATATATCCAATTTGTAGCCGACCGACTTTGCGTTCAATTGGGCTACCCGAAGATATACAATGTTGCTAACTGCCTGGACTATATGGAGCTCATCAGCCTAGAGAGCAAAGTCAATTTCTTTGAAAAACGCCTTGGAGAATATGCCTTGGCAAATGTAAATAAGACGGATGCTGACTTTGATTTTACTGATGAATTTTAATTGGTTGGTTAAGTTTAAAACTTTTATCTTAACTTTTATAAACAACCAATAGTATATAAAATTATTATATAGAAATAAATTTTTATATAATATAATATAAAATGTTTGTACAAGGACTACTCTTATTGTCTTTTATATATGCGAGTTATAGTGCCGCATTTATTTATAGTGAAGAGGCACTTCTAGATCAGGTCACTGATTTACCTGGGCTACATGATGACTTGTTGTATAATCAGTTCAGTGGCTATATTCAGCTGCCTGGTACGCAAAAATACATCCATTATTGGCTTGTCGAGGCCGAACAGGACGCCGACTTGAAGCCGCTTGTATTTTGGACCAATGGTGGTCCGGGATGCTCCGGCCTAATCGGGTTTCTCACAGAACAGGGTCCATTTCGCCCCACGGAGGACGGCGACATTCTTTTAAATCCATACGCGTGGAACAAGGTTGCCAACATGGTATTCTTAGAGCAGCCAGTGGGCGTCGGCTTCTCCTACTCGGATGTAGAGGATGATTATAAGATTGGAGACGACCAGGCGGCCAAGGATAATTTAGCAACAATTCAAGCACTCATTCAGAAGTTTCCACATTTTGCCAAAAGCAACTTGTATATTACGAGCGAGTCGTATGGTGGACATTATATGCCAACTTTAGCAAATGAGATTGTGAATTACAATGATT
>Ga0114967_10002953_pt1 | contig 14086 bp, 9 predicted proteins | sample M_130628_MF_Meta_FD_92639 | JGI IMG/M metagenome (GOLD analysis project Ga0114967, IMG submission 92639) | Freshwater microbial communities from Lake Montjoie, Canada to study carbon cycling - M_130628_MF_MetaG | ecosystem: Environmental > Aquatic > Freshwater > Lake | place: Lake Montjoie... | reverse complement strand
TTACTTCTTTTGATTATTACTTTTTATTGCATTTTTATTCCTACCCATTCCTATTTTAGGAACTTCTACCTCCTCAATTTTTTCTACTACTAATAAATCTTCTATATCTATATTCATTGGCAACTGACCCACTTTCACAATCGCGCGCTTCCCTTTAAATCCAATGACTTCGCCCACTTGATAATTCTTTTTCAACTTCACAGTGGAGCCTACCACAATTGGTGCAGCAGATTCCTTGTATTGCTTATCCACTTTCTTAGCCAATTTATTGATCACAATGGCATCGTTCTTTTTAAATAGCAAATTGTACAAGGTCTTCATCACTTCCTCTTTCTTATCCGACTTTTTATAATCCAAAGCAATTTGCTTCAAATTACGCTCCATCTCTTTTAAATAACTGAACTTCTCCTCGGCTACCCTATTCTGTTCTCTTAATAGTGCTATTTGTTGCAAATGCTTTTCCTTATCTAATGTTTTATTCAACTCTAATTTAAGTGCATCATTCTCTTTAATCAATTTATGCAATTCTTTTCGCTCCTTTTGCACTAATTGTAAATCTTGTTCTGTTCGATTCAATAATTTATCCAACTCAAAATGATGGGTGTCTACTAATTTTCTTGCACGGTTAATTAAATGCTTAGGCAATCCTATTCTTTCTGCAATCGCAAAAGTATAAGAACTTCCTGGCTTACCAATCACCAACTGATACAAGGGTTCTAATTTTACTTCATCAAATTGCATCGCACCATTCACAATTCCTTTGTTATGGTTGGCCATCACTTTTAAATTCAAATAATGTGTGGTCACAATGCCCTGTGCATGTTTATGCGATAACTCCTCTAAAATCACTTCGGCAAATGCACCTCCTAAATGCGGATCGGATCCACTACCTAACTCATCTATAAAAAATAAGGTCTTCCCATTGGCGTTTTCTATAAAGTACTTCATGTGCGTCAGATGACTGCTATAGGTACTTAATTCAAATGCTAAATTTTGTGTATCGCCTAATTGAATAAACAATTGCTTGTAGATGCCCATTTGTGAATCAGGATGCACCGGCACCAATAAACCAGACTGCAACATCACTTGATTCAATCCAAGGGTTTTCATGGACACTGTCTTTCCTCCTGCATTGGGTCCACTGATGATTAATATTCTTGTTTCGTCATCCAATTCTAAATTAACTGGGATGGTTTTTTTACCAGATGCTTTATTATACATGTACAATAAAGGATGGTAAGCTTGGATTAAATGGGAAGTGGCTTTGTTTTCGACCACTGGTAAATGCGCATTCATGTCAATTGCTAACAATGCTTTGGCTTTGATAAAATCATATAACCCTATCATTTGCAAATAACCCATCAATAAACTAGAGTATGGAGATAATTGCGCAGTTAATTGTCTTAAGACCCTTTGCACCTCCTTGGTTTCATCCTGTTCTAAACTAAATAATTCATTATTGAGTTCAATGGTTTCCTCGGGTTCTATGAAGGCTGTTTTTCTGCTATCACTTTCGCCATGTAAAAAACCTTTTACTTGTCGTTTGTATTCGGAGAAGACTGCTACCACACGTCGGCCATTGCTAAAACTTTCATCAATATCTGCGGTATAGCCAGACTTTGCCAATCGGCCCAAAACTTTTTCAAAAATTCGTCTTAGTTCTTGTCTTTTTTTATACAATTGCGCTCTAATCTTCGCTAAATCTTCGGAGGCATTGTCTTTGACTAAACCTCTATCATCAATCACTTCATCAATCGCTTCAATAATTGTTTTTTCGAAATAACTTTCTGCAATGACTAAATACAAATGACTATAAGCCGCTTGTCTTTCAGCATCAAACCATTTAAACAATTGACCCATATGGTCCACCAATTTGCGCAACAGCAACCACTGCTCTCCTGTGAGTTGTGCCCCTGGTATGCCTAAAAGCTTCACATCCTTCCTAATATCTAAAATAAAATCGCTTGGAAAATACTGATTTGCTTGCTTAATGAATTGATATTCCTGCGTTTGCCTTAAAGTAATTTGAATAAAATTTAAATGCGTGTGAATCCGCATCGCTTCCACCTGCTCCTTTCCAATAGTGGATTGACAGTAATTGAGTAAGATGGCCTTGATCTTATCAAATTCTAATTGGGAAAGGGCGTTGTCAGGATATACTCTCATGGGCTCAATAGCTGCAAATTTAGTTAAATAAACATTAACAGCATTAGAACAAATTGGTCTATGATTTGTTGTAATTTCAACTATACTTTTTATATGAAAACAATCAAATACTTCACAGCCGCATTTTTAAGTGTTATCTCGCTATATGCCTGTGCTCAAACCCCAAAAAAACAAGCAAAAATTCAAAAAATCAATATGGAAAATACACAAACAATCACATTAGGATCGGGCTGTTTTTGGTGTACCGAAGCCGTGTATCAGCGTTTAGAAGGGGTGGTTAAAGTGACTAGTGGTTATAGTGGTGGCCATGTTGAAAATCCTACTTATGAAGAAGTTTGTTTAAAAACAACGGGGCATGCAGAGGTTTGTCAGATTGTTTTTGACACAACTAAAATTAGCTTGGACGATATCCTTTCTGTTTTCTGGAAAACACATGACCCTACTACACCCAATCAACAAGGCAATGATGTAGGCCCTCAATATAGATCTGCTGTATTTTACCACAATGACCAACAAAAGGAAATTGCACTTAAATATATCAAGGAATTAGATGCAAGTAAAGCATGGGACAAACCAATCATCACTGAGGTCACTGCATTCACTAAATTCTATTCTGCTGAGTCTTACCATCAGAACTATTATAATAACAATACCAATCAAGGCTATTGCAGGTATGTGATTGGGCCAAAATTGGAAAAATTTGAGAAAGTGTTTAAGGATAAATTGAAAAAAGAGGAGGATTAATTCCCTTAGTTCATGTGAGCTGAATATTTTAACTTGAGGATTCAAAGCATTCCTTAAAAGACAATCTCATTTTATGAAGACGATCCTGTTATTTATAATTACGTCATTGTGTAGTCTATCCCTTTTCGCACAGCCCCTTGTGAATGAGGCAGATGTATTAAGAGGTATTTTAAATGAAAATAGAGATTGGTTTGATATCAAAAGATATGTGATAGATGTTACGCCTAATTATGAAGCAAAATCAATTGTTGGTGTTGTCAGCTGGAAAGCATTGGCAGTAATGCCTTCAAAGCAAATTCAAATTGATTTACAAGCCCCTATGGTCATTGATAGTATTTTATTATGGCCCAATGTCAATGAAAGCATGAATGCTGTTCGTTTAGAATTTACAAGATCCAATAATATCGCCCTTGCGCAAATTGAAAAACAAATTCCAAAAGGAAAACAATTTGGTTTGACTATATTTTACCATGGGGTTCCTAAGGAAGCCATTCGACCACCTTGGGATGGTGGATGGATTTGGAAAAAAGATAGTAATGGGCAACCATGGATGTCTGTGGCTTGTCAAGGATTAGGTGCTTCGGTTTGGTATCCTTGTAAAGACCATCTATCCGATGAACCAGAAGAAGGTGCTCAACTAACCATTCAAGTACCAAAGGATAAAAACTTAATTGCAATTGGCAATGGCAGAAAAGTTACAGAGTCAAATCTAATCAATCTAAATAATAACAATCGATTCAGTTGGCAGGTAACCAATCCTATCAACAATTACAATATCATCCCCTACATTGGAGATTATGTAGGATGGAAAGAAAATTATAAAGGATTAAAAGGCAACTTAGATATTAGCTATTGGGTGCTCAGATCTGATTCTGCAAAGGCGGTTGAACAGTTTAAACAAGTACCAAAAATGTTGGAAGCTTTTGAATACTGGTTTGGTCCTTATCCTTTTTACGAGGATGGATTTCAGATGGTGCAAAGCCCCCATTTAGGCATGGAGCATCAGTCCGCAATTGCCTATGGAAATAAATATATGAATGGCTATTTAGGACGTGATTTATCGGGATCGGGCTGGGGTCTTAAATGGGATTATATTATTGTACATGAAAGTGGACACGAGTGGTTTGCAAATAATATCAGTACAAAAGATATTGCAGATATGTGGGTGCATGAAGGTTTTACGAGTTACTCTGAAACTTTATTTACAGAATATTTTCATGGTAAAAAAGCCGGCGATGAATATAATTTTGGCTTACGCAAAAATATCAGAAACGATATTCCAGTCATTGGACAATACGGCGTGAATCAAGAAGGTAGTGGGGATATGTATCCAAAAGGCGCAAATTTATTACACTCCATTCGTCACGCTATTAACAATGATAGTTTGTTTAGAAATATTTTAATTGGATTGAATACACAGTTCTATCATCAAACTGTAACGACTGAGCAAGTTGAAAATTATATTTCTTTGCGCGCAGGTTTTGGTTTTCAAAAAGTATTTGATCAATATTTAAGAACGACTCAAATTCCTGTATTCAGTTATAGTTATAATGAAAAAGAAAAAATATTGACCTACCAATATAAGAACTGTGTCACAGGTTTTAATTTACCTCTACACTTTAATTATTTGGATAAAAAATATAGTTTCATGCCAATGGACTATCAGCCTCAACAACGTTTAATCCAGGATGCGAATTTTAACCTACAAGATTTTGTAAAAACAATCGAAAGTCAATACTACATACGATTAGAGGAGGTAAAATAATGGAAATAAATTAGTAGAGATAAATTAGTTCTTTAACACTCTTCCTAAACTGTACAACCTTTTTTGCCAATAAGGTTCTGATAAATCACTAATGGTTACGCCTTGACTGGTAGATGCATGTGCAAATTTATTATTGGTCATGTAAATGCCTACGTGCGAAATAGAACGACTACCATCTGTTTTAAAGAAAACCAAATCTCCTTCTTTTAAATCTGACCAATCAATTTTTTCACTTTGTGTATATTGTTCTGCAGCTGTTCTTTTTAAATTGGTATTGTACATGGCGTTCATCACATCCAAAGTAAAATAAGAACAGTCCACGCCTCTTTTACTAGAACCGCCTAAAACATAAGGCGTGCCCCACCACTCGTCTATTTTTTGAAGTAATGGAATATTGTTGATATCTTCTACAGCAATATCCATTTGGATAGAATACTTTAATTGCAACCAATTGGATTTTTCTACATCAGTTAAATTATCCGGCATTCTATTTGCACGTTCTGTTTTTGCTAAAACAGGTTCTGCTTCTAAGGCATCAGATGCTTTTTTTAAATATACCCTACCCGGTTTTACCGATATATTATCTAAAAATTCAATAGTCTCATTAGCGTTATTGTTGGTTTCTGGAACAGCAACAACAGCGGGTAAATTTCTTTTGGGCTTTGCGACTAACCTAGTTGTATTTGCTTTAATCTGCTCTGTTTTTGCTTTCACAGACTGCGTGAACTTAGACATAGTGGTACAACTTGTCAAAGTCGTCATCAAAAGTATAAAGCCTAATATCGTAATCTTGCCTTTTTGCATCAGCGGCAAGATAAGTCAAGAACGGTAAAATTGCCTCAATCAAGCAGATTTTAACCCTTTTTTGTGGAAAATTAAGCCCCTTCAAGCCCCCCTTTTTTACGATATTTGTGCCTTATCCCGATATCCCGAATGCCCAAATTTTCACATTTACACGTTCATACCCAATATTCATTACTAGATGGAGCTGCATCCATTGATGGTTTGTATAAAAAAGCCATCAAGGACGAAATGCCTGCACTCGCCATTACCGATCACGGTAATATGTTTGGTGCATTTAATTTTGTAAGTCAAGCATGGAAAAATACCAAAGTCATCGGCAAGGACGACAATGGTAAAAACATTTTAGCACCCACTGTAAAACCAATTGTTGGTTGTGAATTTTATGTGGTGAAAGACAGGCATATTAAACAATTTACAAAGGAACATAAGGACGATCGTTTTCACCAAGTCTTATTAGCAAAAAATGCTTTGGGGTATCAAAACTTAATCAAACTTACTTCTTTAGGGTATATCGAAGGAATGTATAGTAAGTACCCAAGAATCGATAAAGAATTGATTGAAAAATACCATGAAGGTATCATTGCCACCACCTGTTGTATTGGTGCGCATGTGCCTCAAGCCATATTAAGAGATGGTGAAGAAGCAGCAGAAAAAGAATTTAAATGGTGGTTGGATTTATTTGGTGAAGATTATTATATCGAAATTCAAAGACATCAAATTCCAGAACAAGAGATCATCAACAATACACTACTAAAGTTTTCAAAAAAACATAAAGTAAGTGTGATTGCGACCAACGATAGTCATTATGTCAACGAAGACGATGCGAATGCGCATGATATTTTATTGTGTATCAACACTGGCGAAAAACAATCTACTCCAGGCTTCGATGATTTTGTGAACGATGAACTTCAAGTAAAAAATAGAAGATTCAAATTCCCAAACAATGAATTTTATTTTAAGACCCAATCCCAAATGATTGAGTTGTTCAGTGATATCCCTGAATCTATTGACAATACCAATGCGATTGTAGATAAAGTGGAAGTATTGAATTTAAAGAAAGACATCCTCCTACCCGCTTTCCCTATTCCAAAAAGTTTTCAGATTCACAAGGAAGCCAACATGAATCAGTGGGAGTTCTTAAAACATATTACATGGGAAGGTGCGCATAAAAGATATGATGCCATCACTGCAGAAATTCAGGAAAGAATTGATTTTGAATTGTTCACCATTCAAACCATGGGCTTTGCGGGTTACTTTTTAATTGTGAGTGATTTTATTAGAGCTGGTAGAGAGATGGATGTGTTTGTGGGCCCTGGTCGTGGATCTGCTGCTGGTTCTGTGGTGGCCTATTGTATTGGCATCACCAATATTGATCCAATAAAATACCAATTACTATTTGAGCGTTTCTTAAATCCAGATCGTAAGAGCATGCCCGATATTGATACGGACTTTGATGATGAAGGCCGTCAAAAAGTAATTGACTATGTAGTAGAAAAATATGGGAAGGAACAAGTCGCGCAAATTATTACCTATGGTACGATGGCGGCCAAGAGTAGTATCAAAGATGTGGCGCGTGTAATGGATCTTCCTTTATCAGAATCCAACTTATTAGCAAAATTGGTTCCAGATAAACCAGGCACCGAACTGAATCGTTGTTTGCATGCACCGATCACAGTAAAAGAAGGCGAAAAATCTTTAGCCGAAAAAGAAGGCTATCAGTCGGACGATATTGACAACATCAAAAAGTTAAGAGAGATTTATGCGGGCAATGATTTAAGAGCCGCCGTCCTGCACGAAGCAGAACGTTTGGAAGGATCCATTCGCAATACGGGCATTCACGCTGCAGGTATCATCATTGCACCGAGTGACTTAACCGAGATCATGCCGGTTGCGACTGCAAAAGATTCAACTTTATGGGTGACACAAATCGAAGGATCTGTGATTGAAGAAGCTGGTGTCATTAAAATGGACTTCTTGGGTTTAAAGACCCTTTCTATTTTGAAAACTGCTTTGCAATTAATCAAACAAAACCATGGCGTCACAATCGACTTGGATAAAATTCCATTAGACGATGAAACCACTTTTCATTTATACCAAAGAGGAGAAACCAATGCCACTTTCCAATTTGAGAGTGTGGGCATGCAAAAATATTTGCGTGAATTAAAACCAGATAAATTTGCGGATCTAATTGCGATGAACGCCTTGTACCGACCAGGCCCTATGGCGTATATTCCAAATTTCGTTGAACGTAAACATGGTCGTGAAGCCATTCAATATGACTTACCTATCATGGAAGAAATATTAGCGGACACTTATGGGATTACGGTGTACCAAGAGCAGGTAATGTTACTCAGTCAAAAGATTGCTGGATTTACCAAAGGCGACGCAGATGTACTTCGTAAAGCCATGGGTAAAAAACAAAAATCCGTTTTGGATAAAATGAAAGCGCAGTTTGTAGCAGGCGCTGTGAAAAATGGACATGCCGAAAAAGCATTGGAAAAAATTTGGACCGACTGGGAGGCATTTGCACAATACGCCTTTAATAAATCGCATTCTACTTGTTATGCTTATGTGGCGTATCAAACAACTTATCTAAAAGCACACTATCCTGGAGAATATATGTCTGCTGTATTAAACCATGCAGGCAGTATCGATAAAATCACCTTTTTTATGGAAGAGTGTAAACGCATGGGCATAAAAGTATTGGGTCCAGATATCAATGAATCCTTACAAGGTTTCTCTGTCAATAAAAAAGGTGAAATTCGTTTTGGATTAGGCGGATTAAAAGGCGTTGGCGAAGCTGCAATAGAAGCCATTATTATTGAGCGAGATAAAGGTGGTCATTTTGAAACCATGATCGATTTTATCAAAAGAGTGTTGTCAAAAGCAGTGAATAAAAAATCATTAGAAAGTTTGGCCTACTCGGGTACTTTTGATTGTTTCCCTGAATACCACCGTGCACAATATTTTAATACGGGAGATGGGGATCGCACAAATGGCATGGAGAAATTAATTGCTTATGCACAAGCCATCCAATCTATGACCACTGGCAGCACCAATACCCTATTTGGTGATTTGCCTTCGGCCATGCAAGTGCCCATTCCTAAATTAGCACTCTGTGAAGAATGGACATTGACCGAGAAACTAGACCACGAAAAAGATATTACAGGAATGTTCATGAGTGGACATCCTTTGGACCATTTTAATTTTGAATTAAAGCATTACGCCTTCACCCCTATCAATGAATACAACGAGGTTAAAGACAACTTAATTAGTTTCCCCAATAATCTAGGAAAAAACTTTAAGCTCGCAGGTTTAGTAACAGAAGTACAACACCGAATCACCAAAACTGGTAAGAACTTTGGTTCATTTGCGATTGAGGACTTTACTGGCAAGACGGACTTTATATTATGGAGTGAGGATTATGTCAAATTTCAAAATTATTTAGAAGTGGGACAAAAAGTCTGTATCAACGGAGCCTTTAGAAATAGATTCAATCAACCTAATAATTTTGAATTTAAGGTTCAGACGATGTCACTTTTAGAAACAGTGAAGCAACTACAAACCAGAACTGTGGAATTGAGTTTACATCCAGCGAACCTAAGGGCCGATATGATTGAATTTTTTGAGAAGAACATCAAAGCAAACCCAGGAAGGACTTCCCTTAAAATTACATTTGTAGAACCAAGGGAGCAACTTGCTGCAAGTTTATTAACGATTGAGAAAGGCTTTTTAGTGAACGATGACTTTGTTCAGTTCCTAGACCTGAACCCAGAATTGAACGTTCAAGTGAAACTAGCCAACTAATTGTCCCCAATGAGGGATATTAAAGTGGAAAAGTCAAGATGGCAGATATTAAAGTTTGGAGCTAATTTTGTACTACAACAATTAAGAACAAGAAAAATATAAAAATACAATTATGGCATTAGAATTTACAGACGCGAACTTTCAACAAACAGTGATTGAGAGTGATAAGTTAAGTGTAATCGATTTTTGGGCAGAATGGTGTGGACCATGTCGTGCCATTGGACCAGTTATCGAAGAATTAGCTGTTCAGTACGAAGGCAAAGTGAATATTGGCAAAGTGAATGTGGATGTGAATCCTAATTTAAGCATGAATTTTGGTATCACTTCAATTCCTGCTATCCTTTTTGTAAAAGGAGGAGAAGTAGTAGATAAGCAAATTGGTGCAGTTCCAAAGGCTGTTTTAGACAAGAAGATCCAATCTCATATGTAATTGAAATAACGACTTTATTGAAATCCTGCTCCTTCAAACGAGTGGGATTTTTTATGTATCCTAATCAAAAAAATAACAATAATTTAATTACCTTCCTTTCCTAAATTAACTCCATGGATAGATTCCAAGGCCTAATTGGCATTGTATTGATTTTAATGATTGCTTTTTTGTTTTCTAACAATAAAAAAAACATCAATTATCGCTTAGTATTGAGTGGCTTAGCGCTTCAGTTAACCATTGGTATTTTGATCTTAAAAATACCTGCCATTACTAAGTTTTTTCAGATTTTAGGTAAAGGGATGGGGAAAATCGAGGAATTTGCACGTCAAGGTGCGGCATTTGTATATGGTGGGGTTGCCGCGATGGGGCCTGCTGGCGCAACTGATTTTACCAATGGTGGATTTGTGTTTGCTTTCAACGTGACAGCGACAATTATATTAGTATGTGTTTTAGTGGCCTTATTCTATCATTTTGGCATTATGCAACGCATTATATCGGTGATTGCAAAGGCAATGAATTTTATTATGCGTGTGAGTGGCGCAGAAGCATTAAGCAATGTAGCTAGTGCATTTGTTGGACAAGTAGAAGCGCAAGTGATGATTCGTCCCTATTTACCGACCATGACCAAAAGTGAAATTTTAGCAAGCATGAGTGGCAGCTTGGCTTGTATTGCTGGTGGTATACTTGTGGTTTATGCCAATATGGGTGCACAAGCTGGAATGGACTTAGCACCAAAATTAATTACTGCAAGTTTGATGGCCGCGCCCGGTGCCTTGGTCATTGCAAAAATATTATTTCCTGAGACAGAAGCTTCTCAAACCATGGGAAAAGTCACTTTAGAAGTCAAGAGTCAATATAGTAACACCATCGACGCCATTACACATGGAGCTGGAGATGGATTTAAAATTGCCATGAACGTGATTGCCATGTTGATTGGATTTATTGCATTAATCGCATTGGTTGACTGGAGCTTATTAAAAATTGGCCATCTTTTTAGCTCCAATCTAGATTTAAGCTTGAACTTTATTTTTAGCAAATTATTTTATCCAATGGCTTGGGCCATGGGGATCCCAAGTGTAGATGTACAGAATGCAGCAACCTTACTTGGTCAAAAATTAACCATCAATGAATTTGTTGCGTTTAAAAGTTTAACTAGCAAAGTGATCCCAATTGTAACAGAGAAAGGTTTGTTGATTGTGAGTATCGCAATTTGTGGTTTTGCCAATTTCAGCAGTGTAGGTATGCTAATTGGTGGCATTGGAGAATTAGCACCGTCCCGTCGTAAAGACCTTGCTGAATTAGGCCTTAAAGCCCTGTTAGCTGGAACCTTAGCTTCTTATTTGTCTGCAAGTATTGCTGGTATTTTAATTGGGTAAGATTTGTTTACCGTTAGTAGAATCAAGGTTAAAGCTTAGCTTAAATATTGATAAAGAGTTTAAACATAAGATGGTAATCAAGCCCTTATTAAGTAACTTTGTGGCTTAATTTCATCGTTTATGAATAAGGCTCAAATTCAAGTGTTGGTGGATGCTCAAGAAGACCTTACATTAAAAGCAATCGGTCAAAAAATCTTACAAAACGAACGCATCAGTTTTGAAGATGGTGTTGCCTTGTTCGAAAAATCATCCCTCCCCTATGTAGGTGCTTTAGCCAACTGGAAAAGAAATGAATTGCATGGTGACCTTACTTATTTCAATCGCAATTTTCATATCGAACCTACCAATGTTTGTGTTTTCTCTTGTAAGTTTTGTTCTTATTCAAAATTATATGCCCATAAAGAGGAAGGATGGGAATTAACGATAGACCAAATGATGGATATCGTGAAATCTTATGATGGCAAACCAGTGACTGAAGTACATATTGTGGGTGGAGTGCATCCTAAATTAACTTTAGCATTTTTCTTGGATTTAATGCGCGCAATCAAAGCACATCGTCCCGAATTACATATCAAAGCATTTACACCAGTTGAATTGGATTATATGTTCCGTAAAGCAAAAGTTACGATTAAAGAAGGAATGCGTTTGGCGCATGAAGCAGGATTGGATTCTTTGCCTGGTGGTGGTGCAGAAATTTTTCATCCGGATATTCGTACCATTATTTGTGATGATAAAGTAGATGCGAATGGCTGGTTGGAAATTCACCAAACTGCACATGAAATTGGCATGCATAGCAATGCAACATTATTATATGGCCATATCGAAAAATACGAACACCGTATAGATCATATGGAACGCCTTAGACAATTACAAGATCAAACAAAAGGATTCAATACATTTATTCCACTTAAGTTTCGCAATAAGGACAATGCAATGCATGATGTGCCAGAATCCACCATGCTGGAAGATTTAAAAATGTATGCTATCTCGAGATTATACTTGGATAATTTCCCGCATGTCAAAGCTTACTGGCCCATGTTAGGTCGTCAAGTAGCTCAATTGACATTGAGTTATGGCGTGAATGATATTGATGGAACGATTGACGATACCACTAAGATTTATTCCATGGCTGGTAGCGAAGAACAAAATCCAGCGATGACGACTTTGGAATTGGTAAGACTTATCAAACAAGCAAAAAGAACACCAATCGAAAGAGGTACTTTATACAATGTAATTCAAGATTTTAGTTTGATAGACGAAGCAGCAATAGAAGCTTAATTTGATACTTTATCGAAATTCAATTTTGATAAAGTTTAAATGCTAATTCTAAATTAACATTCTGCTAATCCAATTGGAATCTGCATGGCCAATCCACCGTCTGCAGTCTCTTTGTATTTTACATTCATATCCAATGCAGTTTGCCACATGGTGTGTATTACTTTGTCTAAACTTACCAAGGCATAATCTGGTTTACTTTGCAATGCCAATTGCGCTGCTGTAATGGCTTTGATCGCACCCATCGTATTGCGTTCAATACATGGAATCTGCACCAATCCACCCACTGGATCACAGGTTAATCCTAAATGATGTTCCATAGCAATTTCGCCAGCCATTAAAACTTGTCGTTGGTTACCACCTAATAATTCTGTCAATCCTGCTGCAGCCATCGCAGAAGAAACGCCAATCTCGGCCTGACATCCACCCATTGCTGCAGAAATTGTCGCACCGTTTTTAAATAAAATACCAATCGCATTCGCAGTCAATAAAAAACGATGAATGTCTTGTTGACTTCTTTTATTACAAAAATTAATCGCGTACATTAAAACTGCAGGAATCACACCGGCAGCACCATTGGTGGGTGCAGTCACTACCCTACCAAAACTTGCATTCTCTTCGTTCACGGCCAATGCAAAACAACTTACCCAATCTAGTATATAAGAAAAGTCACCTCCACCAATTTGTATTTTTTGCATCCACTGCTCAATATTTTTTGTTACCTCATCGTTTACTACAAGATTACTTTCTGTATTGGATTGATTTGCTTGAATTTCTTTCTTTAATAATTTAGCATTCAAATCATGCGCTCTTCTGTGTACTTGTAATCCACCTGGCAAAATACCTTCTGCATGCACCCCTTTATAAATACAATCCAACATCGTCTTCCATAAACGATCCAGGCCTTCCTCTAATGCTTGCTCCGTGTGTAATTGTTTTTCATTTTCTTTTACAATATCAGAAATAGGCAAACCTGTTTTGATACACCAATGAATTAAATCATTGGTTGAAAAAAAATTAAATGGAACTTCGATATTGGTTTCCTTTTTATCTTCTATTAAATGCCCCAGCTCTAAGCCATCTTCTGATGCTTCTGTTTCTATAAATCCACCTCCAACCGAATAATAAGTATAGGTTTTTACCGCATCTTTTAATTCAACCACAAATTGCATGGCATTGGGATGGTAGGGCAAACTTTTATCCTTTAAAAAAACTAAATGATTGTTGTAATCAAATTGAATTGAATGTGCTCCATCTAATAAAATGGTTTGTTGTTCTTTAATAGCTTGTACTTTTTGCGCAATCAACCGCGTATCTGTTGTAACAGGATCTTCGCCCTGTAAGCCCATTAAAATAGCCGTATCTGTTCCGTGTCCCTTTCCTGTTTTAGCCAAAGAACCATAAAGGTAGACATGTAATGCATTGATGTTTTTGATATCAGATACCGCACTAACCCTTTTGATCATATGCTTTGCCGCCAACCAAGGCCCTAGTGTATGTGAGCTTGAAGGTCCTACACCAATTTTAAACATATCAAACACAGAGATGAACTTTTCCATAAGTAAAACAAATTTAAGTGAGTTTACAGTAGATATACACAATTAGGGCATAATTTAATGCTAAATGCAAGGTAAAAAGGATGGCTGTTTGGTAATAATTTGCGAAATTCGAGTTACAAATAATACTCCATGGAATTATCTTCTCTTTTAAACAGATTTA
>Ga0114967_10002948_pt1 | contig 14101 bp, 14 predicted proteins | sample M_130628_MF_Meta_FD_92639 | JGI IMG/M metagenome (GOLD analysis project Ga0114967, IMG submission 92639) | Freshwater microbial communities from Lake Montjoie, Canada to study carbon cycling - M_130628_MF_MetaG | ecosystem: Environmental > Aquatic > Freshwater > Lake | place: Lake Montjoie... | reverse complement strand
GAATCTTGGTTAATGGACGTGGAAGGAATTGACCAAGTGGAAGCTAACGGCTGGTCAAAATGGATTCGCCAATGGACTGGGGAAGAAAATCGTCACGGAGATTTGTTAAGTAAATACCTCTATTTGTCGGGTCGAGTAAACATGCGTGAAGTAGAAATGACGACGCAACATTTGATAAATGATGGTTTTGATATTGGTACCGGAAGAGATCCCTACAAGAACTTTGTGTATACTAGTTTTCAAGAATTAGCGACCTATGTTTCTCATAACCGTGTGGCACAATTAGCAAAATCTTATGGTGATAATAAATTATCTAAAATTTGTAAAATGATTGCCGGTGATGAAATGCGTCACCACCATGCTTATAGTGAATTTGTAAATCGTATTTTCCAAGTAGATCCAAGTGAAATGATGCTTGCATTTCAATATATGATGAAACAAAAAATCGTGATGCCAGCACAATTTTTAAGAGAATCAGGTGAGAAAATAAGCTCTGCCTTTGAACATTTTTCTGATTCAGCTCAAAGAATTGGAGTTTATACCGCTTCCGATTATGTGGATATAATGCAAAAATTAATTGATAAATGGGAAATTGATAAAATTTCAAATTTAACTGACGATGCCGAAAAAGCCCGTGATTATTTGATGAAACTTCCTTCTAGAATGGCTAAAATATCTGAAAGATTAATCATTCCTCAAGAATCTCAAGTTTTTAAATGGGTGGAACCAGCAAGAATATAATAAAATAACTTAGTATACTAAATGTTGGATTTTGAAGTAACTCTTTAAGATTCAACATTTTTTTTAAAATATAATTTTATGACACCGCAAAATCTAATAAACGATACCATTGCATATGTAAAAAAAGAGCTTGAAAATGCAGAAGGCGGTCACGATTGGTTTCATATAGAACGCGTTTATAAAAATGCTTTGCTTATCGCAAATGGAGAAAATTGCGATATTTTAATAGTGCAATTGGGGGCTTTACTTCACGATATTGCCGATAGTAAATTTCATGATGGTGATGAAACTGTGGGCCCTAAAAAAGCTCGATTATTTTTAGAAAGTAAAAATGTCCCTGAAAATACGATTGTTCCCGTTATCAATATTATTGAAAATATATCCTTCAAAGGCGGTCATGAAACCAAAAAATTCAGTTCTTTAGAATTAGATATTGTTCAAGATGCAGATCGTTTAGATGCTATTGGAGCCATCGGGATTGCAAGAACTTTCAACTACGGAGGATTTAAAAATAGAGCTATTTACAACCCTAAAATAAACCCAAATCTTCACATGAGTAAAGAAGAATATAAAAATTCAGAGGCCCCAACAATTAATCATTTCTATGAAAAATTGTTGCTTTTGAAAGATAAAATGAACACCAAAACAGGCAAAGAAATTGCAGCACAACGGCACGAGTTCATGGAGTTGTTTTTAAACCAATTTTATGATGAGTGGAACGGTGAAAAATAAATTATTCTCCTTTAAAATCAGGTTTTCTTTTTTCTAAAAAAGCAGTAGTTCCTTCTTTAAAATCTGCGGTTGCAAAACATTTTCCAAAAGCGGCAATTTCGGTTTTATACCCATTTACCCCTTCTTTAAAATTAGCATTAATTGCTTTTATCGCTTGGCTTATTGCTACCGGTGAATTTCTTGCTATTTTTTGTCCAATGCCATTACAGAATTCTAGAAGTTCTGATTGTGGTACAACATAATTTACTAAACCGTACGCTTTTGCTTCATCCGCAGTTAACATTCCCGCAGACATAATCATTTCCATTGCCTTTCCTTTTCCAACTAATTGTGGCAATCTTTGTGTGCCTCCGTACCCTGGAATTACGCCAAGTGAAACTTCAGGCAATCCCATTTTTGCATTTTCAGAAGCCACTCTAAAATGACAAGACATAGCTAATTCTAATCCTCCGCCCAAGGCAAATCCATTTATTGCGGCTATTACGGGCGTAGCTAAATTTTCGATAAAATCAAATAATCCTGTTTGTCCTTGCAAAGCCAAATCAGCTCCTTCGGATTCAGAAAAATTAGCAAATTCAGAAATGTCAGCGCCCGCAACAAATGCTTTATCGCCACTTCCCGTTAGAATTATTACTCGAATTTCTTTATTATTTTCTAATATTTTAAAGGCTTCGTGTAATTCTAAAATGGTTGCTTTATTTAATGCGTTCAACTTTGTAGGTCGATTGATAGTTACCGTTGCGCTGTTTTTTTCTTGAAAAACTAAGATATTTTCGTAGTTCATTTTGCTGATTTTATGAATTAATTATTGGTAAAGAAACCGTAAAAGTTGCCCCTTCGCCCTGTTCTGTTTCAAATGTAATTGATCCTTTATAATTTTCAATAATATTTTTAATAATTCCTAACCCTAATCCCATTCCGCTATTTTTGGTGGTGAATTTAGGTTCAAATATTCGATCTATATTTTCGGTTTCAATGCCAATTCCATTGTCTTTTACCAAAATAAGAACGTTGTTTTCTTCTTTTTTTACCGATACCAAAATAGTTTTTTCTGTTTGATTTTCTGGTATTGATTGGATCGCATTTTTAACTAAATTAGTAATCACACGGATCAATTGCGCGCGATCCATTTTAGAAATAATTTTCTTTTCTTCGCTTTCAAAAACGATATAATCTTCATTGAAAATATCCAATGTCAACTCAACCACATTCACCACATTTAAGGTTTCGTTTTGTTGCGCTGGCATCGATGCAAAATTAGAAAATGCTGATGCAACCGAACTCATGGTGTCAATTTGCTGAATTAAAGTCTTTGAATAATCGTTCAATTTTTGTTTTAAATCTGGGTCGTTGGGATCAAATTTTCGTTGGAAACTTTGCACCGTTAATCGCATTGGCGTAAGCGGATTTTTAATTTCGTGCGCCACTTGTTTTGCCATTTCTCGCCACGCTTCTTCTCTTTCGCTTTGTGCTAATTTTATGGCACTTTCTTCTAATTCATCGACCATTCCATTGTAAGCACGAATTAACAAATTGATTTCTTTGCTATTTGCTTCCAATACAATTTTCTCGTTTTTCTGATCCAAACTTGTGTCACGTAATTTGTCGGAAATTGTTTTTAAAGACTTCGTGATATAGGTTGAAAGGAAATAGGCAACTCCAAAAGCAATAACCAACATAAACGCATAAACTTGTCCTAATTTTATCAAGAAATTTTGAAGTTCTGCTTCATAAAAACTATCGTCTTCCACATACGGAATGTTTAAAATTCCAAGCGGTTTAAACTTTTCATCTTTAATAATACTAAAGGAAGAACGGTTTTTAACTCCGTCGATGTTTTTAATGTCAACGTATCTTTTTTCAATGGAAGATTGAACCAATTTTAAAATGTACTTCGGAATTGGAGGCGCTACGGGATCAACAGAAAAAGAAGCTTTTGAGGATTTTAATAGTTTTCCATCCAACCCAAAAATATTGATTTCTAAACCATGAATTTGTGATAATTCATGGATTTTATCTTTAAAAATCAAGTCTAAATTATTGGCTGAAAGCGGATACGTTGTATTGGCGAGAACATAATTTATATGTTCGTTTATCGCCGTTTCCTTTCGTTCCAATCGCTCTTGATGGTAAACTTTGGATTCGTTTTTAAATTGAATTATTGAAATAGAAGCCATTAATATTGAAGCTATCAAAACCAATACAATCATCGATAGGAAAATCCTAGTTCTAAGGGAAAGCATTGACATTTTGAAATTAGCCGCCATAATTTAAGACTTGTTTTTCTCTCTAATTCGTTTGTACATTTTAAATCCTAACATTATTATTATTGAAAAAAGAAAGATTCCAACAACCCCGTAAATCCAGTTGAAAGCATTTTTTAATACAACTAAAAAAACAACCGCAAACAAAATTATGGTTGCCCCTTCATTCCACAAACGCATAAAATTGGAGGAGTATTTCACTTCATTTTTTTGTAATTCTTTATAAATACAGTGGCACTTAATATGGTATAAATACAATAAAAAAACAAATCCTAATTTCACATGCATCCAGGGCATTAGCAACCACGCTTTTCCAATAGCCGTAAAAAATAGCATCCAAAAAGCAAAAATACTTGCTAAAATAGCACTTGGCCAAGTGATAATATACCACAACCGGTACGTCATTATCTTATATTGATTTTGCAATATTTCCTTTTCAGGCGATGGTTTGTCGTTGGCTTCAATTTGGTAAACAAAAAGTCGGACAATATAAAAAAGCCCTGCAAACCAAGTGATTACAAAGATAAGATGAAGCGATTTTAGGTAGTTATAGTATTCCATATTTTTATAAATTAGCCCCGAATTCACAAATTCAAATTAAATAATTCGTGAATTCGTGGCAAAAAGTTTGTTACTTTGCCCAATTCTCAATCCAATTGGCAACCGTTTGACACCATTCGTCGCCATCGTTCATACAAGGAATTACCATAAAATTTTCACCGCCGTTTTCTTTGAATTCATGACTGGCTTCCATTGCAATTTCTTCTAACGTTTCCAAGCAATCCGATACAAATGCCGGAGTAACCACCGCTAAATTCTTAATTCCTTTTTTTGGCATTTTGTTCACTTCCACATCGGTGTAAGGTGTCAACCATTTGTCCCCCGCCAATCTCGATTGGAAGGTTTGGCTGTATTTCCCTTCTGGAATTCCTAGATATTTTACCACCTGTTTTGTGGTTTCATAACATTGGTGGCGGTAACAAAATTCGTGCGCTGGTGAAGGTGTGTTGCAACAAGACCCGTCAATTTTACAATGTGATTTTGTGATGTCCGTTTTACGAATATGACGCTCTGGGATTCCGTGATACGAAAACAATAAATGATCGTATTCAAACCCGTCCAAATGCTTTTTTATTGAATGTGATAAACTTGAAATGTAATCTGGTTTATTGAAAAACGCAGGGACAATTGTAAATTTCATCTCAGGAAAATACTTTTTTCTATGCTCTTCAGCCAATTCTAAAATGGTTGTTGTAGAAGCCATGGCGTGTTGCGGATACAAAGGAAATAACATTACTTCGTCAACGCCTTTGTCTTTCAATTCTTGCAATCCTTTTAAAATGGACATTTTTCCATAACGCATTGCCAATCCAACGGGAATGGAAGACAATTGCTGCACTTTTTTCTGCATTCTTTGCGAAATTACAACTAAAGGAGACCCTTCTTCCCACCAAATTTTAGCATAAGCAGCCGCTGATTTTTTAGGTCTTGTTTGTAAAATAATTCCTCGTACCAATAAAGCACGAAGCAAAAATGGCACATCAATTACATATTTATCCATTAAAAACTCATCCAAATAAGGCTTAACATCTTTTGGAGTAGGACTTTCTGGAGAACCTAAATTGACTAATAATACACCTTTCATATTTTATATATTTTTTTAAAAAGTAAATTTTATTTACTTTTTATTATTACGAATTACTAATTATTTAAATTATGTGTTGGGGTTAATTGCCATCAAATATTTTTTTGGCGTCGTTGCAAATTTCTTTTTGAAAGCCGCTATAAAATGACTTCCTGTGCTGTAACCAATTTTCAAACCTACTTCATTTACATTATAGGAGCCACTGTCTAATAATTTTCGGGCGCAATCCATTTTGTAATCAAAAAGGAAGCCATAAACGGTATCGCCATAAATTTGTTTGAAACCCATTTTTAATTTCTTCAAATTTAATCCTACTTGGTCTGCTAATTCTTGTAAACCTGGCGGTTCGGCCATATTTGCAATTACAATTTCCTTCGCTTTTTTAATTTTCATGACATTTTCTTCGTCAATTAAAAACGGACATTGTTCCGCATCTGGATCTTCGGAACGATTGAAATACAAACTCAATAATTCGTATCCTTTTCCTTTATAATAGAGGTTTTTAATATTTGGATGTAAATTATAATGGAACAATTGGCTCAATACAATTGCCATTGAAGGGCTTATATCACTTTCGTTGTAATATTTTTTATCCTGATTTTCACCACTCAAAAAAGGAATATAACTGGCTTCAGTAGAAAATAATGCATGGAATTTTTTGATAGAAATTATCACAGAAATCACCCAAGTTTGCGGTTCTAATATTAAATTTAATGGCAATTCTTTCTGAGGATTATAAAGCAAAAGCGCTTTTTCTTCCTTTAAATCCAAAGTATAATTTCCTTGATTAAAAATAAATTTTGCATTCCCTTTGATTCCAAAATGAAATTGAATAAGCCCTTGATTGATTTGCTTTTCAACTTGAAATGTTTCATTTTCATCGTTTTGAAAGCGAATTAAGATAAAATCATCTTCAATTTTTATTACTTCTTGAGAACCCATAGCGATATTTTTTTTATTTAAAAAATACAATTTTTTAACTTATTTATTTAGAATGTATCTAAATAGATTGACTTTAAACGATATATTCCAGTGCAAAAATAGAAATATAAATACAAAAATAACGATTTAAACTCAGAAATTCTCGTAGCGACACAAATAGTCCTTTAAGCGTTGTTTTTATAAAAACTATAGCTATAATTTTGCCAAACTTTATGGAAAGTGCATTTATGAAAAACAATCAATCGAAACAGCTCTATTTTTATTCTGTAGGATTAAGCTATAAAAAAGCCGATGCCGAAATCAGAGGAAAATTTAGTTTGGATTCTGTAGCCAAAACTCGTTTGCTAAAACAAGCAAATTTGGAAGGTATTGAGAGTTTAATTGTGACTTCAACTTGCAATAGAACCGAAGTTTACGGTTTTGCTGAACACCCATTCCAACTGATAAAACTGATTTGCGAAAACAGCCAAGGAACAGTTGAAGGGTTTCAAGAATTTGGTTTCATTTATAAAGGACAAGAAGCTATAAATCATATTTTTCAAGTGGGAACTGGCTTAGACAGTCAAATTCTTGGTGATTTTGAAATCATAAGCCAATTAAAATTGAGCTTTGCCGAATCTAGAAAATTAGGATTAATAAATACCTATTTAGATCGATTGATAAATGCCGTAATTCAAGCGAGTAAAAAAATCAAAACCGATACCGAAATTAGCTCAGGAGCAACTTCCGTTTCATTTGCATCGGTTCAATATATTATCAAAAATGTAGAAGATATTGGAAACAAAAATATCTTGCTTTTTGGTACAGGAAAAATCGGGAGAAATACCTGTGAGAATTTGGTTAAACATACCAAAAACGAACAAATTACACTGATCAATAGAACAAAAGATAAGGCTGAAAAACTGGCTGGAAAATTGAATTTGATCGTTAAAGATTATGCCGAATTGCATTTAGAACTTCAAAAAGCCGATGTAGTTGTAGTAGCAACTGGCGCACAAAACCCTACAATCGACAAAGCTATTTTGAATCTTAAAAAGCCAATTTTAATCCTAGATTTATCGATTCCTAAAAACGTTCATGAAAATGTAACTGATTTAGAAGGGGTAACTTTAATTCATATGGATCATTTATCAGAAATGACAGACGATACTTTGGAAAGAAGAAAGCAACATGTTCCTGCTGCAGAAGCGATTATTGAAGATTTCAAAATGGAATTTAATATTTGGATGAATGGCAGAAAACATGCGCCAACTATTCACGCTCTAAAAGCAAAATTGAATGATATCGTTGAAAACGAACTGACCTATCATCGCAAGAAACTGGCTAATTTTGATGAAGAACAAGCCGAATTAATTAGCGCTAGAATTATTCAAAAAATCACTAATCATTTTGCTAGTCACCTAAAAGACGAAAACACTTCTGTTGATGAAAGCATCGAATTCATTGAAAAGGTTTTCCAAATTGGGCATCAATTACCCATAAAAAAAACTTCAGAAATAGAAGAAAAATATAAAATTACACTATCCTAAAATCTTTAAGTAAAGATTTCAAAACTACTTAATAATGGCTCAAAAAGTGATACGTATCGGAACTCGAGATAGTGAATTAGCACTTTGGCAAGCGCGCACAGTAGAAAAAAAATTAAACGATTTAGGTTATAAAACTGAAATTGTTGCGGTAAAATCTACAGGTGATATTATTTTAAACAAACCCTTATATGAATTAGGAATTACCGGGATTTTCACCAAAACCCTTGATATTGCTATGATCAATGGTCAAGTTGATATTGCCGTTCATTCCATGAAAGACGTTCCTACCGCATTACCTGAAGGAATTGTTCAAGCGGCAGTTTTAGAAAGAGCCAACGAAAAAGACCTATTAATTTATAAAACCAATTTAGATTTTCTATCTGAAGAAGGTACAATCGCTTCGGGAAGTTTGCGTCGTCAAGCACAATGGTTGCACAAATATCCAAATCACAAAGTGGTTGATTTGCGCGGAAACGTGAATTTGCGAATGCAAAAACTGAATGATAGTGATTGGAACGGAGCCCTATTTGCAGCAGCGGGATTAGAGAGAATAGGCCTCACCCCAACCCTCTCCAAAGGAGAGGGAGCAAAAATCGGATTAGATCACATTAATCTTGACTGGATGATTCCAGCACCCGCGCAAGGTGCAATGGTCGTTTTAGCAATGGCAAATGACGAATTTTGCTGGCAAGCAGTTTCCGAATTAAACGATTTGGAAACCGATATTTGCACCTATATAGAAAGACAATTTTTAAGAACATTAGAAGGTGGATGTACCGCGCCAATTGGAGCAATTGCAAAATTTACCGAAGACACCATCGAATTTAAAGGCGCCCTTTTTTCCATTGATGGAACGCAAAAAATGGAAGTTGAAAAAGTAGTTCCAATCGAGCTATGGAAGAAAATCGGCTTTGAATTGGCAAAAGAAATTTTAAGTAATGGCGGTGAAGAATTGATGACTAACATTAAAGAATCTCTGAAAAAAGATGAGTAGCTTGGTTCCTATATTATCTACAAAAGTGCTTTCTCCATCTCAAAGAGAAACGTTAGTAAACGCCTATTTTTCAGTTATTGAAGAAGATTTTATAGCTACAAAAAATCAAAATTTTGACCTTACTGAAATCAATTCCAACTTAATTTTTACCAGTCAAAATGCGGCTCAAAGTGTTTTGCTTCATCCAAAATGTCAAGAATTAAAATCGAAAAATGTTTTTTGTGTTGGAATAAAAACAAAAGCTTTATTAGAAGAAAACGGATTTAATGTTATCGTTTACGTTGATTACGCAGCTGATTTAGCTGAAATCATCACGTTGATTTATGCTAATGAAAGTTATACCTTTTTTAGTGGGAATTTGCGAAAAGAAACTTTGCCAAAAGCATTAAAAGAAGCGAAAATAAAATTTAATGAGATTCAGGTTTATGAAACCTCCTTGACGCCAAAAAAAGTTAAAGAAGCGGTAGAAGCTATTTTGTTTTTTAGTCCGTCGGGAGTGGAAAGTTATTTGAAAGAAAATACTATAAAAAAAGAGCTTTGCTTTTGCATTGGCGAAACTACCGCGGCAGCTTTGCCAAATACAGTAAAAAATACAATCGTTGCAAATCAACCTTCCATTGAAGAAGTGATTGAGGATGCAATTGCAGAATTTAAATAATATATACCTGACAGGTTTTGAAAACCTGTCAGGTTTAAACTAACAAAAAATGATAAAGAACGACCTATTTTTAAAAGCACTACGAGGAGAAACAGTGGAGCGCCCTCCGGTTTGGATGATGCGTCAAGCAGGAAGATATTTGCCAGAATTCATCGCGTTACGTGACAAATATGATTTTTTCACGCGTTGTCAAACTCCAGAATTAGCGGCTGAAATTACCGTTCAACCCATTCGTAGAATTGCTCCAGACGCAGCTATTTTATTCTCGGATATTTTGGTTGTTCCTCAAGCAATGGGAATTGAAGTATTGATGAAAGAGAACATTGGGCCATTTTTACCAAACCCAATTCGTACCATTCAAGATGTCGAAAAAGTGATTGTTCCTAATATTCATGAAACTTTAGGCTACGTGATGGAGGCTATTAAATTGACCAAAGAAATGTTGAACGATGAAGTTCCATTAATTGGTTTTGCCGGTTCGCCTTGGACGATTTTTTGTTATGCAGTGGAAGGAAAAGGCTCAAAAAGTTTTGATACTGCCAAAGGATTTTGTTTCTCCAATCCAGTTGCAGCACACGTATTATTACAAAAAATCACCGATACAACTATTTTATATTTGAAAGAAAAAGTAAAAGCAGGGGTTGATGCCGTTCAGATTTTCGATTCTTGGGGCGGAATGCTTTCGCCAGTTGATTATCAAGAATTCTCTTGGAAATACATCAACCAAATTGTAGAAGCTTTAGCAGATGACGCACCCGTAATTGTTTTTGGAAAAGGATGTTGGTTTGCGTTGGGAGAAATGGGGAAAAGTAGGGCTTCCGCATTGGGTGTGGATTGGACGTGTTCGCCAAGAAACGCAAGATATTTATCAGGTGGAAACATCACATTGCAAGGAAATTTTGATCCAAGTCGTTTGCTTTCGCCAATTCCAGTTATCAAGAAAATGGTTCACCAAATGATTGATGAATTCGGAAAAGACAAATACATAGTTAATTTAGGCCACGGAATTTTACCAAATATTCCTGTAGATCACGCGAAAGCATTTGTGGATGCGGTGAAGGAGTATGGGAAATAAGCTGATAGCAGACAGCTGTTAGCTAAAAGCTTAAAAAATGAAAAATAAATTCTATCAATACATACAAAACCTTCAAGACCAAATCTGCTCAGGATTAGAGGCTTGCGATGGTGTTGCTAAATTCCGAGAAGACATTTGGACTCGAGTCGTAGACGAACAGGGCGAAGCCAAACGACCAGAAGGAGGTGGTGGAAGAACACGCGTTATAGAAAACGGAGCGGTTTTCGAAAAAGGCGGTGTGAATATTTCAGCAGTACACGGAAAATTACCGGAAGCCATGCAGAAAATGTTTGGAGTTGGTGAAGCTGATTTTTTTGCTTGTGGATTGAGTTTGGTAATCCATCCTAAAAATCCAATGGTTCCAACAGTGCATGCCAATTGGCGCTATTTTGAAATGTATGACGATAACGGAAACGTGATTCAGCAATGGTTTGGCGGCGGTCAAGATTTAACGCCTTATTATCTGTTTGAAGAAGATGCAATACATTTTCATCAAACCTGTAAAACGGCCTGCGACAAACACTCCCGAAGCTTTGGGACAGATTTTTATCCAAAATATAAAAAACAATGTGACGACTATTTCTGGAATGCACATCGTAACGAAGCCCGCGGAATTGGAGGGTTATTTTTCGATTATTGCAAAGAAAATGAGGATATGTCAATGGAAGATTGGTACAATTTTGTAACCGAAGTGGGAAATAGTTTTCTAGAAGCCTATGTTCCAATTGTTGAAAAAAGAAAGAATTTGCCTTACACTTCAACACAAAGAACGTGGCAAGAAATCCGTCGTGGAAGATATGTCGAATTTAATTTGGTTCACGACAAAGGCACGCTCTTTGGCTTAAAAACTAATGGCAGAATCGAAAGTATTTTGATGAGTTTGCCACCACACGTTCAGTGGGTTTACGACCATCATCCTGAAAAAGGAAGCGAAGAAAAAAAATTAATTGAGGTATTAGAAAATCCTAGAAATTGGCTATCAGCTTTTAGCTATTAGCCGTCAGCTATTACTAGATAATAATTAATATATTGCAATAAGAATAAGTCTATAACTAAACGCCAAAAAAATGAGAGATTATAAAAAATATTTAGTTTGGGAAAAATCACATCAGTTAACACTTGATGTTTATCGAAATACAACTTCATTCCCAAAAGAGGAACTGTTTGGATTAATTAGTCAGATAAAAAGGTCTTCAAGTTCAATCCCAACGAATATTGCTGAGGGATGTGGAAGAAATTCCGACAAAGATTTTTGTAGATTTCTTTATATTGCTTTTGGTTCTGCTAACGAATTAGAATATCAAATAATATTAAGCATTGACTTAGATTTTATTAAAAATGAAAATGGTCAAAAATTATTATTTCAAGTTGAAGAAGTAAAAAAAATGCTAAACGGATTAATAACAAAGCTAAACGCATCAGCTAATTGCTGAAAGCTAAAGGCTAAAAAGCTAAAAAATATGTTTCCACTACAAAGAGGCCGTAGATTACGCGTGAACGAGAGTATTCGTTCATTAGTTCGCGAAACTACATTAAGCCCATCCGATTTTATGTTTCCAATGTTCATTGCAGAAGGAGAAAACGTAAAAATTGAAATTCCATCTATGGTTGGAATTTACCGTCGTTCAATCGATTTAACAGTTGAAGAAGTCAAAGAATTATTTGCTTTAGGAATTCGCGCTGTAAACATTTACGTAAAAGTCGACGAATCTCTAAAAGACAACACTGGAAAAGAAGCTTGGAACCCAAACGGATTGATGCAACGCGCCATCAAAGCCATCAAAGCCGCTTGTCCAGAAATGATTGTAATGCCTGATGTGGCATTGGATCCGTATTCTATTTATGGTCACGATGGGATTATTTCTAACGGCGATATTGAAAACGATTCTACCAACGACGCCTTAGTAAAAATGGCAGTTTCTCACGCGCAAGCGGGAGCAGATTTTGTAGCACCTAGCGACATGATGGACGGTCGCGTTTTGCGTTTGCGCCAAGGATTGGATGCAGCAGGATTTCAAAATGTGGGAATTATGAGTTATTCGGCAAAATATGCTTCAGCATTTTACGGGCCTTTTCGTGATGCTTTAGACAGTGCGCCTGTTGATAATGCGGACATTCCCAAAGACAAAAAAACCTACCAAATGGATTATGCCAATCGCATCGAAGCCATCAAAGAAGCCCTAATGGACGTTGAAGAAGGTGCCGATATGGTGATGGTAAAACCAGGAATTGCCTATTTAGACATTGTTCGCGAAGTGAAAAATGCGGTGAATGTTCCCGTAACTGTTTTCCATGTTTCGGGCGAATATGCTATGATTAAAGCTGCGTCTGAAAGAGGTTGGCTTGATCACGACAAAATCATGATGGAACAATTAATGTGTATCAAAAGAGCCGGGGCAAGTTTAATTTCGACCTATTTTGCCAAAGAAGCAGCTGTCATTTTAAACAAATAACAATGAAAAAAGTAGCCTTATTAGTTTGTCTAATTTTTGTAATTTCTTGCAAAAAAGAAAGCGAAGCAACTTTTGGTCAGCCTAATCCTGACGAAGTTTCGCAAACTCCTGAGCAACTTGGAAAATCTATTTTTGAAGGAAAAGGAAATTGCGTTGCTTGTCATAGAATTGATGAAAAGCTAGTGGGACCAAGCATTCAAGAAATGGCTACAATTTACAAAACACAAAATGGCGATATGGTTTCCTTCCTAAAAGACGAGGCTAAACCAATAGTTGATCCTTCGCAATATGAAGTGATGAAAACCAATTTAGCGCTTACAAAAGAAATGTCCGAGCAAGAATTAAAAGGATTGGAAGCCTATATTTACAGCACTATTAAATAGTTTTTGGAGCTATTCCCGCTATCCGCTGTATCCACGCAAAAAAGCGTGGGATGCCGCTACTATCGGGGCTAAAAACCTATCGTTTTAATCAACCTTTATTTTAATTATTTACCTAAAATAATATCTCAACGATTTTATGTATATTCGTATAATTAGAATTTAAAAACCAAATAACCCACTTCCTAATGAAATTACTAAAAAAAATTGCACTTTGGACCGTCATTAGTCTGTCGTCATTAATTGTATTAGCCTATATTTTTAATGTCGATTATTTATTAAAAGCAATTCGAACGATCTATTTAAAAGGACATCAAACGGCCTTTTTAGAAGACTACAAAGAGTTTGATAACGACACCATTTCTAAAAGTACCATCGCTCAACCCTGGGCAATTCATAAAGATTACAATAAAGTTAAAGCGACTCCTGAATTAGAAAATCTACACAAAGAAGTCGGAACTGTTGCATATCTTATTATAAAAAACGATAGTATTTTACACGAAAGTTACTACGACGGTTTCGATAAAAACTCCAAATCCAATTCCTTCTCCATGGCCAAAAGTATTGTTTCGGCGGCGCTTGGAAAAGCCATAATGGAAGGTAAAATAAAAAATTTGGACCAATTGGTTTCCGATTTCTTCCCTGAATTTAAAGAAGGTAAATCGGCAACAATGACTGTTGGTGATTT
>Ga0114967_10002945_pt1 | contig 14109 bp, 23 predicted proteins | sample M_130628_MF_Meta_FD_92639 | JGI IMG/M metagenome (GOLD analysis project Ga0114967, IMG submission 92639) | Freshwater microbial communities from Lake Montjoie, Canada to study carbon cycling - M_130628_MF_MetaG | ecosystem: Environmental > Aquatic > Freshwater > Lake | place: Lake Montjoie... | reverse complement strand
GCACTTCACTAAAAAGCTTCGAACACCATATTGTACCGACTACAAGTTACGCTCTTGTCTGAGAATACTTATGAGATATTCTCGATCCTAGATCAAGTCGGTAGTTGATAGGGAACCTCTTACCCTATCGCTGTACTATAGATTTTTTGACCAAGTGTCCTACCACTAGTGCCCCGTTCGTACTTCCTTCTCCTGCATTCCTTAGGTGCGTTGTGAGGACGGTGAGGAGGTTTTTTTGAGGAAAGCAGAGGTATCGAACCCCATGCCCGAAGGCACGATACGCTTAGCAAGCGGTCTCAACTCCTAGTTGATTTACTTTCCCTTTGTAGGTAATATAGGAATCGAACCTATAACCTCTCACGTATCAGGCGAGTGCTCTAACCTATTGAGCTAATTACCTATTTTTGCTGGCCCGGTAGGACTCGAACCTACATAAGATGATTAACAGTCATCCGTAATAACCTTTATACGACAAGCCAATTTACTGTGGACCCTGTAGGAATCGAACCTACTCCTCTAGTTCTTCAGACTAGCGTACGCACCAGCTATACCAAAGGTCCAATTAAAATGATGGTGAGATACCCGTTTCGTCTCACTCTTGACTGCTTAATTCTAGTTTTACAGTGCACCGGCAGAGGGTTATAATTTCATTTGTTGTAATCAGAATTGTCGACATTCTTTCATACAGAAATTCATCATTTTGTGGGGCCTAGTGGACTCGAACCACTCCCAATTGGACGAGATTTACAGTCCCGCTGCCGTATCCGAACGACTTTTAGTCCCCAATTTTTGTACCTCGTAGTGGAATCGAACCACTGCCATTTGCATGTAAAACAAATACGCTTCCATTACGCCAACGAGGCAAATATACTTTTCTACGATTCCACTTCTTTCAGTCCAGTTAAAAAGTATTAAAACGGTCTCTCTTCGTACCCCCTGAAGGTAATGCTCCTTCTTCCCGATATTAAAAGTATCGTGCTTCACTTTAAAGCCTAGAGGGCAGGTTGCCGAAATTCTTGAAGGTGACACCTATTCAACATACTAAGTTCTTATGAACGGTTTTGCTTTTACACGGCCATCGGCTCCTTTTGTGCTGGTCGGGTAGAAAGGTGTCGAACCTTCCGCCTCTTGCTCCCAAAGCAAGCGTCGCACCTCGCGACTCCTACCCGTTTATTTGTTGGCTTACTAGGATTCGAACCTAGACTGAAACAGTCAAAGTGTTTTGTGCTAACCGTTACACTATAAGCCAATATTGAGGAAGACGTGGGACTCGAACCCACAACAGTGTTACCTGCTACGACTTTTCAAGAGTCGCTCCTGATCCAGCCGGATGTCTTCCTTTTTAACTTTATCCAATATGTCAATGAACTCTTTTGTCGAGTAGGTAGGATTCGAACCTACAATAGTACCATACTCGTAACTTCCGTTACTTCAGGGAATCGAACCCTTTCCTTAGCCTTATGGCCAAGTGCTTTACCAATTTACCACCACCCGTTATTCTTTACTCTTTTATAAAATTATAATTGCTATCGTAGGTAACCAAATTTTTCTATAAAAAAACCCGAATCTTTTTTGATCCGGGTTTCTTATTAGAATTTATATGTTATAATTTCTTATATCATATCCCGGTTTTGGTTGTTTTCGGTTCGTTATTATATGTAAAGCCAAACACAATATCTCCACATAACGAATCCGACCAAATATTATTGGCTCTGCTCGCTGTGCTAAGTTGTTGATGTATGTTTTGTGCTTGTATCATTTTATTTTTTGTGATTATAAATATATAATAGAGATAGAAAATTTAATTTGTTTTTAATCTCCACAATAATTAGAGTGAGTCGCATTTATAACTAAACCTAATGGGTTTGTATAAATACCACTATATGTTTGTTGACTACAATTAAAAATACCTTGAACTAAATACAAATCAGCGTTATAATATGGAATTGTTAAACCTATATTGGTATATAAATACACTCCAACTTGTATTACAGGAGAAGATGAATAGACTGTTAAATTACCACCTCCACAACATAGTGTCGATACAAAAGTATAAACTGTTGGGGCAGGAGTGCTAGTTATTCTTCTACTACCACCACTAGTTAAGTCAATAGGGTTACTATTCATTTCTTTTAGATACTTTTGCTTAACTTCCATTATGGGTAATCCAAGATTGTCTTGTCTTTTTACAAAATGCTGCCAAGAGCCTACTTCATGTATCATATTATTTTAAATATTATTGACAGTTTACAAATTGATTTATAGCTGTGACTACACCTAAATTATTAATAGAATACCCATCATTACTAAAACTTCCATCTTCAATAGGAAGACAGGTTCCAGTTCTGTATACTCCAAGAGGAGATGTGAATCGTGTAGTTAATCCTGGGGTTGTATAGAAAATAGTTCCAATTATTATTGAAGAAGAAGTTGTGTATACTGTTTCTACTCCATATCCACAACATTGTGAAAAATTAACTGTGTAAACTGTTGGTGCAGGAGTTGTTCTTATACTACCACCACCAGTTAAATCAATAGGACCATTATTCATTTCCTTTAGATACTTTTGCTTAACTTCCATTATAGGAAGTCCAAGGTTATCTTGCCTTTTTACAAAATGCTGCCAAGAGCCTACTTCGTGTATCATATTAATATTACAAATGTTTCTTAATAAATATTAAAGAAAAATTAAGTTACCGTTCTTTTGATTAATTTATCCTTTTATTAATTGTTTTTCTTTTGTAATCTTTGCTTCTAATTTATCTAACCTAGAATCTAGAGTTGATAGTATGTTTGTGTAGATTAAATCTACCCGATCAATTTCTTGATCAACCCTACGATTAACCATCTCATCGTTTTTTTGAATCCATTCTCGATGGCCTGTGATTGCTCTTTCAATTTCTTTTACTTTGCTTGCTGTCTTAAACGCTGCCACAACTACCCATACAAAGGTAACTGCACCAACACCTAAAACAAATGCTAAAATTTGTTCCATAGTTTTGTTTTTTTAAATTCAAAGAACGGTAATCTTAAAATTTGTAGTCAGGGAGGACTCGAACCTTAAAGCAACCTATATTTCAAGGATTCGGCAACCTCGCCTCATTACGCCACCTGACTAATTTCGCTGATATTAAAAACTATTCAATCCTTCTAAAAAGATATCAACTTGCTACTTACTCTATAATAGGCTCGCCTGTCCCTTTTCCATTATATTGTTACCTGAACCTTCTTCGGGTTGTTGATTGACCACTCCCGCTTACTCAAGTAGTTTTTATTTTTAATTACTTTACAGCTGTAGTGTCTACTGTTGTAGAATCTACTTGTACTGAATCAACTGCTACTGCTGTTGAATCTACTGTTGTTAATTTTGCTGAAGGTGTTACTTTGTTACAACCTACTGCTACTAAAGCCACTAAGGCTAATGTTAAAACTAATTTTTTCATTTTTCTTGTTTTATTATTAATACTTTAATATACGAAACTTATTCTGAGGAGCCAACTAATTCGTAAGTTTTTTCAAAAATATCTGGTTTGCATGGATATAATTCACCTTGTACTCCTTTAATAATGAAATCACCTGGTTGAGCATCCATTACACCTTCAAGTGTTCTAATTTGGGCAACATCTGCTTTTCCATCATCTTTTATACCTACAATCCCATAGTTATTGTCAGCGTCAGCAAATTGATATAACTCATCAAAACTTTCTTCTCCTAACCATTGAATTGCTTCAATTACAACTGGTTTCTTTCTATAGAATGCCATTAGAAACTTACTGTTGAAAGTACTTTAATAATTGTAGTTTCTGGATCAAAATCTTTATCTAATTTTTTTGCAACTAGTAAATCAATTGATGTTCCATTCTTTTGTTCAACCCATAATTCTTTTACAAATGTTGTTGAATTGATTTCATTTGTATCCTTATCTCTTTTGATTGTGAATACTGCTACGTGTACTTGTTTTGGTGTCATGTTATTTGAATTTTGATTTGAAAAATTAATTGTTGAATTTCCTGATAATGTTAATCCTGAATAACCATCAGCTATTGTGTTGATAGATGTTCCTGAATGTCCTAATGTTGTTCCTGTTGATATTGTTCCTATTGTTCCTGAATAATATCCTGTGTTTGTTTCATTCATAATTTTATTTGTTATGATTATCTAATACTTTTGTTACTTCTGTTACTACATGTTCCCATGTTACTGGTCCTGTTTCGTCTGCATAAGGAGCTGGATCTTTTCTTCCTAATTTAATAAATGCTTCTACTCTTTCAACTGATGAAGCTGATTTATAATCTGAGAACCATTCTTTTTTATTATCCCAATATTTTACTCCATCTTTTGTGTAAGTATTTTCAATATCTAACAATATTGGTTTATAAGAAGTATTAGTTCTTGAATAAACTTCATCAAAATCTAATCCTAACTCTTTACATAATACTTCTCCATCTTGAAGAATAGTAAATTTATCTCCTTCTAAGTAAGGTGTAAAATAGCCTACTCTTTCTGCTTCCCAGTTTCCAATTCTAAAAGCTGCATCATCTGCATCTCTAAATTCTTGTCTACAGTCAGGATAAATCGCATGATCACCTGCGTGAATACCTAAAGCAATATCACAATTCTCTCCTGTACGATTTGCAACTGATAAAGCTACTGCTTGAGTAATAGAAGCAAATATTTTGTTTCTGTTAGGAACAACTGTTGCTTTCATATTATCTTCTGCGTAATGACCTTCAGGTACTTCTTCACCTCCTGTTACTAAAGCTGAATCTAGTAAATCAACTAATCCGTTTAATTGGATTTGACGGTACTTAACCATTCCAAAGTTTAGTTTTCCCTCTCCAAATCTTTTTTCATTAATATAATCTACTAATGATTGAGCTCTTTCTAGCTCTACTCTGTGTTTTTGACCATAGTTAAAACTTATGGCGGTGACAGATGAGTATTCTTTTAAACAACGTAACAATAAAGTACTACTATCCATACCACCTGAAAGTGATACTACAACATGTTTTTTAGACATAATTTATAATTTAATTTGTGCCAGGTATTTAAAACGTATAGGCAAACGTTATTATTTTTGTTCTCCTTCATATACCATATTTCCAAAGTAAAGATCAAGAAATTCTCTACGGTACATTAATATTTCACCTTTATAACGAGTATTCTCTACATGCCTTTTTTGTATAGTTTCTTTTAATTTTACAGCGGTTTCTGCTACTTCTTTTCCTAATTCAGGTCCAGCTGCTTTACCTAAATAATCATAAAGAGACATCATGTACGGTTTTTGTTCTTCCATAAAAATATTGATTTAAATTTATATTTAATATATGTAAAATATCCTGCTATTCCAAGCCCTAATGCAGAAATATTTAAAAGATGTGGATGATTTTCTCCACATACACCACAAAGATGATTTATAACTTCACTCATAACTATTAATTTTATATAATATAATAAAAAAGACTTGGAAAACCAAGTCTATTTCATTTCTTCTATTGCTTCTTGCAGTGCCTTCTTGACAGCTCCTGAAAATGCGGTTTTATTGAATGGTAAATTATCATCGTTTAAATCTAAAAATGTAGATTGAACTGTAACATTTGCTTCACCTTGACCCCAATATTCTTCTCCGTCAATTAATAATCTTAATTTGACAATTGTTATTTTTTTAGTTTTAGCCCACGGTCCTAATGAAGTACTATTTGTAGGGGCTTCAATTGACATTATTTCAACTTCAACTGGTGTCCCATCTTCACAAATATTTACTTTTTCAGATAACATCTCTTCAGTCATTTGTTTGATTCCAAATAACACTCTTTCTTTTTTCATTTCAGGTGCTTCAACCTGTGTAGATACTTTAGTCACTTTGTAGCACTTAGGTGCTGTATCTGCTGCTACTATAAATAATACTGCTAATAATAATAATAATTTTTTCATAATTAAAATGTTAATTTACCACCTGTTAGTATTTGATAATTTAAAAATTCTTTACCTGCTTCATATACTCCTGTAAAACTTACATTAAACTTAAATGTTTTTGTTATTTTTAAATCCCATGAATTAAATGGTACTACTATTATACCAGCATCCCACCATTTACCTTCATAAAATTGAGTGAATGGAGAATACACTCCTAATACAAGTATACTAGTACTAATTCTGTCATTCACTTTAAAACTACTATGTCCACCGGCTACAGCAGATAAGTTTAATAGAGATCTTTCTCCCATTTTACCTGCTGTAAAATTAATACCAAACATTCCTGTTAGTTTCTTATTTACTTTATATGATTCTAATACAGTAGTTGTACTAAAGAAGTTTTTATCAAAATCCATCATAAAGGATTGGGCACCTACAGTATTTAGTTTTTTAGATTTATTAACCCAAGACTTATAAAAAGTAACATTCAAATTATTAACTCCTGAGGTAAAGTTAAATAATACTCCTTTAATTCTAGTTCCTCTAGTATTAGCATGAGTTATACTTCCTACAAATCTAAAGTTTTGAGTTTGATCAGTGTTTGCAATAGCCACTATGTCTCCAGAAGCAATTAAACTTCCTACATTTTTAACGGTTGAATTAGATTTTTTACTTCCGCCTGATGTTCCTCCTGATGAATTTCCTCCGTCAGCTGATCCTCCGTCTACAGAGTTTGATAAAGAGTTAGCTAAGTTATTACTGCTACCACTTGCTCCTTCTACAGATGACTCAGACGTTGAACTTCCTGTTGAAGTTGGTTGATCTGGATTTGCAGTTTCTCCTCCTTGTTGAGGTGTTCCTGTTGAAGGTTGCGAAGATGTTCCTCCAGTAGTACTAGAAGGGGTTTGACTTGTTTGGCTTGAGTTACCTGTTGGGCTTGTTCCAGCAGTTCCTGTATTCGTTCCTGTAGATGTATTGTTATTTGATTTTTTGTCATCTTTTGAATTTTGATTAGTACTACCTCCTTCACTTTGTGAAGAGTTTGTTATACCTCCTGCTGTAGCTGTCATTGAACTCCCCATAGATCCTCCTATAGTTGCTATAGATTGAGCTACGTTTGTCACTGATATTACATTTGTAACAACAGTTAATGTGTTAGCGACTGTTACGTTAGTTATACTATTTACAATAGCAGTAGTTACAGATTGGCAAGGTGAGTTTGAATTTTGTTGAGATACTTGAGCTATCCAAGCATCGAAAACTCCTGAAGAAAAATCGTTGGATGTAAATATATTGTGGTTATCAAAGTAATTTACCACTACACCACCTCCAGCAGGTACGAATACGCTTTTGGATTGAAGTGTACAAGGATCTGTATAGGTATAGCTGTACTGGGCTAAAGCCTGTAGGGAAACAAATAATACAAATAAAGAAATCCATTTTTTCATTAGTTCGGAAATATCCCCTTTTTAATCATTTTACTTACTACTCTTGAAGAGGCAGTTTCTAATGACTTTTTGGTAGATACTCCGATTGTTGATTGATTAAATTTTATATCGTCGAGTCCATCTAATAAGCTTGCCTTCTTCACTGTAACTGCCTCACCGGATCCTGATCCTGTGATTATTTCACCGCTTTGTGCATCCACAAATCTTACTTGTAACCCTAATATTGTTTTTTGTTTTATTTCAGCTCCTGAAGTTGAAACTTCTTCATCTTCACCTATACTGAAATCATAAACTTCTATATAAACAAAATACTTTGCTAATATAACATTTCCTTTAACTTCTATTTTATTTTCTGATATACCCTTAGCTGAAGCTATATGTTGAGCAATCATTTTTTGTTTTATTTCTTCTTTGTCTTCTGTAAACTTAAATCTGTTTGTAGACTCTAAATACTCTAATACTATATTTGACACCCCTAAACCAACTCTTTTATCTTTTAGTTCAGGGTACATTTCGTACAACTCTTCGTTGATACCAATTTTAAGAATCTGAATAGGAATGATAACATCCCCAGTATAATCAGATACCACATCCAATGATTGTTTCTTTTCAAAATCTGCTTGATAAACTTCAGTTTTAACAGACCCTATTGTTTGAGCAGAGCCTATTATACTTGCTAATAGAAATAGTATGTAAAGTACTTTTCTTACCATTTTTCATTTATTAGTTTGCAAGTGGTCCTGTAATAGTTACAGGGTTAATTATTAAGGCAATTTGTGCTTCTAGATTTGCTTGTATAGAAGGTACATCTAATAGTACTTCTAACCAAGCTTCAACATCTGAAGCGGTTACTTCATCAAATGGCGTGAAGTCTTGGGGATTAGGTGCTCCTACTGCTGTTGCTCCATAAGTTTCAGCTGTTACTCCATTTTCATCTGTACCTCTGTATCTCCAGTGTACTGTTTGGATTACATCTTGCAATCCATCTAGGTTTATTGCTCTCTCTACTGCAGAGATAGTCCAATTGAATGTTATCATTTTTTTATTTTTTTTGTATTAACAAATCTTCTATGTATTTGTCTCTTTGTTCTTGTAAATATTCTATTCTATCTAATAAAATTGCTTTATCCTCTTTTGCTGTTTGCTGTATGTAAGCTTCTTTTTCTTCATACATTTTTTGCCAATAGGCTACTCTTTCTTCCATCATTACACCTTGATACCAAATAACTGCTACCATAAGGATTATAGTAAAAGACTGCTCTTTTAGTTTAGATAAGAACGTACCTGCAAACCCTTTTGCTTCTTCCATCTATTACCAAGATTCTTTTTGAGCTGGTTGTGCTGGTGCTGCTTGTTGAACTGGAGCTGCTTTTTCAATTACTCTTTCTTTAACAACAGTATGTGTACCTCCTGATTGTTTTTGTTGGTTGGTGTTATTGTTTTGTAAGTTAATTACAACAGGTGCTGCTGTTGGTGCAGGAGCTGCTTGTTCTGTTTTTACTTCTTCTTTATCTGTAGCTTCACCACCACCTAAGTGAGTTGTTAACCACACTCCTCCTGCTGTTACAACAGTTCCTAATGTTCCAATAATGGTTTTTTTCAATCCTGATAATCCACCTTCGTTGTTTGTTTCTTCTGACATAGCTTAATTTTTTATGATTTTAAATGTTTGGGTAAAATCCCTAGTTGTTATATTCAATAAATAGGTACCACTTAGATAAGATGTTAGATCTTCTTCTAATATATTTACTCCCTTTATGTATCTTTCTACTCTTCTTCTTAATTCAGAACCATTTATATTAAGTACTGTTATTTTATAATAATCACTTACAGGTAATATTAAATCTACGGTTACTAATCCGTCTGTTGGGTTTGGGTGTACAATCCCTTGTATTTTAGTTTCGTCCAGGGGAATACCGGTTTTGTTGTAGTTAATATACCCGTTTGTGTTAGTTACAGCTATATCCCATCCTAAAACATCTCCTGCTGTTTTTCTTCCAACTGTAATTGGAGTTGTAACCCAGTTTGGATCTATTACATTAAATTTTAATATAAATAGTTCAGTAGGTGTATTGACAGAATGCTGACCGTGTGATTTATCGTAACCACCCCATCTTACTTTTCCACTTCCTGTATCCATAACATATGTCAACCAAGTTTGTGTTTTTTCAGATAATACTATTTCTGAGAATTGTAAAATTGTTTGATCGTAGTTTAAAGCAAATTCTAAACTTCCTACTGTATTTCCATTGGTTTGAATTGTTACTGGTAGATCTATTGTATTAGAGGGAGTCACAGTAATCCCAGGCACTTGAAATTGTACCTGAGAATATAGTGAATTTATTGTTAATAGTGCTATGAATAAATAGCGTAACATCTTAGTTATGTCCTGTTCCGTTAGCGTCTCCTAATACAAGCAAGTAATAATTTGCTGCTGTTGTATTATTGATGTTAGTAGATAAGAATGTTGATACTCCTGGAATTGTTGCTGATTGATCTGTTGTAGCTGCTGCAATAGTGTTGTATTGAGCTTCTGTAAAGAATAAGATATCAGGGTTTCCTGGATAAGTTGTCAATCCTTGTGCTAATCTAGAGAATACTGTATATGAATCTGAGATTGTGATTCCGTTTGCTTGATTAGGGTTAGCAGTATAGAATTGAGTTCCAGTTGGTGTTTGTAATCCTGTAGCAATTTGAGCAATCATATCTGCATCTGCTGCTGCAATAGCACCTGGTGCTGTAATACCTGGAGCTACTTTTACTCTAATTTGCCAGTAGTTTTGATCTAAGTTAGTTGTAAATGCTGCTACTCCTGTTGCTAGAGTGTTAACAGTCATTACATCTGTCCAAGTTGTTCCGTTTGCAGATTTTTGTAAGATAACTGGAATACCTGTTGAAGGATTTGTTGGTGAGTTTAAGAATGTAGCTGCGTAGTTAAATACCGGTTCTGTAAATGCACCTCCGTAGTTTTGTAATCCTAATGTTGTATCAGTTCCATTTGCTATAGTACCATAAGCAGAAAAAGCTGTTGCTCCTGTAAATGCCATTGCTTGAACTGTACCGTTTGTGTAAGTAGCTTTAAATGGTAAAGATACATTAAACATTGAACCATTTGCAATGTTAAAGGTAGCATTAGTTCCTGTGTAAACCCAAGTAACTGTTATGTTACCTTCTGTAGCATTTACTTTTGAATTAAATACACTGTTTGTTTCAGTTCCTGTATAGGTTACTGTTGGAGCATCAAAAACTGTTTTGTCATACCAGAATCTAAATTGAACTGCTTTAATAGCTGTTGCGTTAAGATTACTGTAATAAATTGCAACTTGTGTGTTTGTTCCTGATGCTACAGGAGCTAAGTTGTAACTTGCGTCGAATACTAAGTATGGTTTAGTGTTATCTGGTGCAACTTGTTGTGCAAAGCCTGTGATTACTACTAGAAACATACTTAAAACTAATAAAATTTTTTTCATTTTTTTGTTTTTAAGTTAATTTGTTAATATAACCAAGGTGCTTAAGCACTTGTTCTTGAATAAATATTTGTTAATTAGTGTTCCCTAATCTTGTTACATAATAACTTGATGATCCTCCTGATGTAGGTGAATTTATTGTTACTGATTGCAATCCAGGATATGATATTTTTAAATTTGCTGTTGATAAATTAATAGTTGACCATTCTGTTGAATTGAAAATTCTACTAACAGGAGTAGGTGTAAAGGAAGAAAGTAGTCCTGATTTCCTAGCTAATATACTGTAGGTGTCTGAAACTGTAAATCTATTATCTCCGTTCACATCATATCTAAAATAATCAACAGATTTTATCGCGGTATTTCCTATAACAATAGAATTGGTTGAAGTTCCATCTAAAAGAACTGGTACTGTTGGAGTGGGAGGAGTAAATGTAATGTAAAATTCAACTCCAGTTCCTGAAGGTGTTAAGAATGAATATGCTCCTAATGCTGATGTAATAGAAGTAGCTTGTAATGTCCAAGCCGATGTTGTAGTTGTAGTTGTTCCAACTTCGTCTGTTTGTAGTGAGTATCCAGCCTGTGATGGTCTTTTCCAATATACAAGTAAACCGTCTCCACCTCCATACTCTTGCATTCTAGCTATAAAGGTATAAGCTGTACCTGCTGTTAAACTAACATTTCCGTAAACATATTGTCCTGTTCCTTTTCCTCCGTACCATTCAATTACATTTCCATATCCCATTAACCATAAATCTCCTCCATCATCTGATGTTAATCCAAATGAATAGGTTCCTGTTTCTTTGGGTGTGAATACAAATGTAACTTCTGTTGAGTAGTAGTCTCCACCATTTGGTACTGATGCTCCTCCTGCTGTTAAAGTACTAGCTGCGTTAAAGTTTAGTGAATATGCTGCTGATACTGTACCTGTCCACCATAATACCGTATTTGAATAAGCTGTATTGAATAATTTATCCATTTCAACTCTAGTCATTGGGTATTGAGCGTACTGGTTTGTACTTCCGTTACTAGCATGAGTCTTAAATGTCTTTACAGTAGTGTTTGAATTTGCAGTTGTAGTAGTTGTTCTCTTATATAAATAAACTGGTATACCTGATATTCCGGTATTATTTGATCCGTAAATATTTCCAGAATAAGTAAATGTTTGTCCGTAGGAAGACAAAATACCCCCTATGATTAATAGAGGGTATATAATTTGTTTTATATATTTTAAAATTATACCCATATGGGTATAAATATTATTTATTTTTTTCCTTTTAGTTTTTTCAATTGCCAAGGAGTGTAAATTACTTCAAATGTTACTGTATCAAAATATCCTGATTTTTGATATTCATACCCGAATATTTTTAATATAGGGTTAATTATTTGGATTAACTTATATTTTAACATTTTGGCAAAATCCTTTAAATAATTTAACATTATGTTTAATGTCTTCTAATTTATCTTCTAAATTAGTTTCCATAAACTCTTCAATTTTATTTGATGGTTTTTCTAATAAACCAGTTTCAGTATATCTAATACCTAAAGCCCCACAAATAATTGGATTTGAAGTATCAACTGAGTTTACTAAATCCGGTAAAGCATCTCTATAAAATGTAAATTCTTGAGGTGTTGAAGCTCCCAGTAAGTGGATATAGTGATGACTTTTAATAATGTTTTGTGTTATTAAATATTGGATTAATAATACTCTTCCAACTGATTGATTAGCTAATGCGTTTTCAGATCCACCTAATTCTTGATATACAATAGAGGAATGGTTAAATGCAAAGTGAGTATAACCTAAATCTATACATTGTTGATACAATAAATGTATATCACTTACGGTTTTTCCTTGCAATACTACCATTAATTTAGTACGCATCGGCATCTTGTATTGAATCCAATGTTTAGCGTTTTTAGCTGTAGAAATTGAATCATTCCATTCATCAGGAACAACAAAAATATCTGGTTGTATTAATTCAATTTTTTCAAGTAAATCTTGAGGAGTATGTTTTACTCCTTCAAATAAACCATTATCCATAATAATGAATCTATCTCTTTCTCTTGAATCTAGAAAGTATTGTCTATAATCAGGATGTTTGTCTATTAAATGGGGTAAACAATAATCATAGTCGTTCCAATCTAAACTATGTTCCATTAAGGTTAATGGCAATTCATGTGAAATTTTCATAACTTTATATTTTAATTTTAATAATTAAATGTAATAAGGCTCCCTATAGGAGCCAAACTTATTTTGCAAAATATAATGCTGTTGTTAAGCTTACAAAAGAAAGTACTTTATACCAGAATGTTTTATTTCTTTGACCTTTGAGTTCTTTCTTTAGGTCATCAGTCATTCCTTTATACTCTCCAATCTGAACATCTTTCTGACCAATAATGTATTGGTTGTTCTTATCTTTATCATTTAAGAGTTTAATGATAGTATCTTTTTGTACTTCTCTTTCTTCTAGTTTTGTAACTTTTAGTTGAGTAAGTTTTAATTCCTCTTTACATCCGTCGTAACGAATTAAATCTTTTGCTGCTAATCTTACTACCTTAGTTGGTAGAGTTATTTTGGTTGTATCTGTTTGTGAAAAAGAATTCAAGCTCAGCATTAGAAAACTTATCAACAGTATTAATTTTTTCATCTGTTTGTTTTTTTACAATTGTTATGGTATTATCTATATGGTGTATTTCTTTTGTGATAGAAACTACATTTTCTTTTACTGAATCGATTTTAGTATCGATTTGTTTATTGATTACTTGTGCTGAATCAATTTTAGTTTGGACTGAATCTATTCTAGCTTCGTATCCTTTAACATCTGTTCTAATACTGTTTGTAGTAAATATATTATAACCTATTAATACAATTACTATAACTAATAAAATGTTTTGTTTATTTTGTAACATCTCTATCTCCTTTATGTTTATCTAACTTATCCAATATCTGAGTAAGTAATTCGTTTTTTACAACACCTACCATTGAGGCATTTTTTAAAATAGAAATTAACTGGAACACTAGGAATGGAGCCATAATAGTCTCGCTTAACCAACCTGTTCCAGTAAATCCTTTTTCTATTGTTAATATAGCTGAAAGCATTACTATCCAAAATATAAAAGTTTTTAGAACGCTTAATGCTTTATAAGTTCTGAATCCTTCTCTTTTAACTCCAGCCCATACACCAAAGAATCCATCAGCAAATATTACAAATGCTACTGAAAGGTATTGTTCGATGTTATCTGCTGTTAGATTCATAAAGTATGAACCTATAAATGCGCAT
>Ga0114967_10002944_pt1 | contig 14111 bp, 12 predicted proteins | sample M_130628_MF_Meta_FD_92639 | JGI IMG/M metagenome (GOLD analysis project Ga0114967, IMG submission 92639) | Freshwater microbial communities from Lake Montjoie, Canada to study carbon cycling - M_130628_MF_MetaG | ecosystem: Environmental > Aquatic > Freshwater > Lake | place: Lake Montjoie... | reverse complement strand
TGGGGAGCGGGCCACCTCCCACGCGGGTCGAATAGGCCTTCACGACCCCGATCACCCGGTCGACCCACCGTCCCGGCACTCCCGAACCGCTCGCCACTCCGACACCGGAGGAGTTGCTGCTGGTGACATAAGGAAACGTGCCGTGGTCGATATCGAGCAGGGCGCCTTGGGCTCCCTCAAAGAGCAGTCGCTTGCCCGCCTCGACGCCATCGAGAAGAACGGCGGTCGTGTCGGCGACATGGGGCCTGAGCCGCTGGGCGTAGGCCATGTATTGCCGGTGGATCGCGGCGGCGTCGAGTGCGGCGTCTGGCACCCCTTCCGCCGGGCCCGACTGCTGCCAGCCGGCGAGCAGGCGGCGTTTGACGGCGACGATGTGCTCGAGTTTCGCGCGGAAATCGTCGCGATAGAGATCCCCCAGACGGATTGCCAGCGAACGGCCGACCTTGTCGCGGTAGCAGGGGCCGATGCCCCGGCCGGTGGTGCCGATGGCCTCTCCACCCGACACGCTGCCGTCGAGCACTTTGTCTTCGGCGATGTGCCAGGGAAAGACCACATGAGCCCGATCGCTCAGGAGCAGTTTGGAGCCGATCTTCACGCCGCGGGATTCCAGCCCATCCATTTCGCGGATGACACTGGCCGGATCGAGCACGACCCCGCCGGTGACGATGCAGGTGATGCCGTCGCGGAGAATGCCGCTGGGGATGAGCGAGAGCTTCCAGGTTTGGCCCCCGGAGACGACGGTATGGCCGGCGTTGGCGCCACCTTGGTAGCGGACGACCAGATCGTGTTCTTCGGTGAGGATATCGACGAGCTTGCCTTTGGCCTCGTCACCCCATTGCAGACCGATGACGCAGGTGCCGGGCACTGTTGGGGATCCTCGTGGGAAGCGCGAACAAGAAGACGGGGCCGTGGGGCCACCGCACGGCGACAGACACAAGTCTTGAGTGTAAAACCGCGAAAAAACCGGTCAAGCGATTGGCGTTCGGGGCTGGCGGGGCCCCAAATCGGCAAGCTGTGCTCCGGGCGGGAGGGTATATTCTTCACTTCACCCCCCAGTTTACCCCCCGGCCGGCGGGCGGACAGCACCAAGGACCATCATGAAGCCTTCGATGGGCACCGTACACCATGTCAGCGCCACCGATCAGGGGCAGACGCTGGCGGCGTTTCTGCGCTCCCGAACAGAAGGGGCCAGCTGGTCGAGCGTCCAGAAATTGGTGCGATCGCGGCATGTGATGGTTCATGGCAACATCTGCACCGATGTGGCCCGGCGGCTGAAAGATGGTGAGGTTGTGAAGGTGCTCGCCGCAGCGGCGCCCCCGCTGCCCAAGGCGGATGATGTGCAGGTTGTGTATCTCGATGACGACGTGGTGGTGGTCGACAAGCCGCCGGGGGTGACAACGACCCGCCACACCGAAGAACTCTCGTGGCCGACGCGGCGCCGGCAGTTGCAGCCCACCCTCGATGAACTCGTACCGGCAGCGATCGCCCGCTATCTCGCCGACCATGCTCCCCGGCGGGCCCCCCGCGGCGAGAAACGCACGAAAATCCGGCGGGTGCCGCCGGTGCGTGCTGTGCATCGCATCGATCGGGAGACGAGTGGGCTGGTGGTCTTTGCCCGCAGTGTGCCTGCGGAGCGGATTCTCGCGGAGCAGTTTCGGGCCCACACCACCCACCGGCGTTATCTCGCGGTGTGCGTGGGAAAGGTGGCCGCGGGAACGATCATGACCAATCTCGTGCGCGACCGGGGGGATGGCCGGCGCGGCTCATCAGAAACCGAAGAGGGAAAGCATTCTGTCACGCATGTGGCGCCGGTGCAGCATTTCGGCGATGCCTACACGCTGGTGGAATGCCGGCTGGAGACAGGCCGCACGCACCAGATCCGGATCCATATGGCCGAGACGGGCCACGTGGTGTGTGGCGAGCGGGTCTACGCCCCGCCGCGGCACTGCGAGGCGAAGGACGAATCGAACGCGCCCCGGGTGGCGCTCCATGCCGCTGAGCTGGGGTTTGTGCATCCGGTCAGCGGTGCCGATCTGCGGTTTTCCAGTCCGCTTCCCGCCGACATTCTGAAAGTGATTCGCGACCTGCAAAAACGGCGCTGAACGCCCGCGGTCAACCGCTTCCGCCCCGGGCGTGATGCTTGCAATCTCGTGGGGAAGTGGTCTCCTCGGCTGGCTGTGCGTTCAATAAACTTGAACGCCACCGTTTGGATGGGAACACCGCGCTGTTCGCCGGCGGGGAGCGGTCGAAGGTGAGTTTCCGCTCGTGTCACGCCCCGGCGGGCGGCCGCCTCGAATTGCTGCGGCGGCCCATCGTCTCGCTTGCTTTCAAGAAAGCAAGCATGATCCCCCTCCCGGGGGCTGCCCCCAAGGGGGGGTCTGGTGTAGCTTTATCAAAACAGAATTGATGCTCCGCGGCGGTGGACGAGGATCTGCCATCAGTTCGGCGGTGGAAAGTCACGGCGGTTTCGTTGCGGGATGCTGTCACAAAAAGAGAGGGATTCGGGCGGTGGAGCGAGAGGGAAGAGGGATGGCATCAGGTGCGGGAAAACTGGGGCTTTCCTTAAGCCATCCGGAGGGCACGGCTTCAGTTGCGGCTGGGGCTGGTGCAGCGGGGGTTTATTTTCTCGCCAACGACCGGATATTGTCGTGGTCAAAATCGTTTGTGCGGAGCTTTCGCGCTCATAATCCAGACTTGCCGCTATGCCTCATCCCATTCGACGACCACTCGGTGAAGACCCGGGAGCTTGTGCGCCATGCGGGGGGCACCGTGCTGGAAATGCCGGAGGTTTTTGCCCGGCTGGAGCGCATTGGTGCATCGTTGGAACTGGGCCATACGAACTCGGGCAAGTTTTGGTTTCGGCGGTATGCCGCATTCTCCGGTATCTACGATTCGTTTCTGTATCTCGACGCCAGGATTGTGGTCCTTGCGGACCTGACATTTTTCGCTTTGGCTCCCCTGCAATACGAAATGGATCTGGTGTACTACGACACCGCTATCGAGCAGGTCTACAATCCGGGGCCTATTCGCCAAGGGTTTGTGCGGGCAGGGCGTGGCCGCGGCTTTCTGAGCGGAATGTGGGCGTCTCGCAAGGGACTTTTCTCTCTTGAACAGATGGAAGCGGCAGGTCGACAGCTGTGTGAAGTGCGTCAGGAAATGAACGCCCGGAACACGGATCAGTTTTTCATCAACTATCTGTGCGACTCGAATCAGGCGAAGACTGCTCATGTCGCCGATTTGCGCGGTGGATTGGCGCATTCAACCTGGGCGCGAAACTGCCCAGAGGTCTTTAGGGATGCCAAAGGAGCGTGGAGGATTTGGGATTTTGGCCGCCTGCAGCACGGGAGTCGCCTGCCCTTCATGCATTGGGCCGGGGTTGCGCTGGAGCCCAGCATGCCGCATTTCGGACTCTTCCAGAACGCCCAGCGGCTCCGTGGTTCACGTCTGCTTTCGGTATGGAGCATGGCGCGCGGGTTGCCTGGGTACGCCTTGAATGCCGTTCGATCCAAGCGTTTTTTCAACCAGCTCTATCACCGATTTCGAGCATTGAAGCGGAGTTTTCGTTCCAGGGATGAGACCCCTGGGGATCCCCCCAGCGACGGTCTGTCGTGAATGGACTCGGGTTCTCTGCCCGTGGCACATAAACGTTCCACTGCCGTGACAGTCTCGATATACACTCCATTTTCGGTGGCACCGGGCCAGGCGGGCAACCGCTGTTTTTTCTGCGGCCTGTGGGGCGACGGCACTTTTCTCGATGCAGCAGGCAGACATGAAGCAGTGGCTCGCAAGCGCGCTCTCGTCGCTTTCCCCGATCAATCGTCTCTATCGGGGGGGAGCGGTCATCTTCATGCTGCACAGGGTCGCGCCCGGTGTGCCGCATGAATTGAAGAGCAACCGGGGGCTGAAGGTGGCTCCGGAATTTCTCCGGCAGTTTCTGCGGGAAGTTCGGGGGGCCGGTTATCGGTTCACCAGCCTCAATGAACTGCATGCAAGGCTCACGGCTGGTGAGTCCCTTGAAGGCCTGGCTGTGATCACGCTGGATGATGGCTATGCCGACAACCACACAATTGCCTATCCCATTTTCAGGGAGATGGGAGTGCCGTTCACCATCTATGTCACCACCTGTTTTCCAGAAGGGACGGCTATCCTGTGGTGGTATTGGCTGGAACAGGTGCTGGAGCGCTGCGAGCATGTCGAACTGCAGGATGGCACTCGGATCGAGACAAGAACCGATACGGAGAAAAACAGGGCGTTTCTTCAATTGCGGCAGATGATCGTGAACCATGGCCAGGACGGCCAGCCGGAATTTCTGAGATCTTTGGTGAAGAACAATTCCGTCGACATCCTCTCCGTTTCACGCGATCTGGCGATGGCATGGGAGCAGATCGAGGAATTATCCCGAGATGACCTGGTGACCATTGGCGGCCATACGGCCAGCCACGTCTCACTGGCGGCACTGACAGAAAGCCAGATGCGGACGGAAGTGCTCGGCGGCAACGCGCTCATTGCCAAACACACCGGGAGACCGGTGGAGCATTTCGCCTATCCCTATGGGGGACGGCTGGAGGCTGGGGCGAGGGAATTTCAGATCATGAAGACGCTGGGGATGAAGACCATGGTCACGACCCGGCGGGGAACCCTCTACCCAAGCCATCGCCACCACCTGGAATGCCTCCCCCGCATCAACGTCGATGAGGCCTTGAGGATCGGGGATATTGGCCGGATCAGACGCCAGATTGTGGTGACGGACTAACTCTATCGACCAAACGGAGAGGGCGGGATTCGAACCCGCGGTCCAGCTTTTGACCGGACACGTCTTTAGCAAAGACGCGCATTCGACCGCTCTGCCACCTCTCCAAACAGGACGGCCTGTCAGGAAACCGAATCGCAAGCGTATTCTGGCCGCTGGTCCCTCCCTCCGCAAGGTGCCACCCGCGATGGCGGCTGGAAAAGCGTCAGACCGAGGACCTTCCAGGAATACGCTATGCCAGCGCCCCAGCGGGCTCTCCTGACGCCTCCAGACAGTCCAGCAGCCCCGTTCGGCCGGGGCCTCCTCGGGACGGCTCTGTTGGCGTGCCTCCTCCTGCCGTGCCAGCTGGCAGCCGCCGAGGAGCATGCAGCCGCCCGGAGGAGCATTCTGGCTGCCGATGCCTCCCGGCATGTCTCGGCGCTGGCCGCCGATGCCTTTGAGGGACGGGAAGGGGGCAGCCGCGGGGGGCAGGCTGCCGGGGCCTATATCGCCGACGCACTGCAGCGGCTGCCGCTGGTGCCGGCCGGAGACGGCGGGAGCTACTTCCAGCGCTTCGGCAGCCTGCGCAACATTTTGGCCCTGCTGCCTGGCAGCGATCCCGCGGTGGCCCAGGAACTGGTCGTGGTGGGGGCCCATTACGACCACGTCGGCTATGGCACGGCCACCACAAGCAACGGCCCCACCGGCTTTATCCACAACGGAGCCGACGACAACGCCTCGGGCGTGGCCGGGCTGATTGAAGTGGCCGAAGCGCTGGCTCTGCTTCCGACCGCTCCCCGGCGTTCCATCCTGATCGCGTTTTGGGATGGCGAGGAGAAGGGGTTGCTGGGCTCCTATCACTTCCTGAGGGTGCGGCCGCAGCCACTGGCCCGGCAGAAGATCGTTTTTTCCCTGAACCTCGACATGATCGGTCGGCTGAGAGGTGAGCGGCTGGAGGTGTTTGGCGCCCGCTCGGCTCAGGGCCTCAGAGCCCTGCTGGCGGGCGCCAACGTGGCTACCAATCTGGAGCTGGCGTTCGACTGGGAGATCGCTGACGACTCCGATCATTATCCCTTCATCGCGGCGCAGATTCCCACCCTGATGCTGCACACCGGCCTGCACGAGCAATACCATCGGCCCAGCGACGATACGGAATTGGTCAACTTCGCCGGCATCGAACCGGTGGCAAGGTTGGCTCTGGATTGTGTTGCCACCGTTGCCAACGGCACCCAGGTGCCGGTATTTCGATCCCGGTGCCGTCAGGAATCAGTGGCGAACCGTTCCGCGCTTGAGTCCCCGGCAGCAGAACCCCTCAGCCACTCAGGCAACCCCCGTCCGCGGTGGGGCATGGGAACGAGAGAAGATCCAGGGGAGCCAACCGCGCCGGTGGTGGTGCGCATCACCCCAGATTCGCCCTTGGCCAGAGCAGGTTTGGCGCTTGGCGACCGCGTCGTGTCGATCGACCATCACACGATTGGCGATCAGGCAGACATGGTGCGACAGCTTGGTGCTGCCGGAAACCGGGTGGTGATCGAAGTCGAACGGAGCGGGCGCAGGCTCAGGCTCGAAGCCTTGGCCGAATAACGGCATCGTCAGCTTGTGAACGAACGGCCAGCCGCCGCAGGGGACGGCGGAAAGCAGAAGAAGACAGAGACGACGAGAGGTCAGTCTTCATCGTCTTCCTCTTCTTCTTCCTCTTCTTCGTCGTCATCTTCCCAGTCTTCGTCGTCATCTTCCCAATCTTCGTCATCGTCTTCTTCTTCGTCGTCGTCTTCCTCCTCCTCCTCATCCTCAGCATCATCCTCTTCTTCGTCTTCTTCCTCCTCGTCGTCGACTTCTTCCCACTCGTCGTCCTCGTCCTCTTCGTCGTCATCTTCGTCGTCTAAGTCGTCATCATCTTCGTCTTCATCGTCATCCAGATCCTCATCTTCATCGTCGTCCTCATCCTCGTCTTTTGCGGCCATCGGAACGACAGCGGCCAGTGTGCCGACCAGCGGAGCGGCTTCTGGGCCGTCAAAGAGTTCCACGGCCGCAAGCAGTTCCGGCAGTTCGTCCCAGCAGAACAACATATTGGAGTCCAAACCGTTATGACGCCCTTTGGGGCTCGCAACACTCGTCACGGCAAAACCTCCCTCGAGACTGTTCACGATCGCTTCAGCGGCGGGTGAACAAAAAGACGAAACAAAAAACGACGCACCTTCCAGCACTCTGCATTGGCATTCGGGCAGTTGATGCACCGTCACGGCGACAGCCATCCACTACCGTACCCTTTCTCTCACATCTACCGACACCACCGCAACGATCCGCGCCGATTTCATGTCAGAAGCGGTCATCGACAGATCCATCGACAGATCTCCTGCGAGTCACCATCAGCACTTACCGATGGAACGGGAAGGCTGCAGGCAATGTCCGCAGACAATCTTCGGTAACTTCTCTACCCGATCGTGCGAAATCATCCAACTCTTCGGCAGAAAAAGTTTCCGCCGGCCCATGGCCACCAACCCAATTTCTGTTGTCAGACCAGCCACGGGATCGCAAAGTGTGTCGCCCATTCCGGCGAAGTGCAAGGCGCCCCCAAAAAGTTGACGGAAAAATTTCAGGGAGGAAGTCAGGCCGTGGCCACACTGCCACCAAGGGCCATTGGCGCGGGGTGGGAAATCGGACCGATATTGGGGAGGTCTTCGATCCGGGAGAGCCCAAATGCCCGCAAAAAACGCTTTGAAGTTTGGTAGACGTTCGGCCGGCCAAGTTCCTCGGTTCGCCCTCCTATGGCCAGAAAATCGCGTTCCAGGAGATGCCGTAGCATCTCCTCGCAGCCAACCCCGCGAATGGCCTCAATTTCGGCCCTGGTGACTGGCTGGCGGTAGGCCACAATTGCCAGCGTCTCCAAGGCCGCCGGCGAAAGCCGGGTTTCTGGGGGGGCGGTCAGGAGTCGCCTCAGCCAGGGGCCGAACGCCGCTCGGGTCAGCAGTTGAAATCCGCCGGCAATCTGCTCCACCCGGAAGGCGCTTCCCGAAGCCTCGTGCAGTGATTGGAGCTCGCGCATGAGGGAGCGGGCCCGCGTCCCGTCGGGCAGGCGAGCCAGTTTTGCGAGCCTGCGGGGGCTGAGGGGTTCCCGCGAGAGAAACAGCGCCGCTTCCAGCCGAGCCAGTTCCTCGCTGCGGCAGTGGGGGCCGGGGGTGATTGGAACGCTGGCCGTCGGCGGATCTGGCCGGCGCAGCCACATCCAGTGCCTCCGGCGGGCGGGCGCGGTCGCTCTGCGCGGAGCTCCCGACGGCATTTCGAGCCCGCCCAGCCTGAGCGGACGGCAACCCCGTCGGCGCGATCCTCGCTGCTGCCATCGCATGACTACCCCACGCTCTATTCAGACTTCGCTCGCGAAAAAAACGTGGAATTTACCATATTCTGGAGGGCGAAATTCATTCAGTAGGGCGAAGGGGGAGCGGCTGGGCCGAGCGCGGCACGCCCTGTGGCCATCGGCTGCGGGCTGCGAGTCCGTTGCCAGGCATCGATTTGAGCCAGAAGATTGTCTGCTGCAGCGGTGGGATCGAGGCCCGAACCATGGAATACCCTGTGCAGCTGTCCGGTGGTGTCGACCGCCAGACTGCACGAACAGCCATGGACACCGTCTCCAGCCGTCAGCGGGGTCCATTCAAACGCCAGTGCTCCCAGTTGGCGAAGCCGATCCTCCAAGGCCTGTCGCCCCGCTGTGGAGCGGACGTCGGGCAGTGGGGTGGTGGCGTCGAACGAAGTCCGGGTTGCCTGGGGGGAACTGCCTGTCGACTCGCCGGGGGGGAGCAATGGCTGCTGCCACTCGCCCCGTGTAGCGGAGGCCAAAGCCGCAGCAACCTGCCGCCCCCGGGGAACTGGCGGGGAATTGAGAGGCTGCGTGAGCAGTGCCACGGGTTCAAGAACCACAGGCTCGATGCGCTCCAGTTGAGCCGGCGGCTCGGCGGCCGCGGAGGGTGGAGTCGCCAGAGGAGCCGGGGCTTCTGGAAGGGCGGCTGGCCGCAGCGGTTGTGTGGTCAGAGGAGTCGCCCCGGTGGACGGCGGCATCAATTTCGGAGCCGCTGTCAGGGAGGCCACGCTTTCGGTTGTGGGATGGGCTGTCGATTCCATGTCGAGCGCCGACAGAATCGCCTGCTGAACGGGGTTCCAGACATGTTCCCGGGCCGCCGCTCGGGCCTGCCTGGGAATCTTGTGGGAAAACATCGCCAGAAGTGGCACAATCACCATGCAGGCAATGAGCAGTGAGGAGCGCAGTTTCATGGTTGAAAGGGGGCCGCGCCGGGCGCGGAGGGGGGGGTGATGAGCGGCGAGAGTAGCGGACCAGGAGCGGGGCCACAATCCAAAAACAGGGGGACTTGAGGGCCGGAGATCAGGCTCGCTCGCCGCTGCCGGCAGTGGGAATGGCAGCTCCGCCGCGGGCCCGCCGTGGAAAAAAGAACCTGCCCTTTGGCGGGCTCGACTGTTCCGCTGATCGAGGGCTCGCTCAATGGGCCTTGGCTCGGAGCAGGAGACTTATTCAGCGGCGTGGGGGGCTGCGGGGGCGGAAGGGTCTACAACCACGCGCCGGGGGCTCCCCGGACTGGCTGGTGGCGTGGAATCAAAATGGGGCACTCCGGGCGAATAGGAGACAGGCGTCGTTTGGCGGGCGCCGGCCACCCGCTGTCGCAGGAGTTCCTGAGCCACGATCCTGTCGAGCTGAGGCCGTATGTGCTCAATCGGAATGGTCCCCGGCCGCTCTTCGGTAACGGTCAGCAGATGGATGCCGGCAGCGGTCAGAAACGGTGGTGAGATCGTTTCCATTTCCAGCGCGAAAGCCACTCGCGCAAACTCCTCGTCGAGTGCACCGTGGCGGGGAATGAAGCCGATGTCCCCGCCGCGGTGGCGGCTGGGACCAGCGGAATATTTTTCGGCTGCGGCCGTGAAGCTGAGTTCTCCAGCGAGGATTCTGGCCCGCAGCGCTCGAGCCTGCTGCTCCAGTGCAGGCAGGCTGTCGCTGCCGCCTCCGGCCACCGGTCGCAGGACGATATGACTGACACGCCGGTTGGTGCCGTCGAATTCTCGGTGGTGTTGGGCAAACACCTGCTGCCGGATTTCGGGCGTGAGTTGTGCCGACAGCATTTTTTCCAGGGCGATATCCAGGCGGAGTTGCTCGCGGAGTGCCGCGGGATCGCGGTCGATGGCCAACTGGAAGGCGTGCAGGGCGTCTGGTCGGGTCGCCAATTGCGCCCGCATCAAAATGGTGCGGGCTTCCACATCGGCGTCGTCCACAACGATCTGGCTGCGCTGGATCTCTGCCTTGACGAGGCGTTGGCCGATGAGCTGTTCCAGAACCAGAGCCTCAAGCGTTGGGGTTTGAGCTGTTTCAGCGGGGCGGCCCTGCATTTCGAGCAGCCGGCGCACTGCGGCGTTGAGTTCGGCTCGAGAGATTTCCTCGTTGCCAACCCTGGCCACGATCTCGGCGATCGCTGGTGGTTCAGGTTCGGCGCTTCGCGGCGAACCTGAAAACGGCAGGCTCGCTGCCAGGAGCGTCCATGCACCCACGAGGTAGCGAAAGGCGTGAGGCGAAGGCAGTTGGAGTCGTAGCACGGTGCACCTTCTGAGCGCAGGCAGCCTCGGGGGGTGGGGAGCGGGCTGGGACGGTGTTGCTCCGCACCGCCAATTCTATACATCCAGCCAGCCACTCGCCCCGGGCCCAGCCGGCACAGCCCCAATCGGACTGCCCCGACGGGCTTTTCCTGCCCACCTGCGAGCTGGCACAATGCAGGCTACGGTTGGGTGATGAACTTCTTCTGGGCCACGCTCGGTCAGATCCATGGCCAAAATTGCGATCAGTCTGTGCGGAGAGGGGCGCGGCCACGCCACGCGGATCTGCACGCTCGTCGAGCGACTCAAAGCCGAGCACGAGATCCTGATTTTCACGTCGGGAGATGCGTTGGCGTTTTTGGCGGAGCGGTTTCCGCAGGGCACGGAAAGAGTGCATCTCGCGGAGATCCCGGGGATTGTTTTTCAATACACCGGCGGGCGGATCGATGTGCCCAAGTCGATCGCCGCTGGCCTCGACTACCAAGCTCGCCAACTGGGGCCACTGGTCGATCGCCTGCTGCGGGAGTTGGATGCGTTTGGAGCCGATTTGGCCGTGGCTGATTTTGAGCCGGCGCTGCCCCGCGCCTGTGCCAGGCAGAGGATCCCTCTGGTGAGCGTGGATCACCAGCATTTTTTGCTCTCATACGATCTTTCGTCGCTTCCCTGGGCACTGCAATGGAATGCCTGGTTCATGAGTCATGCGGTATGGATGTACTCGGCCGGGGCGACCGATACGGTCGTTTCGGCCTTTTTTCGCCCACCACTCAAGCGGGGCTGGGAGCATGTCATTCAAGTGGGGCCGCTGTTGCGGCAGGCGATTACCCAGGCCGTGCCGAGCGACCAAGGCTTCATCCTCAGCTACCTCCGCCGGCACACCCCCTTCTCCACGCTGGCAGCATTGGCTGATTGCGAGTTGCCGGTGAAGGTCTACGGACTCGGTTCTCGAGATCCGATCGGCAGCCTTTCGTTCCACCCGATCGATGAGCGGCAGTTTGTGGAAGACCTCGCCAGCTGCCGCGGCCTCATCGCCGCTGCCGGCAACCAACTCATTGGGGAGGCGCTCCATCTGGGAAAGCCGCTGCTGGTGCTGCCGGAGCAGGCCCATGCCGAGCAACTCATGAACAGCCATTTCCTCGCTGGCATGGGCTGCGGGGAGTTCAGGTTGCTCGAAACGGTGACACCTCAGGATGTGCAGGGCTTTCTGGGAGGTCTCGACCGCTTTCGGTCCGCGCTGGCCGGGGTCTGTGGGAAGTTGGACGGCACGCCCGATGTGCTGGCGGTGATCAAGCGGCGCCTGCGTCAGCCTGCCGCCGCCCCCACCTGATCCCAATCAAGCAATCGCAAGCGACCGATCCCACCCGGAGAGCATGTTATCCACGGCCTGTCAGCCGGGTGCCAGATGGGCTTGGATCGCCGGCAGCAGGGCGCGCAAAGCTCTGGCGCGATGGCTGATCAGTGCCTTGACCGCCGGAGCGATCTCGCCGAAGGTGCGGTGGTATTCCGGCACGATGAAGAGTGGGTCGTAGCCGAAGCCGCCCCGCCCCGCCGGTTCCTGGGCGATCAGGCCGCCACAGCTGCCGCAGGCCGTCGCCACTACCTCCCCCTGCGGATTTGCCAGAGCCGCATGGCAGGCGTAGTGGGCCGAACGGTCGGAGGAGTTGGGAGAATTGGCGAGCATGTTCTCTAGCAACAGCGCGTTGTTGCTGGTGTCGGTGGCGCCGGCGCCGGAATACCGGGCTGAAAGAATCCCCGGCGCACCCCCCAGACAGCCCACCACCAGACCGCTATCCTCAGCCAGCACCCATTGCCCAAGGGCACGGGCTTGCATGGTCGCCTTGAGCGCGGCATTTTCCGCGAATGTGTGGCCGGTTTCCTCGACATCCACTGCGGCAGGAAATTCGGCCAGCGAGCGGCAGGCGATCCCCAGCGGCAGCAGGAGTTCCTGGAGTTCCCGCACCTTGCCGGCGTTGGTTGTGCCGAGCACCAGTGGCGCGGCGGGCAGAGGCGACATCACCAGCCTTTGGGGACGCGGGGCACATCGATCGGTTTGGGCTGCACATCGAGCATGATACCGTCGATGGTGCGGGGCATCACTACCCCCGAAGCCAGCTTTTGGGGGTCTGGGCCAAGTTCCCGGACGATGCGGGCCATTTCGGGATCGAGTCCGGCCTTGCCATCGGCCTGGGGAACGGCCAGCGACTGGAAACTCCCGACGCAAACCATGCTCGACTCGCGGTCATGGAATTCCCAGGCCTGCCAGCCAGCGCGGCGCAGCGATTCGGTCAGGCGATGAGCTTTCTCTGCGGCATCGACGAGGCGGCTCTCCAGCTTGACGGCCTCTTCGCCGGCCTCAATCGCCCGTTGATCAAACGTCCCCGCGCCAGTGAACGTGGCCACTCGCACGCTGAACCTCCCGGGGCAGTCGAGCAGAGAATGGGTGACGTCGGCATTCATCTCAACCACAAAGGTGTCGACCGACTGCCGCGTGAAGAAGTCCTCCGGCAGGAGTGGGTTGGGGATCACGAAGGCCAGATGCATTGGGCCTTTGCCGGCGTTGCGGTCGAGTCCCACCATCCGGCGAAAATCAGAGAACGACTGGCTTTTTCCACTGCCACCGGAGAGGGCCTCCGGGTGGAGATTTTTCACCTTCGACAGCAGTTTTTGGCCACGGGCATCGTCAAAGGAGGCAAAGTCGCCCACCAGTACGGCCACCTCCACCACCTGCTCGCTGTTGGCGTAACGCATCTTCTTGGGGGAGCCATCCCGATTGAGGCCCAAGCCCTGCGGGGTGCCTGTGTAATCGAACGATTTTTCGTGCGTGTAGGCCTTGAGCTTGTGGATACTGCGGAGTTCCTGCACCAGCCGCTTGGCATCTTCGCGGGCGCCTTCGCCGCGGAACGTGGTGGCCAGCACCAGCCAAGGGCCGTCGCGCTCCGCCAGCGGAAACATCGCTTTTTCATCGATTTCCGCTGAAGAAAACCAACTGGCCGGAAGCCAGCCACTCGGGCTTTGGGCCTGCAGGTGCTCTGGCCAGAGGATGAGGCACAGGCAGACCAGCAGCAGTCTGAGCGGATGCAACGGTGTGCTGACCGGTTTCACGCGGACGGCTCCTTCGCGGAGGGAATTCGAATGTGCAGGCCGCGGAGTACTTTTTCCTCGGACTGCTCAGGGGGCCACAGTAGCGATCCCTCTCCCCGGTCGCCAGAGCGGTTGTCACACCGGAAAAGAACTGGAGAATGGGGGCATGGAAAATATCTCCCCTGCAGGTCCCAGTGGTGCCAGCCGACCGGCCGCGGGGAGGCTGGCGAAGCTCGGCCTGGGCCTGCTGCTGGCAGCCTGGTTGGTGGTCCTCGTGCTGCCCCCCATCCTGCTCCTGCGAGTGAGGGAGGGGTGGTTGCGCGATCTGGAGAAGCCGGGGCAGCAGGAAAACTGGGATGCCTTCCGCCGCGATATGGCCCAGCAGTCGGGCCGCGCTGGCCCGGTGCAACGCAAGATTCCCAAAAGCGCCGAGCCGCCCCTGCGGGTGTGGCTCCGCGATTATGTGGGATTGGCGATCTCGGCCTGGCTCCTCTTTGGCGGAGTTCTCGGCCTCTTCACCGGCATTTTATTGATCGGAACGGTGCGGCCCGCGCGATCACTTCCCCAGAATCAATTGGGCCGTGGCGGCCACAACGAGGAACAGGATCAGCGTGATGCCCAAAACGCCCAGCAGGGAAAACACAGTGGCGGACCCTCGCAGCAGGAAACGAAACAGCACCCGCCCGCTGAGCTGTGAGGCTCTGCTCGTGCA
>Ga0114967_10002941_pt1 | contig 14119 bp, 22 predicted proteins | sample M_130628_MF_Meta_FD_92639 | JGI IMG/M metagenome (GOLD analysis project Ga0114967, IMG submission 92639) | Freshwater microbial communities from Lake Montjoie, Canada to study carbon cycling - M_130628_MF_MetaG | ecosystem: Environmental > Aquatic > Freshwater > Lake | place: Lake Montjoie... | reverse complement strand
TTCCCAGAAGGCTTCCTAAGATACATGTTCGTTAATAAAAATAATTGCGATGTATTCCGATTCAACTTTCCATGCACCACCAAATCATGCGTTGAAAGAGATGGATACCTAATACACGCAAATCTTCCTCAATACAACATATTCAAAAACAATACGCCAATACCAATAGCAAAATATCCAAAATTCGAAACAAAAGAATACAATAATCCAATATTTGATTTACCTCTTATCAAAAACCCAGTAATGTAAATTATCTATAACAAGAATAATAATCTCATTCCACTTGATAACAATACCTTAGCCTGGTAATATAGACTTGTAACAGTTCAAAACCTATATTCCAGGCTAAAATTATACTCTTTATACTTACAATTCTAACTATAAAAACAAATATATATTCAGAGTGGAGAGTAGGTGGAGACTTTGTGGAGACTCAGTGGTAATCACAAACCTATATTATAGCTTTATTAATAGTTTTACCCTTAGATATTAAGATCTAATACCATAAAGATCTTTTCCTACATATAGACAATATAAAGAACTTAATAATCATACCATACCCATAAACACAAAAAAGACCCTGAAATAGCTTCAAGGTCTTTAAATTGTTTTATTTTCTACATAGAGAAAATAATAATAATTGGGACTTTACTAACTTTAATGTTTTCAAATTCATCGGGGCTTTTAAAAACCGACAAACAATTTCATTATTCAAATATAAAAATTAGTGGTAATTGATTATATTCTAAATACAAGAAAAAGTTTCCTGCAAAGAATTACACAAAATTCAAAAAAATAGAAGATGAACCATTTTATACACAAAATGAGATAGACAGAACACTACACACAGGCTCATCTTCCACCAAATATTATACAAGAAATTATTGAACCTATATTTTGAGTATTGTAATTTCTCTTAAGGAGAAATTAAATAGTTCAAAATAGGTTCAGCTTTTATAACAAAGATAGGGGGAGAATTTCGAGCCTATGAATATTCACGGTTACAGTATTTCGAGGGTTAATGGTCCTGGGAAAAGATTTACATTGTGGACTCAGGGATGTTTTAAAAAGTGTAAGAATTGTTTTAATCCTGAGACATGGAATTATAGTCCCAATAAGATTTTGTCACCATATCAAATTTTCGAGCTAATAAAAAATTATGACAGTTTAGATGGGATAACAATTACTGGTGGAGATCCTTTTGAGCAAGAGGATGATTTGATGTCTTTGTTATTTCTTTTGAGTGGTGAAAATTATAAAAAGGGAGTTATTGTTTTTTCAGGATATACGAAAGAGCAAATCGAGCAACATCCAATAAGGAAAAAATGTTTAGAGTATGTGGATGTTTTGATTGATGGTTTGTATGTTGATGAATTAAATATTGGAGTGGACTTAAGGGGCAGTTCTAATCAGCAGTTTTATTTTTTCTCTAATAAAATAAAAGAGGAAGAATTAAAGTTTGACCATGAGATTGAGATTTCGAGCTTTGATGATAACATTATAATCACTGGCTTTCCAAAAATTGACAGAAAATATTTAAAACAATTTGGAGTGAAAATTAATTGATTATAAATGAGCTTTTGAAATTAGATAAGAGGAAAACTAATATTGAGGAATTTTTTGCTTTATTACATGGGCAAAAAATTCATCCATCATTTCTTGTTTTTAATAATATGCCGATTGATTTTTCGAGGATTAGTTCTTTAGAGGCATGGCAAATTGAAAATGATAATGATTTTTATTTTGTGTTATATTTTTACTCTCAACCATTTATAATTTTCGAGGTGGATGTTGATTCTTTAGATATCAAGAATGTTACTTGTATAAATAGAGAAATATACCGGGATTCAATTATTTATTTATCTAACAATTTGGGTTTGAGAGGTGTGCCTTTTACAGATAGAAATTCGAGGATAACATGAAAAAGAAAACATTGTTGAAAGAAGTTTTGATTGATTATGTTCGTTTATATTATTTAGATGTACTAAATAATATAGAAAAGAAAAATGCTTTAAAAATTTTCGAAGCTTTATTAGATGAAGATATAGAAGTGAGTGATTTTATTCCGATTATGAGACAGATACAATTTGATTTAGATATGGCGGTAATGGCATGAGTGATTTTTTTAATATAGCTGGAATGATTGAATATATTAATCGACTTAAAGATTTAGTCGATAATACAATCTTAATGCGCAAAGAAAAACTTAATAATCTTTGTGAATGTTGTCAAGAAAAAGAAATAGAGGTAGAGTGGAGACCTGTTGATTTCTGCGATGAATTTTACGAAGACGATGTTAAAAAATATAAAATTAATATTAACTTCTTCTGTGAGAGTTGTTATAATATTTTGTTAGAGAGAGAAGAAATAGTCCCAGGAGAGTTTACCATATTCTACAAGGAAAAAAAAGAGGAGATCTAAATCTCCTCTTTTTTACATTTCGTTTTTGCTTTCTGATATAATGTCAAATGTTTGTTCTAATAAGTCTAATATTTGAGATTTTCGAGGTATTTCTGCAGTACGTACCTCTTCCATAAAATCTAATAATTTGTTTTGTAAATTATATAATGTTTCAAAATCTGAATCATCTTGTTCTGGTTGTAAATTGTCTGTATTAATTTGAGCTTCTCTTTTTAAAAGCATTTCGAGAGCAACAGAATTATAACCGATTTTTTTTAATATTTCGTGATTCATGATATTTTGATTTTCTGTAAATAAAATAAAAAATCCTTCCTCGTTGTATAATTTTTTTATGGATACAATTGATGATATAATTCCAGAGTTTAAAGATTTTGGAATTAAAAGGCCTGGAGCTGCAGTCACTCTTTTAAATAATGAAGATAATTTTTTTGATATTTGGATTGATCATTACAGCAAACATTATGATGCCAGGGATATATTTGTTTTAGATCATAACAGCACTGGGGAATTTGCTGAAAAATTATATCATGGCGCTAAGGAAGGACGATACAATGTAATTCCTGTTCATAATGATAAGTGGCATTTTAATATTTGGATGTGCACTACTGTAAGTTTATTTCAGTGGTTTTTATTACAATCTTACAAAACTGTTTTAGTTTGTGATTGTGATGAAATTGTTTTTACAGATCCAAAAAGTAAATACAGCAGCTTGAGAGAGTATTATGAAAATTTCGAGGGATATGGTGTTACTACAAATGGATACCATATTTTATGTGATCCTTTAAATGATTTGCCATTAGATATAAATCAAAAAATAATTAAACAAAAACAGAAATATATACACGATGACATGTTGTGTAAACCAATTTTATCTACAATGAGTCTTCAATATAATTTTGGTTTTCATTCAGCTAATAATATGTGTTTTGATATTGATAAAGATTTAATTTTATTTCACTTAAGAATGGTTGATCTTAATTGGAATTATTCTCGTGATTTAAAAAGAAATATTGAACAATGGAGTGAAATAGATATATACAATAAAATCGGCACTCATTCTCAACCATGTTCAAAAGAAGAAAGAATTAAATTATTACAAGATTATTTTGATCGTGGTGAATTAATTCCTGAAAGATTCCAAGATGTGTTCTAAAATATGATATCATTGCAGTATGAATTTATCATTATGCTGCATTTCAAATATGTTAGCTGAAGAAGGTCATAAGTTTCGTACTATGACCTTCAAGAGTTTTTCGAGCAAATCAAAGGAAGAATCATTAGAGAAGCTGTCTGGTATTGTAGCTAATAATTTTTCCGTGAGCGAAAAAATTATTAGACATTGTGCAGCTATTGGAATTAAGGGTTATAGAGTTTCGAGTGATCTTCTTCCTGTAATAAATCATCCAGAAGTAAATGTTGCTTTAGAGGACCTACCTAATTTTGGTTTTATTAATTATGAAATTATTAAATTAAAAAAAGCAATAGAGGAAACAGGGATAAGAGTAAGTGCACATCCATCTGAGTATATATCTTTAACTTCCGAAGATGATAAAGTGATAAATAATTCTATTAAAGATCTTGAACAACATGCTGAGATTTTCGAGCGTTTAGGTTTAGAGAGATCACATTACAATCCTTTAAATATTCACATTAGAAAAGAAGGCGACCCAGATCAGCTTTGTAATATTTTCATGAAGAATTTCGAGCGTTTAAGTGTTGGTGTCAAGAGTCGTTTAGTGTTAGAGAATAATGACACTGGAAATACCTGGGATGTTGTTACCTTAAAGAAATATTTCTGGCGTCAACATAATATCCCAGTAACGTTTGATAATTTGCATCATAAAATGTTAAACAAAGGTGTTTCTCATTGTGATGCTTTTTTTGATGCATACGAGACCTGGAATGATACAATTCCAATCTTCCATTATTCAGAGGGAAAGAATAATGGAAGAGCTCATAAGGACATGGCGGACGAATTGCCTGAGAATTTTGGCAAGGAAGTTTTGTTTGATGTGGAATTAAAGAGTAAGGATATTGCGATATTAGATATTCTTAGGAGGCTTGAAAATGACAACTGAATTGATAAAAGAAATTGCGTTGGACAATAAGAAGGTTTTCGAGTATTTAGAGGCAGCTAGTTTAATTTCTATTAGAGAGTTTAAGAATGGGAAAGAAATTGTTTTCAAGGATGAGAACGGCGATCTTTCAATTTTCATTAATAATATACCTTATGCATCCTATACATTGCTTGCCACAGTGGATGGAAAACCATATAATGCATGTTTAGCTTCGGATGAGTTTAATAAACTTTGGAACAAGTACAAGATTTTTAAAACATTATGAAAGATAATTTCAAAAAAGATTTATTGGATGTTTTGACTAACGATACATATCCGCAGTACAAAGCCAATGGTAAGCGTAGCACAAGAAAATTAATAGGTATTCATTCTTATTTAGGTCGGTTTCTTAAGAGTTATTTTTCGAGCATTCCAAATATTGAAGTTATGTGGAATGAAGGCGACGATAAAAATAAAGAAGCAAGTGTGCCTGGTGCATATTATCCTAAGAAAATTGATATCACTTTATTACATGAAAGCAAACCTGTATTATGTATAGGTTTTAAGTTTCCATGCAGTAATTACAAGCAAAACAATATTAACTATTATGAAAACATGCTTGGAGAAACTTGCAATATTCAACAAGCAAAAATTCCCTATTTTCATATTTTAGTTTTGCCAGCTGTAATGCCTTATTGTAACAAAGACGGAGAGATTACAAGGTCAGACAAAATTACAGAGCATGATATAGAGAAATATATTAAGCTTTGCAATGATAATATTGTAAGCTCTCCTTTTTGCATGTTGATTTTATTAATAGATTTTGATGCAACCTATGATAATGTCATAGGTTACTCAGACCCTAATGTCGTTTTTCAATCAAAGAAAATCGAGTATCAAAACTTTGCAGAAACTTTCATGCAGACCTTTACAATTGATAGATTTTTTGATAAACTAGATGAGATCAAAAGTAAATTATTAGAGGCGAATAATGGCTAGTTTGCAAAAAGAATACGACGATATTAAGCTGGACGGTAGGATTTATACCCCAGAGCATATTGTCAAGAAAATGTTAGATGATTTGGATTTTCAGAATTCGAGCATTTTAGGTAAGAAAATCCTTGATCCTGCATGCGGTGATGGTAGATTTTTATGCGAAGTTGCTAAGAGAATTATTGAATTTTCGAGCAAGGAAGATTTAGTAAAAAATCTTAAATGTATTTTTGGTTTAGAAATAAATCGAGAATCTGTTAGAGAGTGCAAAGATAATCTTAATGAATTAATTAAAGATTTAGATATTGAAATAGAATGGAATATCAAATGTTGTAATTCTTTGCAGCAAAAGTATCCTTACTATTTTGATTTCATTGTTGCAAATCCACCATATGTTCGAATCCAACATATGTTAGAGGAAGATAGAAAATTTTTACAAGACAATTTTAAGTATTGTAAAAAAGGTGCAACAGATTTATATATTGCATTTTTCGAGCTTTCTTTAAGAATGTTAAAGAATGATGGTAAGTGTGCATTTATCACACCTAACTCGTTCTTCTCCACTCAAACTGCTCAAATCATGAGAGATGATTTTGCTAAGAAGAAACATATTAGCAAAATTATTAATTATAATGAAATTCAGATTTTCGAGAATGCCTCTACATACTCAGCCATAACTTATTTTGATAAGAAAAAAAATAATACATTCATTTATCAAAAAGCATTGACGATAGATACATTCAAAGAAATTGAATTAAAATTATCAGACATACAAATGGGTGGATTTTGGTCATTCTCTTTTGACATTGATAAGAAAAAAACTGACAATAAGCTTGGAGACATTTGTTCAATATACACCGGCATCGCTACATTGAGTGATTCTGTATATATAATGAGTGTAGTGGAAGAAAAAGAAGATACTATTATTCTTAAATCTTCAAATGTTGGAAATGTCGAAATTGAAAAAAGTATTTTGAAACCAAGCATCAAAGCTTCAAAGTACAAAAATGCGGACGACCCAATCACCAGCTATGCAATTTTTCCATATGTTCAAGTTAATAATAAGTCTGTTATTATATCAGAGGACGACTTGCAAAATAATTATCCACTAGCATATAATTATTTATTATCTGTCAAGCATTTATTAGACAAAAGAGATAATGGTAAACCCAATCCTATATCTTGGTATGCTTTTGGAAGAACACAAGCCTTAGACACTTGTTTTGGGGAAAAAATTATATTTTCTCCAATCAATAATAAGCCTAATTTTATCAAATGTAACCGAGAAGATGCAATTTTTTACTCTGGTTATGCTATCAAATACAAGGGTGATTATGATAAACTCTTGTCTGTATTGAATTCTTCTAGAATGATGCAATTTGTTGAAGAATCAGCGAGAGATTATAGGTCAGGTTGGAAATGTTATAGTAAATCAATTATTCAGCATTTCCCAATTGATTTATCAGAAATTTAGAGTATAATATTAGTGTGCAGCGGGATGGAGCAGTTTGGTAGCTCGGTAGTCTCATAAATTACAGGCCGGGGGTTCAAATCCCCCTCCCGCACGATCCTTGATAGCTCAGCGGTAGAGCATTCGGCTGTTAACCGAACGGTCACTGGTTCGAATCCAGTTCAAGGAGTTTTTGAATTTCGAGGTCTGTTAGTCGAGTGGTTAAGATGCCTCCCTTTCACGGAGGAGACCAGGGGTTCGATCCCCCTACAGACTATTTAAAGAGGGTAATATGTTTAATTTTTCAAATTATTATGGTTTTCATCATGTAAATCCATACGAAGGTTTTGACCATGAATCTTTTCCTTACTTGAAGTTAAAGGGTTGGGGTAGTGACCATGAAGTGTTTGAAAAATTAATATTAGAGAAAAAGCCTAAATTGATTTTCGAGGTTGGTACTTGGTTGGGTGCTTCTGCTATTCATATGGCAAAAATTATCAAAGAAAATAATTTAGATTGTAAAATTATTTGCATTGATACTTGGCTTGGTGCGCTTGAAATGCTTGATAATTTTAATGACACAGAAACATATCAGTCCTTAGATAAATATTATGGTTTTCCATCAGTATATTATCAATTTTTAGCCAATGTATGTAAAATGAATTGTCAGGATATAATCTTGCCATTTGCTACAACTTCTGTAATTGCTGCAAGATTTTTTGCAAGAAGAAATATTAAAGCTGATTTAATTTATATTGATGGAAGCCACGACTATATTGATGTAAAAATGGATCTTCTTCACTATACACATGTCGTTTCTGAAAATGGTATGATTTTTGGCGATGATTATTGTTGGGAAGGCGTAAAACAAGCTGTTGATGAACACGTATCTGATAACAATACCAGGTTAGAACTTTTAGACAGTAAATGGATTATTAGATAAAATTTCGAGGTATAATATTTTTAAATGATTTCCGGTCGTTCAATGGTAGGACAGAGGTTTTTGGTGCCTTTAATTGGAGTTCGAATCTCTACCGGAAAATTTGCTTAGGTAATTCAATGGTAGAATGTCTCACTTGTAATGAGGTCGTTGGGGGTTCGATTCCTCTCCTAAGCTTTCTGATTTAATATGGAAAAAAGTATTTTAGAACAATATGTTGAGTTAAATTATTCAACAAGAAAAATTGCTCAACTTTTAAATTTAAGTCAAACTAATATACGTCATTGGTTGAAGAAATATAATTTAAAAACTAACATGCAACCATTTAACGAAAAAGAATATTCATGTAATTGTGGTGAAACAAATCCTGAAAATTTTTATGGCCGTTCAAAGAAGACTTGTTCAAAATGTCATAATTTAAAAACAGGCAAAACAGGTAAAAACAATAGACTTTTTGCTGTTAAAACACTTGGTGGAAAATGTATGGTTTGTAGTTATGCAAAATATACAGGTTCATTAGATATCCACCATTTAGACCCAAAAATTAAAGATAAAAATTTTAGTTGTATGCGTGGTTGGTGTAAAGAAAGAATATTGGCAGAAATCGAAAAGTGTGTATTATTGTGTAGAAATTGCCATGCAGAAGTTCATGCTGGTCTAATTGATTTGAATGATGTGATATAATAATAAAATGAATACTCTTTACATTTATATTTTTGGTGGCGTGGTTATTATGATGTATATTCCCGTTTGTTATCAAATTTATATGCTGAGAAAATTACTTAAATCTATTGCAAAAAAGACAGAAAAACTTGTTGAGTGATGGTATAATAGATTTGTAAGTTTGATACGGCTCCATAGTTAAACGGATATAACAAGACTCTTCTAAAGTTTAATTTCAAGTTCGATTCTTGATGGAGCTATTTTTCTCTCAACCAAAAAATAAAACTAAGGATTCAGGAAATGACAATCATTTCAAAAGTTCATGTGGATGATATACCTAATCTTCGCTCCCAGGGTGTAGAAATTAAATTTCTCCCCCTGTCTGTTATTTCTGCTCTATATGGTGAAGAAGAAATGAAAGCTGTAGGAGATTTTCACTACGCTTACATTAATATTGAAACCACATTAGAAGCACTTATTGCACTGCAGAAAATTCATACAGTACGATAGTCTTACCAGGGATGTGGAATTTTCCACATCCCTAATCTCTTTAATGTGATATAATTCGAATGTCGTGTGGAGGCGACAAAGAATGATTGCAACGGATAAAACCAACCCTGTTCTTAAATCAGGTATTGGCACAGAATCTCATTTTAATATTAAAGATGAGAATGTAGCCCATATTTTTTCAATTCTTCGTAACCAATTGTACTCTGATAAAATCGGAGCAATAATTAGAGAGTATGTTACGAATGCAATTGATGCCCATGTTGAAGCAAACGTAGACAGACCAATCTCTGTTACTATTCCTACTGTTTTCTCTAATGAATTTATTGTTAGAGATTATGGCAAAGGATTATCACCACAAGAGATTGTTGAGATATTTGCTTCTTACGGCGCATCAACAAAACGTCAATCAAATTCTTTCACTGGTATGCTTGGTATTGGTAGTAAATCCGCCTTTGCATATACTAAATCCTTTACTATTAAATCGAGACATAAAGGAACAGAAACCGTCTACCAAGCTTTTATTGACGAAAGCAACATAGGTACAATCGCCCAAATTCATTCTCAACCAACAGAGGAAACTGGATTGTCAGTTCATGTGACAATCCATAGAGATGACTTCAATCAATTAAATTCATCAATAGAAGAATTTTTTAAATACATCAGTTATAGACCAGAGTTTTTAGGTTCAGCAATTTCAATTGAGAAACCTAAAAATATTATCGAAGGCTCAAGTTGGAAGTTCACAGAAAACCAGAGAAATTATTGGCGACGTGAACAAGATGTATTTTTCGTCATGGGAAATGTCACTTATCGCTCCAATGTAAAAATCCTTACATCTCAATTGCAAATTGATTTAGATTGGCTTGAAAAAGTAAATGAATCAATTTTAATTATTGATGTTCCAATTGGTAAAATAAAACCATCTGCATCTCGTGAATCATTAGAGTTCAATGAAGTAACTAAAAAATATTTATTCAGCGCACTCTATGATTTAAAATTAGAGTTGGGGAAAATAATTAGAGAGAGATTCGAAAAATGTATCTCTGATTATGAGAGACATTGTGTTGCTTATGATTTGTTGCAGAAGTTTGGAGCATTAGTAAACTATCCAATTAAAAATTGGGTCTTATCTTTTGATGGTTATTTTGTTGGTAGTCAAGAAGAACCTTTCAAAATAAAAGAAATTTCCAAATCATTCTGTTATCTTTTGGACAAGTCATCAGAGTCCATAAAGCCAAACACAAGATTCATAGTCCACGATAGCTCTCAAAAAATTACTCACATTCCACTAAGAGTGATTGAGTATTTCGAGAGTGTACCTTCTGATATTAAAAACTTAGTAGTTTTAAAATTCAATACTCCTGAACAGATGGATAAATTTAAAAATCATCCATCTTTTGATAATGCGGAATTTATTGATGCTGGAACTTTACCATTCAAAAATGTTGCTAAGACAGTATTGAAGAGCGAAGAAGCCAAGATATATGAATACAATATAGGGCATGTCACAAATATAAAATCTTGGAGTCCTGCAAAAAATAATCCTCCTGCTGATGCTATCTATATTGAAATTTCGAGTTTCAAGCCAAAGCATTATAAAGAGAATATTTGTGTCAATAATGCTGTCAGTTTTTTAAGAGGAGCTTTTGGTATTAAGGTTCCAACAATCTACGGTATCAAAACTGCTGACTTAAAGAAAACAGTACAGCCTACATGGATTGAATTAAAAGATTATCTCAACCAGCAAATTAATCAATGGAAGAAAAATAATCCAGAGCTTGTTAGAGATTATGAATTCTTTAAGGAATCCAATGCATTCCAAAAAGAATTGATTGGAGATTTCGAGCCTTGGAACCATCTTAAACCAAACCTTGAATCTTACCATAGACATGCATTTAATTACTCGGAGGCTCAAACTGCTATGAGTGAATTTGAGATAGAAATTTTCAAATACAATCCTCCAAAAGAGTTTAATGATTTGTATGAGAGATATCCATTTACGAGAGCCTTTCAATGTTCAATGTCTTACTCTGACAAGATGAGACTTGTCAAATATTTAGATATGTCATAGTCCTCCATCTATGACAGGTCAAGGGGAACATTAAACATTCCCCTTGACACACCAATTCTAAAATGATATTATTCATTATCTCAACCCCTACAAGCGAGAACAAGAATGAATTTCGAGGACGTGTTTTCTCTCAAGCATCAAAGTAAAATTTCGAGTTATGAAGAATATTGGAAGTCTGTTTCTCCAACAAACAGCAATGAGATTTTTAAGCGATGGTTGTTTGCTTATACATCAATACACTCTACATGGCAGAGTAATGTACGCTCTTACAACCATATCAAAAATTTCGAGCAATGGTTAAACGATAAATCAAAGCTTGCTGAATTATTATATATTTCGAGGAGCGGTTTACATAATCAACGCACCGAAAATATATGGGATTTTAAAAATAAGTTTTTCGAGAATCCTGATAGTTTTGAAAAATCGAAGGATGAGTCTTGGGTTGATTTGAGAAACCGACTTGCAATAAATCTTAAAGGTATTGGATTAGCAAAAGTATCATTCGCCCTTGAACTTTGCTATCCTAATAATGTTGAAGTGGTGTGTTTAGATGTTCATATGCTCCGTGCTTTAAAATTAAATGAGCAAGGATACAGAGCAGATTCTAAAAAAGAAATATCCGAATATATGAGTGGTGAAAATATTTGGGTAGAAAAATCTAAACGCATGGAAACATCACCTTACATAACCAGATGTTTATATTGGGATATTTTACAAGGTCACAAGAACTCCCGCTATTGGTCTTCTTGCCTTGAATCCCAATTGTGCCTTGAAATATAAAATGTAGGGTTCTTATATTTCAAGTATCATGGGGAGCTTGCGCATGCTCCCCATGATATCCCTTAAATAATTTTCTGGCGCACAATACCCAAGGTGATATAATACGTTATGAAAACCCTACAATTCAATGTTACAGGCTCTATGCAAGTGCCTGATGATGTTATTTTCCATTACGATGTTGCTGGTAAATTATATGCATATGAGAATGATGGCATAATGTATATGCTCCAAATGTGTATAGTTGCTGAGGCTGGTGCTGGTGGATATGAAATCGTTCATCAATTCGAAGAGATGGAAAATCATAGCATAACTAATGTTCGCTATGATGATGCGGAATTTGCTATAAAAGATTAAAGCGTGATATAATGTAATATCACGAGAAAGGGTATTCCTACAATGCCTAATTGGGTTATGAATGAACTCACCTGTATGTTCCAAACACAGGAAGAGTACAATGTTTTTAAAGAGAAAGTCAATCTTGAAGGATTGTTCAACTCCTTCATCCCTATGCCTGAAGTTTTAAAGGGAACATCATCTCCTCATCTTGCTCCAGGTGATTATATCAATGAAGTGAATAAGCACAAGAATACTAATTTTCTTACATTAGAGGAAGTTGCTACTTGTGATGATGAGTGGGTTGTTCATCGTGCTAAAGAGATTATTCAAAACATCAAAGCGTTCGAGGAAACAGGTTATCATGACTGGTATTCTTGGAACCTGAACAATTGGGGTGTTAAGTGGGATGCTGTAAGACCAACTGCTAAGTATGACCTTCTTACAATTACCTTTAGTTTTGACTCTCCTTGGGATACACCTGAACACTTTGTTAGAGAGTTATCCAAACTCTATCCTAATGCCACTTTTGAGATGGTTTCTGGCTCCATAGAGAACGATTGCCATTATGAGTTTACCTGCGAAGATGGTAAATTCGAGGAAACCTGCTCCTATGAAACTTTCAAAGAAGCAGTAATTGATGGTAAATGGGGCGGATGGGATGAATGGTCTGAATTACTTGAAGAGAGTTTAGAAGTATGACGCTTAGGGAGTTAATTTTAAAACTTCAAGAGTTAGATAAGAAATACGAACAGTACAGTCAAGACACCGAAGTTGTGTTGGCTGTACATTCTAAAAATGAATATAATCCAGAAGTAAATTTAGATTATATTGATGAAGTATTACATCCCGCTCTTGATACATTCTCTGGTTATATTTGCCGAATTGTCTTATGTGGTGAAATCGAGCAAGAGGACTAAACTATAATCCAGTTGTTAAGTATTTCTTTACAACTGGATTCTTTCTTCTGATATAATATAGTATGGAAAACATTAAGTGGATTCGAGCAATGTCTGACCGTTTGAGAGATGAACTTTCGAGCGAGTATGACGACGAAACAAAAGATTTAATTATTCGAGCTTTTATGCAAGGACTATATCAAGACCCATCCATTGTAGAAGAATTAAAATCTTCTTCCCTTATTGAATCTGATTATTTCGAGGATGCTGAATGAAAATGATATCTATGTCTGATGGTTTGTTCTTATATAAATCCTCAGATGGTTATGTAGTGATGGACGAAAATGATAATATTTTAAAGTTATCTAAGGCATATCAAACTTGTATTAGATATATTTTAAAAACATTACATTCGAGAAGAGTTGCAGAAAGAGAAGCAATTGAAGAGATTGATAAAAGTAAGGTCTGATATATCTTCAAGTATTTTTCCAATACAATTATATCAAGTGGATGATTATTTTACAGCTGAAGAAAATGGCGTAGAATTATTCCGATTTAAGAGTCAACATCTTTGCTCAATCAAAGCTAAAGAATTAATCCGTAAAAGAAAAAATGAAAAGAATGCGCAAATCATTCAAAGCATCAACGAACTAAAGGCACAAGGAATATTATGACAGCTCTTATTGGTATTTTTCTTTTAACTTTCAACCAGCCCAATAGAGAAAGAATATTAAAAAGAGATTACATTTCATCAAATTTACAGCTACATAATATTACAACATACAATATCGAAAATGAAATTGATTATGATGATATTATGTGCATCAATTATCATGCAAAAGATTTAGAAGAGTTTCTTTCATATCTTGATATAATAGGGGTGAAATATTCCAAATCTAACGATTATTATTTTTTTAAGAAGAAAGACCAACGATGACAGATAAAGAAAGAAAGATATTGGATAAAGAAATCCAATATCTTTGCGAACAACAAGATAGAGTA
>Ga0114967_10002938_pt1 | contig 14125 bp, 13 predicted proteins | sample M_130628_MF_Meta_FD_92639 | JGI IMG/M metagenome (GOLD analysis project Ga0114967, IMG submission 92639) | Freshwater microbial communities from Lake Montjoie, Canada to study carbon cycling - M_130628_MF_MetaG | ecosystem: Environmental > Aquatic > Freshwater > Lake | place: Lake Montjoie... | reverse complement strand
ATGGCGGCGGTGGACGCCTTTCAGCAAAACCCCGAGGTGCAGGTGGCCTTGTGCAACCTCATTGCCGGCGGCGTGGGCCTCACGCTCACCGCCGGCACGCACGTCATTTTTCAGGATCTGGACTGGGTGCCGGCCAATCATCTGCAGGCCGAAGACCGCTGTTATCGTTTGGGCCAGACGGAGTCGGTGACGGTGGAGTACTTGCTGGGCGACGGCACGCTCGATGGCTATATCGCAAGTTTGCTGGACGCCAAAATGGCGCTGATCGCCGCGGTGGAGGCCGCGGAAGTGCCCGACGGCTCAATCCTCGAAGCACTGCAACGCCAACTGCAGGCGCTCTCACCGGCACTCATGCAGGAAGCCAAAGCGCTGGGGTCGACCGGCGACGCTGCCGCCCGCATCGAGGCCATTGGCGCGCAGGTGGCGCAACTCGCGCCGGAGTCGCCGCTGGCCGCGCAGGGCGTGCGGGAGTTTCCCAGCAGCTCCTCACCGGGCAAGCTCTACCGCGTGGTGTTTGGGCGGGCCGGGCACTTGCAGTGCGACTGTCCGGGCTTTGCCTGGCGGGGCGAATGCAAACATGTGCGCGAGGCCCGCAAGGCGGCCGCGAAGTCCTGAGGGGCTTGCGGTAGCAGACATCCGTGCCGGATCTCGCCGGCACGGTCTTTTAGCAGCGAAAGGGCGGGCAATGACGGGTGAAGAACTGTTTGATGTGGTCAACGAGCGTGACGAAGTCATTGGCGTCGCGCCCCGGGCGCAGGTGCACGCCGAGGGCTTGCGTCATCGGGCGGCTCACGTGCTGGTGTTTAACCCTGAAGGCCGCTTGTTTGTGCAAAGACGCTCGTTTGCCAAGGACAACTCGCCGGGCTGCTGGGATACCTCTGCCGCTGGGCACCTCGACGCCGGTGAGGACTATCACGCCGCCGCGCTGCGCGAACTCGGCGAGGAACTGGGGGTGGCGCCGGACGCGCCGCTCGAGCCGCTGTTTCGCTTCGAGGCTTGCGCCGATACCGGACAGGAGTTCGTGTGGGTTTACCGGGCCATCGTGAGCGCGCCCTTGCAGCTCGAACCTTCAGAAATCATCGACGGGCGCTGGTGTGAGCTGGCCGAACTGGACGACTGGCGGCGGCGTGCGCCAGACGATTTCACCGCCACGTTTCATCGCATTGCCGAGGCCCTGAGCGCTGCGCAAACGAACGGGGATTGAGGCCGACAGGGGGGCGCTCGCCTGCAAGCCGGGCGCGGCGAGTGGTCTGGTCGCGCGAACGCCACTCCGGATTGGATCTGCTGCCGCAGATCGCCGATCCTGTGCGGGTTCTCCCTCCAGCGACAGGAATCCAGATCCCCGTGACCACTGCCAACGCCTCCGCCGCGCGCGCCGCCATCCTTGCCGTTCAAAAGGGCTTCGAGACTTCCGGTTACATCGCCAGCGATGGCATCGCCACCGCGGTGTTTCTCGCCCAGGCCTTGTCCAAACCCATTCTGGTCGAAGGCCCGCCGGGCGTGGGCAAGACCGAACTCGCCACCGCTACCGCCGCGCTGCTCGGTAAGCCGCTGATTCGCCTGCAGTGCTACGAAGGCCTGGACGAGGCTAAGGCGCTCTACGAATGGAAATACGGCAAGCAGCTGCTCTACACGCAGGTGCTGAAAGAAAAACTCGGTGACCTCATGCAGGGCGCCGAAGGGCTCAAGCAGTCGCTGGCCCGCTTGCACGAATTCGACGACACCTTCTTCAGCGAAGAATTTCTGGAGCCGCGGCCCCTGCTCAAAGCCCTGTGGGCCAAAGACGGCGCGGTGCTGCTGATCGACGAAATCGACAAATCCGACGAGGAATTTGAGGCTTTTCTGCTGGAGCTGCTGCAGGACTATCAAATCTCGATCCCGGAACTCGGCACCATCAAGGCGGTGAGCACGCCCACGGTGTTCCTGACCTCCAACAACACGCGCGAAATCGGCGACGCGCTGAAGCGCCGCTGTCTGCATCTCTACATCCCGTTTCCGGATAACCGGCTGGAACAGCGCATCATCGCCTCGCGGGTGCCAGCGCTGACCGCCGGACTCCGCGAACAACTGGTGGGCTTCGTGCAGAGCCTGCGCGGCATGGACATCAAGAAGGCGCCGGCGGTGAGCGAGACCATCGACTGGGCGCGCACGCTGCTCTTGATGCACGCCACCGAACTGGAGCCGGAACTGGTGCGGGCCACGCTGAATGTGTTGCTCAAGTTCCAGTCGGACATTGAACTGGTGGACCTCGAAGTACCTGCCATGATCCATCGCGCCAGCGTGGGCTGATGACGCAGGTCCTTTCTAACTTCATCCAGGTGCTGCGCGCGGCCAGCATCCGGGTCTCGACGGCGGAGAGCATCGACGCCGCGTCGGCGCTTAACGTGGTGGGCTGGGACCATCGCGATCAGTTACGCGAGACCCTGAGCCAGGTGCTGGCGAAAACGCCTGAAGACAAGCGCGCTTTCCACGACTGTTTCGACCGCTTCTTTACCTTCGAAACCGTGCGCGGCGCGGAGGCCAGCGCGCCCTCGGACGACACCGACGCGGGCGGCCAGCCGCAAATGCCCGAAGCCGGCGCGGGCGGTAGCGGGGTCGGCGGCGGCGGGCTGGCCGAGTTGCTGGAGAAGGGCGACAGCGCGGCTGTGCAACAGGCGATGGCGAGCGCCGCACGCGCGGTGCAGATTCAGAACATTCGGCTCTTTACCCAACGCGGCATGTATGTGCGACGCGTGCTGGAACAGATGGGCATTGAAGATTACGACCGCGCTTTGCTCGCCGCTGCGCGCCAACAGCCGGCGGCGCCGGCAGTGGCGCGGATGCGTGAACGCAAGGAGCGCCTGCTGGAAGACGTCTCGGCGCTGGTCGATCGCCAGATGCTGCTCTATACCGCCAACGCCCGCACCGCGCTCCGCGAAGAGGTTTTGCAAAAAACGCCGCTGACGCGCATCGAGATGAGCGACTTCAAAACCATGCAGACTCTGGTGCGCAAGCTGGCCAAGCGCCTGGTGTCGCTGCATTCGCGCCGGCGTCGGGTGGCGAAGCGCGGGCAGTTGGATATTCGCCGCACGATCCGCCGCAACACCGGCTACGACGGGCTGCTGTTCAACACCGTGTGGAAACAAACCAAGGTCGACCGGCCCAAAATTATCGCGGTGTGCGATGTGTCGGGCTCGGTGGCGCAGGTCTCGCGTTTTCTGCTGCTCTTTCTCTACAGCATGAGCGAGGTACTGCCGAAGGTGCGCTCGTTCGCCTTTTCCACCCAACTGGGCGAGGTCACCGACTGGTTTCAGAGCAAGCCTGCCGAAGAAGCGCTGGCGCTGACCCTAAAGACCTGGGGCATGGGCTCCACCGACTACGGCGGCTCCCTGACCGAACTCGAACGCCTGACCGAAGCCGACCTCGACCGTCGCACGACCGTGATTATTCTCGGCGACGCGCGCTCCAATTACGGCGATCCGGGCGCACAGGCGCTGCGCCGGATCCACGAGCGTGTGCGACGCGTGATTTGGCTGAACCCCGAGCCGCGATCGTTCTGGAATATCGGTGACTCCGCGATGCAGAAGCTGGCGGCGAGCTGCGATCGCGTGGAAACCTGCCGCACGCTGCTGCAGTTAGAACGGATCGTGAACGAGATCGCGCGGGGCGCGGGCTGATATGAGCAGTGCGGCCTTCGACCCTGTCTGCCGCCGCTGCGCGCGACTTGCCGGCTTTCTCGACAGTAGCCGCGCGCGCTACCCGAGCTACCACTGCGCGCCGGTGGCGCCGTTTGGCGACGATGCTGCGCGCCTCATCGTGGTGGGCCTCGCGCCGGGGCTACATGGCGCGAATGCGACGGGGCGTCCCTTCACTGGCGACCATGCCGGGGTGATTCTCTACGAGACTTTGCATCGCTTCGGCTTCGCGAGTTCGGCCCAATCGGTGTCGCGCGACGACGGCCTGCGGTTGATTGGCGCCCGGATTACCAACGCGGTGAAGTGCGTGCCGCCCGCCAACAAGCCGCTACCGGCGGAGATCGCGCAGTGCAACGGGTTTCTGGCCACGGAGTTGGCCAAGGCGCCGACGGATGCGGTGCTGGTGGCGCTGGGCCGCATTGCCCACGAGGCTATTGTGCGCGCGCTCGGATTGCCGCTGCGCGGGTTTCCGTTTGCCCATGAGGCGGAGCATGCGCTCGGCAGCTTGCGCCTCATCGATTCCTATCACTGCAGTCGCTACAACACGCAGACACGCCGCCTGACGCCGGCGATGTTTGATCGGGTGTTCGCCCGCGCGCGCGCACTGCTGGAGGCACGCGGATGAGCGAGACAGAGTTTCCGCCGGAACTGAAGGACAAAGTCTCGCGACTGCCGGCTGCCCCCGGCGTTTATCGCATGCTGGATGCGCGCGGCACGGTGATTTACGTGGGTAAGGCGCGCGAGTTGCGCAAACGCGTCGGCAGTTACTTCACCAAGCAATCCAGCCACACGCCCAAAGTGCGGGCGATGGTGGTGCAGATTGCAGATCTCGAAGTGGTGGTCACCCGCAACGAAACCGAGGCGCTGATTCTCGAGAGCAATCTCATCAAGGAGCTGCGGCCGCGCTACAACGTGGTGCTGCGCGATGATAAAAGCTATCCGTACATTTACGTGACGCTGGAGCACGAGTTCCCGCGCATTGGTTTTCATCGCGGGGCGCGCAACGGGGCAGGGCGCTACTTCGGGCCGTATCCTGGCGCGGGCGCGGTGCGCTCTACGCTCAATCTGCTGCAAAAGCTGTTCGCGGTGCGCCAGTGCGAAGACAGCTTTTTTTCCAACCGCGCGCGGCCCTGTCTGCAATATCAAATCAAGCGCTGCACCGGGCCCTGCGTGGGCATGGTGAGCAAGGACGACTATCGCCGCGATATCGATAGCGCGCTGCTGTTTTTAGCGGGCCGTAGCCAGGAAGTGGTGGAGACGCTGGTGGCGCGCATGCAGGATGCCGCCGAAAAAATGGAGTACGAGCGCGCCGGCCAACTGCGCGATCAAATCGCCAAACTGCAACGCGTGCAGGCCGAGCAGCACATCACCTCCGAGGCCGGAGACTTCGACATCGTGGTGTGTCGCAAGCGCGACGACATTGGCTGCGTGCAGGTATTTTTCGTGCGCGGTGGGCGGCATTTGGGCAACAAGACTTTCTTTCCTGCGCACACCCGCGAATCCACCACCGGCGAAATCATCGACGCTTTTCTCCCGCAGTTTTATCTGGCCGGGCATACCGAGCGCGATATTCCGCCCGACATCATTCTGGCCGAGACCCCTGAAGAGCCGGAATGGCTGGTGGAAGCTTTAAGCGAGCGGCGCGGCGCGGTGGTGCGCTTGCGACTGAATGTGCGCGGCGAGCGCGCGCGCTGGCTCGAGATGGCCCAGCAGAATGCCGATCAGGCGCTGGCCGAGCGCATCGCCACCGACGACAACCAGCAACGGCGCCTCGAGGCGCTGCGCGAGGCGCTGGACCTGCCGGAGCCGCCCGCCCGCATCGAGTGCTTCGACATCAGCCACACGCGCGGCGAGGCCACAGTGGCGTCCTGCGTGGTGTTTGGGCCGCTGGGTGCGATGAAGTCGGACTACCGCCGCTTCAATATCGAAGGTATCACGCCGGGCGACGATTACGCCGCCATGCATCAGGCCCTCTCACGGCGCTATTCACGGCTCAAGAAGGAAGAGGCCGTGATGCCCGATCTGCTGCTTATCGACGGCGGCGCCGGTCAGGTGGCCCAGGCCGTGGCGGTGCTCGCCGAGTTGCAGATTGAAGGCATCATGGTGGTGGGCGTGGCCAAGGGCACCACCCGCAAGCCGGGGCTGGAGAACCTCATCGTCAACGATGGGCAGGACGAAAAAGTGCTGCCGCGCGACTCCGCCGCCCTGCATCTTATTCAGCAGGTGCGCGATGAGGCGCATCGGTTTGCAATTACGGCCCATCGGCAGGCTCGTAGTCGCAACCGCAATCGTTCACCGCTGGAAGCCATCCCGGGCATCGGCGCCAAGCGCCGCCAGCGCATGATGCAGCACTTCGGCGGTCTGCAGGGTTTGGCCCGCGCGAGCATTGATGACTTGCAAAGAGTCCCCGGCATCAGCAAACAATTGGCCGAAGCCATCCACGACGCCCTGCGAGAGCGCTGAATGAATATCCCCAATACCCTCACGATGCTCCGCATCGCGCTCATCCCGCTGTTTGTGATTCTCTTCTGGCTGCCGTTTACCTGGACCGATTTCGCCGCCGCTGCAATATTTCTGCTCGCCGCCATCACCGATTGGCTCGACGGCTATCTGGCGCGCAAGCTCGACCAAACCTCACGTCTCGGCGCGTTTCTCGACCCGGTGGCAGACAAGCTCATCGTGGCTGTCGCGCTCATCTTGCTGTTGCAGCGAGATCCCACCGTCGCGCTCGCCTTGCCCACCATGGTGATTATCGGGCGCGAGATCACCGTCTCCGCTTTGCGCGAATGGATGGCTGAACTCGGCGCGCGGGCAAAGGTTGCGGTGTCGCGCTTGGGCAAGGTCAAAACGACGTTTCAGATGGTCGCGCTGTTGTTGATGATCGCCCGCGAGCCCATCCTCGGACTGCCCGTTTATGGCCTCGGCGTAGTGGCCCTGTACGTGGCCGCCGCTCTCACCCTGTGGTCGATGGTGCTGTATCTGCAGGCCGCGTGGCCCGCATTCTCAGACGAGTAAGATTCTTTTGCCTTGACAGATGATCTCGCGCCGCTAGAATTGCGCCTCTCCGCGCGGGAATAGCTCAGTTGGTAGAGCACAACCTTGCCAAGGTTGGGGTCGCGAGTTCGAGTCTCGTTTCCCGCTCCAAAGAACGCCGAAGCCCCGACGCTGTCGGGGCTTTTCGTTTCTGCCTCTTACGGACCACGTAACAGGCATCGTCCCTCCAAGGCTGGGTGGCAGAGTGGTCATGCAGCGGCCTGCAAAGCCGTGGACGCCGGTTCGATTCCGACCCCAGCCTCCAATACCTTTCCAAGGGCAGCCAAGACGTTCCGAAATAGGCCGCGTTAGCGCGGCGCGCTCGCGAATCTGCTCTCCAGTACTGGCCAACGATGTCCGCGGAAAGCCCCGCTCAAAGTGGGGTAACTTTCCAGAGCCACGCCGAGTTGTGATAACGAGTTACCCCGGCAAGCCGATTTCTCTGGTCCGTAAGCGAGTGCGTCGTTCGACGTTTTTGATACTTCGTCGACGAAGCCGAAAGTACAGCAGCTGCGGGCCCTGTTCGCGCTTGATCCGTTTCAGAATCCACCGCCGCGCGAAAAGCTCATCGGTGACCTCGCCGACGCTTATGCGGGGCGAAGCAGTATCTAGCACGGCATCGTTTATGCCATCTTCGTCAACGAAAGATCGGTTCGAGTCTCAAAAATTTGGCCTCGCTACGGAAGGCGCTCTTCGACTGGGCAAGGCGCATGCCGAAGCAGTTGTCGACTCCATTCTCGAGGCCGTCGCCTTGGCACGCGGAGACTGAACACGCGCCCGACCGAATAATCCCTCTCTGAGCAAAGGACCCCGACATGAGCGAAGTCTCGATTAACGACATCAAGTTGCACTACGTCAGCATCGCCGAAGCGAAGCAGCTGCCGGGCCTGCGCATCGTCCTCGGGGCCTATGCCGACCCCGGCATGTGGCGGGAAGCCTGCAAGGGGATCTGCTACGCCAAGGGCTTGAGCTACACGCCGGTGGTCACGGCGAATGCCGGATCTTCGGATACGGAATTCGGCCTCAACGGCACCGATCGCGAGCTGCGGGAGTGGACCGCGCAATCCAGTGCGCCGGTCATGGTCTGGAATGATGAACGCCCGCGCTCTACCTGGATCGAGCAGCTGTATCTCGCTGAACGCCTTGCACCCGAACCTTCCCTGATCCCTCGCGATGTAGAGGATCGGGTGCGCATGTTCGGGCTCGCGCATGAGCTCTGCGGCGAAAACGGTTTTGGCTGGATGGGCCGGCTGATGCTGGTCGACATCGGTATGGAGCCGCTGGCAAAGGACGGCCCGGAGTACAACTTCTGGCTGCGCTTCGGCCAGAAGTACGGCCTGTCGGCGGAGGCGATCGCCGCCGCGCCGGGACGCATGGCCGAATGCCTGACGGCGCTCGATACGCAACTCGCCACCGAGCAGGCGCGGGGGCACCGGTTCTTTTTCGGTAACGCGCTCTCGGCGCTCGACATCTACTGGGCGACTTTCCTCGGTCTTATCGAGCCGCTCCCTGAGGCGCAGTGCCCGATGGCATCCTTCTTCCGGCCGCTCTACACCAACACCCACCCGGTCGTGCGCGCCGCGCTCTCCGCTCGGCTGATCGCGCACCGTGAGTTTATCTATCGCGAGTTTCTGGAGCTGCCGGTAGTGTTCTGAGCGGGCGAGGGCACCTAAACGAACTCGCCCACGAAAACACGGATAGGCCGTCTGCTGGACCTGGCGCCCAGGCCAGATGAGCAGAGGGTTCTTTGGCTGCCCGATACCGGCGCTCCTGCGTCTGTGTCAGGCATGCATAACAATCTTTCTCTAGAGCGACATCGTCTGTCGCCGGGGGAAGTAGCCCACGCTGCGGTCCAAGAAGATTTCGTTCCCCACAATACCGACCACGTTCGCTACCCCCAGCGTCATGCCTAGCAGGCGGGGCAAGCTACCGCAGCGCAGGGTGAACTGCCCGTCGCCGATGCTTGCCGGCACACGGTGAGTCTCGGTCTGAAACTCGCCGAAGCCGGGATAGAAATCGGTGAGGCTGCCGGCAGGCGGGAAGCCTGCGAGCGCCGCGTGCTGGAAATACGAAATCTGTGCGCCGGTATCCAGAAACATGCGGTAGTCGCGGCCTTCGATGTGGACGGTGACGACGGGAATCTCCATGAAGTCGTCCAGTTCAAGATGTTGCCCGCCGTGCGCGAGCGTGGCGCTCGACACCGTCAGCCGCCCGCCTGCGACATCCAGCAGGTGGTCAAAGCGACCGAGAATGTCGGCGCCGAGCAGGCCGGCGCAGTTCACCCCGACCAGGCGCGACAAGGTTTCGGCGTCGAGACCAACGTAAGCTTGGCCTAGACTAAAGCGCTCGCCGACGAGGCGGAGTTCGCGAGCCTTGCCGAAGCTGATCGGCGCGCCGGTATCGAACAGCCACCGCTCGCCCGCAACCTCGGCGAAGAGGTGGCCGGCCTGGAAATGAAGCGGGAACGTTTCCGTCATCCTGTGACTCCTTTCGGTTTGAAGGTCCGTCGCAACAACACTGAAGGGCAGGCATTCCGCAGGCTCGGCGCCTTAGTGCTAGCGCTCGGCGTTCACCCGCGCGATCAGCACTTCTTCCGCCCGCTCTGATAAGACGAAGATCAATTTCATGGTCGCGCGCGTGGCGCCCACGAATAAACGCCTCACCGCCGCATCGTCGAGCAACTCGAAATCAATTTCGGTGAAGATGACGCAGGGCGCGGAGCGACCCTTGAACCGATGCACGGAGTCGATCAGCACATCGCCGTCGGTGTAGAGCGAGTTACCCAGTAGATCGTATTGCCCGGTTGGCGCACGCAACGCGTGTTTCCCGAGACGGTCGTAGGGCCGCAGGATTGAACTCTCCCGGCCGCGGTAACTCACGATGGCCACCTGCGGGCGCTTGAAGCCAAGCTTGAGACACCGGTCTATCGCAGCCGTCGTTTCATCCAGCATGCCTCTGGGATCTGAATAGGTGACGAACTCGATGCTGGATTGCGCTAAGGGGCTGCCGGGGACCACGCGCTCCTCGGGCGGCAAGATGCGATTGAGAAATCCAACAATGTCTTTCGGGCTGCGGTAGTTAATATCCGCGCGCAATCGTGCCCATCCCGGAAGAGGGACCGGCGGCCGGCCGTAGAGATTTTGCATGGGATCTTCCAGCCACCAGGCCCGCCCGCCGGGGCGCAGGAAGCGCAGCAGGTTTTCAGCCCATCCGGCTTGAAAATCCTGACCTTCATCGACGATCAGGGTATCAACGAGTTCACTCTCGGCAGGATGGTGGGCATTCAGCGCCGCCTCCAGGTTCGAGAACGCGCCCGGCTGCGCAAAGTCGGGCGTTGCTCCGTCCAGACGGTAGACCCTGTCGGCAAGCTGATGGTAGGTCGTCACCTGACCGCCGGGCGGTGCGATGACCATGATGTGATCGGCCAGAGGCCGGTTGTAACAGACGTAAAGCACCCGGCCGCCGCGACGCAGGGTATCCCCATAGACCGCCAGCGCGAGTTGCGTTTTGCCCGATCCGGCAGTGCCCACCACGCGCAGACGAAACGGCTCGATATCGATTCGGCGCGCCCAGTGTGCGAGGCCGCCGGATAACCGGGTCTGCAAGGCGCCCACGCCGTCCGCCATGCCGTTAACGTCGGGCACCAGTTCGAGAAACTCGCCGAGAAATCGGTGAATCCCGCTGTTGATGGGAGCCACCTCGCCGTCTCCGGGCAGGATGCCCGTGATAATCGGCAGCAACTGGTCTTTGCGCCTACCGTCAACGATGCGGGCGGGGTCGATGCCGGCAGTGCCGGGTTGCTTCACAACGTAGTCCGGACAGTAGAGCAGGGTGCTCACATCAACCGGCTCGCCCTTCATGAAATCGCGCAGACGGTTGTGGAAATTGTCCTTGTTGCGGGCGAGCTGCAACTTCACCGACTTGTCCCCGTTGGCATAGGGTTTAAGCAGACCGTCGGGGGTTTCCGTCAGAAAACCGGCTTTCTGTTCAATGAGCAGAATGCGCTTTCCCGGTCCTACGATCACGAAATCAATTTCGCCGACGCTGGTTGCGGTGCGGCTTTGTACCCGGGTCCAATGGACGCTGTGATACACCGCGTAGCGATCGTCCAGACCCTCGGCGAGCACGGCCAGGGTTTCGAGTTCGCGCTGAAAAGACCCGCTCCCATTCAGTTCACGCCAACCATCCGGGCTGACTCTCGCCATACCTGCCTCCGACCTTCCTGTTGCCGTGGTCTTGATGGCGCCAGTATAGAAAATCTCCGTCGCACTTGTGGCCGCCGACTTGCTCGAGTCCACCCGGCTTGCAGGCAAGCGAGAGGGTTTCCGGGGCCTTGGTTCGAGCTTGGGCAGACCCCTTTCGCGGCTTGGCCTCAGCCCGGCCGAGCGATGGTGCTAGTGCACAAACGACGCTGAGAAGTGGGGATAGACCCCCAGCGCCGTATGCACTTCCTTCAGCACGGTCTCGAGCACAGGGCCGCACGCCAGTACCCCATTGCCACGCGGGATGAAACCGATTTTCCCGGCATTGCGCCGGAAGCCTGCGCCATGGTGGCTCGCACAATTGTCTACGGCATGCAGCAGTTCGTGCGCGAGGGTGTGGAGGATGTCGCGGGGATCGATTGCACAGGGAGAAATTGAAATTCTATTGACGCCGCTCTGTGCCGTGGCGCAAGCGCCCGCGCGGCGCGTGAGGATGCGGTCCATCTCTATCCTGACCGGCGGCAGTTCAAGGCCCGATTGTCTGAAATGCGTTTCGAGAAGCGTCACCGCGCGCTGTAACCACGCGCAGCGCGCGGCCTCCGAGGGCACAAGCAACTCCCGATATCGGGCACGGGGCGCGGTAGCGATGACGCGCCCCGTTGTTGGACACAGCAGTGCGATCTTGCCGTGCGCCGAGATCTGCGCGCGTTGGGTCATGGTCTCGAGCAAGCCGTCGCAGTCTTTCAACAGGGTGGATGCCGCATGCGCGATGCGCGGCCCCAGCGTTTGCACCACCTCAAGTGCGGGCGCGTGCGTCAACCAATGGGCGAGGTGTGTTTGTACCGCGAGTTGCGGATCTGGCAACAGCTTTTTCGCCACGGCGTAGTACGCCCCGATATGCGGCCGGTGCAGGTCTGCGTGTTGTGTGAAGGCTTCCGTTGTGGTGACCCGCAGGGCGCTGTCCACACGGGGGAACATCAACCAGATCAGATTCCACCACGCCTGATTGCGGGCGCGCAGGATGATGCCTCCGGGCTGGGTATGGGCGTTGCCATTGCGTCGAACGTAATAGCGGGCCGGGAGGGGCGAGTAGTCCAGATGTTGAGTGGGGGTGAGGTCGTACATGGCGTCGGTGAACAGCTTCGCAAGTTAATGTCGCTGGCGTGAATGCCGGATCAGCTTAGTGCTGCGGATGACTCAACAAATGAGCCTGCGCGAATGACGGCGGCCCGCCGGCAGGTCGCCGCTCGCATTCGCCTTTGATCCCGCGTGCTACTGCAAGGTGGACGGGGCCGGCGCGCTGAACAAGGGCAGGGCGTGGTCGATTTCATCCAGCCCAAGTGTGCGCGGGTCGGCGAGAATTTCCGCCGCGGTGGCGGTGGTGAAGATCACTCGTCCCATCGCGTTCTGCCACGCCTTGAGCGCAAAAAAGCCGGCGTCGACCATGTTTTTAACGGCAAAAAACGAGCTTTCAACGCCTTCGAAATCCACGGTGTGCTGCCATAAAAAATGGCGCCCGACCTTGGCGGTTATTTTGCCCACCTGCATTTTCTCGTTGATGCCGTTGAGGAGCAGGCAAGCCTCGGTAAAGCGGCGCTGGGGCACGCTGATCTCAATTTCCAGGTAGAACGAAATCCAGTGCTGGTCTTCGGTAACGGTAATCATGAGCCCGCAGTTGAGGTCGTCGTTTGCGACACGGAGCTCAATGTTCGACGTCTTTTCAACGTGGTCGATTTGAAGTCGGTCCTCCCACCCGCAGTGGTCGACGAATTCCTGAACCAGGCGGGTTAGTTTCATTTCAGCCGGAATGTGATCCATGGGTGCACTCCTGTTCGTTGCTTGAATGAGTCAATCTGCAAAGTCACTGACAACGCCGCCCGGCGGGCCTTTCAACTTCGGGCACGGCGAGCGGTCTGGATGAACGGGGCGAACTCAGGCGAATCCGCAGAAACTACCGATGACATGGCCCCTGACGCTTGCAGGTGGGGCCTGATGATTTGAGTTTGACTGCGGTCTGGCAGGGCCAGAAAGCTCGCCGCGATAGCCGCCTGCTAGTGGGGAAATCAGGCCTGAGCTGAACCCTGACGAGGTGTCGGGCAGGGCACCTGAGCTGTCTGCGGGCGGCTTCGAAATCATGGCGAATTATGGGGCTGGCGGGGGCTCAGGAGATGAGCTCGTGCCCGGCTTGCGACGGCCGCTTGGCCGCGACAGTAGTGGCGCCCCCAACCCGGAGCGTATTGTGCCGGCCCCGGCCTTAACATCGGATGAACCTGCCTTCGGGCGCCTCTTCAGCACACAAGGAAACCGCTCATGACCACGCTGGTCCTCTTCGCTCACGGTAAGGAATCGGGCCCTTGGGGCGCGAAGATTCGGTCGCTGGCCAAGGTCGCCGAGCGCCTCGGCGCCATCGTTGAAAGCCCGAGCTACGAGGGCATGGACGACGCCGACGAGCGGGTCAAAAGGCTGCTTGGCTTGGCGCTGCCCGCTCACGACCAGCTGGTGCTGGTCGGCTCCAGCATGGGCGGCTATGTGTCGATTGAGGCCTCCGCGGCACTCAAACCTGCCGGTTTGTTTCTGATGGCGCCGGCGGTATATCTGGACCGTCCCGGCTTTTCGCAACAGCATCCGCGCTCCGGCGCGCGCCACACCTCCATCGTGATGGGCTGGAACGACGAGGCCATTCCGGTCGCCAACGTCATCCGCTTTGCCGAAGCGGCGCGCGCGGCGCTGCATCTGGTGGACGACAACCACCGGCTTACCGCCAGCCAGCCGCTGCTGGATCTCCTGCTGGAGCGCTTGCTGATTCAAGTCATGCACAGCGGCGACTAGTCCACGCCCAAGGCTTAACGGCCCGTCGGCACGAGCGCGCCCACTATCGCCGCCCGGCGCGTCCCGGCATCATCCCGCGCTCTGGGCCACCCCGCCGAGCGTGACACGTCTGTCATGCATGAGCCCTTGGAGCAGCATCGATTGGAGCCCACAGCAGCCTTTTTAGTAGCGCTGGATCAGGCCTTGACCGCGCAGACTTTCGTGCGGCTGGCGTTCGGTAAAGCGCGCAAACCCCAGCCGGGCGCGGAACTTCCGCCGGAGCAAGCGAGCGCCAGACTGGTCGACATCAAGGGCGAGCCGCAGCTCAGCTTTCTGCTCCGGTACAAAACCAAAGACATCACGCGCAACGCGCCGTTAAAGCGGGCGGGTGAGACGGTGCGCGAACTT
>Ga0114967_10002935_pt1 | contig 14127 bp, 9 predicted proteins | sample M_130628_MF_Meta_FD_92639 | JGI IMG/M metagenome (GOLD analysis project Ga0114967, IMG submission 92639) | Freshwater microbial communities from Lake Montjoie, Canada to study carbon cycling - M_130628_MF_MetaG | ecosystem: Environmental > Aquatic > Freshwater > Lake | place: Lake Montjoie... | reverse complement strand
TGCTGCATCCCTCGAAGCCATGGGCACTGTGCCGCACGTTGTGCAACCGGCTCCTGCTCTTGTAAAGCGAGTTTCTAGCGATGGCACGACTGTCCTAGCCACGGTTCAATTTGACGATGAAGTTCGAGCGTTGCCTCGGTCGGTGTATCACGAGGTGGTCGCCACGACCGAAGTCGCAACAATCGCTGGTGTTCAAGTTGAGTTTGGTGGTGAGTTTCCACGACTGATGGAACAGCCAAGCCTTGGCGGTACCGAAGGAATCGGTCTACTTGCGGCAATGGTGATCCTGTTGTTCGCCTTTGGATCAGTTATCGCGATGGGCCTCCCGATTGGCACGGCTCTCTTCGGTTTGGGCGCGGGTATCGCTGCGATTACCTGCTTGTCGGCATTTGTCGATATGCCGTCGACGTCAGAGATGCTTGCGTCAATGATCGGACTCGGTGTTGGCATCGATTACGCCCTCTTCATCATCACCCGACATCGGGCAGGGCTTCATCGCGGCCTCACGGTGGAAGATGCTGCTGGCCGTTCGATTGCTACTGCAGGCCAAGCGGTGCTCATCGCTGGTGGAACTGTTGTTATTGCGATCTGTGGTCTGGCTGTTGCTGGTATCCCGATGATCACGTTCATGGGAATTGGTGCAGCGATCGTGGTGGCAGTGATGGTGACATCATCACTCACACTTCTTCCGGCGCTCATGGGATTTGCCGGACACAACATCGATCGATTTGGTCTTCCGGGGACAAAGCGTGTCAGTGAAGGTTCGACAACAAACGTTGACGGGGAATATCACGGTTGGGCGCGTTGGGCCCATCATGTTTCGCGTCATCCCGTGGTGTATCTGTTAGTCGGACTTGTATTCATGCTCACTCTGGCGGCGCCGATTCTTGATCTTCGGCTTGGCCAGACTGATTCAAGTCAAAGTCCCACAACGTCGACGTTGCGGCGCAGCTATGACCTTCTCGCCCAAGGGTTTGGGCCTGGTTTCAATGGCCCGTTTGTTCTCGCCGTCAATCTTGAAGGCGCCACCCTTCCTCCCGAGCAGGTCGTCGAGCAACTAAGTGCTGCGCTCACCGCTGACCCAGATGTAGCCAAAATCGCACGTGCAGCCGTCGGTCCCGATGGCAAATCAGCAGTCATTCAGGTGATTCCCAAGAGTGCCCCGCAGGACAAGGCGACGAGCGAACTTGTTGCGCGATTGCGCTCCTCGGTGCTTCCAGCTGCACTGGCCACGACTGGTGTAACGGTCTATGTCGGCGGTCAGACCGCGACTTTCATTGATCTCAGTAACCGTGTTGCTGATCGTCTCCCTCTTTTCATCGGCTGTGTTGTCGGACTTTCATTTCTGTTGCTGATGATCGTCTTTCGCTCAATTCTTGTTCCATTGAAAGCAGCGATCATGAATTTGCTCTCGATTGGAGCTGCTTATGGCGTCATCGTGGCTGTCTTCCAGTGGGGTTGGGGAGCAGAACTTTTTGGTGTGCATCAGTCGTTGCCAATCGTGAGTTTTATTCCGATGTTTATGTTTGCGATCCTCTTCGGATTGTCGATGGATTATGAGGTTTTCATCCTCAGTCGCATCCGTGAGGAGTACAACCATTCGGGCGACAACACTGAATCGGTCATCGTAGGAATTACTGCGACGGCTCGCGTTATTACTTCGGCTGCACTGATCATGATCTCGGTTTTCATCAGTTTCGTGTTCGGTGGAGAACCGACCATCAAGATGATGGGGCTTGGTCTGGCGACCGCAGTGTTCGTTGATGCAACAATCATTCGTATGGTCCTCGTGCCGGCCTCAATGCGCCTCATGGGCAACGCCAACTGGTGGCTCCCCAAGTGGCTTGACCGCATCATCCCGAATCTCGACATCGAAGGTGAAAGTCGATTGCCAGAGGCGGAGTATGAGTACGCGACCGCAGCGAGGTAGTTGCCGGTCAGTCGATTCTGGCGAACCTGACCCTACGCTGGGGCTTCTTTAGGAGGATCATGGGTGACATCTGGAGTGGCAACGTCGATAGCGCACACAAGTTGCCCCTACTGCTGTGCATGATCACGTTCATTGTGACATTCGTGATCACACGAATTGTCGTCCGCTCAATTCGTTCGGGTCGTGGACCCTTTAAAGACAACACCGTCGGTGGTGTGCATATCCACCACGTTGTCCCCGGCCTGTTCCTGATGATCACTGGGGGATTATTGGCCATTGGTGGAATCGGAACTGGTTGGGACAACTTCGCAGGTGTCATCTTCGGTATGGGACTCGCGCTTGTACTTGATGAGTTCGCGCTCATTCTCCATCTTCAAGACGTGTATTGGGAGGAGGAAGGTCGACTGTCGGTTGACGCAGTGTTCGTCCTTGCAGGAGTGATGTTCCTTTTGCTCATCGCTGGTTCGCCATTCGGGATTAATGCTGACCGAGATCAATCGAAAGTCCGGATTGGTCTCTTGGTACTCATCGCCATTGATCTCGTGATGGCTGCAGTCTGCGCGGCGAAGGGGAAATTGGGAACAGCAGTTGCAGGGATTGCTGTTCCACTCTTCGCTTACGTCGGGGCTCTGCGTGTTGCTCGTCCAGATTCGCCATGGGCGAAGCGCTCGTACGGAAAACATCCACATCGGATGGAGAAGTCAAAGAAGCGTGAAGCCGAGTTTGATTCTCGCTGGCGAACCAAGATTTCTCGATTCCAAGATTTTGTTGCTGGTACTTTTGTCGGTGAAGATTCGTAACTCGTCAACGACACCTGGAGTGGTTTAGATGTCGTAGTCAACGACTACGGGAGCATGATCACTCCAGCGCGTGTCGTACGAAGGTGCTCGGTCGACGCAAGCGTTACTTGCCAGCTTTGCGAGTTGAGGGTTGACGATCTGATAGTCGATCCGCCATCCAGCATCGTTGTCGAACGCTTTACCCCGGTACGACCACCACGAGTAGGGGCCGGCGTCATCGGGGTATGCGGATCGAACCACATCAACCCAACCGAGATCGTCGAACCAATTGTCGAAGTACGCCTGCTCTTCGGGCAGGAAACCGGCGCAACCGATGTTGCCCTTCCAGTTTTTGAGGTCGGCTTCACGATGGGCAACATTGAGATCGCCGGTAAAGACAACGTGGCGGCCATCGGAGCGAAGTTCGGTGAGCCGTTTGGTGGCCGCGTCGAACCAAGCCAACTTTTCTTTCATCTTCGCCGGGGATGTTTCGTCGCCGGTGTGGGCATACGCCGAGATCACCGTGAATACCTTGCGCTTGCCGGTTTTAATATCGGCTTCAATCCAGCGGCCTTTGTCCGAGAAGGAAACGGAATGTTCGCCGCTGCGGGAATCGGTGATCGGAAGTCGACTGGCCACAGCAACACCCGCTCGGCCTTTGACCGAGCATTCCGCGTGCACGATGTTCCAGCCCTCTCCCATCAGGCCGGCGACAAGCTCGTCGGGTGCCCGAACTTCTTGGAGAGTGACGACATCGGGTTGGCTCTCGGCCAGCCAGTCGTGCATGCCCTTGCGGGTGGCGGCTCGGAGGCCATTGACGTTGACAGTTGCGATTCTCAGCACCCGCCGATCGTGTCACGTTCTGAGTTCGGACTGGTGCGTCCCGGTCGCTAGTCTCAAGGAATGACTTCACGTGGAATCAAGGTGTTCGTCGCAGCCCTCGCCCTGAGTGCTGCTGTGGTGGCTGGTTGCTCGAGTTCGAAGAAGCATCAGACCCCTATTACTGGCTCAATTCCGCCGGCAACGATGGCAACGACGACGACAACTGCCGGATCGGGTTCAACCACCACGGTGGTGGGCACGATGTCTGGTATGTCGAGTTCACCCACCACCGCTATGAAGTAAGTCGAGTGCTGGGGCTTCTCCGTCTCCCACCTGAATGTGGCGTCGGTCACGCCAATGAGGAAGAGTGTCGCCATGGCGACCGACCGCAATCCTCACGCTGGCATTCCGTTTCTCGACGACGATGCAGCCATCGTCGCTGCGCTTGAAGAGGTTTGTATCCCGGCGTTGATGTGCTCGTTGGTGCATATGACCGGCGATCCCTCGTGGATTCGGGGAGAAATACAGCCTCGGTTTGCGATGCTGAATAACTATGAGAGCGGATTGACGGTCGAGGAACAGGCTGAGATTCGCAAACTCGCAGTTCCTGTCATTGCAAAGTGGCGTGATGCGGGTTGCCCTGAACCAGCGCTTCCTTCGCCAGAACTCGTGAAAGAACTCATGGATTTCATGGCTGCTGCACCTGTAGATCCTGCTGTTGTCGGAATGTTCGCTGATGATCTTCATTTTGACGGTGCCGATAGCGGCGCGATCACGTGGAGAGACGAAATCCCGTCCGAAGTCCGCGACGCGTTTCATGTTGTCGTGATCGGTTGTGGTGAGTCCGGGCTGTTGACAGGGATTCGACTTGACCAGGCTGGCATTCCTTACACAATTATCGAGAAGACTGATGGCCCCGGTGGCACTTGGCGCGATAACCGTTACCCAGGTGCGCGCGTCGATATCGGCAGTCACTTCTACTGCTACTCCTTTGAGCCATCAGACCATTGGAGCGAATATTTCTGCCGGCAGCCGGAACTTCGCGACTACTTCGAACGCGTCATGCGTAAGTACAAGGTCGATGAAAAGTGTCGATTCAATACCGAAGTAGTCAAAGCGGTATGGAACGAGGAATTGTCAACTTGGTCTGTTGAGGTTCGCACTCCTGACGGCGGCACCGACGTCATCACCGCAAACGTGGTCGTGAGTGGAACCGGCGCCTTAAATGCCCCTCGGATGCCTGACATTCCGGGCATGGAAGATTTCAAGGGGCCGTCGTTTCACTCGGCGCGTTGGCCAGAGGATCTTGATCTTGCCGGAAAACGAGTTGCTCAGGTGGGTGCGGGAGCAAGTGGCTTCCAAATCGCCCCGACTATCGCCGATGAGGTCGAGCACCTTGATATTTTCCAACGCACTGCGCAATGGATGTTCCCAAATATGAACTATCACCGCGAGGTTCCCTCGGGTGATGCCTGGGCGATGCGTCATCTTCCGTTTTACGCACGATGGTTTCGATTCCTGATGTTCTATCCAGCATCAGGCCTCAGCATCGAGGGATCACGAGTCGATCCGACCTGGCATGACCCCGATGGCCGATCGATTAGTCAAGCGAGTTTTGAGCGGCGCAGTGTTTTTGAAGGATGGATCACGAGTCACCTTGAAGGCCACCCTGATCTGATCGAAAAATCGATGCCGCATTACCCGCCTTCTGCCAAGCGCATGCTCCAAGACAACGGGTCGTGGCTGAAGTGCCTCTTGAAGCCGAACGTCGAACTCATTCGTACCGGTATTGAACGTGTGACTGCCGAGGGGGTTGTCACTGAAGATGGTGAAGTCCATGAGGCCGAGGTCATCATTTATGCGACCGGCTTTCGTCACAACGATTACTTGTTCCCGATGACGATTATCGGTCGAGATGGAATCGCTCTTCGCGAACAGTTTGGCGAAGAGCCCACTGCCTATCTCGGAATCTCAATCCCGAACTTCCCGAATCTCTTTTGTCTCTACGGTCCCGGTACAAATCTGGCCCATGGCGCGAGCTTGATTTTTCAATCGGAATGTCAGGTGAATTACGTGATGAGCGCGATTCACGAACTTCTGATCACTGGCAAGCGGGCTATGGAACCGAAGGTTGAAGTGCATGACAAGTACGTCGCCACGTACGAATCAGAAATCAGTCAGATGGTGTGGGCTCATGAAACGGTGAAGTTCTCCCATTTCAAGAACAAAAACGGCAAGATCTATACCCTCTCGCCATGGCCGATTCCTGACTATTGGGCGTGGACGCGCAAGGTGAACGCCGACGAGTACGACTTTGTCTGATTCGAAGCTTTCTTTCGGCTCGACGAACGAGTCGCTCTTTCTCCGAGGTCCACGGCTTCGGCGACGTGAACTTGGCACGATCTTCCGAGTAAGCCGCGAACTTCTTCATGGATTTCGCCGTCTCCATTTTGTTGGGCCTTGTGTCACGGTTTTCGGATCTGCTCGACTTGCAGAAACTGAACCCGCTTATGTGATGGCCCGATCGACTGCTGCCCTGCTCGGTGAACTGGGTTTCACCATCATGAGCGGGGGAGGGCCGGGAGTCATGGAAGCAGCAAATCGCGGGGCGAAGGATGTCGGCGCGATGAGTGTGGGTTGCACAATTGAATTACCAAATGAGCAGTCTTCGAATCCATACCTCGATCTCGAAGTTTCATTTGATCACTTCTTCATTCGAAAAGTGATGCTGGTGAAGTACTCCTACGCCTTCGTGGCTATGCAGGGTGGTTTCGGCACTGGCGATGAAATGTTCGAAGCCCTCACACTCATCCAAACGGGAAAGATCGAACATTTTCCTGTGGTGCTCATGGGGGTGGAGTACTGGGGCAATCTTGTTGAGCAGCTTGAGGAAATGGTGAGGTCTGGAATGATCTCGAGGAGTGACTTAGACCTCCTGCTCGTTACCGACGACCCTTCGGAAGCGGCTGCTTATATTCAGGAGCAGACAGTGCAGCGGTTCGGATTAGCCGAGCGTCTCAAGCCCTTGCGAGTCCTTGGGGAGCCGGCAACGAGAAGTCGTCGCTGATGAGTCTGGTTGCAAAATAGTCGTAAAGCCGCCTTATTGGCCGCCGAGACTGGCGATGAATGAGGCAGACTGGTGGCCACGACCTCGCACCCGAGGCGTTCCTCAGACGGGTAGTTATGAACATCCTGGTGATCGGAGCAGGTGGCGTCGGCGCTTCTATGGCGTCTATTGCCGAAGATCGGTCCTTCTTCTCTTCATTCACGCTTGCCGATATTTCGCTTGAATCGGCTCAGCGTGCGATCGATGAACTCGATGATCCTGGGCGGTTCCGAGCCGCGCGCGTCGATGCTCGAAATGAAGCCGACATTGTTGCCCTGATCGCTGAGAGCAACGCCGACATTGTCGTGAACGCATGCGACCCGCGTTTGAACGAACCAATCTTCAACGCTTGTTTCACTGCCGGCACGAACTACCTCGACATGGCGATGAACCTGAGTGAGCCACACGCCACCGATCCCTATAACCAGGTCGGTGTCCCGCTCGGTGCCGCGCAACTTGCCGCCGACCAAGCTTGGCGCGAGAAAGGCCTACTGGCGATTGTTGCCATGGGCGTTGAGCCAGGACTCTCCGATATTTTTGCTCGCTACGCCGCCGATCATCTCTTTGACACAATCGATGAAATCGGAATCCGAGATGGTTCCAACCTATCGATTGATGGCTACGACTTCGCTCCGACGTTCTCTATTTGGACAACGATCGAAGAGTGTTTGAATCCGCCACTTATCTGGGAGAAGAAGCGGGGTTTCTACACAACTGAGTGCTTTAGTGAGCCCGAAGTTTTCAACTTCCCTGCGGGTATCGGTCCGATCGAATGTGTCAACGTTGAGCACGAAGAAGTCCTTCTTGTTCCTCGCGAGGTTGATTGTGAGCGCGTGACGTTTAAGTACGGGCTTGGCGCGGAATTCATCGACTGGTTGAAGACATTCGCGTACTTGGGTTTGGACTCAACCGAGAAGATCAAAGTCGGCGATGCCATGGTTGCGCCACGTGACGTTCTCGCTTCGTTGCTTCCGAACCCAGCAGAACTCGGTCACCTCATGCACGGAAAGACGTGCGCAGGCACGTGGGTGCGCGGAACCTTTGACGGCGCGCAGCGTGAGATCTACCTGTATCACGTCGCCGATAACGAAACGACAATGCGCGACTGGGGTTCGCAGGCGGTGCTGTGGCAAACGGCCATTTGTCCCGTCGTCGCAATCGAACTTCTTGCAAGTGGTGGTTGGGTTGGCACTGGCGTTCGCGGCGCCGAGGCATTCGATGCCGCGCGCTACTTGAATCTGCTCGGCGAATACGGCTCACATCACGGCATTCTCGAAATGGGTCCTGGGCTCTGGCCCAGCCCGAAATCAACGGGCCAGCCGGGCTGGGATCGGCCAGTGAAGCGAGCAATCAAGCCCTAATCGAGTGTCAACGCCCGTAGATCGTGGTTGGAGCCGATGACCGCGGAACTCCGAGAGCATCGAGGGCAGTCCACACCCAGTGGAGTTGCCTCTGTGATTCAGGAACCGCTTGGTCAGATCCGCGCTGGTCGTAGACGAACACGATTCCGAATCCATTTCGGGATCGGTCAACCCATGGGTAAAACCCATACGCGCCATTCCCACTTGTGACGACCCCCAGATCGTTAGCGGTCGTCACGTCTCGCCAGGTTCCCAATCCGTAGGTTGGAATGCCGGTGGTTCTGACGGCCGAGTCGGCGCTTGTGTCGATGCCAGCAACTGAATCAGTTTCCATCTCAAGTACTGAATGTTCGGAGAGAATCCGAACGCCGTTAAAGGAACCTTTGTTGAAGATCATTTCAACGAATTTGCCGTAGTCGTTGAGGGTTGATTCAGCAGAAGCAGCAGGAACGGGATTCGATTCGGTGGGGTAGTAGTTCCCGTCGAAACGCGTGTGATTCATTCCGAGGGGAACCGCGATACGCGATTCAAAGGCTTTCTCGAATGATTGGCCGGTGATGACTTCGATAATTCGTCCCGCAACGGAGAAACTAGTATTTCCGTAAGAAAATTTCGTGCCGGGTTGGTAAGACGCCTTCTGTGTTGCCACTTCGTTGATGCAACTGGTGAGCGATAGCTGTTGCTCCCAGATGCAGTTCGCTTGAGCAATGCCAGCGGTATGGGAAAGGAGTTGTCGGATCGTTGCCGAGCCGACTGGTTCAGTGAAATTCGGTAGGAATTTCGAAACCGGATCGTCAAGTGAGACCTTTCCGGCGTCGACGAGACTCACCATCGTCGCAGCGGTGAGCCATTTGCTGGCCGATGCAATCGGAATGACGGTTTCACTGGTGTAGGAACCGTAGAAGCTATTTCGATACTCGGTTCCACCAGCGACGACGAGTAATGCAGCACCGTCTAGATGTTCGCTTGCAACTCTGAGCGTGATCGCCGAATCGATTTCGGGAAAGGTTGATGGGCTCTTCGAGTTGGACGAATGCGACGTCCAACCACATCCGGCGGCGACAAGGCCGAACGTCAAAAGGGTCAGGAACGCGTAGCGTCGAATTGCCGAGATGCTCCCGTGGGGATCAGGTGTGAGGTCGATACACAGAGTCTTATCGCTTGCCGCTACTCCGCGGTGGCGCCTGTTGAGACTGGTGAGATCGAACTCGTAGTGGTCGAGGTGCTGCCACCCGACGAAGTCCTACCGGGCAGAACTGGGCAGCCGTTCTCGTCAAAGGTGATTCCGCCCCGGTCCTGTTGGCTATTCGGGAGTGTTCCCAAATCATTGCCAGTTTGTGGTCGTTGACCTCCGGGTGCTCCGAGGCCCTGATCGGGGCCACCTTGGGGGGGTTGGGGGAGATTCGGACACTTCGATGGATCGAACTGTGGGAACCCGCCTGATCCTCCTTGGCTCCCCGGTCCGCCGTTTGCGCCGGGGCCGACCATCGAACCGCCGCCACCGATCGACATCGACGCCCACGAACTGTTCACAGTGTTGATGAACTCGTGGCCGCTAAAGGCGAAGAGCGCGATGAGGGCGAGGACGCCGATCACGGCGGGCATTCGAGTGAAGAGCCAAGCAACAAGTAACGCAATGGCCCCGAGTGCGGGGAGGTAGAAGCGAACAGTGCTGTACACCGGTTGCGACATGCCGCCCATTGCGCCGCCGGGTGCGCCGCCAAAACTGGGAACTCCACCAGCGCGACCGCCGCCGAAGCCTCCACCGAGGTTCGCGGTCCATTCGTACGCGGAATACATCACCCAGGTTGCGGCCCATGTAATGACGAGAAAGCTCCCGATCCAGCGATCAATCGTCGCAGGTGAGGGGTTGATTGGTTGATCGGCTGTGGAGCGTTCAGAGAACTCACTTTGGTTCTCGAGGTTTGTGGCCTCTTGCGTAGATTTATTTTTCGAACGCGCCCGAACTGCGTGAATGATTTGCATCGCGATCAAGACTGCAATCGCGGCGAGACCGATGACGAACACCGGCATTGCCTGCCAAAGGCGGCCGGGCATGATGCGCAAATTTGGCGAGATTGCGCTCGTCGAGAACTTCACCGTGCTTGCGTTATAGCCCGTCGAAAATGGTCCATCGAAATACACGGCGTTATAGGAAAGCGAAGCGATCGGTGGCGGGAGCGATGCAATCGCCCACCACAAGAGCGTCGACCAGCCAAGTTTCCATTTGGATTGGAGACAGACGATCAATGCAAAGACTGCGGCAACTCCGAGAACAGCAGCGCTTGTATAGCGGACGGAGACGGCGAGCCCAAACGAAAAGAACGCCAATGCACCCACGATCGTCCGAATGGGGCGCGACCGATCGAGTGCAACGACACTCCAAATGAGTAAACCAAGTCCGGCGGCAATGAGTGATGCATCAGTAAATGTTGGCATCGTCGATCGCCACGCCATGACCATAGCGAGCGCAGTTGAGCAGTATGCGCCGACTGCGAACGTGCCACCCCAGCGGCCTAGCCAGCGACGAGCACCGAACCACATCGCAAGACACGCAACTGCGCCATAAAAGAGTGGAGCGAGGCGAAGTGCTCCCGCTTCATCGAAGCCGACTGCAAGAAACGGGTAGCCGGGATTCTTTTCGCTGATCCAGGATCCGTCATCGTTCTGATGCCACTGCATGATTCCGCCGCCGAGCGATGTCTGCTGAAGTTCTAGCGAGAGCGCGTCGTATTGCTCCTGGCTGAGATTGATGTTGCCGTTCTCAAGTGCAGCGATCGATGCTCGATAGGCGTAGGGATCGGGCTCAATCATCTTCTCGGGCTGACTCAGCACGATTGCGGAGAAGGCGAGGAAGAAAAGCACAGCGATAATTGCGGGAAACCAGGTAATTGCTCTGTTGCGTGCGCCACGGTGCTCGAGCTTGTCGGGGTCGCGATCAGTTTGGGGCTGATCGGAGGATTCGGTGGTGGGCTCAGACAAAGGGGTCTCCGGAATTCGGCACGATGGTAGGCGTCTTGCTAGCCGACGAACGTGAGAAAAGGGTGAGGCTCAGACAGAGATGGGCCTTTACTCACCGAATTCTCACCCGGATCAGGCATCCTGTGAGGGTGCCCATTCCTCCAGCGAGCTCATCGAAGCGCCCACGCTGGCCCGTCATTGTTGTGAGTGTGACTGTGTCGTTGGCCATTGCGGGCGGTGGCATCGCCGTGGCTGCTTGGGTGAGCGGCGACAGCCCGCATGAGTTCGCAGCGTCAACGAGTGCCGAGGGTCTCAGTTCGACTGACGGCACCGTCGCTCCAACGACTCCGGTGACGGTGGCGCTTCCGAAACTCTCCGATTACGTGAGTCCGGATCAGCGATCTGCAGTCGGGATATCGGTGATGACGTTTACTGATCTCACTCGAACTACCCCAGCACGTGGTGATCGTGAAACGCTGATGACGCGTCCGCTCACCGTTACGGTGCGTTATCCAACAGCGGGGATGCCGAGCGAGGAGGAAATTCCTGATGCTCCAGGATTCGAACCGGCTCCGCTGATTTTGTTTGCGCACGGCTTTGATATCTCGTCCCAACGGTATTCATCGCTGCTGCATGACCTCGCTGCATCGGGGTTTGTCGTTGCGGCGCCAGAGTTTCCGATGTCGAGCACGGTGTTCGATGGAGCTCCAGATGAATATGATCTTCCCGAACAAGTGAAAGATCTTTCGTTTCTCATCACCGCAATGACGGGACCAAATTCGCCATCAGAGTTAGCGGAAATGATCGCTCCAGGGCCGGTGGGACTTGTCGGTCATTCCGATGGGGCAGTCACTGTGTTGCTTGCCGGATATGCGCCTCGGTATGCCGACAGTCGTGTCACGGCCGTCGTAGCGATTTCGGGGGACTTTGACACGTATGGTGGTGAATGGTTTACGACCAACGATCCGTCGTTGTTAGCCATCCACGGTGAATTCGACGAAATCAATCCGTTTGAGAGCTCCGAGATATTGGTCGGAAATGATCCGGGGCCCGCGATGCTCGTCATGGTCCAAGGAGCATCGCATCTTGGTTCAGTAACCGACCCTGAGATCGAACCAGCGGTCGCTCGATTAATCGCATTCAATTTTCGATGGCGGTTAGGCGGTTCAGCAGATTCAATGACACAGACCCAAGCGACCGCGTCAACCTCGCCGCTAGAACTTGTTTCGCGTCACGACTGACGCCTTACGAACGCTGCGTCCACGATGTCGTAGACGACATCGGCATGCGTCAAAGCGTCAATGTCGTGGGCGAGGATCACTGTGGTTTGAGTCCTGCGTGCATGGATGATCTGGTCGATGACCGACGCGCGGAGTTCGGGCTCAAGGTGTTCTGTGGCTTCATCAAGTATCAGGATCGAAGAATTGGCAAGAACGGCGCGAGCGATCATCAGACGTTGACGCTCGCCGCCGCTCAGTAGTTCTCCGTTTGCTCCGATTGGTGCGTCGAGACCACCGGATCGAGCATCGAGAAACGGTTGAAAACCGGCAATTGCACAAGCGGCAAGGAGTTGTTGATCAGTTGCATTGCCGTCCCCAACCAGAAGGTTGTCGCGAACGGTCGTGTCGAAGACGTGGTCGTCCTGCATTACCGCTGTGATGCAGGGGCGGTCTAAGCCTCGAAGTTCAGTGGTGTGGTGGCCCCCGATCGACAGGGATCCTTTGGGGCACGGGAGCAACCCAACGAGGAGTTGCAAAAGAGTGGATTTTCCGGCACCTGACGGAGCAGCGATGGCAACAGTCGCACCGAACGGGATAGTGAGAGAGGCGTTCCTGAAGACTGGAGGATGATCTCCGTAGGAGAACGAAAGATCTGAAACCTTGATTTCTGGATTTGCTGGAAGGTCGTTAAATGACGGTTGTTCTCTTGCGATTGGTGGATCAGCGAGCGTTGCGGGGGTGGCCATCGGGAGAATTCGGCCAGCAGCGGCATCGGTCTGGGCCCGATAGTCGGGAGCAGTGAGCAGTGGGCCAAGTGCTTCAAAAGAGGCAAGGGCGATCAATGGGGTTGCCGTGATCCACCAGATGTTCGGCGTCGAAGCACCTGTAGTTCTGAGTGCAGCAACAATTGCGAGAACACATAAGCCCGTGAGACCCACGACTGCGATATCGAGAAGTGAGCGTGTCCGCGACAGTTTGCGCGTGAGCTCGATTTCTTGTGTGTCGAAGTATGCGATCGATTCTGTGAGTTGATCGGTTCTCCCCCAAATCTTGAGAGTCTCCAGGCCATCAAACAATTCAGTTGCCTCGGCGAGCCGACTGGCGCGCAGCCGGATCAATTGAGCGGAAAGTTGGCGGGTCTGTGACCAGAGCAGTGGCGGGATTCCCAACGCTCCAACAAGAAAAAACAGGGCGAGAAGAACGGCGCTGCGGACATCGATCGCAATCAACGCGACAAGAGCGATGGCCAATGTGCCGACCGCCACTAATGGCGGACTAGAGACTCGTAAAAGACGGTCCTGCATCGTGTCGACATCGTCAACAAGTCCAGCGACGAGGTCTCCTCTGCGCTGATCGGCGAGAATGATTGAGTCGGTTTCGATGAGATGTTCAAATAACCAAACGCGAAGCCGACCGAGTACCCGGAACGTTCCAAGGTGTCCGAGGTAGCGCTCGCAATAGCGGCCGACGACTCGCGTCAATGCGAAGAAGCGCACACCCAAAATCGTGAGTGAAAGAGATGCGGCTGTTCCCAGCACCGCCGAACGCGTCAGAAGATAAATCGCCATGGCGAGCAGCCCGATGCCAGATCCGATTGTGATGATTCCGAGGAATGAACTGAGCACTACCCAGCGACGAGTTTTACCAATACGTTGAAAGAGTTCGCGGCCCGAAGACTTCGATGTCATCGAGGCACCTCTTCGATCCACCCATTTTCGAGCCGAAACACTCGATCGGCGAGCGCAAGTGTCGCCTCCCGATGCGCAACGATCACAGCGGTTCGATCCTGGAGAAACGGACGAAGCGACGAGATCAGTTTGAGTTCGGTTTCAGGATCAAGATGGGCGGTGAACTCATCGAGGAGAACGAGTGGGGCATCGCGAAGCAGGGCTCGGGCAATTGCTAAACGTTGTCGTTGGCCTCCGCTGAGGGTCGCTCCCTCTTCACC
>Ga0114967_10002933_pt1 | contig 14146 bp, 18 predicted proteins | sample M_130628_MF_Meta_FD_92639 | JGI IMG/M metagenome (GOLD analysis project Ga0114967, IMG submission 92639) | Freshwater microbial communities from Lake Montjoie, Canada to study carbon cycling - M_130628_MF_MetaG | ecosystem: Environmental > Aquatic > Freshwater > Lake | place: Lake Montjoie... | reverse complement strand
GGAATCTACGTTCTTGCCAGCATTGTGGCGTATGTATCTGACTGCCGTACGATTCCGAAGTCCATACAACGGTGCATCGGCGCCGTGAAGGGGGAGCAGTGGCTCAGCAAATTCCAATGGTCGATTACCTGGTACTCGGAGACTCTCCGCACCTGGTCGCCAACGAGTGCACCGACTGCGGTGCGAAGTTTTTTGATCGTCGCAATGCATGCGCATCGTGCGGTGGCACGTCGTTCAAAAAGACCGATATCGCCACTGAAGGCGAGATTCGTTCGTTCACAATCGTCACAGCTTTCATGCCCGGTGCCGATAACTATGTGCCAGTGGTGGTTGACCTCGGAGGCACCAGCGTGCGCGGACAACTCATGAATACACCGGCCGAAGCCGCGAATATCGCGCTCGGACAGAAAGTTCGACTTACGACGTATTCAATCGGCGCCGACACTGCAGGCACCGAGGCCATCAACTACGGCTTCGAGCCGGTGAACTGAGGGGACTGACAATGGCAAACGATGACATTTGGATTCTCGGCATCAACATGACCAAGTTCGGAAAGCATCCGGACAAGGACGTGGTCGATCTCGCTTCCGAGGCCGCGCTCGCTGCGTTGGCTGACGGTGGCGTCACCATCAAAGAAATGGGCGTACTCGCTGCTGGCAACCTCATGGGTGCTGCGGCAGGCATCGGTCAGCAATTGCAGAAGCAGATTGGCCAGACCGGCATTCCCGTTTTCAACGTTGCGAATGCATGTGCAACGGGTGCAACCGCACTCCGCACCGTGATCATGGCGATCAAGGCCGGCGAATGCGATATGGGTCTTGCCGTTGGCGTTGAAAAGCTCTCAGGCGCCGGCATGCTCGGCGCTGGTTTCGGCGTTGCTGCTTCCGACGAATGGACGCCCGCAGGTCGTTACGGCGCAGTGTCTGGTTTCGAAGGCAAGCTCGGCACCGACATGATGCCCGGCGTGTTCGCGCAGGTCGGCATGGAATATTTGCATCAGCATCCTTACGACGGCGCTGATTTTGAACTCTTTGCCGGTATTTCGGCGAAGAATCACTTCAACTCCACCATGAATCCGCTTGCGGCCATTCAGAAGGACATGTCGGTTGAGCAGATCATGGCCGAACCCATGATCGCCTACCCGAACACTCGTGCAATGTGCTCGGCCAACAGCGATGGTGCTGCGGCTGCGGTCGTTGTTTCGGGTGCGAAGTTGCGCACATTGTCAAAAGAGCAGCAGAAGCGTGCTGTGAAGGTTTCAGCGTCGGTGCTTACAAGCGATCCGTACCAAGAGGCCTGTCAGATCCTTCCCGATGTCAACACGCTCACTCGTAGTGCTGCGAAGCAGGCCTACGAACTTGCTGGTGTTGGCCCGGACGATCTCGACCTTGTGGAACTTCACGACTGTTTCGCAACCGCCGAACTTGTTCATTACGACAACCTCATGCTGTGCAGCGAAGGCAATGCGGTTGACTTCTTCCTGTCAGGCGCAACTACGCGTGACGGCAAGACTCCGGTAAACGTTTCGGGTGGTCTTGAGTCGAAGGGTCATCCCATCGCGGCAACTGGCATCGCCAACATCTGGGAGATCTGTTACCACCTTCGCGGTGAAGCAGGTTCTCGTCAGATCGAAGGCGCCAAGGTTGGCCTGGCCCACGTCATCGGCCTTGGTTCAGCCTGTGGTGTGCACATCCTCGAGAAGTCCGGACTCTGAGACCCAGCATCAGTGGGTCAATCGTGAGTTCTCGTCTTCCTGCGTCAGAACGTCGCCAGCAGCTGCTCGATACAGCGCTGGCGACGTTTGCGCGTTTGGGTTATCGCGACGCGTCGATGAACGACATCGCAGATGCTGCCGGCGTCACAAAGCCGGTGCTTTATCAACACTTCACATCGAAGCGCGAACTGTTCCTCGAGTTGCTGGCCGATGTCGCCGTTCGACTTCGTTCGGCCGTTCGTGACGCAGCAGCGTCATCGGCGACCGATGGACCACGAGCTCAGGTTGAAGCAGGTTTCGCTGCTTGGTTCAACTGGGTCGATACCAATCGTGATGGTTTCACCGTGTTGTTCGACAGCGAAGTTCGCCGCGATCCCGAATTTGCTGAACAAGCAGCAAAAGTACAACGGGAAATGGCGGACACCGTGGCCGAGTTCATCATTGCCGAGGGGCTCGGGGCCGAACGACGACGTTTGTTGGCTTATGGAATTGTCGGACTTGGCGAAAGCACGTGTCGCCGCTGGCTCGAGAAGGAAATCGATCTCGATGCCGACGAACTCGCAGTGCAGGTTGCCGGTCTTGCGTGGTCAGGTCTGCGCGGACTTTCGCCAGTCTGAGTCGACCATTACCGACCGTTTTCGAGGTCGTCGCGTTCGGCAGCTTTCACTGCGTAGCCAGCAACAATTGCGGGAGCGAGTAGCGCCGAGCCAATTGCCATCAGCACAACAACGATTGTGACGAGGCCGCCGGTGAACCCAGCGAAGAAACCAAGAAAGAACAGAACGACGGCAATGGCAAACAGCAAGTATCCGATTCGTTGTGCCAGCGACGCTGCTCGAGCAATCTTGGCTCGGCGGGCGCGTACGGGGTCGTTTGAGTAATCGGGTGAAGCGGTCACGGCAACCAGCCTGCCTCATTGAGAAGGTCGGTCAGTGCCGCTTGCATGATCTCAAGCGAAAGAGTCGATTCCACGACCTTGCGGTTGTGATCGAGAAGCGACAGATCAGGATCTGTGCTCCAGACCCTGAACGTTTCGAGATTTTCAGCATCAAACCACGTGAATCCGAGTGATCGGAGTTCTTCGGCGACGGGATAGTGGCTCACGATTGCTGGCCGGCGGTGAATTGCTGCGTCGATCGGTGGATTGCCAAAGCCTTCCCATGTCGAGGGGAAGACCACGACGTCGCTGGCGGCGTACATGTCAGCAAGCGAAGAGGATGGCTCGTGAACGACGTTGGTTCCTTTTGACCGGGCTTCAGCAAGCAAGGCGTCGAGCGTTGCTTCGTAACCCTCTTCTGCGGGGCCAGTGAGCCAATAGGTCGCACTCAATTGTTCTGCGATTTCGAGTGCGAGCGGAATGTTCTTTCTTTCGATGGCCCGGACTGGATGCACCATTACGAGCTCGTCTTCGGAAAAGTTGTGTCTTGCTCGTTCGCTATCGCGGTTGCCCAGTGCGGCATGGATATCGAATCCATTGCGGATAGTTGTGGCTGCGATACCTCGTTCAAGGAACTCGTTGCGAGTAAATTCATTGATCGTCACGTGACGCCATTGACCGCTTTCGATCGGCTCACGGGGCGGAAGTTCTGTCACATCGGCGTAGCGGTCGCGTTGCCATGCTGGATCATGGTGGTGCCAGATGGTCGGCAGACCTTCGCGTGCTCTGGCCACAGCGACGGAGGCGGGGAGATTCATGGGGATGGATCCGAGGTTTTCGACAACGACGAGATCGACGTCCTTGAGTGCGGCCACAAGTTCCGCGGTGAGTTGATCGATTTCGGCCTCAGTCGCAGCACCAGCGCCGTGGAGGCCTGCGGCCCCATCGGGCCAACGACCAATTGCGAGATCGGGGATGAGGACATCGACCGGCCCGGCTCCCGCTACCGTTCGAACCTCGAAGCCACCTCGATGCAGCGCGTCGATCCATGCTTCGGCCACGATGGCGACCCCATCGGTTCCTCCGAGCCGGAACGAAAGCACTGCGCACGTGGACATTGACACCAGAAGGGGACGAGGGTGACCGACGGGATCGACGGCGAAGGCCTCACGCTACCGGCCGATCCCGATGAGGTTCGGGCTGCGGCTCGCTCCGTTCTCGAGGCCAATTGGCGGCCCGAGGGCTACACCGTTCCGAATGCGTCGGTGTATCCGTTCCAATGGTTGTGGGATTCCTGCTTCCATGCCATCACCTGGGCAGACCTCGGCGAGCCCGACCGGGCCCGCAGCGAGCTGGCTCATTTGTTTCGTACCCAGAACTCCGAGGGTTTCGTTCCCCATGTTGATTACGAATACGCACCCAACCATCACGGAGACTTCTGGAAGCGTGAAGGGCATTCCTCGATCACGCAACCGCCGATGTTCGGTCATGCCATTGCCGAGCTCGCTCGACGAAGTGTCGACATCAGTGATCTCGTTGGCCCGGCAACTGCGGGGCTCAACTTCTTATTTGATCGTCGTGCGCGCGTCGATGGTTTGATTGCACTTTGTCATCCGTGGGAAAGCGGGGGCGATGATTGTCCGCGTTGGGATCATTGGTGTCCCGGTGGATGGAACGTGGATGGTTGGCGACAAATGAAAGGTGCACTTGTTGCGTCGGTTGAACATTCGGAGCTCGGGTCGCCGATAGCAAACCCTGCGTTTGTTGTAGCCAGTTGTGGTTTCAATGCTCTGGTTGCATTCAATGCTTTTGAACTAGCAACTGTCACCGGCGACAGTGCGTTGATTGAGAAAGCAAACGCATTGGCAGATGTGTTGGCGACGCGCTGGGATCACGTTCTTGGAACGTGGATTGATGCCGGTGATTCCGAAACTGACTCTGGCCGCGTGCGTTCCCTCGACGCGCTACTCCCATTGCTTGTAGCGAGAGATAGTTCAGTAATTGAAAGGGTTTTTTCCGAACTTCGTAACAACGCATCGTTTGGCGGGCAATGCGGTCCTGCAGGCATGCACCGTGCAGAACCAACATTCTCGGCACGCACCTACTGGCGCGGACCAGCATGGCCGCAACTTACCTATCTCTTTTGGGTTGCTGCGCGTCGTCATGGCCGAAGTGATGACGCGCTCGCGCTCGCGGAGATGCTTACGCGCGGAGCTGTGACCTCATCGTGGGCGGAGTACTGGGACGCAAACGATGGAACTGGTTTGGGGGCAGCACCGCAATCGTGGGCTGCGCTCGCTGCAGTTGTACAGCCGCGCTGAACTTAGGAAGCGCGGTTATGTCGTGCTGCGGCAGCGGCAGCGGCTGCGTCTTCGCGTTCGATCTCGGCTGCGGTGAGAATTCTCACCGAGCTGCCACCGGCTGGTGCGGGGCGTGGCGGCGGAACCAGTGTGTTGGCACGGAGTGAGGTGTCGAGAACTGTTCCTGAGATGCGAACCTCGCCAGTGAGATCGCGGGTGAGGGCAAGGTGATTACGAGGATCGGGTACGGCTTCGACGATGGACCACAGTGCTGCGTCGGCGCCGGCAGGGAGGCGAACATCAGCGGAACGGTCGGTCGTTCGAATCGCGGAGAATTCGCCGGATCGACGATTGGCGAGAAGCGCGATGACGAGGAGTACTGCGAGGAGGAGAGCAGCAATCACGAGCACCATGAAGGAAAAAATAGAACCACCGCGCGTTGGGGTGGTGGATCCTCTTGAGCGATGTTCGGCGGACGCGTTTGTTGTCGAGCGCTAGCGCTTCGAGTCGCGGACTGAGCCGGTGAGCTTGCCCTTTGGGTCGAACGCGGTGCAGCCGATTGTCTGGACTCCGCGGTTTCGTTGTTCTTCGGTCGGAAGGACCCACCCGGCCTCTAGTGATGAACTCGGATAGGGAATCCCGATGTAGATCTTGAACGCCGCGGGGCAAAGTTTTTTTGCAGCAACAGTGAACTGCTCGTTTGTTGGCGCGGGCGTTGATGCCAAGCCAGCATTAGGCACCGCAATGACCTCATATTGGTGGGGGAGGTCGCAATTGAGCCGCAACATGACGTCTTTGTCGGACTTCATCGTGGCATCAGCAGTGGGAAGCGCCCGGGTCGTGACTGCCTTACCGGTTGCCACGGAGCGCAGATCGATGCAGTCGCCCTCGACTGGGCCGTATACGAAGGCAATACGGCCAACGCCGGCTTCGGGTTCGAGGGTGGTGGTCGTGGTGGGACCAGGAGCCGCGGTGGTAGTGGTGCTCGATGGGGCGGAAGTCGAGGAACCTTTTGATGACGAGGAGCAGGCACCGAGCGCGATCGACGTGATCACGACAAGTGTGACGAGGGTTGCAATCCTGCGGTAGGAATTTGTCATTAGTAAGAGGCTGGCAGTAGTCGGGCGATGTTTGCGAAAGCGATGAACATCAACACCAAAACGATCGGTGTGCCGATTGCATAGGTGGTGAGGAACTTCCAGTCTTTCCAGCGTGACACGCGTTGGGCGCGTTTACGTAGCAGCGATGGAGTGAAGTAGCGGGCGAGCCACCACGTGCCGAACCACGCCGCTCCCGCAAGGAGCGACCAGAAGATTGCGGCGGGCCAAGCAGACGTGTCCCCGCCAGCGAGAGCGTCGGACGACGCGTCGGTAGTGACCCCGTCGGTGGCGGGGATCGGAGTGGCCGGCGCTGGGTTTGAGGTCAGTGTCGCTGTGACAACGATGCGCTGGGCTGCAGTGAATTTCGGATGGCAGGCCATCAGCGTGAGCCGATTCACGGCGGTTTGGTCAAGGATCGAAAGGTCGTCGGGCGAAACGATGACATGACCCGAGGTGGATCCGTCTTTGGGGTCGACATGTGAATCGACCTTGTAGGTGAATGTCCCTTGCAAGGTCTGCGCCGTGATGATGTCGCCGGGAACAAGTTCATCAATGCGATTGAACGGAGCTTTATAGGTCGTGCGGTGGCCTGCGACTGCAGCGTTTCCGGGCTGACCCGGTAACGGCGTTTGGGGGAAGTGGCCGGGCCCCTGTTGAAGCCATTTCAGATCGACGCCCTGCACCATGATGAAGTCAGAGTCGATCTTTTTGATCGTGAGGCGGGCGATGGGATCGCCTGGCTGAGGAATGGGGAGATCGTTCGGAGCGGTCACGATGGGCTGTTGCGTCGCCGGTGTGGCGGGTTCTGAATACTGCGCGATCTGTGAATCGAATTCTTTCGTGAGGGTGTCTTGGGCACGGGCAGTTGCGAACCCGGTCCCCCAAAGTTGGTAGGCGACAAAGAGAAGGATGACGATGCCAGTTCGCATCATGAATCGACCGATTGCGCCCACGACGCTCCAGAACTGCACGGGCGAACCCTAGCGAGGGTGGTCGCTTGGTCTCCCTGCGGGGGAGGCCACTACCCTCAAGGCACCCCATGGAGCCCGACGACCCCACTTCCCGGTCCGGGACAGAGCCTGTGGTCCACCTCCGCGGGGCGGTGGCCCTTCTCGGCCGATTCCCTGCCCTTGCCGGTGTCGATCTTGATGTCGATCGCCGCCGAATTGTGCTTTTGCGCGGAGCGAATGGCGCAGGAAAGACGACGCTCTTACGAGCGCTCGCTGGCCTTGTTCCGATCTCGGAGGGTGAGGCTGTTGTTCTCGGTGTTGACCTTCGCGTCGATCGCCAATCGGTTCGCCATCGCGTTGGGCTTCTTGCTCATGGCACAGGGCTTTATGACGAACTCAGCGTTGCTGACAATGTGCGGTTTTGGACGCTCGCCGCTGGCGCCGACCCTGCCGATGCCGAATCGGCGATGGTTCGTCTTGGCCTCGATGGAAGGTTGAGCGATGTTTCTGTCGGTCGTCTGTCTACGGGTCAGCGTCGTCGCACATCGCTTGCATGTTTGGTTGCTCGCCGGCCCGAACTTTGGCTGCTCGATGAACCGCATGCAGGTCTCGACAAAGAAGGTCGCGACGTCGTCGATGAACTCGTGCGTGATGCAGCCGCCGCAGGAGCGACTGTCATTCTCAGTTCACATGAACTCGATCGAGCAATTGACCTGGCCGACGAAATCGTGACGCTTGGTGGCGGAGTTGCTCTCGACGAGTCAGGTAAGGGCGGTGGTGGCGATGTTGCGTGATGCTTGGCTGATTGCTCGTAAAGACCTCAGGCTTGAGATGCGATCTCGCGTTGCCCTAAATCAGGTTGTCCCCTTCGCTCTCTTAGTTCTCGTTCTCTTCGCCTTTGCTCTGGATCCCGATCGTGGTCTTCTCGAGAAGGCCACTCCGGGTCTGTACTGGATAGCGGTGTTGTTCAGCGGGCTTTTGGCGATGCAGCGGTCGTTTGCGGTTGAGGCCGCCGATGGTGTGACCGATGCCCTTCGACTCTCTGGCCTTGCTCCAGCCGGCATTTATCTCGGCAAGACGCTGTCGGTGGCCATTCAGTTACTCGTACTTGAAGTGCTGCTTGGCGTTGGTGTTGCTGTCCTTTACGGGACCTCAATTACCGGGTGGCTTTTGCTCATCGCCACGATTGTGGTCGCGACCGCGGCCATCTCGACCGCCGGTACTCTCTTCGGCGTTGTGGCTTCCGGTCTCCGAGTTCGTGAAACCCTCCTGCCACTCCTACTGTTACCAGTACTCGCTCCGGTGTTAATCGGATCGACTCGTGCCTTCGAGGCAGCGCTCAGCGGAACTCCGTCCGAGGGCTGGCCGTGGGTTGGGTTGATGAGTGTGTTTGCCGCTGTGTACGTGGTGGCCGGAATTTTCGGATTCGGCCCATTGATGGAGGAATCGTGACCACCGAGACCGCCGGGCCGCTTGAGGCCAGCGACAGTGGGCCCAGATCCACTGGCTCGCGCACGACATTGATTCTCGGAATAGTGACGCTTCTTGCGTTGGGAGTTCTCGTGCTCTTCGGACTCATCCTCAGCCCTGCGGACGAAAATCAGGGTGAAGCAGTCCGCATCATGTACGTACACGTTCCGTCCGCAACGCTTTCGTATGTCGGTTGTTTCCTTACCGCAATTGGTTCAGCGGTGTACCTCTGGCGAAAGTCACGTTGGTGGGACCTCGTCGCCTACGCAAGCGCCGAAGTTGCTGCGTTATTCACGGCCTTCACGCTCGTAACGGGAATGTTGTGGGGTCGCCCCACTTGGGGAGTGTTTTGGGTATGGGATGCGCGTCTGACCTCTGAAGCAATGCTGATGCTTCTTTTGCTTGGATATCTCGCGGTGCGAGGTATCGCTGCCGATTACCAAGTGCGAGCCAAGCGTGCCGCCATCGTGGGCTTGCTGCTTGTTCCGAATGTTTTCATCGTCCGCCAGTCGGTGCAGTGGTGGCGCACATTGCATCAGAAACCAACGCTCACTCTCGCCGGAGCCCATATTGAAGGTCTGATGCTGTTTTCATTGTTCACCGGATTCGTGGCGATCACTCTGGCGTTCGTTTGGATGGTCATTCACCGATTCCGTGTCGCGTGGCTCGAAGAACAAGTCGACGCAGAAGGTCTTGACACCGCAATCGCCGAACGACGTGCCGAAGGGGTGGTCTCGTGAGCAACGCTCTGATCCTCGCTGAAGCCACCGGAACTTGGCCCTATGTGGGGGCGGCTTGGGCTGTTGTGTTCGGCGGCATGGGTATCTACGCGTTTGTGACCGTTGTGCGTGGTCGCCGCCTAAGCAAAAAAGTTCCACCGGAGAAGCGTCGATGGAGCTGACCCCGCGTACCGGTCCCGATTCCGAAGGTGGTGAAACTGCCTCAGGTGCGCCGCGTCGGAAGCGCCGAATCAGTCTCCCTGCGATGGCGCTCTTGGTTGCGGTTATTGCGATCGGTGGCTTCGTGATGGTGAAGGCGCTCGGGAGCGCCACGACGTTCTATCGAAACGCCGACGAAGCAGTTGCTCAGCAGAATTCATTGGGTGTGAAGCGCTTCCGATTGCAGGGGACGGTTGTCCCAGGAACGGTGTTGCAGACCGGCGATGGCGTCACATTCGAGATCGCCTACAACGGCGTTCCGATCACGGTTCACCATGTAGGCGATCCGCCGGAAATGTTCAAAGAGAATCAAGCGGTATTGCTTGAAGGACATTTCGACGCCGACGGCACCGATACCTATGACTCTGACCTCATGATTGTGAAGCACAGCGAGGTTTACAAAGAGAAGGAACAAGAACGCCTCAAGGAGGCCGAGGTGAACGGGCAGGTCCCAGTCACCACAATACGGAGTGGCTCGTGAATCTCGCACTCGGAAGAGCGGGAGTCACTCTTGGTCTTGCTGCTGCTGTCCTTGGGGTAATCACTGTTGGGTATGGACTTGTCCGTAAACGGCCCGATCTTGTTCGACTTTCGCGTTGGTATGCAGTGTTGGTCTTCCTTGGGGGATTTGTCGCCGCATTTGCGATGGAGCGAGCGTTAATAACTCGGGACTTCACCGTGAAGTACGTCGCCGACAATGGTTCGACAAAGACTCCGGCGCTTTACAACTTTGCGACCATGTGGGGAGCACTCCAAGGATCAATCATTTTGTGGGCGCTCATTCTCGGCGGCTACCTCGTTGCGGTTGTGCTGAAGTTTCGCAAGCGACTGGCCGATCCGCTGGTGGGGTGGGCCCTCTTCACGATGCTCGTTGTTTGTGTGTTCTTCTTCGGGCTTATGGCTGGACCCGCGAATCCCTTCAAGGGTTTCTCGCCTCCGGTTGGCTTCGACGGGCCGGGGCCCAATCCTTTGCTGCAGAACAATCCCTTGATGGCGTTTCATCCGCCGATGCTGTATCTCGGTTACGTCGGATTCACCGTTCCGTTTGCCTTTGCTATGGCCGCGCTCATTACCGGTCGTGTTGGCGAAGGATGGTTGCTTGCTACACGCCGTTGGACGCTGATCGCGTGGGGTTTTCTTACCGTCGGCATCATTCTTGGTTCGTGGTGGTCCTATGAAGTACTCGGCTGGGGGGGCTACTGGGCCTGGGACCCCGTCGAAAACGCGTCGTTTCTTCCATGGCTCACCGGCACCGCGTATTTGCATTCGGTCTTGGTGCAAGAACGACGCGGCATGTTGCGGGTGTGGAACATCTCGCTGTTGTGCGCGACCTTTGCGCTCACAATCCTCGGCACATGGATTACTCGTTCTGGTGTTCTCGAGTCAGTGCACGCATTTACAACCTCAAGTATCGGGATTGCACTTATCGGTTTCTTTGCACTCATTGTTTTCTCCACGGTGGGACTCATCGGTTGGAGAGGCGACCGGCTTCGATCGCCCGGGCGTATCGATTCACCGTTGTCGCGCGAAGGTGCGTTTTTGGCGAACAACGTCCTGTTCGCTGCTTTTGCATTCGTCATCTTGTTGGGAACGTTGTTTCCGCTAGCGGTGGAGGCATTGAACAACGATCGAGTATCGGTAGGAGTGCCGTATTTCAACCGCATGACCATGCCCATCGGTTTGACGCTGCTCTTCCTTATGGCGATCGCACCGGTTCTGCCATGGCGTAAAGCAAGCGCCGAGCTTCTTCGGCATCGCTTGATCTGGCCCGCATGGATCGGCATCGGATCAATGATTTTTGCGGTCATCGTTGGGGCGCGCGGATTCATTCCTGTCTTGGCTTTTGGTCTCGGAGGTTTTGCCGCGGGTTCGGCTGGACGACAGATTGCACTGGCAACTCGTCGGCAGGGATGGCGCGGATTCGTCGGTCGAGCAAACGGCGGGATGGTTGTTCACCTCGGTGTCATCATCATTGCGATGGCATTTGCCGCGAGCACGAGTTACGTACGCCAAGCAGAGTTCACGCTCACTCCGGGACAATCGGCGAAGTTCGCAGGGCACACGCTTGTCTATGAAGGCCAGAACGTAAAACAGGAGTCGGCAAAGATCGTCGACCAGGTCTTGATCCGAATCGATGGCACTGGTCCGTGGGCGCCGTCGCTCAACAAGTTCGCGAATGGCAATCAGACCATTGGCACGCCGTCGGTCCGGTCGACATTCACCGATGACGTCGCACTGTCAGTGATCGATATCAAAGATGGTGAGAACGGTTCAGTCACTATTCGAGTGACGGTGCAGCCGCTCATCATCTGGCTCTGGATCGGCGGCGGCGTGATGGCATTCGGAACACTTCTTGCCGTCTTCCCAGGACGACGACGAAATCCGCTTGATGCAGTGTCGGCGCCATTGTCGGTGGAACCGCCAAAGGAACCGACCGGAGTCACCCCATGACGGTAGCGTCGGGCGAATTCGTTACTCCGCGTGGTGGTAGCAAACTCGCTCGCAACGCGGCGATCGTCGTCGGCATCTTGTTAGTGGGGCTGATTGCTCTCCTTGCCACACGCGGAACAAGCACTCCGATCTCAAGTCGCATTGTTGGTCAAGCGGCGCCCGATTTTTCGGGAACGACACTTGATGGCTCAACGTTTCGCATGACCAATCATCGAGGCGAGTGGGTGCTGGTCAATTTCTTTGCAACCTGGTGCACTCCCTGTCGACTCGAAGATCCGCAGATCCAACAGTTTGTCGATTCCCACAAGTCCGACCCGGTAAAAGTGGTGAGTGTTGCGTTCTCAGACGATGCGAGTTCCATCAGCGCGTATTGGGTGAAGGAACGCAATACCTGGTCCGTGATTTCTACTGATACCGGACTTATCGCGCTTGATTACGGCGTCACGAAAGTCCCCGAGTCGTACATGGTGGCTCCGAGTGGTCTCGTTGTTGCTGGATTCTTTGGTGGCGTAACTGCATCAGGACTCGACAAGGTCATTGCTGAAAATGGCGGGATGGCCGTGGCTGGGACGGGGACAAAATGAGTTTGTTGCTAGCGAAAGGTTCTCCGCTGCGCCGATGGGGCCCATGGATCGCCGTGTTCGTCGTCACTGTAGGAATTCTCTCGCTCGCTACGTTCGGGACGCGGTCTGCTCCTACGGCGCAAGACAGAGTGACCACGATCTCTCGTTCAGTGAAATGTCCGGTGTGTTCGGGAGAATCTGTTGCTGAATCAAACGCACCGGCTTCGCAAGAGATTCGTCGCCAGATCGCCGAACAAGTGCAACAAGGTCAGACCGATGAGGAGATCCGCTCGTTCTACGCCGCGAAGTATGGGCAAGCGATTCTGCTGACGCCCTCGGCATCGGGTGTGAATGCACTGGTATGGATCCTTCCGATTGTTGCGTTTGCGATCGGCATCGCGGCGTTAGTGATTGTGTTCCGTCGCTGGTCATCGATGCCGGCCGAGCGAGCGACTGATGAAGACAGGGAACTTGTCGACTCTGCGTTGCGGGCGGAAGCAGATAACTCCGAAATCGATGACGATCCTCACGGCGAGGGAGCGTCTCGGTGACAACGCCGACCGGTGGCGGCACTTCAGCTCGACGCGCTGCAAGAGAAGCGTCGGCAACCAAGGGACCGAAGAGTACGCCGCAGAAAAACGTGACAGCGAGTGCGCCACGGCGTCGAGATTTCGATCCTGATGTTTTGATTGCGCTTGAAGAGGAACGAGATTTTCTTCTTCGCTCGTTGCAAGACCTCGAGCGCGAGCATTCGGCGGGCGATGTCGACGATGCTGATTACGAAGAACTGAAGGATGACTACACCGCTCGAGCGGCGGCGGCGATCCGTGCTGTGGAAGATCGCAATGCAACGGTAAAAGCGTTAAGGCCGCAACGGGACTGGAAGCGCACTGCAATTGCGCTTGTTGTCGTCGGATTCGTTGCCGTTGGTGCCGGTTGGGTGGTCTTTCGCAACGCCGGAACCCGCGCTCCTGGGCAAGGACTCACTGGTGAAGCCCGTCAAGACAGCGCCAACCTCATCTTGCAAGCGCAAGGGCTCACTGGCCAGGCGCAAGCGTCACTAAAGGCTGGCGATTCGGCGAAGGCTTTGAAGCAGTTTGAAAACGCCGTGCAGGCCTACGACAAAGCGTTGCAGCTTTCTCCTACGAACGTCGAGGCGATGACCTATCGCGGTTGGGTGATGCACACGATCGCGTTGAGCAGTGAGGCTTCTGTGGGAGCGCAGTTCGACGTGAAGGCGCGGCAGTATCTCAATGATGCGATCGCAACTGACCCGACTTATTCAGACGCTCGTGTATTCCGAGCAATTTTAGAACGCAACGCTGGCGAGTGGGCCGCAGCGAAGATCGACCTTGACGCAATCGACATGAACGCGATTCCGTTGTACATGACGCAGATGGTGAACGGCGTCAAGGACGATGTTGCTGCTCGTCGCACGAGCTAGGTCTTGTCACTTTGATGGCGGAACGTAACGGCCATGAAAGGGTCGACCGTTTCGCATTTCGATGATCCAGGTCGAACCCTTTTGGTCGATCAGTGGTCCGTCGGTGTCCATGCCATCGGCAACGAGCCTGCGAAGAAGGTGGGGGATGACGTCCCCATGGCTGCAGGCCACTCCGTCATGGTCATTGAGTTCAAGTAGCAAGCGATAGGCAATCTCGTCATCGGCGCCTTCGCCGAATTCATCTGAAGTTTCGACGGCGATATCGAATTTCGTTGCAAGCGGCTGCACGGTCTGCATGCATCGGACATAGGGACTCGAGATGATGCGGCCAACGACGAT
>Ga0114967_10002932_pt1 | contig 14153 bp, 9 predicted proteins | sample M_130628_MF_Meta_FD_92639 | JGI IMG/M metagenome (GOLD analysis project Ga0114967, IMG submission 92639) | Freshwater microbial communities from Lake Montjoie, Canada to study carbon cycling - M_130628_MF_MetaG | ecosystem: Environmental > Aquatic > Freshwater > Lake | place: Lake Montjoie... | reverse complement strand
AATGCTAATTCTGCGATAGCATCGGCATCAGGCTTTCTTAAATTTTGAAATTCTTCAAAAATAGTATCCCAATTTTCTCCATGCTTTTCCATTAGTTCATTCAGCACCACACAATCTTCAAATCCGCAATTCATTCCTTGTCCATAGAAAGGCACAATTGCATGCGCAGCGTCGCCCAACATAAGAACCTTATCCTTATAGCGCCAAGGGAAACAACGAACGGTTACTAATGATGAAGAGGGATTATTAAAGAAGTCTTGCTTAAGTGTTGGAATCAACGGAATCAAATCAGCAAAATTATCTTCGAAGAACTTCATCATTTTTTCTTCGGTGTCAATTGCTTTAAAAGACTCCTGGCCATTCATAGGATAAAACAAAGTACACGTAAAACTCTTATCCATATTAGGCAATGCAATTATCATAAACGAATTGCGTGGCCAGATATGCAACGCACTTGGATCCATAGCAAACTCTCCATCAGCAGTTGGCGGAACAGATAATTCCTTATAGCCATGCTCCAGATAAGTTTGCGAATAATTAAACATATCCGTTGTTAACTGAAACTGTAAACGCCCTGAAGAATATGCACCATCAGTAGAGAATATACGATCAGGATGAACTTCAACAACTTCTTTTGATTCTGTGTTTTCAAACTTAGCAGAACATGATTTCAAATCAACATCTAAACAACGATGATTAAAAATAATTTTTACTCCATGCTCTTCGGCTAAATCCATCAAAACACAATTTAATCCACCACGCGAAACGGAGTTGATTACCTGTCCATCTTTTCCATAGGCTTGATAAGTCAGTTCTCCTTTTACACTATGCATCATACGACCTGCCATTGGAATTGCAACTTTTTTTATTTCATCAACGATTCCAACACCTGCTAATCCTCTCCACCCTCTATCGCTTAGTGCAAGATTAATTGAACGACCTGCGCTGATTCTATTCTTTCTTAGATCGGGACGACGTTCATAAACAGTAACATTATATCCGCGTTTTGCTAAATAGATACTTAACAATGAACCAACAAGACCTGAACCGATAACAGTAAAATTTTTCATGATAGAAATATGATTTTCAAGCGCCAAATTAAACAAAACGAGCGTAATTATTTATTTAAATTTGCAGTATATAACAAAGAATAAGTTGAGAAAAATACAATTGCTTTTTTCAGTAGGTTTCCCTCTTATAAAATCAGGCTCTGCTCATTTACAAATCATTATTTGATATTAAAATTAGCAGGCCAAATTGTAAGTTATACTCTATAAGTAAAACATCATACAATATTGATATTGGGGCTTTTTTACAGCGCCTCTATTGCATCTTTCAAGATTTGACCAAATCGATAAACATCATTAAAACTATTATATAACGGTACCGGAGCTACGCGGATAACACCACTTCCTCTTCCCTCTTGATCTGGTTCGCGCCAATCGGAAATAACACCTTTGTTTGTTAAAGAATCAAATATCTTTTTACCATCCGTTTCAAACTGTAATGAAAGCTGACAACCCTGTTGTTGTTCAGCAAAAGGAGTTATCACATTTACTAAATCACTTTTATTACAACTTGCAAGTACATCTTCAATTACGAATTTTAAATAAGAGGTAAGCGCATTACTTTTTTTCACTAATAGATCCATACCTGCTTCATCAAACAATTCGAAGGAAGCGCGAAGAGCAGCCATTTCGAGAATAGGCGCATTACTTAATTGCCAGCTATCGGCAGTTAAAACAGGCGTAAACTGATGTGGCATTTTAAATCGCGTTGCAGGATCATTTCCCCACCAGCCAGCGAAACGTGGCAGATGTGGATTTTTTACATGACGTTCGTTCACATAAATTCCACCCACTGTACCAGGTCCCCCATTTAAATATTTATAGGAGCACCAGGCAGCAAAATCAACATTCCACTGATGTAATTCTAATTTTAAATTTCCAGCAGCATGTGCTAAATCAAAGCCAGCATAGGCTCCCACTTCATGGGCAGCTTCTGTTATTTTTTTAAAGTCGAGTACTTGTCCTGTAAAATAATGCACGCCACCAAACATTACTAATGCTAGCTCATCACCACAATCATCAATTGCTTGTAAAATATCATCTTCATTAATTAATTCAGTACCTACTGATGGTTCTATTTCAATTATTGCATCATCTGGATCAAAGCCGTGGAAGCGAGCTTGCGACTGCAGTGCATAGCGGTCAGAAGGAAAAGCGCCAGCTTCACATATAATCTTATAGCGATCTTTGGTTGGTCTGTAAAAAGACACCAACAATAAATGAAGGTTCACCGTTAAGTGATTCATTATTGCAATTTCAATAGGTTTTGCTCCAACAAGTCGTGCTGCAGAATCACGCACTAATTCATGGTAGGCAAACCAACCTGTATCTTTTTTAAAATGCCCCTCTACGCCTAACTGCGCCCAATCTGTTAATTCCTGATTGACATAAACAATTGCATTCTTAGGTTGCAACCCTAATGAGTTACCACAAAAATAAATGGTATCCTCTCCATTATGCTGGGGAATATTAAAACGGCCACGCATATACGCTAACTTATCATCGCTGTCAGATTTTTCAGCAAATGCTTTTATGTTTTCGTATGTGTTCGTCAAACTCATTATTATAACTATTGATTTTAACAAAAGAAGGCACTCAAAAGAGTGCCTTCACTAATTATTATTTTTTATTACTGATCATGAGGTGTATTACTCTCAGGTGTTTCAGAGAACGGAACAGTCTGAGGAATAAAATCTTCTGGAGCTCCTGGCTTACTATAATCATAAGGCCAACGATGAACTTCTGGAAGTGCTCCAGGCCAGTTGCCATGTAAATGCTCTATTGGTGCAGTCCATTCAAGCGTATTTGCTTTCCAAGGATTCTGAACAGACTTCTTACCATAGCGCATGCTATAATAGAAATTGAACAAGAAAATAAGTTGCGATAAACCACCGATAATCGCGAATACAGTAACAATATGATTAATGTTTATTAAAGCATCGAATGACTCGTATGATGTAAATGCATAATAACGTCGAGGCAAACCCGCTAATCCTAAGAAGTGCATTGGGAAGAAAGTTCCATACAACCCGATTAATGTCAACCAAAAATGGATATAACCCAATTTCTTATTCATCATTCTTCCATACATACGAGGGAACCAATGATAAACACCTGCAAACATACCAAAGATAGCTGAAGACCCCATTACTATGTGGAAGTGAGCTACTACGAAATAAGTATCGTGAATATTAATATCTAATGCTGAGTCGCCTAAGATGATACCCGTTAAACCACCAGTAATAAATGTTGATACTAATCCGATACCGAATAACATTTGGGGGGTAAACTGGATATTACCTTTCCATAGAGTAGTTATGTAGTTAAACACTTTTACAGCAGATGGGATTGCAACCAATAAAGTAGTGAATACGAATACTGAACCTAAGAATGGATTCATACCCGTTATAAACATATGATGCCCCCAAACAACGAACGACAAGAAAGCAATTACTAGCATTGAACCAATCATAGCTTTATAACCGAAGATTGGTTTACGGGAATTTACAGATATTACTTCTGAAGCTAAGCCTAATGCAGGTAACAAAACGATATATACTTCAGGGTGACCTAAGAACCAGAATAAATGTTGAAATAAAATTGGAGAACCACCAGCATGATCCAAAGGAGCTCCATCAATAAAGATATCGCTTAGATAGAAGCTAGTTCCAAAACTTCTGTCGAATACTAACAATAATGAAGCTGCTAATAAAACAGGAAATGATAATACTCCAAGTATTGCAGTAATGAAGAATGCCCAAATTGTTAAAGGAAGGCGTGTCATCATCATGCCTTTTGTTCTTAAATTCAAAACAGTAGTAATGTAGTTTATACCACCTAATAACGACGAAGCAATAAATAAGACCATTGAGATTAACCATAAAGTCATCCCTAAACCAGAACCTGGAATAGCCTGCGGCAATGCACTTAAAGGAGGATAAACTGTCCACCCACCAGAAGCAGGACCTGATTCAACTCCTAAGGATATAAGCATTACAACACTTGATAAAGCGAAGAACCAAAATGACAAGGCATTTAAAAATCCTGAAGCCATATCGCGTGCTCCCACTTGAAGAGGAATGAGTAAATTCGAGAATGTTCCGCTTAAACCACCAGTTAAAACAAAAAACACCATGATAGTACCATGTATAGTAACTAAAGCCAAGTAAAACCCTGGATCGAGCTTACCATCTTTTCCCCATTTGCCAATTATATCTTCCAAGAAAGGGATTTTTGCATCTGGCCATGCCAATTGCATACGGAATATTAGCGACATAAACATCGCTAAAAAAGCCATAAAGATTGCAGTGTTTAAAAACTGCTTCGCAATCATTTTATGATCGGTAGTAAATATATACTTCGACCAAAAATTATCGTCGTGGTCGTGATCGTGATCATGATGACCGTCAGCGTGACCATGTGCATCATCGTGAGCACTATGAGCAATGTGTTTATTTGGAGTCACTTCCATGTGAAAGTTATTTTTCGTTTAATTGGTTAAACAAATTATTTATTTACTATTTTAAAACTGTTGTTGCAGCTGCTATTGTTGCAGTTGGGGCAGCAGTTGTTGAGTCAGTTGCAAGAGGGAATACTAATGGTTGTGATTTCAGCCATTTATTATATTCATCCATTTCAACTACACGTACTGGCATTTTCATATTATAATGCGCAACACCACACACTTTATTACAAAGCATTACATATTCAAACTTAGGATTCTTTGTTTCTTTTTGCATTTCAACAGTTGTCATAGTTGGTTTAAAAAAGAAACGAGTTGTCATACCTGGAACTGCGTTCATTTGCACACGAAAATGAGGTAAATAAACAGAGTGGATTACATCACGAGAATTAATAACCAACTCTATTTCACCTCCTTTTGGCATTACTAATTCATTCGAGATGATATCATCAGCAGAAGCTTTATCAGTTGAATCAACACCTATAGGATTGGCATCAGTAATGAGACGGAAATTAGTTTTACCTAAATTCTTATCAGCACCAGTATATCGAGTAGTAAAAACAAATTGCTTTGCATAAATCTGGATCTTCAATCCTTCCATCTTATCAGATTTATTAGTGATATCATTCCACTCGCGCATTCCAGTTACAATTAATGCAGCTAAAACAACAGTGGGGATAATTGTCCAAATTGCTTCCAATTTATTATTATCATAAAAATAGAAAGACCTTCTATTTTTATTGAATTTGTATTTGAAAGCAAAGAAAAACAATAGGATTTGCGTAATCAGGAATGTGATGATTAATACTATCCAGTTTACTGACATTAAATTATCAATTGCAACTCCATGTTCTGATGCAGAAACTGGCAACATCAATGGAGAATATGCATTAATAAGATAAAACATAGTGATTAATCCTACAATTAAGAACGTAAGCATACCGATACTATTCCAGCGGTTTGCACTTTCCTGTTCTGCTGCTTCGTTTTCTTCCGAAAGCTTAGATGCTATTGCCGCTACATTGGCTAAGCGAACTAAAACAAGAGTTCCAAAAACGACTGCTAAGATGAGCAAGATATTCATATAGAGTGTTGGTTGAGGGGATATTGAATTATTAAATTATTTCTTTTTATTAGATAGCATGATGTAAGCTCTCTTCAAGCAATGGGTGATTTTTTGCAATCAATGGAGCCTTGCTTAAATGATGTTGAACAAGGTACATGAACAAGCCGATAAATCCTAATGTAGTTCCGATTTCCATTAATCCAACAGATCCTAACGACAAGGCATTACCGTGATGTGCTCCAGCTTCAGCAGCATGATGACCTGCAGTTAACATTGAACCAGGAATTACCATTACAAATGTATCTATCCAGTGACCGATAAAGATAACGATAGACATATACATTAGTAAGTATAATTTTCTTTTTGCATCTCTTGTCATTAATATTACAAAAGGTGCAATAAAGTTAATGAAGAATGAACCTAACCACCATCCACGATAGTGATCTTGACGCAACATGAAATAGGTTACTTCTTCAGGAATGTTAGCATACCAGATTAACATAAACTGACAAAACCATAAGTACGTCCAGAAAATACTGAAAGCAAACATAAACTTACCGATATCATGCAAGTGATGCTCTGTAACTTCCTGTAAATAACCTTTTGATTTTAAGTAAGTAATTGTAAAAATCAATGCTGCAATTGAAGTAATGAACATACCAGCAAAGGTGTACCACGCAAATAGCGTGCTGTACCAATGAGCGTCAATACTCATAATAAAATCCCACGACATTATTGATTCGGTAATTGCGAACAAAACTAAGAACTTAGCAGCTGCGCCTCTGTTCTTTTTCCAATAAAAAACACCGTCGCCTTCATCGCTTAACAAAGAATTCTTTCTAAATAATTTTACGAAATAAGTCCAAATTGTAAAATAAGCAACGATACGAATCCAAAAGAAAGCCGGATTTAAAAATGCGCTTTTACCTGCAATAATTGAATCATAATTTTCAGAGCCAGGAGTTGTTATTCCTGGAGCCATCCAATGATACAGTGACTGACCACCGAATGCAATTATCAAAATCATAATTACACCAGCAACAGGCAATGCCTGCCCCATTGCTTCTACTGGTCTTTTAATTACTGCGCTCCAGCCTACTTCGGCAACATATTGCACTGCTAGGAAGAAAGTTGCACATAGCGCCATTCCCATGAACATAAAGTTGTTCATCAATAAGTTTGACCATGTTTGAGTGTGATGAGTTGCAAACTGTGAAATAATTGCTATTAATCCAATAATAATCATTACGCCTGCAATCATTCTGTTTTTTCGGGTAAACTCGTATGGTTTCGTACTTGTTACCTCAATATGTTGATGGTGTCCCATAATTAATCGTTGATCGGTATTGAAATTATTAAGGCTTTACCTTAGTTGAATCGGTAGTAGTTGTTGTAGTAGAAGTAAGCGGCTTATTGTCATTTTGTAATTGATGGATATACATTACAATTCTCCATCTGTCTTCCGGATTAATTTGAGATGCATGTGCTCCCATCAAGTTGATTCCGTAAGAAATAGTGTGGAAAATTTTTCCATCTGTTAAATCACGCATTGCTCCTCCACGAGAAGAGTTTCCATTTGAATAAGATGGTGGAGGTGGGAATTTGCCGATTGCTACGATACTACCATCACCTTGACCAGAAGCTCCATGACAATGCACGCAATAAATTTCATATTGACGTTTACCTTCTGTAACATTTTCTTCTGTTAAAGGAAGTGGATTTTTTACATCACGACTAGCTGCTTCATAGCCTTCATTTGATGAGGGGTAATTGAAGAAAGTATAATTACGAGGAATGGTTCCTTTAACAGGAGCTTGCATCGTTAAACTGTCTTGGAAGTTAGGGTTGCTCGTATAAACTTCGTAAGAAGGAGAACGATACATGTCGGGCATGTATTCTAACCCTGTGCTTTTCGGATCTTTACTACAAGAAGCAACCAACATCAATACTGATGTTACTCCGACATATAGAATTTTGGAAGTTATCTTCATATCCTTGATTGCGATGGATTTTGAATAATCGCTATTTAATTATTATGATTTAAATTCAACTGCACCCGCAGCTTTTACTAATGATTCAACTTTTGTAATATCTGTATCATCCTTTACCTGGATAGTCATTACGAAATGATCATCCGACATTCGTGGGTGAATTACATGCGGCTCAACACCAGGAAGAATCTTACTTCTTAATAAGAATGTAATTACCATTCCATGGGCAGCACACAATACTGTGCTTTCGAAAGTAACTGGAATAAATGCGGGCAAGTTTTTATAAAATGCAAAACTCGGTTTACCGCCAATATCCATTGGCCAGTCGAAAATGTTCATGTAATAGATCATTAACAATGCAAGACTCAAACCTGTCATTCCGTATAAAAATGCACAAATTGATATTCTAGTTCTTGCCAATCCTAATTCATGGTCTAAGCCGTGAATTGGAAATGGAGAGATTACATCTTTTACCTTTAGTCCTTGCTTACGCAAAGTGCCTATTGCATTTAACACAACTTCATCATCATTGAAGATACCGTAAACGAATTTTTTTTCTGCAGCGCTCATGTGTGTTAATCTTAGTGATTTGATTGATTTGATTTTTTCTTTGCTCCTTCTGATGACGACTTAACAATTGTTTTTAACTCACTCATTGCAATCACCGGGAATACACGAGCAAATAGTAAGAAACAGGTAAAAAATAATCCTAATGAGCCAATAAAAATACCTGCCTCAACCCAAGTTGGATGATACATAGTCCAGCTCGAGGTAATATAGTCTCGGTGCAAAGATGTTACGATAATTACAAAACGTTCGAACCACATTCCAATATTTACGAAAATCGATATAATGAAAGTAGCGAATACATTTTCACGAAGTTTAGAAGACCAGAACAATTGAGGCGTGATAACATTACAGGTCATCATACTCCAATATGCCCACCAGTAAGGACCAGTAGCACGATTAATAAATGCATATTGCTCATATTCTACTCCTGAATACCAAGCAATAAAGAACTCTGTTATATATGCAACTCCTACTATTGAACCAGTAATTAAAATTACTCTGTTCATCATATCTATGTGATAAACTGTAATATAGTCTTCTAATGCTAATACCTTACGTACGATAATTAATAACGTCTGCACCATAGCAAATCCTGAGAAGATTGCACCTGCTACGAAATAAGGAGGGAAAATTGTTGTATGCCATCCTGGAACTATCGAGGTAGCAAAGTCCATTGAAACGACCGAGTGAACCGATAATACAAGCGGAGTAGATAAACCAGCTAATACTAAAGATACTTCTTCGAAACGTTGCCAATTTTTAGCTGTTCCTACCCAACCAAAACTTAAAATTGTATAAATCCTTTTTGACCATTTTGTTTTAGCACGGTCACGGATTACCGCAAAGTCAGGAATAAGTCCTGTATACCAAAAAACGAGAGATACAGAGAAATAAGTTGAAATCGCGAATACGTCCCATACAAGCGGTGAATTAAAGTTTACCCATAACGAACCAAATTGATTTGCTAATGGTAAAGGCCAGTAACCAACCCACGGGCGACCCATGTGCGATAAGATAAACGTTGCAGCACAAATAACGGCGAAGATGGTCATCGCCTCTGCTGAACGGTTAATTGATAAGCGCCATTTTTGACGGAACAACATTAAGATTGCTGAAATCAACGTACCAGCATGACCGATACCTACCCACCATACGAAGTTGGTGATATCCCATGCCCAACCAACTGTTTTATTTAATCCCCATACACCGAGACCTGTACCCAATGTATAAGATACAGAAATGATCCACCAAAGCAAACCGGCAACAGATACTGTAAAAGCCATTTTCCACCATTTGTTTGCCTTCGACTCAACCGGGCGACAAACATCCTCTGTGATGTCGTGCCATGTTTTCTCTCCTAAAATTAGAGGGGGTCTAAGTTCCGATTCTTTATGCATAGACGAATTATTACTTCGTTAATTAGATTATTGGTTATAAATATTAGTTCTTATTACGAACTTTTGTTTGATAGAATACTGAAGGTTGAACATTTAACTCTGCTAATAAATGGTAACTTCTAGGATCTTTGAACAAGTTATTCACTTCACTGTTCTTATCGTTAAAGTCGCCAAATACAATTGCATTGGTAGGACAAGCCTGGGCACAAGCAGTTTTGATTTCACCGTCATTTGGACGACGACCAGCTTTCTTAGATTCTAGCTTACCGTACTGAATACGCTGAACGCACATTGAACATTTTTCCATTACCCCACGAGAACGAACAACAACATCTGGGTTTAACACCATCTTGCCTAAGTTGTCTTGCATATTATAAGGGAACTGATCATTGTCGCTATACTTAAACCAGTTAAAGCGACGAACCTTATAAGGACAGTTGTTAGCGCAATAACGAGTTCCAACGCAACGGTTATAAGCCATCATGTTTAAACCTTCGCTGCTATGCGTTGTAGCTGCTACCGGACAAACTGTTTCGCAAGGAGCATGATTACAATGCTGACACATTACAGGTTGGAAGAATACCTCAGGATTATCTGCCCCTGGTTTTTCCATTTCACCATACATGCTCAACTTTCCTAATCCTTTCTCACCTGCATTTTCTTTAGTTGTATCGCTGCTATAGTAACGGTCGATACGAATCCAGTGCATTTCGCGCGCTCGTCCTATTTCATCTTTACCAACTACAGGAACATTATTTTCTGCATTACAAGCAACCACACATGATCCACAACCAATACATGCATTTAAATCGATACCTAATCCCCAGCTATGGTTCGGACGATCAAATCCTGGCTTTTCAGTCGTAGCCCAAAGATCTAATTCTTCTGGCTTTTTCTTTCCGTATGGAGAATCGATTAGTTCTTGTTCGTTACCTGATTTATCATCTTTTAACCACTTGCTTAAAGTAGTTTCCTTCACGATTTCACGACCCATCATTGTATGATGAGTTTGCGTAGCCGCTAAAATATGGTCATCTTCAACTGTTTTCGTCACTGTTGCATTTGCAGCAATCATTGATAAAGAGCCATTCACCATCGACATAAACGGATAAGCATTAAAGCCTACTCCATTTCCAGCTTTACCAGCTGCTGTTCTTCCATATCCTACTGCAACAGCAATAGTATTATCGGCCATTGCAGGTTGTAAAAACACAGGACCTTTTATTGATGTATTACCAACTTTTACTTCGATAATATTTCCTTGAGCTACTTTTAACTTTTCAGCGTATGCTGGAAGAATCGCAAAGTAATTATCCCAACAAACTTTAGAAATTGGATCAGGCAATTCCTGTAACCAAGGGTTGTTTGCCTGATTACCATTTGCAATACCTGTTTTCTCATATAATACTACATCAGCACCTGCTGATGGCTTCATTAATTTAGAAGCTGCATCTGCTACATTACCAACAAAAGTTGCAGGCGTTGATGCAGGAATTGTTGCTGCAAACACACCATCTTGTAACGATTTTGTCCAAAATGCTTCGAACGATGTCATGCCTGATTGCTTAGGATAGATATTAGCCTCCCAGTTAGCACGCACATATGTATAATAATCTACTACCTGAACACCTGCCCACTTCAATAAACTCTCAGCTGCCTGACGAGTATTGAATAAAGGACGAATTGTAGGTTGCATTAATGAATAACGATTTGTGTAAGGCTCAACATCACCCCATGACTCTAAGTAATGATGATCAGGACAAACGTAATCACATTTAGAAGCTGTTTCATCATTGCGATCAGAAAGGGAAATTTTAGTTCCTACTTTCGCAATTGCTTCAGACATTGAAGGCATTGAATAAACCGGATTTGTATTCCAGAAAATTACTGCTCCCACCTGGCCCGCATTCATTGCTTGCATTAATTCAACAACTGCACCATCGTTACTAGAACGTAAGTTACATGTTGAGTCAAGACTGATTGTATTTCCGTAGCTACCAAGCATGTTGTTGATAGCATTTACTAATACTTGTTCATTTGGATCGTTTGAACCACTTACAACTAAAGCTTTTCCTTTAGCTGCCCATAATTCTTTAGCCACAGAATCAGCAGCTTTATCAAAAGATGAAGACCCTGCAGATATAGAAGTACCGCCCGCCAATGCTGCTACCTTATTATAAAGAGCTGCAACAGCAGAAGATAATTCACTAGGCTTTACTTTATAACGGCTGTCTGCATTAGAACCAGTTAAAGAAAGTGTTGATTCAACTTGAATATGGCGAGACATAGTTCTCTTTCCATTTCTCAATTTTCTACCAACACCATACTGACCAGCAAATTCAATTGGAGAGATCCAGTTTGATAAAAAGTCGGCAGCAAAACTTACAATGATTTCAGCCTTATCAAAACTATAAGAAGGAACGATTGCCTTTCCGAAAGACATTTCATTACCTTTTACAACACCGTTATAAGATACTGCATCATAAGTTGCTAGTGTAGCAGTAGTATATTTTGCAGAAAAATCAGCGATTGCTTTTTTAGCTGAAGGACTTGCATTAGAAGAAGCAACGATTGCGATTTTCTTTCCTGCACTTACAGCAGCCGTTAACTTAGCTGTAATTTCAGCATCAACAGTTTTCCAATCTGATTTTTGTCCACCTTTAAAAGGACTAGTTAATCGAGCGCTATCATAAAGACTAAGAACAGACCCTTGAACACGGGCGTTTGTTCCACCTTTAGTAACGCCAGATAAATCATTTCCTTCAATTTTGATTGGGCGACCTTCACGTGTTTTTACTAAAACACTGCAATAATCATTACCATCATAATAAGAAGATGCATAATAATTAGGAATACCTAATGTAATTTCTTCTGGTTTTAAAACATAAGGAATTGCTTTTTTTACAGGAGCATCGCAGGCAGCAAGTGAAGCTGCAGCAACGCTGAATCCTAAAAATTTCAAGAAATCCCTACGGGTTGTTGAAGAGTCAGATGCAGCCTTTTTATTAAGGACCTCATCCACCGGCAAGTGTTCAAAAAACTCGTTATCGCGTAAGCGTGTAAACTCAGGAGTATTATTGAGCTCTTCTACACCTTTCCAATATCTTTTTTCCATATCCGTGATTGGAGTATTTTTCAGATTAATTGATTACTTATATTATTAATAGTGACAACGTGCACACTCTAAACCACCAATTTTATCAACTGTAAGTTTAGCATCCGGTCCATATTGTTTCTTTAACTTCTCATGCAAATCTTTGTAGTAACCATTGCCGTTCATCTTAACCTCTGTTTGACGATGACAGTTAATACACCATCCCATTGTTAAAGGAGAAGCTTGCTTCATTTCTTCCATTTTTTCTACCTCGCCATGACAAGTCTGACAAGTAACTTGACCAACTTTAACGTGCTGAGCATGATTAAAGTAAGCTAAATCAGGAAGGTTATGAATTCTAACCCACTGAATCGCTTTTGTTTTTCCAGTATATGCTTGCTTATTCTTATCCCAACCTACTGCCTTGTAAATCTTAGCAATTTCTTCTGTTCCATATTTTGGGCCTTCTTGAACATACTTGTGGCAGTTCATACAAACCATTGGAGAAGGAATATTTGCATTTTTAGATTTCTCTGCACCTGAATGGCAATAACGGCAATCAATTTTATTCTGACCAACGTGTAATGCATGTGAGAATTTAATCGGTTGATCCGGCTGATATCCTTCTTGAACTCCAATTTCTTTTAAAGCATACCATCCTTTAACACTTCCAACAACTAAAAGGAAAATTACTATAACAGCGATTAATTTCTTGTGCTCGCGAACCCATGCCTTACCTTTATAGATTGGAGGCTCAGGTAATCCTTCACGCTGACGTACAACTCTTTCAAGTCCTTTTTTAGCACTATTTAAAATAAAATATAACGCAATAAAACCACAAACAACTAGCAATAGAACAATTGGACTGCCATCTTCCTGGCTTTCTTCTCCGGAAGAAGCGTTTACATCAGTTGTTCCCTGAGCAGCTGGAGCTTTTTCACTTTCAGTTTTGATGTAAGCAATTACCGATTTGATTTCATCAACAGAGAGATTAAATGACGGCATCGCAGTTTTGTTATACTCTTCGTAAACTTTAACTGCTTCAGCATCACCTGACTTGATTAAGGCGCTGGAATTTTTAATCCACTTAAGCAACCATTCTTCGCTGTGGCGTTGGTGAACATTTTTCAATCCCGGACCTACAACCTTATTATCGCCTACCACGTGGCAGGAAGTACAATTAGCTTTGAAGATAGCTCCGCCATCCGGCTGAGCAACTACTTGGGAGAGAGAAATTACGTTCAAGAACAACGCAAACGATGTGATTGTCAAATACCTGGATATGTAACGAGACATATGAAGTCGTTTAAATTGTTTAATTTTTTATTTAGATTTTTATAAAATAACGAAAAAACCTATTTTTTTATGCCGCGAATTTAACACAATCTGAATATAAACGAAAAAAAAAACGAACATTTTATTAATTTAAAATCACTTTAATTAGTTAATAAATCCAAGGTTGTTTTAAATCTTGATAAAAAGAGGTGATTGAATTGTATTTATTT
>Ga0114967_10002930_pt1 | contig 14158 bp, 11 predicted proteins | sample M_130628_MF_Meta_FD_92639 | JGI IMG/M metagenome (GOLD analysis project Ga0114967, IMG submission 92639) | Freshwater microbial communities from Lake Montjoie, Canada to study carbon cycling - M_130628_MF_MetaG | ecosystem: Environmental > Aquatic > Freshwater > Lake | place: Lake Montjoie... | reverse complement strand
GGATGACGGCTTCGCTGGTCTTTTCTTCGGCCTCGGCTTCGTAGGTGATGGCCACGCGGTGGCGCAACACGTCCATGCCGATGCTCTTCACGTCCTGCGGCGTGACGTAGCCGCGGCCTTTCAGAAACGCATAAGCCTTGGCTGCCAGCGTGAGCGCGATGGTCGCACGCGGCGATGCACCGAGCTGGATGAATTCCTTCACCGCGATCTTGTAATGCTCCGGGTCGCGCGTGGCGCAGACGAGGTCCACGATGTAATCCTTCACCTTGTCATCCACGTAAATGTCGTTGATGACTTCACGCGCTTTCAAAATTTGCGCCGGCGTGACGACGGCATTGCAAGTGGGCTGGCCGGATGTTTTCGCCATCGTCTCCAAAATCTGCCGCTCGTCCGCACGCGACGGATAGCCGATCTTGAGCTTGAGCATGAAGCGGTCAACCTGCGCTTCGGGCAGCGGATACGTGCCTTCCTGCTCGATGGGATTCTGCGTGGCGAGCACGAGGAACGGTTCGTCGAGCTTGTAGGTCTGGTCGCCTATGGTGACCTGTTTTTCCTGCATGGCTTCGAGCAACGCGCTCTGCACCTTGGCGGGCGCGCGGTTGATTTCGTCGGCCAGCACGAGGTTGGCGAAGACCGGACCTTTGCGCGTGGTGAAGCCGCCGGACTGCGGATTGTAAATCTGCGTGCCGATGACGTCGGCGGGCAGCATGTCCGGCGTGAATTGCAGGCGCGAGAATTTCACGCTGATGCAGTTCGCCATGGATTTCACGGCGAGGGTCTTGGCTAGCCCTGGCACGCCTTCAAGCAGGACGTGACCATTGGCTAGGAGGCCGATGACCAATCTCTCGGTCAGATATTGCTGGCCGACGATAACCTTGCCGAGTTCGTTAAACAGCGGGTGCGTGAACGCGCTGGCTTCCTTGACCGCTTCGTTGATAGCGTTGATTCCTGTGTTCATGTCAGTTTTTCCATTCTACGAACATGTGGACATGGAATCCAGCCAGAGTGTTCAAAGGAAAATTTATTCTACCAGAGAGCATTCGTTTTTCACCCTTCGCTTTCGGCCCCCGCCCCGCTAACCTCCTCCCGTGACTGATATTTCTGTCCATGACATCGCGGTGGAAGTCGTCCGCACGGCGGGGCGCGATAAACCTGCGGACGCCGCGCTGCGCGAGGTGTTGCGCGAGATGCGCAATCTGCCGCCGTTCGATGCGGCGGAGGTGAGCCGCAGCGTCTTCAACTATTATCGCTGGCACGCTTGGACGCGTGAGGATCGCGGTGCGGATGCGGCGATGCATTCAGCGCGAAAGTTGGCGGATCGCTACCGCAACGATCCGAATTCATTTCAAGTCGCAGAGCTTCGGGCCAAGGTCGTTCCCGCGTGGACGCTTGATGCCATGGAGGTGAGCGAGGGGTGGTTGCGCTCGTTGCAGTGCGAACCGACGTTGTGGTTGCGCGCCAAGCGCGGCATGGCCGAGGTATTGATGCGCGGTCTTCCCGGGTTAGAGCAGCCGGATTCGTTGACGGACGCTTTTATTTTCGCGGGTGAAATGGATCTGTTCAGGACGCCAGAGTTTCATGCGGGCGAGTTTGAGATTCAGGACATCGCATCGCAGGCGGTGGGTTGGTTATGCGATCCTAAGCCGGGCGAAACGTGGTGGGACGCCTGTGCTGGCGAGGGCGGTAAGCTGATGCATCTGTCCGATCTGATGCAGAACAAGGGTTTGATCTGGGCGAGTGATCGCGCGGAGTGGCGATTGCAGAAACTGAAACGGCGTGCGGGTCGCGGAAAGGCTTTCAACTATCGCGCTGCTCTGTGGGATGGCGGCGCCAAGCTGCCGACCAAGACGAAGTTCGATGGCGTGCTCGTGGACGGCCCGTGCAGCGGTGTCGGAACGTGGCAACGTAATCCGCACGCGCGCTGGACAACGACTGCGAATGATGTGCAAGAACTAGCGGTGGTTCAGCAAAATCTTTTGGCCCACGCTGCGCCGAGCGTGAAGCCGGGTGGCAAACTGATTTTCTCCGTCTGCACTCTGACGCGCGCAGAGACGTCCGGGGTAGTGGAACATTTCAATTCGACTCAACCAGAGTTCGAGCCGATGCCGTTGCCGGAGCTGAAGTCGAACGGTCGCTCGCTGGCGGCGGGAAGTTCGTTGACGATTTGGCCGCAGGACATGGGCGGGAACGGGATGTTCATCGCGGGCTGGCGGCGGAAGAAGGGGTGACCCGTATGTTGTCACCCGTTCGTAACACTTGCGTAACGGGCTTGTTGCTTTGTGGGGGTTGTTCCATGCTGCGGCGCGTGTTAAACCATTGATTGTGATGAAACAGAAAATCCTCGTGGTGGATGATGAGTCCGAGACGGTGGAGCTGGTCGCGTTCAATCTGAAGCAGGCGGGTTATGACGTGATCTCCGCTGCGGATGGCGAAGAGGCGTTGAAGAAAGCGAAAGCTCAACTGCCCGCGCTTGTGGTGCTGGATTGGATGTTGCCAGAGATGGAGGGCGTGGAGGTCTGCAAACTCATGCGGCGTGATTCTGCGACAGCCGGTATCCCTGTCATCATGCTCACCGCGAAAGCTTCCGAGATCGACCGCGTGCTGGGGCTTGAGCTGGGCGCGGATGATTATCTCACCAAACCGTTCAGCCCGCGTGAGCTGGTGTTGCGCATCAAAAAAATTCTCGAACGCAAGAAATCAAAGGACGCGGATGTGCAGTCCTTGACCATGGGCGAACTCACGATTGACGTGCCGCGTCATCTCGCGAGTTGGAAGGGCAAGAAGATTGATCTCACTGCTACGGAGTTTAAGTTGCTTACATTGTTGGTGCAGCGGCGCGGGCGTGTGCAGTCGCGAGATCAGCTGCTCCGCGATGTGTGGGAGTATGACAGTATGATTGATACGCGCACCGTGGATACGCACATGCGCCGGCTACGTGAGAAGTTGGGGCCGGCTGCGAAATTTCTCGATACCGTCCGTGGTGTCGGCTATCGGTTTGTGGAGTGAATTTCGCCGGAAAACATTCAACGTCCGAACTCAAGAGCGCAGGTGGCTTTGAAAGTTGGGACTGTCGCCTGTTTTCCCCTCTGTCATCTCTCGCATGATTTCCGCCATCCTCATCCTTTTTGTCATCGCTTTCATCGCCGTCAACTACGGGTGGTGGGCGAAGCTCCGTAATGAACGGGACACGTGGCGGGCGAAAGATTCCGAACGCGAGAGCAGCGGGCGCTCAATCGTCGGCGAGGCCGTGGCGCGGCAGGATGCGTTGTTCGATAGCATGATCGAAGGCGTTTTGGTGTTGGATGAATCAGGGCATGTCCAGTTCGCGAATCAGGCGTTTGCGGAGATGTTCGGCACGGTGGGGGCGTTGCGTGGGAGAGTTTTATTGGAGGCAGTGCGGTCGCATGAACTCGAGTCCATCGTCAAACGAGCAGGGGTTGAAGGGCGTTTGGAAGATCAGGAGTTTCACATGCCAGGTCGGACAGAGCGCTGGTTTAAGATCAATGCCGCATCACTCACGAACGTAGATCGGCGCAAGCTGGGGACTATCCTCGTGGTTCACGACGTGACCCGCATCAAACAGCTTGAGCGCACGCGTCAGGAATTCGTCGCCAACGTGAGTCATGAGCTCCGCACCCCGCTATCCCATATCAAAGGATATACCGAGACGTTGCTTGGCGGCGCGAAGGATGATCCTGAAGTGGCCACGCGCTTTCTCCAGACCATCGAGCGCAATGTCGAGCGGCTGAAGTTGCTCATCGAAGATTTGCTCACCATCTCGGAGATCGAATCCGGGCGCGTAATGTTGAATTTACAACCTTTTCCGGTGCGTGCGTCTGTAGAAAAAGTCTTTGAGGATTTTCGCACGCGTGCTGCGGCAAAGGTTGTGACGCTCGTGAATCAAGCGGAGGAGCTGACGGCTCGCGCCGATCAACGTCGTCTCGAACAAGTGCTGACGAATCTCGTGGATAACGCGGTGAAGTACGGCGGCAGCGGAAGTCGCGTGGTGGTGGGGGCGCGATTGAATGATGGCATGGTGGAGATGTTCGTGCAGGACAACGGGCCGGGGTTGCCAACGGAAGCCTTGGAGCGTGTCTTCGAGAGATTTTATCGCGTCGACAAAGCTCGTTCACGAGATCAAGGCGGAACAGGGCTGGGTTTATCCATCGTCAAACACATCATCCAAAGCCACGGTGGCCGTGTGTGGGTGGAGAGCGAGCCGGGAAAGGGAGCGAAGTTCTTTTTCACTCTGCCGCTTCCAAACTGAGCGCCGAACTGTAACAGCCATTTCGCGCTGCGCTTGCTTTACTCCCGGCGAATTACTATTCAGCATCCACTACTATGAGTGATCGAAGTCCAAATTATTCTGAAGCCGGCGCGCGTTACGGTTTTGATAAGGCGCGCGCGGCTCTCGTTGTCGCAGTGCTCGCGGTCGCGCTTGGCGTGGCGGGTTTTGTTTTCGTCTGGTTCTTTTGTCGCATCGAGCCGCCGTCCGGTTACTGTGCAGTGTTGATCAAGAAGGATGGGAAAGATATTCCCGCTGATGACATCATCGCTTTGACTTCCGATCAAAAGGGCATTCAACTCGAACCGCTCAGCGAAGGTCGCTATTTCTACGATCCTGTCTTCTGGGATTGGAAGATCGAGCCGCTCACCCAGATCAAGGACGGGGAGGTAGGGGTCATGGTGCGGCAGTTCGGCGCGCCCCCGCCCGCGGGAAGATTTGTAGTCAGAGAGAAGGAGGCGGACGGGAAATTGCATCGCGGCATCATTGCCGAGCCGTTGCGGCCTGGAACATACCGGATTAATCCCTTTGCCTACAGCGTCGAGAAGCGTCCTGCGGTGAAGGTTGAACCCGGCGAGGTCGGTGTGGTGACACTCAAGTATGGCAAGTCGCCCGCCGAGGCCAACACGTTCCTTGTCAGCGAAGGTGAACAGGGCGTGCAGAAAACTCCCCTGCGTCCGGGCACATATTATTTGAATCCCTACATCTATCGCGTGGACATCGTGGGCGTCCAGAGCCATAAGACGGAGTTCGAGATCAGTTTCCTTTCGCGTGATGGCTTTCGGTTCCCGGTGAAGGGGGCTGTGGAATGGGCGGTGGAGGAAGGTCGCGCTCCGGAAGTGTTCGTGATGATTGGCGATGCTGAGGATGTGGTGAATAAAGTCATCCTTCGCTCCGCGCTTTCGATGAGCCGCGTGCAGGGATCGAAATACAGTTCCGCCGACGTGATCAGTGGCACGGTCCGTAAGACCTTTCAGGATGAGTTCAGCAAACACATCACGCAGGAGTCCGCGCGGAAGGGGATTCTCATCAAGGCAGCCTTGATCAGCGAGATCGAGCCGCCGCAAAAGATTGCCGAGCCGATCCGGGATCGCGAGATCGCGGTGCAGACGCGCACGACGTATGAGAATCAGATTGAGCGCGCCGTGTCGGACGCGAAGGTGGCGGAGCAAAAGAAATTGCAGGATCAAAAGGTGCGCGTTGTGGCTGCAGGCACGATGCAGAAGAACGAAATCCAGAAAGCGACGAAGGACAAGGAAGTCGTCATCATCGGCGCCCAGCGTGACCTTGAAGTGGCTAAGAAGGATTTGGAGACGGCGGACAAGAACGCTCAGGGCATCATCGCCATAGGTCAGGGCGACGCGGACGTGATCACTTACACTCGGCTCGCAGAGGCGAGTGCGATGCGAGCCATCATTGCACCGTTCGGCAACGGCTCAGCTTACGCGCGGAATCTTTATCTGAACAAGATCGCCCCAAATATCGAAAACATCATGGCGAACTCGGACGGCGCGTTGGCTGAACCATTCAAAGATTTGTCTCTGCCTGCGGGCAAAGGAGGTGCAAAGTGAAAAAAATTATTCTCAGCGCAGTGGTAGTGGCAGCCGCGGGTTACTTTGTAGCCTATGAAGGCATCTGGAAATGGATGGTTGAGGCCGTAGATGTGCCACCGGACAAGATGCTCGTAGTCGTAGCCAAGACCGGTAAGGAAATGCCTGCGGGCAAGATTATCGCTGGTGACGGCGAGAAAGGCGTGCGCCTCATACCGTATGGAACTGGAAGGCATTTCTTCAATCCGTTCCTCTACGAACGTCAGTTGCATCCGCAAGTCGTCGTCGGCCCTGGCGAACTCGGCGTGGTCATCAATAAGTTTGGTGCAGAATTGCCGCCCGGCGAATTTCTCGCGGGTAAAGATGAGCGCGGCATCCAGCGCGATGTGTTGTTGCCGGGCACTTACAAGCTGAACCCGTATGCGTTCGAGGTGAAGATCGTCAAAATGGTGGAGATCGAACCCGGTCACGTCGGCGTCATCGCCGCACGTTCCGGCAAGACGGCCAAAGGTCAGCTTGCCGAAGAAGGCGAACGCGGCGTGCAGAAGCGCGTGCTCGAACCTGGGCTGTACGCTCTTAATCCTGAAGCCTACTCGGTGGAGAGCATCGAGGTGGGATTTAATCAGGTCACGATGGCTCATGCTGGCAAGTTGCCGGAGACTCAAACTACCGGACAAGGCGTGGAAAAGTCGCGCGCAGTTCCGGGGCGTCCACAAAAAACCCCAAAAGACATCCGTTCCGTCGCGCCAAACAAGCCCGTGCTCGGAGCGGTGAAGTTTCCGTCGAGCGACGGGTTCGAGATCACGATTGATGTGACGTTGCTCTGGCAATTGCTGCCTTCGGACGCGCCGGAAGTGTTCGCGCGCTATGGCAACATCCATAAGATCGAGGAGAACATCTTGATTCCTCAGATCAATTCGACCGCACGCATCAAAGGTTCGACGTTTGGCGCAGTGGACTTCATCGTGGGTGATAAGCGCGAGCAGTTTCAGGGAGCGTTTCAGGAGACGATTGAAAAGACGCTCAAGGAAAAGCGGCTCCAAGTGGACCTCGCGCTGGTGCAAGACACGCTGGTTCCTGACAACATCTCCGGCCCGATCCAAGAATCGCGCATCGCCGCCGAATGGAATATTACCAACGTCGAAAAGACTAAGACCGAAGCGAAGAAAGCACAGCTCGACGAAAGCGTCGGCATGATCCGGCAGATCGAACAGGTCGTCGAATACGAAACGCAACGTCTCGAAGGCAACACCGCCGCCGAGCGTGAGAAGGCCGTTAATCAACTCGCTGCTGAAGGGCGATTAGCGGTCGCCGAACTCGCGCGTCAAACCGCGAGCATCAAGGCAGACACCAGACGTAAGATCGGCGGCGCGGAGGCGAAGGTCGTTGAGATGAAAGGCAAGGCGGAAGGCGAAGGCTTCGCACAACAAGTCGCCGCAGCGGGCAGCGCCGCGGATTACAATGCGCTCCAGTTCGCGAAGCAATTGCCCGAACGCGTGAAGCTTTCGCTCATCTACGCGGGCAATGGCACCTTGTGGACTGATCTGGAGAAGGCATCCGTTGCGCCAATGGAATTGCTCCGGCGCACGAGTTCGGGTACGGATTCTCCTAGAAAGTGAAAGGCAACATTATGGCTGAATTCAATTTCTACAAATTTCATCGCCGCCGGCAGTCGTTGAAGACGGCGGGATGGGTCGCAGTTGCGGTGGGGCTTTTCTTCGTGCTCGATATGTTTTTCAAGGAGCCGATGCCGTTCAACAAGCGTGCGACAGTCTTCGCGGGCCTGGGCCTGCTGGTCGCGGGTGGGTTTCTGCTCAACGCCGGCTACAAGCTGCCCGTTGCCGAAGCCATCGAGATCATCCATCAAAACGGCAAGAACGGGATCACCGCTTCTGAACTCATCCACCTCATGCGCGTGGATCGTCTCACGGCGCATCGCATCATCACCATTCTGATGGAGAAAGGCTTTCTCAAGTCATCAAGCAAGCGGAATGACACCGAAGAAGTGTTTGATGCCGTGAAGTAGCAGTTTAGCGCTTATCGTCGTCGCTCCCGGAATACTCTTGGTAACATCGCGCTTTCCTTCTAACCTCCCAGCATGGTTCACGTCGGCATCGGCTACGATGTTCATCAGTTGGTCGCGGGACGAAAACTCGTTCTTGGCGGCGTTGAGATTCCACATACCAAAGGCCTCGACGGCCACTCGGACGCAGACGCGTTGATGCATGCCATCTGCGACGCCATCCTCGGCGCGTTGGGTGAAGAGGACATCGGGCATTTTTTTCCGAACACCGATCCGCGTTGGAAAGGCGTGCCGAGCAAAATCTTTTTGGAGGAAGCCGCTCGACAGGTGTTACAGCGTAACGGTCGCATCGTGAACGTGGATGCCACGGTGATCGCGCAAGCCCCCAAGATTTATCCCCACATCGCGGCTATGAAAGCCTGCATCGCAGATGCGCTTGGTGTGCGTGAAGCCCAGATCGGCATTAAAGCCACGACGAATGAACTCATGGGATTCATCGGACGCGAAGAAGGCATCGCCGCGATGGCGGTGACAAGTATTGATTTGCCGTAGACTAACAAGAACATGCCTAAAGCCGAAGTCAGTTGGAAACGGGTCACCGAAGAAGGTGAGAAACTTCAGGTCACCGCGCAGCGCGTAGGTGGCGAATGGAAGTTCTCTCACCGCGCCAAACGCTTCGACCAATGGGAAGTCGTGCCCGAACCGCCTCTGGAAGATTGGATGGAGCTGCTCGATGCTGTGGAACGCCTTATCAATCGCCGCCGCCTGCAACCCGTCCACGAAGAGCTCATCCGTAGACGCATACGGGAGAAGTTTCCTGAAGCGGGTGTGTGAGTGCTCCATACAATAGAGAAGACAACCGAGTCTCTAAGATCGTGAGAAAAGATGCCGATCCTACCTCTGTCAAACTAGATTCGTTCGCTTGTTCCACGTGCGCAAAAATTAGTCCTCTTCCAAAGTGATTAGAAGAGGGTAGGAATGGCAGCATTCCAATCGGAAACCACCGCGATCCGATTTTGAAACCAGCACCTGATCGCCACCTCTTTATTCACTATTCTCGATGTTTGGCCGAGGCGCATTGAGAACGCTTTGTTGTCAGGGCGTGTCAGGGACTCTTTTCTTTCCAACGCCCACTCTCACTCCTTGAACTGATAGGAACTTGCGTTCTGCACGCTGCGTGGTTCAGCCTTCCCTCCGCTGGTGAATGCTATGTGCTCACGGACATCCTGGCTTGATTGGAATAGCGCAGCATCCTAGCCGCACTGCACCGGCCCCAGCGCGCGCGTCGAATGTCCGCTCAAGGGAACATCTCGCTCTCTACTCATCGTCATTGTCTCCGCCCGGCGCGATGGCCCATTCGGGATAAGGCGCGGAGGCTCCCTTCATGGAACGCCAGAGGATGCGGTTGAGCTGGTCCTCGGGCGCGCGGTCCGCTTCCCGAAAGTTCATGCGGGCAGACGCGACTGCATCGCGGCGTAGCGCCGGTTCGACGATGGCCTGCGGAGACGGGTTCATCCGGTCGAGCGGCACGTTGTTCGGCACGGCGGTGAACGGCGTGAAGTCTGGTGACTTCGTGAAGCAGTCGAACATCGGAGTGGCGCAGGCGTCGAACTGGTTCATCGGTGACATTCCCAAGATCTGTTCCATCGTGCGCAGCAGGCTCGTGGTGTTGTATTGCGTGGAGATGACGGCCTTCCGTTTCGCGTACGGGCTGATACAGTAGGCGGTCGTCCGGTAGCCGCTGACGTGGTCCCAGCCCGCCTGCGGATCGTCCTCGATGGCAAGGATCGCCATCTCCTTCCAGAACGGACTCAAGCTGAGCGCCTCGACGATGCGTCCGAAGGCCAGGTCGTTGTCCGCTACGCACGCGGCCGGCACGGACGCGCCTTGCTTGGTGCCGCTGGTATGGTCGTTGGGTAGGCAGACGATGGTAAGGGCCGGAAACGTCCCTTCAGCCTCGAACTTTCTCAGCTCGCCGATGAAATAGTCTGCGCGGAACTGGTCGGGCACATTCATTTCCCATCCGACGTAATTAGTCGGCGAGAAGGGCCGGATCGTTTCGATCATCGGCCGGCTCGCGAACACCACGTCGTTGCCTAAACCATTCCGTGTCCGGTAGCAGGCCGTGAAGTCCGGCGTGCCCTTCCTGCCGTCGCGCCAGCGGACGGCGGGCGCCATGAATTCCCCGTAGTTGCGGATGCCCACGCCGTGCTTGAGAGCGTTGTCCCAGATGAAGCCAGCGGGCGAGTACGCCAGCGCATCGCTTTCGTCTTCCCCCATGCCGTCGGGATAACTGCGGGGAAAGCCTGCAAAGGATTTCTCCATGTAGTCGGTGGCGAAGGCGGTCGTGCTCCACTGGTGGCCGTCAGCGCTTAGGATTCCGGCGCAGTAGGTGTTGTCAAGCAGGACGAACTCGCTGGCGAGCTTGTGCAGGTTCGGCGTCACGGTTTCGCCAAAGATGCAGAGACCGGGATCGCCGTTGCCCTCGCGCATGTCGCCAAGCACTTGATCGTAGGTCCGGTTCTCCTTGATGACATAGACGACGTGTTTGATGCGGCTAGGTTCGCCGATGCGCTCCGGGACAGCCCGCGCGGGCTGGTCCGCTCGCGCCGGCAACCGCGCCTGCGCGAGGGCTGCGCCGCGCAGATTGCGCCAGACCGTTTCTGAAAGTTTAGGGAGCGCGGTCTTGGACGGTACGGGCGTGATGAGGACAGAGCCGGAATATTGGTGCGAATTGAAACCGGGATGGCCGCGCTCGCCCTTTCCGAACTTCAGCGGGAGTCCCTTGATGTTGGCGATGCAGATAGAGTTTCGCCGTGCGTCGAAGACCAGAGCCCCGGGAAACCATCCGGCGGGAAAAAGCCCGATCATCTTGGAGGCGCGCTTCATCGGGGCGAACTCCATCATAGCTACGGCGTTCTGCGTGCCGTTCGCCACGTAGAGGCGGCGGCCTGAAGGGTCGAAGACCACCGCGTTTGGCGAGGCGCCGAGGAGGTCAGCGGGATTAGGCTTGGCCCAGATCGTTTCGACCACGGCATCCGTGCGCGTGTCGATGACGCTGAGATTGTCGGCGGCGGCATTGGCGCAGACTACGTGGCGGCCATTAGGGGACACGGCGAGCGCGCTCGCGTGCAGGCCCGTAAGGATTTCGGCCAGGGATGTGCCAGTGGAAAGATCGACGACGCTGACCGAACCTTCGCTTGCAATGTTTCGGACGGGATCAACTCGCACGACCGTTCCACGTCCAGCCGGCCCGGTGAGGTCGCTCGCGCCCGGGCATCGCCCACCCCAGTTGCTGACATAGGCCTTGCCGCCAACGAGCACAACATCATAGGGGGACACTCCGACGTCGAACGCACGGAGCACCTTGCCTGAGACGGCGTCGAGCTCAAGCAGACGGTTGGAAAGATTTCCGCAAACGTAAAGGCGCAGACCGTCCTTTGACAAGGCCAGTCCGGAAGGGATTTCCTCCTTGCGGCGCGGGGCGTTGGCGAGCGGCAACGCGATGCTGTGCGACGGACGCACCGTGCCTTCGGCCGACACGTTGAACACCTTTAGGCTTCCGTTGACGTTGCTCAGGAAGATCCGTCGTCCATCAGGTGAGAACACGAGACCCGTGTAGCTGACCTGCCCCTTCTTGTCCGGCTGGAGGATGTTTGGAGAAACCGCACCCGGCGCGGGTTCATTTTGCTTTTCGGCCGGAAAATCCACCGTCTGGCGGATAGCGCCGCTTCCCGGATCGATCACGACCAGCGAGCTCGTCTTACCAGACGCGACAAGCAGACGTCCGTCCGGCGACAGCGCCAGGGCCTGTGGACGCAGGCCTGGAAGTTCCACGATCTTTCCCAATGGAGTCACCACTTGGCTGACCGGAGTGACCATGCGGCTGGCTTCCGTCCGTCCAACCAGCTCCCGGCTCGACGCCGACGCTGACGCCGTCACCGCCTCCGCCATCCGGCACGCCGGCAACCACGATACCGCGGCAAGGCATAGGACCAGGCGCATCAAGTGGATAGGGATTTGCTTTTGGGACGCTGCGCGGTTGAGGGAGAATTGCTTTTGCATCAGGTTCAATTTCAGTGATGTATTACCCGCGGGAACAGGTGTCAACGGCGTTGTTAGGGGCTTTTACGCTTTGCAGTGCTGCCAGCCAAGTTCGTGATATTCAACGTCATTCGTCTTTTGCTCCCTGTCCGTGAGCCTCAAATCTTGCTGATAACGACGTCCACTCCAGTGTTCCCACCGATGCCAGAAGTATGAAAAAACCGATCTCCGTCTCGTTGTTGGATTGGCTCAGTGTAGTTGTTCCTTTCCTCCAAAAGGCTCAAGCGCAGGGCGCGGCGTTCAATGATCAGGGCGGCTCAATGCCAATGGCGCGGCCACCAACCGCAGCTACCGCCTAGCATTCGGGCTCTGCACCAACGGCGCGAACGCGTTTGCCACCCTATCACCCCGGCAGCAGGTCACACCCACGCTGTATGCGCTCACGGATGGCAGCGCGACAAGGGTTTCCGGCAGTCAGACACAACGATCAGCCATGTCAGCGTGCGCCCCTCGGGTAAACAGGTTTCTCACGGATGAGTGAGCTGAGGAGGCAGACATGGTTTTGGTCGTTGTGATTTGTGTTTAGCATCAATGCAGCCTCACCTAGCAATGCTTTTAGTTAAGGATCGATCTGCGCTTCAATGGATGCGATGACGCTCCAAGCATTTTTGTTGCGAGGTTCATTGTCATTGTTCCAGCGGCGCACCCAAAGATCGTTCGTCGAATCGATGACGTCTTTTCGTTTAGGAGATTCAGCGTGCCCATCCGCAAACATGATGACCGTCCGCCTCGCGTGCCGGTTGGAGGGCCACTCCAAGGGGTTAGTAGGATCAATATTCGCGTCGAATGACCCGTCGGGCTTGCTGTCCCCCAGCATGATCATTTCTGCAGGTCGCTTAACCTCCGACTCTTTGATTTCCGGCGCGATGTCCACATCGCCCCCCAAGCCAAATTGACCTCCCGCGCCGCTCGTCCCCCAGTCATTGTAGCCATACGAGAACCGGGTGCTTGGACTGACCCCGTACAGCGGATCGATAGGAATGGAAATCAGAGAATTGTTAAGCTTCGTATCCCAGGCACTATTCGGGTTGGCGGCAGGACACCAAAAAGCCTTCCGGTTCCCAGCCATGTTCGAAAACAGCCTCGGCGGCCAGATATAATGGCCCGAATTGATAAACAGACACCCCGGATACTTCCGGTTGTCTCCTACATAAATGATCGTCGCGATCCCGATTTGTCTCAGGTTGTTGACACAAGCCGTACGCCGGGCTTTTTCTTTGGCCTTGTTCAAAGCTGGCAGCAGCAGCGCCGCCAGAATCGCGATGATCGCGATCACGACCAGTAATTCAATCAACGTAAAAGCGGCTGCATTGCGATTCTTGGTCATTGTATTCATAGGCATTGCTGCTTCTTGATTTCCGGCTGCAGACTGATTTTGCTCGTAGAAATTTGATTTCTGGACGCTGCGCGCTCAGACCCAGCCTAGCCCGCTGCGGCCCTCACTCGGGCTTTCGGATGAACATCGGCACACCGCCGAAATCCTCAAAACCGAGGCGGCGGTAGACCGAATGCCCTTCCTCCCAAGACTGCAGCACCCCAACGCGATAGCCGAGCTCTTGGGCAGCCCTTAGCGCCTCCGCAGTGTCATGGCCGCCAAGACCCTTCCCGCGCTTCTCCCGCAGCGTCGCCACAGAATAGATACCGGCAAGGCCGTCCGCGAGAAAACAAAGAGATATAGCCACGATTCGCCCGTTCCGCCGGATAGCGTAGAACCGCAGCTACTCATCGGAGCATATGTCGGATCCAAGAGCTTCCGGCGAGTAAAGACGAGCCACGCCGGCCGGAAGCACTGTCTTGGCGAGGCTGTCGATATCCAGCGCCATGCCGGGGGCGCTGCAGCGCAGGGTTAGCGAACCAACCACGTCGGACGAGGAGCAATGACGTAAGGAACTTAACAGTCATGGAGCGTCTCTTGTGTTCGAGTCGTTTTTGTTTTTAGTTGGTGACGGCGGGTGGTGTCGGCACCGTACCCCGGCCTGCCAATGGTGCTCTGTATAGCCCGTGGCTTAGCTTGGGGCCGCAGCCGCCTTTTGGGTATGCGACACGATGCGACTCATGGAATCTAGACGCGTGTAAAACCGTCCGATGTACGCCAAGAATGCCGTCAGCACACCCACAGTAATTTGATGGTGAGACACCAACCAAATGCCAAAACCCCACACCACCAACAAACCCACTTCCGTCATCAAGGTGACG
>Ga0114967_10002927_pt1 | contig 14167 bp, 13 predicted proteins | sample M_130628_MF_Meta_FD_92639 | JGI IMG/M metagenome (GOLD analysis project Ga0114967, IMG submission 92639) | Freshwater microbial communities from Lake Montjoie, Canada to study carbon cycling - M_130628_MF_MetaG | ecosystem: Environmental > Aquatic > Freshwater > Lake | place: Lake Montjoie... | reverse complement strand
TCTTGATAAAACTCTTTTTCTGGGAACAATTTTTTTGTGGGAGTTGCACTGAATAAAACACCTTTTTAGGAAATAGGATGCAACACAGATGGGTTCTGTGGTGGTGGCTCCCGCAATCTTTAAAAATTCTGCATTTCCTCCTTCTTTCAACTTGATAGACACCTTTTTTGAAGTAAAATAAAACCGCTTAGAGCCTTCTATTTATTGGCTCTAAGCGGTTTTTTGTTTTTAATCTTTTAAGGAGTTTTATGTCGACTGAAAATAAAATTGAGTTCTATTTTTTACGGGCTTCAGCAGAAAAATTTGCAACGGATTTAGGACATTTTGCCAAAGATGTTCACACTTTTTCTGATGAACAACTTCTTGCGATAGTTTCGTATTGTGACCACATGCGCGACAATATGGCGAATGTGAAGAAGGAGCTGGAAAAAAGAGTTAATCAAAACTCTTAGATTAATTAAAAAAACACCGCAATATCGACAACAGAATAGCTCTCTTAAAAAAACCAAAATAGTATACTGCCCCCAGATTTAAATTTTGTTAAGAGGAATTTTAATATATTTTACTTCATTTTCTTCGGCTAATCCAAACCTTCCGGCTCTAATATTTACCTGTATTGAAGGCAGTAAGAGTTTTGGCACGGCTTTGCCAACATCTCTTTTATTTCTAGTTTCAACATATTGCGCTTCGCTGACAGTTTCATTGATCAAAATATTGTTCTTTTTTTGATCAAGCACCGTGCATAAAAATTGCGGCTCTTTTCCTTCTTCTGGATAGTCGTGACCTATAAAAATTTTTGTTTCGTTTGGAAGAGATAAAAGTTTCTGAATTGAATAATAGAGGGTTTTGGCGCTTCCACCCGGAAAGTCTGTTCTGGCCGTTCCCATTCTTGGAGTGAAAATTGTATCTCCGACAAAAACACAATCTTCAACCAAATAGCTAGCGCATGCCGGAGTATGTCCGGGAGTAAACATCGTTGTAACTTCCAAATTGCCGATAGAAAATTTTTCTCCGTCTTTAAACAAGCAATCGAATTGAGAACCATCAAGCGGCGTGTCTTTTGTGGTGTTAAAAATTGGCGCCCAAAATTTGATCACCTCTTTGATATTTTCGCCAATGGCGATTTTTCCACCAAGCTTTTCTTTAATATAATTCGCGGCAGTAAGATGATCGGCATGAGCATGAGTTTCTAGTATCCACTCAACTTTCAGATTTTGCTTGGTAACATAATTAATAACCAAGTCGGCGGGTGCGTTAGAAGTTTTTCCGCAGAAAATGTCATAGCCCATTACTGAATCGATAATCGCGCATTTCTTGGTTTCGTCATCACTTAAAACATAAGTAAAAGTGGCGGTGTCTTTATCGTAAAAATGCTGAATTTTCATAAATATTATATTTTTGATATTGTTAGTAATTGATGAATTTCCTGAATAAAAATTGCTATCGCTACCATCAAAATGAATAGCGAAAAAGCTTTTTTAAGTTTTTGCCCATCAAGATTTTTGCTTAGCCATATTCCAAATATCATTCCAAGAGAAGTAAGGGCGATAAACAGAGCTAAAATGCTCCAATTGATTTTTATTCCTGAAAATAAATCACCGCCAAAACCAACCAAAGAATTAGTCGCGATAATTGCAAGTGAAGTTCCGATTGATTGCTTCATGCTTAAACCAAAAAGCATTACTAATGTTGGGATGATAAGAAATCCGCCTCCAGCACCAACCATTCCAGTTAAAAAACCAATGGCAGAGCTGCCAAGCGTCAGTTTTAAGAATGTAAATTTGACTTTTTTTAAAACAGGTTTGGTTGCACTTAAAATCGGCGGCCTAAGCATTAAAAAAGCTGCAGCCAACATTAGCGATGCGAACAGCAGCATTATGAAGATTTCTTTTGGAATATTTACTAATTCTTCCGGCAGATTTGGAATTATAAATGCTCGCGTAATAAGCACGGAAATCGTCGCCGGAATGATAAAAATCAGAGCCGAGCGAATATCAACCAAGTTCTTTTGGTAGTAAGATAATGCTCCAATCAGGGCTGTACTACCAACAATTAGAAGTGAGTAAGCTGTGGCAAGTAGTGGCGGAATTTTAAAAAAATATACCAAAATTGGCACTGTTAAAATTGAGCCTCCAGCCCCAATAAGCCCAAGAGTTGTCCCCATCAAAACTGCTAATATGTAGCCAAAAATAATCATATTATTTGGTGGATATTGAACATGAGCTAATTTTTTGACATCCTTTATTCCACGGCATTTTGGTCATTAAAATTGCCAGGCCGCAATATCCGCTAAGTCCGGCAAACATTAATCCGGCGCCAAAAAATCCGGAGAGCAGAAAAAAAACAGGACTAACCAAATATCCCAAAATACTTCCTACAAAAACTCCCAAACCAATCGTTAATTGCACTTGGCGATCAAGTGGCAGAAAAAATTTTCCTGAAGTTTCAATCTCGCAACCCTCAGCACTCCAAGCTGAAATTCCGCCTTCAAGATTGTAAATTTCTAGATTTGAATCTTCGTCAAGTAGCTTCTGGCAAGCACTGGCGCTTCTTTTTCCGGAGCGGCAATGCAAAACTAATTTTTTATTTTCGTATTTGGGAAGTGAGCTTTTGCAAACTTTTGCCAGCGGCAATAAATTTGATCCTGAAATTTTTTCAGCTTCATGTTCAGACGGCTCTCGAACATCAACCACAATGGCTTCGTTATTTTCTAACCATTTTTTTAGTGTTTTGGCATCGATATTTTTAACTGTCATAAATTTTGGAGTTAGGGTTAATGTTTAAGTTTTTACTAAAATAAAAAGGTTGTAACTATCTGCAATAAATTAAATAAAGTGTCGATAAAATTGCTCTCACCTCATAACTTTTGATCGAATAAAAAACTTCCTGACCTTCTTTAATATCTTCAACTAAATTTAGGTTTTTCATTTTAGATAAATGTTGTGACAATGCCGAATGAGACAGCTCAACAGCCTTAGTTAACTCGCCAGCTGATTTTCGTCCATCGCTTAAATGACATAAAATTATCAATCTTTTTTGATTAGCTAAAATCTTAAGCATTGCCTCTGCTTTTTTAGCGTTTTCTTTTAGGTTCATGCGCTGAAATAATTTTTATTTAAAATATGATTATATTAGAAACTACTAAGGTAAAAAAGCAAATATTTTAATCTTGCTAACTTTTTGATTCGAAGCATGGAGAGTTGTTGAAAAAAGTAAGACCATCGTTTGTTGATAAATGCTGATCTAATTGGTTTTGTATCGAACTTCATGACATGCCACCTATAAAATCTTTTTAGGAAATAGGATGCAGCACAGATGGGTTTCTGTGGTGGTGGCTCCCGCAATATTTAAAATTCTGCTTTTCTCCCTTCTTTCAACTTGATAGACACCTTTTTTGAAGTAAAATAAAACCGCTTAGAGCCTTTTATTTATTGGCTCTAAGCGGTTTTTTGTTTTTAATCTTTTGAGGAGTTTTTTATGTCGACTGAAAATAAAATTGAGTTCTATTTTTTACGGGCTTCAGCAGAAAAATTTGCAACGGATTTAGGGCATTTTGCCAAGGATGTTCACACTTTTTATGATAAGCAGCTTCTCGCGATAGTTTTATATTGTGATCACATCCGAGATAATATGGCGAATGTTAAGAAGGAGTTGGAAAGAAGAGTGAAATAATTTTTACCACAGATTTTGGCTATTTTAAAATCCACAACCAAGTCAGCAATTAAGTTGCACACTTTGCTTGATCTGCGGGGTAATATTCCCTCCTTTATCGTCATCACTGACGGCAAAGGATCTGACCTAAGCGTCGAACTCTTCTTTAAATGGATAAAACAACATCTGCGCATCAAAGCATTTTTTGGCACTTCAAGAAATGCGGTTGAGACGCAAATTTGGATCGCGATTTCGATTTATCTCCTAATCGCAATCATTAAGAAAACGTTAAAACTTGATGAAAGTTTTTGCACTTTATCTCAGATTCTAAGCCTCTCTTTATTCGAGCGAACCCAGAATCTGAGCAACTTCATCAAAATGAATTGCAAAAATGAACATGCGGAAATGAGTTACAAACCCATTTTAGCGCAGGGCGCAGGCTTCAAGATCTATTTCCAAGGAATTTCAACGTTTAGTTTTTTTGCAATATTAATTGCCGATAAAAGCCCGTCTTCGTGAAATCCATAGCGAAGATAAGCGCCGCAAAAATATAAATTTTCTAATCCCTGAATTTCTTCAAATTGCCTTTGCGCTTTAAGTGCTTCATCGTCAAAAATTGGATGCTCATATTCAAATTCAGCGAATATTTTTTTGCGATCAATTTTATGGCTTGAATTTAGACTGACAAAAAGCGGGAAATTATTATCAATTCCTTGCAAAAGATTCATCCAATAAGTTAGTGCCAAACCTTGATTTTGCTGGTCTTTACAACTTTTTAAATAATTCCAACTCGCCCAAGCTTTTTTATTTTTTGGCATTAAATTTTCATCAAAATGCAAGGTGGCGATATTTTTTTGATATTGAATTTTTTTGAGTAAATTTTTCGCTTCATCGCCAAAATCATCAATTATTTTCAGAGCCTGATTTGAATGGCACGCAAGCACAACTTTGTCATAAATTTTCTCCGCAACTTCTAATTTTCCATCAGCTAATTTTGTTATTTTTTCAATTTTTGAATTAAGAAAAATTCGCTCTTTAAAATCTTGGCATAATAATTTTACATATTCCTTGGAACCGCCTTCAACCGTGTACCATTGACATTGATTAGTTACTTGTAGCAATCCGTGATTTAAAAAAAAGCGCACCAAACTTTTAGCGGGATAGTTTTTTATCACTTCTAAAGGGCAACTCCAAATTGCCGCCGACATTGGAAGTAAATAAAATTTCTTAAAATAACTGCCCATTTTTAAATCATCGAGAAACTTCTCCAGCGTTGGGTTTTCATCACTTTCCAAAATTTCAGCAGCGTTTTTATTGAATTTCAAAATATCTCGAATCATCAAAAGAAATTTCCAATTAAAGATATTTTTCTTTTGACAAAAAACGCTCGCCAAATTTTGGCCAGAATATTCAATTTTTCCTTCATCGATTGAAGCGGAAAAAGACATATTGCTTTTCTTAGTTTCAACGCCGAGTAGCTCAAAAAGTGCTTTTAAATTAGGATAAGTTTGATGATTGAAAACAATAAAACCGGTATCAACAGCAATTTTTTTGCCGCTATAATTAATTTCTACAGTGTTTGAATGACCGCCAATATAATTATTTTTCTCGTAAAGATCGATTTCATATTCTTTGTTTAAAAGCCACGAAGCCGCCATTCCAGATATTCCAGAACCTATAATTGCTATTTTTTGTTTTTTCATAATTGGTTATTTTCTAACTTTTCTAAATATTTTTTTGCGGTTTTTAAAATTTCCTCTCTTTTTTCTTCCTTCATTTTATACCAAGTTGGATAAACGAATTTCAGGCGCTGGTTTGATTTTAACCTGCTTTCATTTTGCTTCATAAAATTCCAATAAAGCGAATTAAACGGACAAGCATTTTCACCAATTATTTCGTCGGGATCAAATTTACATGATTTGCAAAAATTGCTCATTTTAGAAATATATTTCGCACTTGCTGCGTAAGGCTTGCTCGCCATAATTCCGCCATCAGCGTGAAGCGCCATTCCAATTGTATTTGGAACTTCTACCCAATCAAAAGCATCGGCATAAACCGCCAAATACCATTCATGAACTTTTTTTGGATTTAATCCCGCAAGTAAGGCAAAATTTCCAGTAATCATCAAACGTTGAATATGATGAGAATAGCTGTGAATTTTGGTTTGATTCACAACTTCTTTTAAACAAAACATCGCGGTTTTTTCGCCCCAATAAAATTCGGGCAAAGCGCGCGTCGCATTGAAAAAATTATTCTCCAAATATTGCGGCATATAAAGCCAGTAAACGCCGCGTACATATTCTCTCCAACCTAAAATTTGGCGGATAAAACCTTCAACAGCGTTAATTGGCGCTTTTTTTTGGTGATAAGAATTTTCCGCCATTTTGCAAATTTCAAGCGGCACAATTAAGCCAATATTGATGTAGCAAGAAAGTAGCGAGTGATAAAGATAAGCTTCATCCGCAACCATCGCATCTTGATAATCGCCAAAGTTGGGAAGTAATTCATCAATAAAATGTTGCGCCTCGATTAAAGCTTCTTTGCGAGTTACAGCAAAATGAAACGGTAATAAATCACCAAAATTTTGAGGAAATTTTTTTGCTACTAAATCGAGAACTTCCAAAGTTATATTATCTTTTTTATGAGAAATTCTTTTTGGCGATTTCATTCCCGATTTTGGCGTTTTTCGATTTTCAGCATCAAAATTCCATCTGCCTGCGAGCGGCTTTAAATCTGCATCGACAAGAATTTTATATTTTTTTCGCATCTCGCGATAAAAAAATTCGAGACGTAATTCTTTTTTATTTTTTGCCCATTTTCTAAATTCAATTTTTGAACATAAAAATCTTTCATCATCAAGAATTTCTACAGGAATTTTATATGATTCTTGCCATTTCAAAACTTCTTCCAAAACCCTATATTCGCTTGGTTCTGTAATAATTATTTTTTGCGGATTATGCCTTGAAATTGCTCTTTGTAACTCGCCCTCAAAAGAGCCGCTATTTTTTTCATCATCAAGTTTTACGTAATCAACTTCATATCCCAAACCTTGAAGCTCTAGCACAAAATGCCGCATTGCCGAAAAAATAAAGGCAATTTTTTTAGGATGATGCAAAACATAAGTTGCCTCTTTCATCACTTCGCACATCAAAATCACATCATGATTTTTATCAAAATGGTGAAGACTTGAAAGATTCAAAGAAAGCTGATCGCCAAAAATAAAGTGAAGAGTTTTTGGCATTATTTTTCGATTTTTTTAGTCAGAAAAAATATCAAACTATAAGGCAAAATTTTTAGAATTTTTAGCCAAATGGTAAATTTTTTGGGGAAGTGAATTTCAAATTTTTTAGCTTTTAATTCTCTGACAATTATTTGCGCTGCTTCTTCTGCGCCAATCATTGCCGGCATTTTAAATTTATTCAAATCGGTGAGACGAGTTTTTACAAAACCCGGATTTATAACTGAAACATCAATGTTGAAATGCGATAATTCTGCGTAAAGTGTTTCGGCTAAATTTATTAACGCTGCTTTTGAAGCACCATAAGCCAAAGATTTCGGAAGACCAACATAACCGGCAACGCTTGCAACCAAAGCAATGTGGCCTGATTTTTTCTCGACCATTTTCTTGATCACCACATCCAAACAATTAAGCGCGCCGACAAAATTTACGTCATTTATTTTTTTTGCTTCTGCCAAATCAATTTCATAAGAAGGCATTGGTTTGTAGGTTCCGGCGCAATAAATAAAAAGATCAATTTGAGAAATATTTTCTAAATATTTTCTAACGTTATTTTCATCAACAACATCAAGAGCAAAAATTTGAACTTTGTCGTCAAGCTCGTGTTTTATTGCGGTTAAAGCATTAAAATCACGAGCCGCTAAAAATAAATTAGCATTTTCTTTAGCAAACTCAAAAGCCAGCGCTTTGCCAATTCCATGGCTTGCGCCGATGATTACTATGTTTTTCACAATTTGTTAAAACCAAGAGTTAAATAACCAACAGTTACGCCAAATTTTTTGATTTTAGATTCATTAATCGCGTGCTTTTCATCAATTAAATAAATCCAATCTTCGATTGTTAAATCATAAGTTTTTTCGCCAACTGGCGTTCTTAAAACATAATCCATTCTAAGGGTGTTGCCATGTTGTTTTCCCGTAGCTTCGCCAACAACATCGCCAGCGCTGGCTGTGAAATTATTGTCGTCTGAAAGTTTAATTTTCCATGTTCTACTTTGTTTTTCGCCGTCATCAAAAATAAATTGCTCTTCTAAAATTCCTTCATTGCCTTGCCATTTTCCTTCCATGGTTGCATTAAAACGGCGATTAATTTTGCCGCGCCAATCTTTCACAACTCCGTAAGCTTCTAATTTACCGTTAAAATATTTACGAACGTCAAATTTAGGTGAATTATTTTGATAAAATTTTGGATCTTTAATTGAACAAGAAAATAAGGACATAAGACAAATTATGGTTAAGATTTTTTTCATAGTTTTCTCACAAAAAATGCAGTTAAAATTTTAAGAAAACACGGCAAAAGCGCGTAGACGTAGGGGATTGCGACGTAATTTATTACACCATTTCTATTAATTAAATTTAACACCAAGAATGTAGCAAAGGCTAGAGAAATTTTAGTTATTAAACTAAAAACTGCGAAGTAGGAAGTTTTGTTTTTTTCGTTCGTTAATTTATCAACTAAAATAACTTGCGGAGCGGTTAAATCACAACCTACAGAAAAGCCAGCTAAAAGACAAATTCCAAAAAATAAGTAATAGTTTTTTTCATCTATAAAAGTTGCAAAAATGAAAATCATTACACTTAATAAAATAGCTCTTTGCCAAGCTTTTTTGGCACCGATTTTATTGATTATTTTTGACCAAATAATAACTGAAATTGCTGCCGATAAAAAATATAATCCCAAAAAATGTCCATTTAAGTCGGGAACTTTTAAATGCTCATCGACATAAAATCTGATTGAAACCGCCGGAATTGCGATTGCAACTGAGTTAAGGAAATAAACGAAAAATAGTTTTTTAAATTTGTTGAAATTTAGAGAAAATTTCAAATTGCGAAATCTGGAAATTTCAAGATTTATAAAATTTTTACCCTTATGTCCCATTGACATACGGGTTGGGGATCCCCGCAAAGCTTGGTGCGACTCGTGTCGGGTTTCCGTATCCCGAAGGGATGAAGGACGATTTTTATATAGCAAAAAATTTGCTAAAACAAAAAACGGCAAAATAAAAATCCATAAATAGCTCAAAGATTGGTCGTAAGAAAGATGATATTTTTTAGAAATAAATGTTGGCAAAACTGAAATTATTAAAATGCCCAGAATCTGCGCCAATTCTCGTGCCGCAATAAATTCGTTTTGCTTTTCTACGAGCTCGGAAACCATAGTTTCATAATTAACAGCAACAAAACTCAAAGAAAAATAAAGCAGCAATAAATTTGCGCTAAGCCAATAAATAAGATGATTTTGATCTTGATAAAATGGATTAAACAAAAAATAAAAATTGATAAAAAGCGGAATTGTAAAGATCAGAATTATGTTAACGCGTTTCACTTTTTTGGTGATTAAACGATCGGAAACAAAACCCGCCAGCGGATCAAAAAAACAATCGAAAGCCCGACAAATAAAAATTACAAGCCCGATTAAACCCAGTGAAATTTGGTAATTATTGAAGTAAAAAGAAGCCAGATGAATGTAAAGCGGAATGCCCAAACAAGAAAGCGGAAAAGCTAATAGCGCGTAAGAAATTTTTTTCATTTGATTCCAATTAAAATATTGCGCACTTTTTTAAAACGGGCTTTGTCGCTTAACCAAATATCAATAAATCTTCTGGCAAAAACCACATCGTTTATTTTGCCGGTTAATTGATTGTTGTAATAAAATTCTAAACCAAATTTGGGATCATAAATTGCAATTTTTATATCACCTTTTTTTACATCGACAAAAAGCTTTTCGAAATTTTTTCTATAAATCATTTCAACATCTTCTTTTTTAAGAGAATTTATGCGGCAAATTTCGTCAATTGAAGTGTTTATTAATTCTTCTTTGGAAAAGTTTTTATTATAAATAATTCTGATCGCCAAATTTTGATCATAAGAAAATTCGGAGCTTTTGCCTCTTAATTCAATATCGTAAAGTTTGAATCCAAGAAAACTAAGAGGCGTTTTACCGATAATTTTTAAACTATTAAAATCGCTGGCAAAATCGCTGGCAAAATCACTGGCAAAGCTTGATTTTGTTGTGATTAGAAAAATTAGAAAAATTGATTTGATGATCGTCATTTTTGATAAAGTTTAAGTTATAAAAAATTAGGAAATATTGCATCGCAATATTCTAGGTTTTATGTTGCGTATATCAAATCTGCTTTGTTGCAAAACGAACTAGAATAAAAAATCCAACACAAATGAAACATTCCCTAACTCATCTTCCCAAAAATAAGCAGACTGAAATCAGAAAATTAGTTTCAACAATCCGCAAATCCTGCGCTGATATAGAAAAAATTATTTTATACGGCTCTTACGCCCGCGGCACTTTTAAAGAAGCTAAAGATTTAAAACCTGATCAAAAATCTGGCCATATTTCGGATTATGATATTTTAGTTGTAACTAACGAAGAAGATTCAATCGGCGATTTTTACAATTGGAATGAGGCTGAAAAATTAAATTTAAGCGCCGAAACAAGAATTAGCGCAATCTACATTGAAACCTTAAATAAAAATCTCGCCGAAGCCCATTATTTCTACAGCGACATTGAAAAAGAAGGTATCATGCTTTTTGATGCCAAAAATCACAAATTGGCAATTAAACGTAAATTAAAAATCTGGGAACAACAAAGAATCGCCCAAGAACATTTTGATTATTGGTTTGAAAGGTCAAAAGATTTTATTGACACTTTTAGAGTTTTATTAAAAAAAGGTCGCCTTGAAAGCGCTTCTTTTCAGCTTCATCAAATTGCTGAATCTTGTTATAAGGCAATTTTGTTGGTTTTTTCTAATTATAATCCGAACGAACATCATTTAAAAATTTTGGCGCGAATGGCGACTGAATTTAATGGCGAAATCGCCGCTTTATTTCCGCAGAAAAATCTCGCCGATCAAGCGCGGTTTAATCTGCTAGAATATTCCTACATTGGCGGCAGATATGATCCAAAGCACAAAATTTCAAAAGAAGATTTGGATATTTTAACCGATGAAGTAGAAAAACTTTCTAAAATTACTAAGAGAATTTGCGAGAAGAAAATTTTGAGTTTTAAGCCTTAATCTGAAATTAGAAAAAATCTTAGACAGGCTCTTAGAAAATTATTGATTAGCGCGTTAAAATTTTGGTAATAATGAATCTAAGTTAAAAATTAATTTTAGTTAAATGAAACAGACTCCCCCTAGGACTTCCAAAAGATCACCAGACGATGAACAAATTGAACTAAATTTAGAAAGATTTCAATACTATAGCGAAGCATTAAATAAAATTAAAAACCCTAACTTAGTAACCATTATTACTGATTTTTGTGAAAAAAAATTGCTTTTCGACAAGTCAAGTTTAAAAAAAGGTAAAGGTATTAATTTTGTTTCGAATCCACTTCGCACAAAAGAACTTCTCTTATTGAATGATTTAGAAGACCTATTCCGCAATCTTGATTCTGCTGATTCACATGATTTATCTTGCGCTCATATTTGTTTTAGTAACTTACAATCAATTTTCATAGAATCGGACGCAATAAAAAGTCTTAATAACTCTATTAGAGAATCTTTTAATAATGAGTTTTTGAAAATAATTTTAGCAATTGATCGTATTGAACTTAGTAGAATGGCTCTAAAAAGCCCCATAGATGAATTACAACCACCATATGATTATAATTTTCCCGGATTTTTTCCAAATACACTAACTTCCCAACAAAAATTAACTTCTGGTAAAAAAAGTGTTTTAAACAAAGCTCATAATCGCATAACACTTTATCCTTCTCCGGACAGAATAGACGTTTATTCGGACCTAATAGACGTTAATAAAATTTATAAAACAACTTCTTCAGATGATCCTAAACTACTCCCCATAGATGTGGAGAAATTCTTAAATGAAAATCGCTTAACCAACCAACCTAAATTATTCGAAGATATTAATAATATTGAATTTAATGAAATTTATCCCGACCCCAATTCTCCAACTATTTCGACGCCGAACAATCAATCTAAAATCACAGATAGCATTACTTTTGATCCTATTGACTTAGAACCCATTCCCGCAGACCCAGCCACGGCTACAACTGCTGTTGATAATAATATTACAGGCAAAATTGTTGCAGCGACGACAGTCGCTTTAGGGGCGGTAGTCGCGGTTGGTAGCGTTTTTTTGAATACTGGTAAAAAACAAGAAAAAACCAAGAATTCATCTGATGAAAAACCTTTTGAGGATAATGAAAAAACTCCTGAAGAGCTCAAGAAAACTAATGAAAAAACTCCTGAAGAGTTCAAGGAAACTAATGAAAAAACTCCTGAAGAGTTCAAGGAAACTAATGAAAAAACTTTTGAGAAGTTCAAAGAAAACATCCAAAAATCGAGCCCCGATAATAAACCCGATAATAAAACGGTTATATTGAATTATGATGAACTCAATGAATTCAACGGATCCGATTATTTAAATGCCACAAAAATTGTTTTTTACAGTCATAATCGATCAAATAACAATCTAACTTCATCGCTAATTTTAAACCGAGCTTCTTTGCGAGATCCATTTGAAGCGCGATTTATTTCGGAAGTTGATGGGGCGTCGAGCTTTTATCTTGGTTATAATCCAAACTATGAATCAACTTACAAATACTCAAAAAAACGTCTTGGTGCTTTAGAACAAAACCAGCTTGATGATATAATAGAACGCGGCCTTGAAGTTGATCAAAATCAAATTGTTAAGTCAGAAGTTTTAAGTTCTGAAAGTGGAGAAAATCTGCTTTCTAAGACTAAAAATCATCTCAAAAGCCTTTATTTAGAAGAAGAACTTAATAAAAATCTGGTCGAATCTTCGCCCCAAAATAATTCGTCTCATGATTCCGTTGCTAAAACTAGCAACAAAAAATTGTCACTAAACTATCCATATAGCGCATCCAATTATTCAAATTCACAATCACTGCAACTTTATAGCTCAAATTCGCCAAATAATGATACTAATAATTATAATTTCCTATCTATAGGGAATTCTTTGCCATTATTATTTAATTCATCAACACTAAGTGCATTTTCCGCTTTAGAGAATCAAGTTACAGCTCCGTCGCAAGGTTCAGAAATGCAACCGTTAGACGTTAAATCAATTGCTCAACAAATCAAAAGAATTAGCGACAGTGGTTATACGTTAAAACTTTCTCAACCAATTAAAGGAAGGTTTAGTTTTAAAGTCGGCGCAATAGAAGAAGGTACTTATAGAAGTAATACTGTTAATTACGACATTTCTCAACTAAACAACTTTCAAATTGATTTAGAAAATATTGATGAAGTCAAAGAGCTGAACAAACAATTAGTAAACTTAGGACTTAAAGAATTTGCCAAACCCCTACGCGATATATTAAAAAACCAAGACTATGAAAAAAGAGTAACAACGCCGCAATATAAAACGCCAACTACAAATCCATTAAGCATAACTTCTTTATTAAAAATTGGCGCCGGTGCTGTATTCACTGCTTCTAATGGATTTGGTCAAAATAGAGATATTTTTAATCCCGGCGGTGGCGGAAATGCGCTTTATAAGCCTCATATTTCCACCACCGCACTTAGCGACGGAAAATCATCATTGTTTCAACAAAATTATTTTCTTCCGCCGCCGCCAAGTCCCCAAACTCAATTCAGTGATGTAAGTGCAATATCAACGCAACCTTTTAACATCCCTGATTCAAAGACAGTTAGTTCTTCTTTTTCACCACTTACGCCGTATTTGTATTCTTTTTATTCGTCACACAATTCATCGAATTCCACAATTTATTCAAAAAATACTTCAGCTTTACAAAATTCGACTAGTCAAGAAGAGGCGCCAACAAACCATTCACTCGAAGAAAATACTTTAATTGCAGATAACGGAGCCTTAAAATTAAGCGCTGGAAGAAGTAGAGGACTTATTCAAAAGATCTCACCTTCAATTTTAAATAGAAAACCAGAAGTTTCAGATTCATCGGAAGGTTTAGAAATATCGGATGATGATCAGCCTCCCGCATTGAAAGAGATTGCATTGGAAGAGACTAATTCAGAATATGATTTAGCTTTACCAAATCCGATTGGAAAAATTACAGATCAAATCAATAAATTACCCAAAGACTTAGTTAAAATTGATGTAGCGGCACAAATTAATGATTTAAAGGCAACATTAACAGGAATTGTAACAACTTCAAAACTTGCAAATGCTGCTTTGGTTGTAGGCGCTTTATTTAAAGTTTTGGCAAATCCTGAAAAGCAGAGCGATAAATCAGGAATTTTAACAAAAGATGAACAAAATGCACTTGATCTGGCAAAATCTATTGAATTGCAGATTAATG
>Ga0114967_10002923_pt1 | contig 14179 bp, 18 predicted proteins | sample M_130628_MF_Meta_FD_92639 | JGI IMG/M metagenome (GOLD analysis project Ga0114967, IMG submission 92639) | Freshwater microbial communities from Lake Montjoie, Canada to study carbon cycling - M_130628_MF_MetaG | ecosystem: Environmental > Aquatic > Freshwater > Lake | place: Lake Montjoie... | reverse complement strand
GCCTCCACCACCATGTTGTGGTGCAAATTCAATCTTTGGATAGTTCAGAGGGTGAATCAAAGTGCACGTAGGTGCACAAGGTGACCCTACAAGACAGGCACCACAGAGGTTACCGTCAGCTCTATTCCAATGAAGAAGTCTGCAGTCACGAGGATGGTGATGAGGCAGGTTTCGGGCCTGCTCATGTTGTCCCTGAGCACACAAGATAGGGAAATCAAGGTTTCTCCTGCAGAGCACAAGGCTCCTCACAGAAGGTTGCATCCTCCACTCCTCCCTTTGAAAACCAGCGTCGTCGGTGACAATGGTTCTCACCCTTGTAGTAATAGGGAACTGGAGTTCAATGGAAGGAAACCTGGGAGCCACAGGTGCGGCAACACGAGGAGCCACAGGTGCAGCCACACGAGGAGCCACAGGTGCAGCCACAGGTGCAGCCACACGAGGAGCCACAGGTGCAGCCACACGAGGAGCCACAGGAAGTGCAGGGAAATTAGCAAGATTCAAAACAGGCTCAGGCTGGTGTACAACAACAGGGCGTAGGCCATGAAGAAAAGTACAGCGGTTGCCGAAGCGACAGCCATCCTGAGTCCGGATATTAAAATTCCTGCAAGGGACTCTGCGGTAATTGTTAGCTGCAACAGGTGCTGCAACAGGAGCTGCAACAGGTACTGCAACAGGCGCTGCAACATGTGCTGCAACAGGTGCTGCAACAGATGCTGCAACAGGTTCGTCACTAATGTGACTTGATGTAGTAGAATAGATATTAGAGTGTGTTTCAACACCGCGAGAGTTCAAAGGACTCTCGCTACCTTGTAAATTTTCAATTCGGGAAGTTACAAACCCTAGCCTATTCGGCTGTGCAATACATATAAGAGCATCACTCCCTCAGACCATAGCTTTCAGGTCCAGCTGATCAGGCTGTTTTCGGTTTAAGCCCTTTCGGGGCTATAAGCAACACAATGGATTGGCTCGCGCCTACGCTCTTGTTCCCGAGCGGTGAAATTGACTTTAGAAGCCATTAGAGATTTTCCACGAATCCAGCAAATCCAAGAAGAAACGGTCGTGTTTCGGTAACCGACAGGAGCTACCCCGTTGTACACCTCAGCCACGCCTAGTAATCTTGTTTTCAATGCCAATGCTGAACTAACTTTTAGACCAAAAGAAGTTCCCAACAAAGTAAGTTTAAGTAAATAACCCGAGCCAATCGGGAGTAAATAAGATGCCTAATGCACCAAATTCTTGCGGTGACCGATTCCGCAAATACAATACTCAAAAGAGCAAGTACACTGTAGCAGTAACGCTACTGTTTCTACATTACGAGGAGGTGTGCAGTTACGTCGCACCCTTTCTCGCCCTAACAATGAAGGTAATTCCAGTTTCTACAAAGCTGATAAAAGTACGCCGTTCGAACACCAAGTCCAACGTACAGTATAATCAACCTCCATACCGCTTTTGTAAGGCTGCCCCAACCACTCGCAGCCCCCGCGTCAAGATCAATTCCACACTCACTTGCCCGGATTTTATACAGTTTACTCTGTTGATGAAGTACTAGTAGAAGCTCAATCCTCTCTTAAAGAGCAGTTCCAATAGGTTTTGGGAGTACAAACCTATGATTGAGTATTGTCGCCTTCCAATGGCGCACCAATAGGTTTTTTTCTTTTGCCACCGTATAACTGTTTTTTTTTCAATTTTTTTCATATTTAAAACATTTAAAAGAGTATTAATACTAATAATAATGTTGAATGAAAATGAAGATAAAAAGACTTATAAAAAAAGGCAAAAAATAATTAAACTAGAAGAAGTCCTTATACCTGAAATGCCTATAAAACCTGTTCCCTTAAAGAGGACTTATAAAAGTAAGGTAAACAAGACAAAAACTATTGAAGTAGTTGATGAACCAGTAATTGAACCAGTAATTGAACCAGTAATTGAACCAGTAATTGAACCAGTAATTGAACCAGTAATTGAACCAGTAATTGAACCAGTAATTGAACCAGTAATTGAACCAGTAATTGAACCAGTTATTGAACCAGTAATTGAACCAGTTATTGAACCAGTTATTGAACCAGTAATTGAACCAGTTATTGAACCAGTTATTGAACCAGTTATTCAAGAAAGACATATATCACAAAAAAACACATATAAAAAATATTTAGTCTATCCAGAAGTATTTGTAGATTCAGAAGAAAATAATTTTGACTTACCTGGTTTACAACCAAGCTTTTTAGAACCAAGAAGACAAAGCGTTACAAACTATAAGGCTTCTTTAGAAGAAGTAATAATTAATGTACCAGATTTCGAATTTATAGAATCTGTAAAAGTATTTTCTTCTGGTGAACCAAAAGAGTCTTCTCTAGACTCTTTACAGCAGAGCCAAGATATAATTAGTAAAATATTAGAAGAAGTTTTAGATAATATAATAGAAATAAAATTAGAGAATGTTCCTCATATTTTATTAATAATTGTAAATGCTTGTAATAATAATAATTTAAAATTATCGGAAAACGAATTACCTAAATTTTACAAAGTTATCTTTGATAAATTATTATTTGATATTAAGAAAAATACTATTCAAGATAAAAATATGTTTAATACATTATTTGATTCTTCATTGAAAATATTAACACATAAAAAGACTGAACCAGAAGTAAAAGTACACTACAAAAATATATTTAATTGCTGTAAATTATTTTTCAAGAGTTAATTCAAAAAATATTTTATATATTAATTTAATGAAATCAATATTTAATTTAGTTTTATTTTTAATAGTAATAATTACATTAGTAATAATCTGTAATAATTTAGAAAATAAGAAACCACTAGTTTCACAAAATAAAGTAAGGTCAGAAGTTACAAGTAAAAAAATAGTAATTGGTAATATTCCAAAAAGTGACCCAGCTATTGTTTTTGATTATGAAAAAGATCAATATGAAACAATAAAAAATAAAAAGAAAAAGATATCTATTTCTGATAAATTCTATAAAGATTTAAAAGTAGGAGCAACCACTATTCCTAAATATGAGCCTCCTAAAGGAGAAAAAAATAAAGAATTTTATAAAAAAGAATTTTCTGATCAATCCCTTCTTTTTGATAGTAAATTATATGAAAAGAAAATTCACACTGAAAGAATTGTAGATAAAGAAGAAGAGAATGAATTACCTAAAAGAATTAGAGATGTATTTGATGACTCTATCACTGATTTTAAAACATTAATCCCTCCAATGAAAGGTACTAGTACAACTTTAGTTTCCGATGGAGCTTTTAATTTAGAAGCATTTAATCCTGATTATATTAATTATGAAAATGAAAAACCTGAAAACGGTGGACAAATACCTAATTTATATGGAACTGTTTATGGAAATGATCCTTTGTTAGAAACTGGGTGTGCAAAATTTTAGTTTATTTTTATAATATTTTAGAATAATATTTTATAAGTTTCATAGTGCTCTTAAAAAATTGATTAATTATCCCTTTTAAAGAAGTATTACCTATATTAATTAATGATTATAAAAAAAATTCCATTTGGTACGGACGAGGGTTTGCTAATAACTGATTTTTCAATAAAAAAGAAGGTATTAGAATATTTATATAATTCTTTAAATTTGAGTAAGCATCGATTCATTATGCTTAACACTGTTAACAAATTAGAATTCCTTAAAGAAACGGAACATTACGTGTCGCCGAGTTTTAAGGGTTTCAACTATTTTCTAATTTTTATGACTATTGATGGCAAAAAATATTGTATAGCGATAGATAGGAGAAAGTTATCTTATCATCAAGAACAACTAGATTTAAAAACAGTTTTTATGGTTAAAGTAAATGTTAAAACTACAGATAATGTTTTCAATGGAACTATCTTTGATGGAAAACTAATAGAATCATCTGGAAAATTTATCTTTCTAATTCAGGATTGTTTTTATTTAATGGGTAAAAAAATTTTAGACCTAGAGATGAAAGAGAAGATGGTACATTTGGATAACATTCTAAAACTACATTTTATGGAGAATAATGTTTGTACTAACTTTTCTTTCAAGATAAATAAATTATGGAGTTATAATGAATTGGAAGATTTAATTAGAAATATTATACCAAACTGTTCTATATCTTGTAATGGTCTAGTTTTCTATCCTAAATTATCAGGAATATTTATTATTCATATTGAAAAGAAGATAGATAAAGTAAATATTGAAACTTCACAAGGTCAAATGGTAGAATCAAAAAGTTATGATTTGATATATAATTTTGTTGATTATCTAAAGTCAAGAACTTATTCTTACGAAAAAGGAAATAAGACAAGAAAATTTTGGTTATCAAAAACTATTATTCCAGATGTATATAACATAAGTGAAAAGGAGAATGGAGAAAGAATAGATATTGCTCACATTCCTAATATTAAAATTTCTCATATGTGCGATGAAAGTATTAAAGATGATGCTTTTGTTAGATTTAATTGTGTATATCATACTAAATTCAAAAAATGGATACCTGTTAGTTTAGACTAATTATTTTATTACTATTTAAGGAAAAATTATTATAATAAGTAATGGCAGAAATTGACGAAGCATTTCATAAAATTACAAATCAAAATAAGAAATTCGGCACTTTAGAATATTTTTTTACACAAAGAAAAATTAATGAAGACCAAGAATATTTAGATAAAAGTTTAAATAGAAAGAATAAAAATATATTAATTAATTATAATTTTTTAGCAATAAATATTCCAAATATTTTAGTTGACGAAGCAATCTCTGGTTTTGATATTGAAATATTTGGAGATATTGGATATCATTACAAGGCTTTTATTTCAGGATATCAAGGTGCTATTCCACACTTTTTAATTCCTTTAAAAGGTGATAAAAAAATGTTTGTTAATGTATTACCAAAGTTACTTGATAAAGAAAATAAAATGGATAGAGGTAATTATATTGCTTTCATTGAAGTTCCTAAAAGATATCAAACTGTGGATACAACATTATCAAATCAATTAGTGTTAGATGAAGAAGATTTAATCGAAGACACTGATGAAGTTGATGAGACAGAAACATCTCAATAATTCGTTTAAAATAATATATAAAACTATATTATTTTAATGGAACCTAGTAGTATTAATTTTGTAAGAAGAGAAATTGAAGCAATTGATTCACATATATTAAATTTATTAAATGAAAGATTTAGTAAAATAACAAAAATTGGCCAATATAAGAAAGAAAATGGTTTACCAATTTATGACCAAGAAAGAGAAGAAATGTTAATAAATAAACTAAAAGAAAAAAAAATAATTCCTGATATTTATGTTGAACATTTATGGAAGGAAATATTTTTTGTAAGTAGATGTATCCAGAAGGAGAATCAACTAAGCAATTAAACTAGAATTTACTCATCTCAATTTCTTTATCTATTTTTTCAAAAGTATCGATAAAGTTTTCAATTACCTCTTTTAAAATTTCTTTAAACTTTCCAGACTTTAACTTATAACTTATAATTACTCTTTTCTCTAGAGGGTGTGGCATATGATATCCAGCGAATTGAACATTTTTATGATTTTGTAAACCAGAACTTAAGAGATTACCAATTGTATGGTCTTCTTGATTAATTTCAATTTCACCTTCTTCATGTGGATTATCCTCAATTTGTTCTAATATTGTTTTTAGTTTTTTATTCAAGTTTAAAAAACAAAGATGAAATATTCTTTTTTCAGTTATTTGACCTCTTGATTCAATATTAAATCTAAATTTATCATCTGCTTTTTGTTCATAAACACAAATTGATACAGCTGAATAAATTCCAGATGTTTTTTCAGTTCCTACTGATGAAATTGCAGTAAAATTAATCTTTTGAGTAGGCTGTAATTTTACTAATTGAATTGGAATAGGATAAGGATTTTCAATTTGTTTTTGTGAGAAATAAAACTTTGCCATTTCAGTTGTAATTGATTCAATATCATTAGTTCTGTTTTCGTGGTCAACATACATTGTGATTTGATTTAATGAAGTAGAATCTACGTTTTTATCAACTGACAAATCAACATTATCTTCCAAATCCTCATTTAAATCTTCTTCTATTACTTTATGTTGCTCTGCTTCATATACTTCTAGGTCATTTTCAATCCCCCAAACTGGAATATTTTTAATCTGATTTTTTAGAAAATTATTATGAAAAACACTTGAATTATTTTTAAAAGTAAAATCTGTCCAAGCGTAAATTGGAATATCTGTAAGAATAGTTCTTCTAATTGTGCTGATAATCACATAGTTTATTTCAACACCTTCAATGTCAAATTCCAAATGTGACATTCCCTTTTCTTTATTATCATAAATAATATTTGTAACTTTTACCATTAATATTAGTGAGTATTATTTTTTAAATGTTTTATCAATTTTTCACACTTGTTAGATGTTTTCGAAGAAAACTCTAATTAAGTGTATAAATAAAAGTAAAAAGTCTTATCATAGTGAAAACATTAAATTACCCTCATTTAACTCCCTCACCTTCTAAGTCTCCTTAAAGCCTCTAACCTTTTATCTGCTGCTGAATTATTTTGAACTGGTGCTCTTTGTTGAGATTGTGGTTGCTGTTGTTGTTGCTGAAATTTTTGCCCATTAAATACTCTATCAAAATTATTTTTATCATCTCTCTCTACAAATTTTTTAGCAACATCTTCATCTACATAAATAAATCCACTTCCACTTTTAGCAATATTTGCTTTATTATCTTCTTCTATAACTGGTTTTGGAACTCCTTCTTTTGTAAATTCAATATTATTAGTTGGATGATTAAAATACTTTTGATTTTTTACATATTCCCAAGCTTTTACACCTTCAAAATGAATATCAAATTCAGAATCAATTAATGTAGGTACAACTGACAATCCTAATTCTTTTGTTTGTTTATCGTTTAAATCATCTATATTAACAATCTTAAAATATTGTTCTAATTTATTTGTTTTAATATATTCGATTAGCTTGACACAGAATTCAACTAAATTTGAATAGAAGATTATTCTCATTAATCTAGTAATGAAATTAATCTTTAATTTAATATATATGTAAATATAAATGAATAAATATTTTTTTTATAAAATTAATACTCTTACTAACAAAGTATCTTTAATAAATAAAGGAGATAAAAAAACGGAATTATCTAAAGAGGTAAATAAAACTCTTAAGAATCAAGATAAATATCAAATAATGTTATTAAAGATTGAGAAAGTAAAAAAATGGAATCCTAAAATTCCATTAAATATTCTAGGAGGCCCGATTAAAATTTCTTTTACTTTTTTTGACATTACTAAAAAATTAAAAATCAAAAAGAAAGAAGACAAAAGAGCTATTCAAATTATTTATTATACTTTGGAATATTATGAAAAAAATAATATTAAATTAAAGGATTTAAAGAAAGTAGCTGAATTAGCTTTTTTAAATAAATTAGAAAAAAGGCTATTGGCTCCAAAGTTAATAACACAAATACATAAGTAAGCTAAAAAAATTGATAAAAACACTAAATACTTATTAAAATTAATAATAAAGATGAATAATCAATATTATCAAACTTATCCTTATTATAATACTTTTTATAATCCTTATAACCAACAAATTTTTCAACAACAACAAATGTATCCGCAACAATTTATGCAACAACAAATTTACCCGCAGCAACAAATTTACCCACAGCAACAAAATTATCAAAGTCAACAAATGGTTCGAACTACACCTGAACAAAGAGAACTGTTACTAAAACAAACTCCAGATGAAAATCTTCAAATGTTCAAGTGTAAAGATGGTATGAAATGTACAAACACAGCATGTGTTTATTTTCACCATCCCAAGTATAACGCCGAAGAATCAAAATAATTTTAATTTAGAGTTTAATTTTAATTTAATATATAAATAATTTAAATGGAATATATTTATGTTTTAGAATGTCAAAAGAATAAATACTTTATTGGAAAGACATATAATATTCAAATAGAATATAATGAACATTTAGATGGAACCTTCTGTGATTTAACTAAAGAATATAAACCAATAGGTATACTTTGTATTTTTGAACAAACTAAAAAAATTAATACTAATATAATTATTGGTAAATATATTTTAAAATACGGTAAAGAAAACATTTTTTTTATACAAGAAGATTATATTAATAAAAATTTGATTAAAAAAATAATAAAATCAAATGATTCAAGTTGCATTTGTAAGGAATCCAATCATTGGTTAAATGATTGTAAATTGAATACAGAAAAAGACTATTGGAAAAAGTTATTAGGAAAGGTTTTTACAAGTATTTCCAAAGATTTAAAGGACAATGGAATATGCGAAAGATGTGGGCGCTTTGGTCATGATATGGATAATTGTTATGCTAAAAAACATATTGATGGTTCAAATATTAATGACGACATTGATTTTGATTAAATTCTAAATTATAATAATGATTAAAATTATTTTAATTTTAGTATTATTTTTTTTAATTTTTAATTATAATATAGAACATTTTTCGAATGAAGAATATGTTTTACCAAAGGTTATTTATTGTTTTTGGCACGATTCGGATGATAAATTAATGAATGCTTTTATAAATAATTGGAAAAAAAAATTATCAAATGAATGGAAAGTACACTTTATTACAAATGATAATATAGATTATTATGTTAGTAAAGAATTCTTAGAAAAGTATAGTGATTTGGAAACATTTCGATTTTCTGATTTTCTAAGATTAGAATTACTTAAAAATAATGGAGGAGTTTGGATGGATATATCAACTGCACTAGTTAATGCAAATTTTTTGGACCAATATTACGAGGAAATGATTGAAAATAAATATGATATTTGTATTTATGAATTTAAAGCAAGAACTGTTGTTGAATCTGAACCTTACTTGGAAAATTGGTTTTTTATGGCGCCCAAAAATAGTAAATTTATAATTGATTTATATAACCAATTTGAAAGAGGAAGAACAATGAATTTTGTAATTTATAAAAGATATGTGTTAAAACCAAGTGGTATTAATTTTAAAAATACACTTAAAATTGATGATGAAAATTATACATACTTAATGCAACACGCAATTATTCATTATTTATTAAAAATTGGAAATAAATATAATATAAATAAAAAAATAGCAGATGATAGTTTTTTTAAATTACATAATTTAGTTTCTTGGAATAATCAAGATATTATAGATAATTTTATTAATAATAATGATTGGACTAATTATTATGCTATTAAATTTGGTAATAAACAAAGAAAATTAATAAAAAATGAAGAAGAATTTATTAAAAGACTAACTAAATTATAAAGTAATATAATGAAAGAAACTATCTTTTTTACGGATGGAGCTACTCCAAACAATCACAATAAAGGACATAGAAATGGTGGCGTGGGAGTATTTTTTGGAAATGATGATCCTAGAAATATTTCATTTGGAATGGTTGAAACTGAATTTCAAAAAGTTACTAATCAAGTATGTGAATTAATGGCTTGTATTAGAGGTATAGAAAAACTTATTTCTACTGAGAAAATTATGGGAAAACAAATTGTTATTTACACTGATTCAATGTATATTGTAAATACTATTGCAAATTGGGCTACTGGTTGGGAGAAGAATGGATGGAAAAGAGACACTGGTAAAATATCAAATTTAGATTTAATAAAAAAATTATATTTTTACTCTAGAAATTTAGGAATAATTTATAGACACGTCAGTGCACACGAAAAGGAACCAGAAGATAAAACTTCTGATGAATGGAAATTATGGTATGGTAATTATATGGCTGATAAGTTAGCAGTAGAAGGAGCAAAGAAAGTCAGTAAAAAATAAATTAATTAGTTATACCGTATACTCAGACTTACAAGACTCACATTTAACTTTCCATTCTCTGATGGTATTATCTTTATAAATTATTGTTTTTGGTGTTTTACATTGTTTACAGATACCAAACTCTTCAGTATACTTTCTAATAATATTAGAAAGTTCATCTTGTTTTCTTCTATTATTTCTTATAATTAATCCTTTCTCGTCGTAATTCATATCATCGTGTAAATTTTTTTTAACATAATCCATTAAATGATCAGGGGGACACTTTAATAATTTTATAAATTCATTTATATTTGTCCAAGTAATTTTTGTTGTATCTTTTAGAATAGTTACGGTAGGAAGAACAATCTTATTTTTTTGGGTCTCACCTAATTCAGAATATACATCATCTAGCATTTGTTCAAAATTCATACAATATAATTATTAGTTTTTATGAAGATTTTATTCAATTTTTAACACTCGTTCGAAAAAATCTAAGATTTTTTCGAATTTGAGTGTATAAACAAAATCACCAACCCATCACTAACTTAATCACCAGATTCACCTCTGACCTCCTCTCCCACTCTTACCAACAAATCCTCCACCCATACGACCTTGACCATGACCAGCTAAATATATTTGACCAGGTTGTTGACTACGAACATGTTTACCAGAGTATTTACGAGAACTTTTACGTGAGTATTTGCGAGAACTTTTACGTGAGTATTTGCGAGAATTTTTACGAGAATGTCTACGACGTCTGCGATGTCTTCTATGATTATAGTAGTATCCACCATAGCTAGAGATTCCCCACCAACTTAACCAAGGTACCCAATAATATTCCCAATATGTACGATGATGTCTTCTGACATGATTATTTAAAATAATTAAAAGTAAAAATAAAATAACTATAATTAAAATTATTTCAGTTTGATTCATTAAATATAAATATAAAAAAATTTCATATTTGTATTTCTTAATAATCTAAACTTCTTTTCCTTTGCCAAGGAGGAGAATCAGTATCTACGCTATAAGACTTTGAACAAGTTTTATCTTTACGTGTATCAATTAAATTATTTGTTTTAGTTTTATTACCTAATAATTCAGATGCATTATCTTGAAATTTGAAAGGATATCCAAAAACACCAATAGTATTATATATTTCATAAAATTTATTACTTGGTTGATTTACACATTTTGCATTTCTATAACAAGTATCAAAATATATTTGAGTTAAATCAGTCATTTTTTCAATATTCAAAACTTTATCAACTGCTCTACAAGAACTAGTAACTTTATTAAGTTCTAAAAGACTACTATTATCTGTATCATAATTTACTACAATAACTTCATATTCTGAATTTTTTAATATTTTATTTAATGCTTTAAAAGAATTAGAATCATCCTTATTTAAGAAAAAATATACTTTTTGTTTTTTATTATAAAACATTAAAAAATATACACCAATAGCTATTAAAATTAAAATCATAATTATACTTTTTATTGACATTATATAAACTTACAAATTAATCTAAATATTATTTAATTTATTAGATTAATTAATGAAAATATACTTTATGAGACACGGATATGCTTATCACAATTTAGGATTAAAATTATTTGGTGACGTTGCTTATAATATGAAAGAATATAAAGACGCAAAATTAACATCTGAAGGAGTTCAACATACGATTGAAATGGGTAAAAGCTTTAAAAATGTTAATTTTACTAAATTGTATTGTTCACCTTCACTTAGGTGTATTGAAACTATGATTCATTTTATAAATCAAAATAGTAATTATTATGTTAGAAATAAAATGGTTGTATTAGATGATAAGCTTATGGAACCTCAAGGGAAACACTTATGTAATATAAGGAAAGATAAATTGCACTTGGAAAAACTAATAATTAATATAGACAAGACGTTTAATTTATCAAATGTAGCTATTAATTATAATCCACAATATGTTGAAACTGAGCAAGATATATATAATAGAATTACATTATTTATCGAAGATTTAAGAGAATTTAATAGTGATGATGATGTTATATTAGTAGTAAGTCACTATGGATGGTTAAATAGGTTCTTTCAAATAAATACAGGTAAAGGGTATGAATTTATTAATTCTGAAGTGAAGATTATTGAGATGTAAGCTGTGCTCTATATAGTAATTTAGGACTTACGTTTTTATCCCTATTATCAGTGATTCCTATATCTCTTTATAGACAAAATTAAAACCCCCAGGTTTTTAATTTTACTAATTTAAAACTTTGTTTTAAATTGACTCAATTCGAAAAATCAAAGATTTTTCGAACGAGTCAAATTCCCTTTAAGGGAATTTGCTAACATAAAAACCTAAGGTTTTTATGTTGGTCTTAAAAAAATTGAAAATTTAATTCATTTATTACATTAACTATTAAGGTATGTCTTTTAATAACGCTAATATTGATACTAATACTAATAACAACTGGACCACGGTGAGTTCTGGGTGGAGTAAGAACCGGTCACAACAATTAATTAACAACTCTCGTTCTTCTTCCCCTAATGTTCCTGTACTTCAAACTGATTCTCCAGTAACTGCTGAAATGTCTTTTCCTATTACTTCAAGTTCACCAACAATTGATTTTGTGACTGATATAAATAGTACTCGGCCTACTGTAGATGCTGTAGTTCCTAGCCAAGAGCCTATAAAGAGCAAGGCAATAACTATAGACTCTTCGCAACCAAGCCAGACACCACCCACAATTCAAGCACCTACAATGCCGCCTCCTATAATGAATACTCAGACTTCTGCTTTCACTATGCCTACTGCCCGTTTTAATAACTGGGAGAATACCCTTGAGAATCTAAAGATTCAATATGGATTGATTAAGCATAGTATCAAGTTGGTGGAGTACGAGATGGGATTTCCTCCTGAGCTTCGTGGAAAGACTCCAGAGGAGAAGGATGATATTATCAGCAAGACTGTCTATGACATTACTGTTGAGCATTTGGCTAAAATCAAGCCTGTTTTGATTAACTGTAAGAAGTGGGTGGACACCATCAAGCCAACAAAGATTACTGGTATGATTCTTGAGAACTGCACGTTGAAGGAAAAGTATCAGCGGTCATCAAACAAGGAGGAAATTTGTAAGTTAGTGATGCAAGCTTGTGATGTTCTCTATGATGCATTTACTCCAAGTACTCAAAAGGCTAAGATAGTTCTTAAGAAGGAAATTACAATTACTCAAGAGCCTACTCCTATTGCTCCTGTTGCTTCTATTGCTCCTGTTGCTTCAGCGACTAAGGAGCATCACGATGTCACCTTTACTTTTGAGCAGAGAGCTGAACACAAGGCTGCGTTGCACACTGCTCAAGAGAAGTTCTATGATATGTGCAAGCCCATTGAAGAGGAGGCTAATGATTTGAAGGAAAAGGTCAAGCCTCTGTCTGATTGGGAGGATTGCATCAAGCGGATTAATGTGTCTGATGATGCAATTGTGATTGATGACAAGTATACCTTTTCTAAGAAGCACTTTCTTAACAATACCTGGTTCATAAAGCGAATGAAGAAGGACTATGGTAAGATGTATGAGATGAACATTCGGATTCATATGGACAAGACATTTCTAGTGATTATGGGTAAGAAGTGCGAATTCACTCAATAGACAAAATAAAAATTAAAAATTTTTATTTTACTAATTTAAAACTTTGTTTTAAATTGACTAAATTAGAATTTACTTTGTAAACTCTAACTAGTCAAATTCCCTTCAAGGGAATTTGCTAACTTAAAAACCACGACTAAAGTCTTACAGACCCTAAAGGGTCTAGAAAGGTTTTTTAAGTTGGTCTAAAAAAAAATGAAAATTAATTTATTTTATAATAATATATAATATTATATGAATCCTTTTGAAGAAGAGAATAATGATACTCCCATAGTATTTAATACCAAGGTAACCATATGGATAGAATCCAATGGTAAAAAGAAGAACACATTTATATCTGGGCTTCCTTATGATAGTGCTTTATTGAAAGAACACCTTAAAAATATTAAAAAGAAGAACGGTTGTAATGGGTCAATTAAAGATGATGTATTACAATTTCAAGGCGACCAGATTGATAATGTTGAAAAATATTTTAATGAATTAGGAATAAATGATATAACGATTAATAGTTCTGGATAAATAAAAAAACTAAAGTCTATACACTTGCTGATAAGTAAAAAAATTGAATATATTATTTAATAACACAATAATATATTAATTATGAACTCTAATCAAGATAATGAATGTATATCTCCTCAAGATATTGAATGTATATCTCAGTCTAGGTCCGGGTCCCCTTCCCCGATTAATAATAATAATATTATAAAGAAAACTTATGTATGCGGACAAACTAATTGTAGTTGTC